>Ga0256407_10000968_pt1 | contig 64498 bp, 53 predicted proteins | sample RumenRJG_04DNA_FD_193489 | JGI IMG/M metagenome (GOLD analysis project Ga0256407, IMG submission 193489) | Bovine rumen microbial communities from Lethbridge, Alberta, Canada - RJG_04 | ecosystem: Host-associated > Mammals > Digestive system > Stomach > Rumen | place: Canada: Alberta... | reverse complement strand
GCGGTACTCGGAGTGATGCTTGGAGCGGTACTCGGAGTGATGCTTGGAGGTACTACGATACTTGGCTGCGGGGGATTAACGGGTCCACCGCCGGAACCGCCCGCAGACGAAGCTTTAATCGTCCAGGAAACTGTGACTGTGCCCTTGTAATTTCCTTTACCTCTGAATCTAATTTGATAAGTTGTATCTTCAGTCGCAGAACCTACCGCCGCGAAAACGCTCTCCTCTTTTATTATTTCAAAATCATCATCTTCATCTAATTCTCCATCCCGGTTATATAAAGAATAGGACACAACCCTTTTGGTCGTACCATCATATGTAAATTCGGATGGAGATATATCAATAATTGAAGTGCTGAGCCGCCTTCTTCCTATAGTAACAGTCGCTGTATCCGAAATAACTGATGCCTTTTGGGTTGGTTCATCTTTTCTTGTTGCCGTAACAACACAATAATACCCGATGGAATCATCACTGACACTCATATCTGTAGGAATAGTATAACTGGAACTCGTTGCTCCCGAAATTGCATTACTATCTTTATACCATTGATATGACAGAGTATGCTTATCAGGCTCTTCAACCTTTGCCGAAACTGAAACCTTGTAGTAGGGGCCATATCCATAGGACAAATCAAGGTCCTCGGGCTGACTTGTGATGGTGGGAGTGTTAGCCTCGGCTGCGTGTACCGTCCCCGGCAGTGCGAACAAACCCCCGACGATCACACCAACCGTCAGCAGCATCTTCAGTCCTATCCTTTCTAATAATCTGCTCTTTTGAAGATCCATCTTCCTTGTCATAATCCTCACCTTTCTGAAGCTATACCTCTTTATACGATGGAAACTCAGCCAATTCGACAATATTATATCGGCTGTTTTCCTAAAAAAGCGCATAGTTACCCAATTTATTCATACTTATGCAGAATAATTATACTTCGGTTTAATTAATTGTTCAAGTCTTTTATCTGACTACTTTTGAACAATTATATTTTTTTCTGTAAACAAAAGCGAAACAGTTGGGGACGGTTCCTGTGTTTCGATACCGAAACGCAGGAACCGTCCCCAACTGTTTCACACATTTTATATTCTTTCACTCTTTCAGCGCCTCGAACTTGGCCTTCATGGTGGGGTTGCCCCGGGTGAGCTTCTTGATGCTCACATCCTCCACCTTATTGGTAGCGATGCGAAGCTGTTTATCCGAGCCCACAAGCTCTGCCTTAACCTTCTCCAGATGCTGGATGGTCTTATCTATCTCGTCTATGGCCTTGTCAAAATGACTGTGGGCCAGGTCGTAATTCCTGCTGAAATCGTTCTTAAATGAGAGCAGTCTCTCTTCAAAATCCGTAACGTCTATATCCTGATTCCTAACCACTGCCAGCTCCTGCTTGTACATAAGAGCGTTCATGGCTGCGTTACGAAGAAGGGTGATAATGGGGATGAAGCACTGGGGCCTAACCACATACATCTTCTCGTACTTGTAGGACACATCCACGATCCCGGCGTTATACAGCTCGCTGTCGCTCTCCAGCAGTGACACCAGCACCGCGTACTCGCAGCCCTTCTCCTTTCGGTCTTTGTCCAGTTCCTTGAAGAAGTCCTCGTTCTTGTGCTTGGTAGCCGTCTCGTCCATCTCATTTTTCATCTCGAACATGATGGAAATGATCTCGACCCCGTTCTCATCGCACTCACGATAGATGTAGTCTCCCTTGCTTCCGCTTCTGGCGTCATTATCCTTTTCAAAATAGGCCTTGGGAAAAGCCGTGGCCCGCAGCTGGTTAAACTGTATCTCGCAGTGCTGCTCTAAGGTCTCCCCCACCATCTTGGTGGACATCTTGGTCTTAAGGTCCTTGTAGAACTCTATCTGCTCGTCCTTCTGGGCGATAATAACCGCTGCCTTATTCTTCTCCGCCTGAAGGTCCTGCTCTAATTCCCGCTTCTGGTCTTCCACTTCCTTGACGGCCTCGAGAACTGCCACCTTCTGCTTGTTCTCCATGACCTCTTCCATGGAATCCAGCTTATTCTGAAGCTCTCTGGCTTTTTCCTGGGACTCCCGAAGTTTCTCCTCCAGCTGATCCTTGGTATCCCTAAGCTTCTCCTTCAGCTCCTCCACCTCTTCAGCGTGAGATTCCTTTACCTCATTCCGGATATCTTTTTCCAAAGCCGTCATCTGCAGTTTATGGGTCTCCTGCATATGCTTCTTAAGTTCGTCTGTACGGGACTTTAGATCCTTTTCAAATTCCTGGTCTCTGATCTGGGCCATGATGGAACCCAGCTCCGTATCATCCACCGTAAATGCCTGCCCGCAATGGGGACATTTTAATTCTGCCATACTCTCTCCTAACCTGTCTTGTCAAAATAGTCCGTAAGCTTCTCTATGGGGATGGGCTTGGAGTATTTGTAGCCCTGGAGGTAGCGGGCGTTCATCCTGATACATCTCTCCTCGTCCGCATCATCCTCCACGCCTTCATAGAGAACATCATAATCCACTTCATTAAACATATTTGCCAGGTTCGTAACCATGGCTCTGTACTTCTCATCATTTCCGGAAGCGATCACAAGGGACCTGTCAAACTTTATTATATCAAAAGGAAGCTCCATAATCCTCTCGAAATTGGAATATCCCGTTCCGAAATCATCCAGGTAGAACTTGATACCGCTGTCCTTAAGCTCGCTGATCCTCTCCTTAACCAGCTCAAAATCTTTCTCATTCTGACTCTCGGTGATCTCAATAGCTACCTGCTCGAAGGGAATCTTATTATCACTGATAATCTTCTCCACAGTGTCGCAGAAATCTTCCTCACGAAGGTCATTTGCGGAGAAATTAACTGAAATCCGCTTAACCTTGTAGCCCTCGCCCGTCATTTTCCTTATCTGCCTGCAGGTCTTGGAAAGGATAATCTTGGTCAGGGTATGGATATAGTGGTTCTCCTCGGCGATGGGAATGAACTCATCGGGAAAAACCATGCCCGTATCCGGCAAACGCAGCCGCATCAGGGCTTCAGCCGTATCATATGCCTTCGTCTTGATATTGTACACAGGCTGACACCAGACTTCCACCCGGCTGTCGTCAAGGTCCATGTTCTTATTAATGTCGTAGAGCTCGGAAGCGATATATCTGTACTTCCTATAGCGCTCCACATCCTTTTCTTCGCTGAAGTGAATGGAGTTAATGGGCATCTTGTCCTGAAGGTATCGGATAAACTTAATGGCTTCTTCGTTCTCTCCCATGCCCTCAAAGAGTTCCGTATAGATTATCTTATACTCGTAACTCAGTGTTTTATATACGTCAAGGAAGGCCTGAAGCATAGTCATGGCTTTTTCCTTATAGTCCGGGTCCTTCTTCTCGTCAGCCACAAGGATCATATGGCCTCCGGATATACCGAAGAGGGTGGCGTGCTTAAAGAACTTGCTTGAAAAATGCCGGATGGTAGCCTGGACCTCCGGAGGGTACTTCTTTCCTTTCCCCTCAAAATCAGGAAGGTAAAGGCTCATGAAATACAAGCCGGTTTTTCTTGCTTTGGCCGATGCTACCAGCTCTTCAAATGCGTCTTCACCCACTGCCCCAAGCTCGATGTCGTAGGGGCTGGCGTGAACCAGATAAAGCAAGGTAAAGATGGGGAAAATGTAGGTCACCGTAGTAAATGATGACTGGCCGTGACTCATCTGTATCAGAATCACAGCAACGGAAATGACGGCCGATTCCGCGATTCCCACAACGACCTGCTTGAAGAAGCGATTCCTGTATTGCACCATCATATAGAAAATGATACCCATGAAAAAGAAGTATCCGAAGGGCATTAAAAGGATCTCTCTATGGATCACGCCCTCTTCGTCAATATAGAATCCCATCTTGCTCAAGGGTCCTATGATCTCAAAGAACATCAGCAGGATTAGACCCCCTGTGCCAACAGCCAGGCACCTGGCAGGAAGGGAATCGTCACTGGCTATAGTTTCCTTAAAATACTTGATAAACATCCACAGTATCAGGAATAATCCCATATGATATATAACCCTGGGGATATATATCAGCAATCTGTCGATCCTTCCCAGTTTATTCAATGCAATATGAAATAAGATGTCGGATGTAGCTGTTACCATCAGGATATAAATGATTCGTTGAAGACAGAGAAAGCTCTTGGTCCTGGTGATATAAGCCCTTCTTATCATGATAAGAAAGACAAAGCAGAGGGCCAGAACGGTGATATCTCCCACCGGCATGTAATTGTCATAATATGTTACGTATTCAGCTCCCATAATCTACTCCTTGCTATATAAAACTTATTCTATCACATGATTCGATTTCTTCAAGACAACTCGCCAAAACTGGCTTTATTTTTGCACAATTTTGCGTGTTTATTCAAGGCCGAATTTTATCCCTCTTTCTTCTAATAAAAAAAGAAAAAAATGCTTTACACAATATACTATAAATAGTACGATTATTATGTAGGCATACAATTTATAGTGTTTTTTATTGTTTTTTGAGACCAATATGAAATACTCTGATGATAGAAGAAAGTATTATTACACCAGTGATAACAGCAGTACTTACAGCACCGGGAAGAGATCTTCGAAAAAGAAAAAGGGTAATATCCTATTAATCCCCCTTTATCTGACTCTCGGTCTTTTAGGCGTGGTTTTGGCCCTGTATTTCGGCAAGGAAGTCATTTCCCGCAAAAGCCTGTCAAATGTTCAGGCCAGAGCCAGGAAGGTTACCACGGCGAATGCTAATAAGGCTGTTACCAAGCCTAAAGAAATTCTGCCCCGGTTTAAGGCCCTTGCAAAGCAGAATCCGGATCTGGTGGGGTGGCTGACCATCCCCGATACGGTTGTGGATTATCCGGTAATGTTCCTTGAGAATGATAATGATTTCTACCTGGGCCACAATTTTGAGAAAAATGATGATATAAATGGCCTGCTGGTGTTGGACAACCGCTGCACCGATAAGGGCGACGGCATCAACAGCCTTATCCACGGCCACAACATGAAATCCGGTGCAATGTTTGCGGCCCTGCTTAAATACAGGGACCAGAAATTCTACGAGACTCACAAGGTTATTACCTTCAGCACCCTTTATGAAGAGCGCAATTTTGAAGTGCTGGGCGTCTTCCGGGGGAAGGTTAATAACGAGACCGAGCAGGATTTTCATTTTTATGACTATATAAATATCGAGACAAAAGAAGCCTTCGACTCCTATGTACAGGCCGTGAAGAACAGGTCTTTGTACGACACGGGAGTTTTAGCGGAATATGGAGATAAACTTATTACGTTGTCTACCTGCGAGAGCGCAGATGAGAACGGAAGACTTATTGTAGTGGGGAGATCTAAGAAATGAGCAGGCAAGGAGCACATAAGAGAGAAAAGAGATTAAAGAGGTTGTTCGGGGTGTCGACGATTATCCTGTCGCTGCTGATAGCCTTCATACCGAATTTCGTGTACGCAGCCAATTCAAGCGGAAAAGAATGGGGTGTCGAGTGGACAATATCCGGGAACACTTTAACTATTTCTCCGGCTGCACAGCCTCACACCGGAACCACCACCGGTCAAATGAATGACAACTGGGAGCCCCCCATAACCGGAACCGGAGTGACTAAAGTAATAGTAGCTAGCGGTGTGACCAATCTGGGCACTAAGTTTTGTGAGAAATTAAAGACCGTTAGCAATGTTACTCTTAATTCGCCTGCAACCATTCCTACCGGTACCATCTCCGAATACGGTAATATTAATACACTGGAGTTTGGCGAGGGTGTCACCCGCATTGAAGACGATGCCGTAACCCCCGATAACGCCACTTCTAACATCAATAGATTAGTACTTCCTGCATCATTAACTTCTTTTAACTACGACAACTTTTGCTATAATGATGGAACAGATGATCACTACAATATTGGTGAAATTGTTACTCCCACAGGATCTGCCGGTGAAAAATTCATTGAAGATATTAACGAAGAGTATCTCAACGGTAACGTCAAGAACTCAAACAATCTTATTGCTTTGTATCATGACAATTCCGGTTCGTTAGATAGAGAAAGTAAAACCTATATAAAAGATCTGCGTGCATCTCAGGGAAATACAGGTGCTATCAGCGCATCAACCGCAGGAATCGCCAACGGAGATTATATTCTGACTATTAAAGACACAACCTCCACTGATTTAAAAGGCAAGCTTCCCAGCGAAGTAAAGGATAGCGTCCTTTATGACCTGACTCTTACAGATGATACAGGTGCCGCAAAACAGATAACCTGTACAATTACTCTTCCCATACCAAATTCCTGGGATACTTCCAAGGGTGTGACTGCCTTTTCTCTCAGAAATTCTGCTCTTGAGAAAATAACTGCAACCCCTATTAATGTTTCCGGTGTTACCTGTGCACAGTTTACCACTGATCATTTCAGCGATTATGCAGTAACTAATTTAGCAAGCAGCTCTGAAGATCCTACTAGTTCAGCTACTACCACTACACCTACCACCACTACACCTACCACCACTACACCTACTACCACTACACCTACTACCACTACACCTACGACTACAAATCCCACAAGCTCGTCTTCAACCGGTGGAAAAAAGAGCAGTTCAAAGGAGGAGAAGACCTACACCATAACCGTTAAGGATGAACGTACTGAGAAATCAGACTCCAGATACATCTCCGCCAAGGTATCTAACCTTGAGCAGAACCTGGTGCTGGTAGTTAAGGACTCTGACGGAGCCGAGATTCAGAAATCCCTGGTAGTTCCCAACAAGGGTATCGTAAAATACGTAGACTTAGACCTTCAGAACGACAAGGGCGAAGGAGTAGTCGGCTACGGAACATGTACGGTTACCCTTCCCATTCCTCAGGAAATGGATCTGACAAAGGGTTCCGTAAAAGTCATGGCCTTTGATGCAAATAATGCTTTAAAAGAGATTTCATCCAAAATAGTAGAAGTAAGCGGTAAGAAATGCGTTAAGTTCAATCCTCCCCACTTCTCAGAATTTGCCTTAGTGTACACCCCCTTCTCCGGCAACACCACAAACGGTAACGGCAGCGGTAATGCGGGAGGAACATCAGGCAACAGAACTGCCACAGGTAATAAAGTCGTCATGCCAAAGACCGGCGGCGGAGATGAGATCAGATATATCTTATCAGCCTTCCTCTTCTTATTCGGAACAGTACAGCTGATAACATCGGTTACAAAGAAAGTAAAGACCGCTTAAAGAAGCGAAAAGTGCAATCAAATATTTCTGCAATAATTAAGGCACCTGGTACCAGGTGCCTTAACAATGTTGTCCTTTTTAGATGAGCCCTGCCATCTTAGCGAGCTCTGTGATAGTTTCTTTGGAAACTTTCTTGCCGTGATACTCAAACAGGTCGTCCATACTTCCTGTAAAGATATCACTGGGAGCATATCTCTCGAGGATGATCCTCTCTCCGTCAACGAAGATCTGTAATGCATCCTTCTCCTTGAGTCCAAGACTCTTACGAAGCTCCATGGGAAGAGTAATTCTTCCGAGTTCATCAAGTTTCCTTACTACGCCTGTATCTCTCATATAATCACCCTTTATATAAATTATTTTGGACTAGGTCGATAATAACATAATTTACAACATATTACAAGCCTTTTTTTCATTTTATTGTATGTGAATATATATCCCTCTTAGATACACCCCGGTCTACAGCCACCTGTTTCATGGCTTCTTTCTTGGTCATTCCCTTGGAGATATACATCTCGATATGATCATTTATATCCACATCATCCCATTTTTCCTGTTCTTCCTTCTGAATCTCCTTTCGGTCCCGGCCTTCCATCACTATAACAAACTCTCCCCGGGGGTCATTTTTCCGGAAGAAAGAAATGGCAGACTCCAGACTTCCTTTAAATACCGACTCATGAACCTTGGTCAGCTCACGGCATATGGCCACTTCCCTGTTCCCCAGGGCGGACAGCAGGAGCTCTAAGGTCTTAAGGAGATGATGGGGGGCCTCATATATTACTATGGTCCGGGTATCATTTTGAAGTTCATCCAGTACTGCCTCCCGTTCCTTCTTATCCGCGGGGAGGAAGGCTTCAAAGGAAAACCTTCTGGTGGACAGACCGGAGATGGCCAGGGCGTTGATGCAGGCAGCTGCTCCCGGCAGGGAGGTAACTTCTATGCCCTCCAGATAGCACATCTTAACCAGCTCTTCTCCCGGATCGGATATTCCCGGTGTGCCGGCATCTGTGATCAGGGCAACATTTTTCCCTGCTGCCATCTGTTCCACAAGATACCGGGCCTTCTCGATCTTGTTATGCTCATGATAAGCGGTCATGGGAGTCCTAATATCAAAGTGGTTAAGAATCTTTATGGAATTCCTGGTGTCCTCCGCCGCTATCAGGTCAACTTCCTTTAATGTCCGGACCACACGGTAGGTGATGTCCTCCAAGTTGCCTATGGGGGTGGCGCATAAGTAGAGTTTTCCTTGCATATCAGTACCCATAGATATCGTAAATCTCGTCAGTATATTTTCCACGTTCCTTGTAAACTATAAGGGGTTTTTCCACAGAAAGCCTGGGTTTTCCACCCCGGACTCCCTCGATAAGCACCATGTTGGGCTCTGCGTCCACATAAGGATAGACCATCCGCATGCGCTTAGGCTCCAGCTTATAGGTAGTCATAAGGGTAAAAATCTCGCTTAAGCGGAAGGGCCGGTGAACCATAAAGAACCGTCCCCCCGGTCTGAGAACCTTGGCACTTTGGGAGATAACGTCCTCTAAGGTGCATTTTATCTCGTGTCTGGCCAGGGCCTTAGCCTCATCAGGGTTAACCAGGCCATGGTCCGCTATCATATAGGGCGGGTTGGTGGTGATAACGTCAAAAGAAGATGCTCCGAACAAATTGGAAGCATCTTTAATATCTCCTGTTACTATGTTGATCCGGTCTTCCAGATCATTGTAAGCTACGCTGCGGCGAGCCATGTCCGCGCTCTCCTCCTGGATCTCTAGACCCGTCAGGTGGTCTGCCGGGGTCTTGGCAGCCATGAGAATGGGAATAATCCCGGTTCCGGTGCCTAAGTCCAGAACCTTCTCTCCCTCCAGGGCAGAGGCGAAACCGGATAGTAAGACTGCATCCATTCCGAAGCAGAAGCGCTCCGGGTTCTGGATGATCTTATAGCCGTTTCGGTGGAGCTCGTCTAAGCGTTCATTCGGTAAGAGATCAATTGTCATCCAGCTTCGATTTCTCCTCGTTCTTCTCTAACTCAGCCAAAGCCTTCATCTCTTCAGCCGAAAGCTTAACCTTGTCTTTCTTCTTATGGGGCTTGTATTTAAGCTCTTCTATCTTATATTCCTTAAGTTCCTTCTCGTCATTGATATCCACGAGAAGCTTAACAGTCTGGCGCAGGACATTTACGGAGGCAACCTCCCCCTTCATACCGTCGAAGGTCTTAACGAAATCCCCCACATCCGGAAGCTTTGAGTTAAGGTATTCGTAAGTATCCGCCTCGTGCTTTAAGCAGCACATAAGTCTTCCGCACACACCCGAGATCTTAGTGGGATTAAGGGACAGATTCTGCTCCTTAGCCATCTTGATGGACACGGGAATAAACTCGGAAAGGTGGGTACTGCAGCAAAGAGGTCTTCCGCAGATACCGATACCGCCAAGGATCTTGGTCTCGTCCCGGACACCGATCTGGCGAAGCTCAATCCTGGTCTTAAAGACGGCGGCTAAGTCCTTAACAAGTTCTCTAAAATCGATACGGCCGTCTGCCGTAAAGTAGAAGAGAACCTTATTATTATCAAAGGTATACTCTGCATCTATAAGCTTCATCTCCAGCCCGTGTTTCGCGATCTTCTCCAGGCAGATCTTAAATGCATCCTTTTCCTTCTCGTGATTCTTGGCTTCTTTTGCGTCATCCTCGGGAGTAGCAACCCTTATAACGCTTTTAAGAGGTTGGATAACCTTACTGTCATCAACCTCTTTGTTTCCAAGTACCACGTCACCGTACTCCACCCCTCTGGCAGTCTCCACGATAACGTGCTGTCCTCTCTTTATCTCAAGCTGCTGGGGATCGAAATAATAAATCTTCCCGGCATTACGAAATCTCACTCCTATAACTATCATTATCCTAAAACCTTCCTGTTTAATTCTCTCTCATCGTAAGGAATAAAAGCTCAATCACCAGGTCGAAGTTGACATTGGCCTTAATCCTTGTCTTTGCCTTCTCCAGGGCATCCAGTATAGCCTCTATCCCCTGGTATGAAGACTCATTTGCCTGTTTCCTGATATCTGAAAGCTCGTCCTTGAAAATGAGTCCGTTGGCATCGGATGTTGCCTTAAAAAGAAGGACGTCACGATACCACACCATGATCAGATCCAGAAAATCATTTATGGAAACCTTATATTCTGCAATATCTTTTAAGAGAAAGAGCACATCGAACTGCTCCATCTTCTTTATATTCTTAACAAGGCGCAGGGCCTCGTCTTTGATCTGGTTAAATTCTTCAGAGCCTGCCAGCTTCAGGGCCTTACCTACATTACCCTGGGCAAAGGCCGCGCAGATACGGGCCTGGTAATCCGGAACACCTTCTGACTTAAGGTATTTGATCAGGGTCTTATCGGCTACGGGAGTCAGCTGAACCCGCACGCATCTGGAGGTGATGGTGGGCAGGAATGCTCCGAAGTTATTGGTAAGAAGGAGTATCACCGCATATTCCGGGGGCTCCTCTATGGTTTTGAGCAGGGCATTCTGAGCCTGCTCCGTCATCTTCTCCGCTTCTCTTATAATGTATATCTTATAGCGGCTGCTGTAGGGCTTTATAACTATGTCGTTATTCAGCCTGCGGATATCGTCTACGCCGATAGAGCCCGGTTTCTCGTGGTCCAGCACGATGATATCCGGCTGGTTATCGGTAATGGCCTGCTTGCAGGAATGACATCCTCCGCAAGGCTCCGGTCCTCCCTTTTCACACTGAAGAGCCATGGCAAAAGCTCCGGCTATAAGGCTCTTGCCGGAGTAATCTTCGCCGTCGAAGATATAAGCATGGTATACCTTGTCTGACTCTATGGCCTTTTTAAGAAATTCTATGGTTTTTTCATGACCGATAATGCCTTTATAATCCGTCATCTTATCCTCCGTAATCAGGTTAAAATATCCAGAAGCAGTCCTCTGATCTCTCCTACTTTTCCGAGGATGCTAAGGTGGTCTTTTTCTTCCTTCATAAGCTCGGTAGCCAGGTCGTCTAAGTTCTTGTCCACCAGCTTAACGATACCGTATACACGGTGCCGGCCTTTTCTGTCCAGGAAATTCTCTCTGGAAAATTCATGTGAACGGCTCACCACTTCATTCATGAAGCTCTTAACCAGCTCTCTGTAATGCTTCATGTCACGAACATCCATATGCTCCGCCAGTTTCTTTCCCTGGGTGGTTATCTCATCCATCAGGGAGCTGAGCTTGTTCTGGAGGTCCTTTTCCTCGATATTGCTGATGAGGGTAAACTTAAATTCGCCGTCGTCGGCCTGAACCTGCGTCGGCGCTTCTGTCTGTGCAATGGGAGTAGTCTGATTAATCTTGATGTCCATAGCCGTACCCTCCGATATAATCTAAAATCTTATTACAGGTTACTTCTATATTCTCATTATTAAACCGGATTCCAATTCCGTTCTTCTCCAGCTTCTCCTCCGAAAAATCCTCCTGGTCGGCTAAGTATCTTCTGCAAAGCTCCGCATATTTGGGGCTGGGCTGGCTTTTCTCACGATCCAGGGCCCGCTGCAGCCTGATACCGTCGTCGACTTCTAAGTAAATGGGAACTATCCTGTCTTTGCCGAAATATGATACCAGGCTTTCGTATCCTTCCAGGGTACCTATAAGCAGGTAGCTTTCATTCTCCAGATCGATCTGACCGTCATCTGCCAGAAAATAATACCAGATCCCGTGAACCGTATTATATGACCGGTATTCGATAACCTTACCGGTGTCCTTCATCCTCTCGAAGGCGTCTACGGAAACGAAGTGGTATTCCCTTCCGTCCTTCTCCCCTCCTCTTATGGGGCGGGTAGTGTATGATACGATGGATCTCAGTCCGTACCTGTTCTCCTCATTCAGCTTCCTGTAAAGAGTGTCCTTTCCCGAGGAACTCTTTCCCATCAAATAAAAAATCTTTCCCATTAATATCAACCTTTAGACATGTTTAGTATAATATAGACCCCTTTAAATGACAACCTTTATTAGGTCTGTGATATCACTTACCGCATCCAGGACAGCTTCCGTAACTTCTTCTCCCGGGGCGATAATGGGAATCCCCGGAGGGTAGTGGTAGATAAATTCCGCCGATATCCGGCCTAAGGCATCTGCCGGTTTTACTTCCTGTGAATCCGCCGTAAATGCGTCTCTCATGGTCATTTTGGTTAAAGGACGGGGGTAGTTATCTTTGCTTTCCGTCCTATGAAGGCATATACTATCATTCTTTATTTCGGCATTTTTCCCTATTTCGTTTAATGCAAATGCAAGGCGGTCAAAACCTTCCCTTTCATCCATAAGGGATGTCATGGCGATAAGGTGGGTCTCATCAGCCATCTCACATTCCAAATGATATTTCTCCCTTAAGGTGCGGGAAAGCTGACTCCCTGTACAAAGCTTAGGTGCCGGAAGGATCACCAGCTTACCCTTGTCAATGTCATAGACAGCGGCCTTGCCCTTATATTCTTCTCCTATAAGTTCGAAGCCCTTACACCTGCTTATGGTCTCCCGGGCTTGCGAAAGAAGGTCTGCGTAGGCCGTGAACCGGGTCTGCCCTTCATTTTCAAGGAAGGAGATGCATCTCTCCATGCCTGCCATAAGGATGTAGGAGGGGCTGCTGGTCTGGTACAGGGCCAGGTACTCCTCTAATCGTGGGATATCAACCATGTCACCGGTTACGTGGAGAAAAGCGCTCTGGGTAAAGGCCGGCAGGGTTTTGTGGGCTCCGTGGAGTACGATGTCGGCGCAGGATATGGCACTTTCCGGGAATAAGTTACTAAACTTAAAATGGGCTCCGTGAGCCTCATCCACTATAAGCAGAGCATTTCTTCTATGGGTAATCTCAGCGATTGATTTGATATCCGACACAAAACCCTCATATGTTGGGCTTGTAATAACCACGGCCCTGATATCCGGGTTTTTGCCCAGGGCATCTTCCACGTCTGCCGGATCTATGCCTCCGAGAAGGGGTCCCAGCTGCCGGGGATATACATACTCTGCCTTAAGGCCTGCCGCTATGGCGGCGCCATATACTGACCTGTGGGAATTTCTGGCCAAAAGAACCTTATCTCCCGGGGCAGTTACTGCTCCAAGGGCTGCTAAGATCCCACCGGTCACTCCATTTACAAGGAGAAATGACTCCTTTGCCCCGTAAAGGGCAGCCAGACGAAGGGAGACATCCTTTATCAAACCCTTCATGTCATGGAGGTTGTCGAAACCTTCTATCTCCGTGATATCTATGTCATAGGGGTTAAAACAGCTAATGCCGCGTCTTTTATGACCCGGCATATGAAAAGGATAGTAATCCTTGCTGCTGTATTCAATTAAGCTGTCGTATAAGCTTTTGCTCATTAGTCCATGGGCACTACTGCACCCTTGTATGAATCCTTGATGTAATTCTTGATCTCGTCGCTCTTTAATACTTTAACAAGCTCGTTGATGGCTTCGTTCTTCTCGTTACCCTCTTTTACAACGATAACATTTGCATAGGTCTTAGCTGCTGCTGAATCAGCTGCCTCGATGGTAAGGGCATCCTTTGAAGCGTTAAGGCCTGCGTTAAGAGCGTAGTTTCCGTTAAGAACTACTAAGTCAACCTCGTCGATGTGTCTTGAAACCTGCTCAGCTGCGAACTCCATAACCTTGATGTTCTTCTTGTTCTCAACGATATCCTGTACTGTAGCTGCTACGCCTGCTCCCTCTTTAAGCTTGATGATGCCGTTAGCCTCAAGGAGAAGAAGTGCTCTTGCTTCATTTGTTGAGTCATTGGGAACTGCGATGGTTGCGCCGTCTTTGAGCTGGTCGATGGCCTTAGTCTTACCTGCGTAGATTCCAAGGGGCTCATAGTGGATAGCTGCGATGGAAACAAGCTTTGTCTTGTTCTTTGCATTGAAATCATCCAAGTAGGGCTGATGCTGGAAGTAGTTGCAATCGATCTCTCCTGCATCTACTACGTTATTAGGCTGTACATAGTCTGTGAACTCTTTGATATCAAGAGTGATGCCGCTCTTTGCAAGGATCTCTTTTGCCTTTGCAAGGATCTCACCGTGAGGTGTAGGTGTTGCTGCTACTGTGATAGTCTTCTTAGTTGCTGCGCTTGATCCTGCTGCTGAGGAAGATCCTGCAGCAGAAGATTTTGCTGCAGATGAACCTGCTGCTCCACTGTTGCCGCATCCAGCAAATGCAGCGCTCACTACCATTCCTGCTATAAGCAGGGCTCCAAATCTCTTTAATCCTTTTCTCATCTTTTAATTCCTTCTTTCTTAGTTTTATATACTTTATTGTTTGTTTCTTTTATCTGTCTTTTTTGCAATCCTGGTTCCTATCTCCTGAAGGATCTGAACCATAACCACCAGTAAAACTACGGTGATGATCATCATATCCGTCTGGTATCTCATGTAACCGTAGCGGATGGCTATATCGCCTAAGCCTCCGCCGCCTACGGCTCCTGCCATGGCCGAATATCCCAGGATAGTAACCAGTGCGGTGGTGGCTCCCGTAATAAGAGAGGTCTTAGCCTCCGGGATCATTACCTTAAAGACTATGTTACTTACCGAAGCTCCCATACTCTGGGCTGCTTCTATAACTCCTGAATCCACTTCCATCAGTGACGACTCTATGATCCTGGCCACAAATGGGGCTGCCGCTACCACAAGGGGTACGATAGTCGCCGTGGATCCGTAACTCTTTCCTACGATAAACTTCGTTAAAGGAATGACCAGTATCATTAATATAAGGAAGGGTACCGACCGCAGTATATTTGTAATGAAGTTAAGTATACTGTGTACCGCGGGAATGGGCTTTAAGCCGTCCTTCTTAAAAAGCACCAGGCATATGGCAAGGGGAAGCCCCAGCACATAAGCAAACAGGGTGGAAAACACCGTCATATATAAAGTATCTCTTATACCCTCAAGGAGCATCATAACTATAGCATTATCCATTGAACCCCTCCAACTTCCTCAACTGTGAGGTTTTTGCTCCGCAGATAGTATAGAACCTTCTGCACCTGAGTCTCGTCATCCGGCAGCTGCAGAACGATCTGCCCGTAAGCCTGTCCGTTGATATCCTTGGTATTGGCAAATATGATATTAACGGGAACCCTGCACTCCAGCACCATATTTGCAATAACCGGCTCGTAGGAGGAGCCCCCGTCGAATACGATACGGATACACCTGTCGGTGTTAAGCTCAGAAACTACGTCGCCTCCCTGGTATACCAGTCTTCTGGCCACTTCCGTGGTGGGTCTGGTAAAGACATCTAGACAGCTCCCGTCTCAACCAGGTGTCCGTTGTCAATAATGGCAACCTTCTGGCATATATCCTCAACCACGCTCATCTGGTGGGTGATCATCACGATGGTGATGTTCATCTTCTCATTAATCTCTTTTAAGAGCTTCAGGATAGAGTCTGTGGTGCTGGGATCTAAGGCGCTGGTGGCCTCATCACAAAGGAGGATGCTGGGCTCTGTGGCCAGGGCTCTCGCAATGGCCACACGCTGCTTCTGTCCGCCGGAAAGCTGAACGGGATAGGCGTCTGCCTTATCTGAAAGTCCAACTATCTCCAGAAGCTCTGCTACCTTCTTATTAGCCTCTTCCTTCTTAATACCTAAGATCTCCAGGGGGAATCTCACGTTATCCCGGACATTTCTCTGCATCAGCAGGTTAAAATGCTGGAATATCATGGACACCTTGTGGCGCAGCTCCCGAAGGTCCTTATCACTGAGCTTGGATAAGTCCTTGCCGTCTACGATAACGGTACCGGAAGTGGGCTGCTCCAGGTAGTTGATACATCGAACCAGGGTGCTCTTACCCGCACCGCTCATTCCGATGATCCCGTATATATCTCCTTCATTAATGGTAAGGTTGATATCCTCAAGGGCTTCAACCGCTGTATCCTTGGAAATGAAGGATTTGTATAAGTTCTTAATCTCAATTACAGGCCTGTCACTCATATAAATCTTCCTTAAGCCCTCCTAACATACTTCGTCATTCTATCACAAGTTGATATATTTTGCACTATATTATTTCTTATCACCGGTGATAAACCTGACAAGGGGACGGTCCTTTTGTCATAAAAAACCTGACAAGGGGTCAGTCCTTTTGTCATGTTACCCGATGTAGCGGGAAAGCTCCGGCATCCAGGTTCCGAAGAATTCCAGGTCTGAATCAACAGCCTCCGCTACCGGAGAGATAACCTGAAGTATACGCTCTATAAGCTCTGGGAAGTCCTTCACCTTTAACCGCTTCTCCCTTGCGTAAGCCCTCCACCTGCCGACGAGTCCCTTATTCCCTTTTAACCCCTTAAAGTCGCTGAGTTTCTCAGGGGAATAAAACCTCCTCATATAATCTCCCAGTTTTCTTCCCTCCAGGCATACGCCGGATACCATGCAGAGGAGGTCAAAATAAGGCTCCATGGAATCCGCAAAACCTCCTTCCGAAGTAAGAAGGATAAGCCTGTCCATAAAAATTCCTTCCGGGCAAATTACTGGAATGGGAATAAAGCCGCCTTCTCCGGACAAAAAAGGGATATCTTCTTTATTGGAAGAATCGGCACCCCAATAGAGTGAAGCCTCAGATGAATCCCTGCTGTCGAAGAAAATGATGTCCAGGTAAAGGCTGCTGGTGATATTGTTAAGTTTTGATTTAACTACGAGAATTCGCCTTGTGCTACCTGGGCTTTCCGCTTCTTTCCCTCCCAAAATATCGGCTATTTTCACAGGGGATTCCTCCGGGTTATCAAGGATAGCTGCCCTGACTTCCTCCTCTTTAATATCATGGAATACCAACTCCAATCGGGGGATGGTCTTAATGGTCTCCCGGGCGAGATTTTGGATTACGTAACTTCCCTTAAGAAGGGAGTGATCTCCCAGTCCCTTATCCCGGATCCGGCTAATGATCTCCTCTTCGGTCCGCACTGCCGCCTGCCACTGCAGGGTGTCTTTTATATCCATATTCCAAGTACATCCTTTGCTTTTTTATAGATCCGCCTCTTCGCCGCATATTCAAAGAGGAGCTTGGGGTCTTTCTCCGGGTCTTCTATGTAGGCACGAATAGCCTGGGTGTACAATCCCCTCTCCATCTTGTTCTCAAACTTTAAGCAGTCACAAATGGTTCGCTCCTTATTATATACCCGAACCCGGCAGCCCCCTATCTCCCCTTCCGCTGCTCCCATGAGGAGAACGTCGCTTTCATAGTAAAAGGGTTTTACAAAGGGATAGGCTATATCGAAACGGGATTTGGATGTATCCTTATTAACGGCTATATTCCAGCTCAAAGGCGGAATGGAGGTGTAGCCGTGGAAGTACAGGGCACTTTCCATGCATAAAACCCCGTCGGGGAACAAGGCTGATATCAATTCTTCTTCCGAGGTGTTGGTTCCGGGCAATTTATATAATCCATTTTTAACTTTTTCGAGCTGACCCTTCTCCATCAATTTTTGAATTTGGCGATAATCCAGCTTCATTTCTTTAAGCTGAGAGGTCTTCAAAAAGCCTCCGTTTTTCTCTGCTTTGCTTCTAATAATTTCCAAATTGTTTCTCATCGCATTAAATCTCCGCTCGTAGAATTTTTCTGCTGTTTTTGGTGGGCCCGTGAAAGGGTCCTTTATTTTATTGGGTTTTGTAAATAATTAAATCTTGTTTTAGTTGGAATGCAGTTGGCAGCTGCCCACAATTGGCAGGTTTTTTCCGCTCGTAAGTATTTCGCACTGATATTTTACATCATTTTCGGCTGATATTTCAATATAAATTAATTTCATGTTTTTGGCCCCTTAAGGCGGGGAGCCCGGCAGTGTTCTATCCCTTACGTACCACGAATTTGAGACAATTTTTACATCTTTTTTCCGCTTTAAGCCATATTATTTTGTTGAAAAGGCCTTTCTTTTATAATATGATTTTATCGGAGGGTCAAAATCATGCCGGAAGAATTCAGTAGTTTAAGACCAACAAAAAAAAGAACACCCAGCCGGGCAGAATGCGAGGCTATAATAAAGAAGATACTCACGACGGAGGCTCAGGCCAGAACCGTTAATTCAACCTTCAAGAGGCCATCGGATTTCATGGGATATTTTGAATCCCTGTACCCGCCCTCAGCAGCCCTTACCAAGCAGGTACAGCGTGCCATAGCGGCCCTGGATATGGCAAGGGACTCCAAGGGTTATTACATTATTAATAAGTCTAAGGAACAATCCAATCAGGATAACGATATCCGGAGGCTGTTAACAGAAGCGCAGTACTCCGTTGATCCTCTCGAGACGGACTCTACCGTCTTCCTTAAGATAGAAGGATCCTTTGTGGACTTTGTGCTTCATAAGCTGTCGGATTCCATTACCATGAAGCCTTATATTACCACCATGGTTCCCTGCTATAACGGAATTCTCATTTATACCAAAGATAAGGAAAAAGTAATAGAACTCTTCAACAGTTTGAACCTGTAAAGGACATTTAATCCGGAGGATGATATGAAATATTGCAATATCAATGACTGCAGATGGAATTCCCGCGACGGGATGTGCACATACTATTCTTTCGACGGGGAGGATGAAGATATCCCCGCGGATGAAGAGACACGACTCTGCCGGATAAAAGGAATCAAATCACCTCAGAATCCAGAAGGTAAGAAAGTAAGTTAGTCTTGACAAACCTCTCTCAAAGGTCTAAAATTCACTTCGTCAAACTCTTTACATATGTAAAGAGTCATCATTAGTAAACCAACAAATGTATCATAGAGTGTATATGGAGGACTAAAATGTCAAAGTTTAGCGTTAAAAAGCCTTTCACAGTGCTGGTTGGTATAGTACTGGCTATTGTGCTGGGCGTGGTCAGCATGACTCAGATGCAGCTGGACCTGCTGCCTAATATTTCACTGCCCTATCTTCTGGTAGTAACCACTTACCCCGGTGCAAGCTCGGAGAAGGTTGAGGCTGAGATCTGTCAGCCCATGGAGGCTTCCCTGGGTACCATCACCGGTGTTAAGAATATCACCAGCGTTTGTAATGAGAATTACGGAATGGTTCAAATGGAATTTGAAGACGGAACGGATATTGACTCTGCCATGGTTAAGGTATCCGGTGCCGTGAACACCCTCAAATCCCAGCTGCCTGAGGATGCGGGTACTCCTTCTATCATAGAGCTTTCTACGGATATGGTGGCAAGTGTATATCTTGGCATCAGTGCGGAGGGCAAGGAGATCGAGGAACTCTCCCAGATGGTCAAGGATGACATCACCCCTTACTATGAAAGGCAGAACGGTGTAGCTTCCGTAAGTACCATGGGCCTTATAAATAAGTACGTTCAGGTGGAGCTGGATCAGGCTAAGGTGGACGCCCTTAATGATAAGATCTTAGGAACTGTGGACGGAGCTTTTGAGAAGGCTGTCAACCAGTTAAACAAAGCCAAGGATAAGCTGGTGGAATCCGGCGAGAATCTGGAGAAGAATAAGGATAAGCTGATTGAGAGCCAGGATAAGCTGGATACGAACAAGGATAAGCTGGAAGATAGCTGGAACGACCTTATGGAAAACTCTGCCAATCTCAGCAAACAGCATCAAGCTACTGAAGCCGGAATAAAGGCAAAACAGGGTGAGATGGCAGCTCTTCAGGCACAGAAGCAACAGAAGAATGATGAATTAGCTGCTGCTAGTGCCGCTAAAATAAGGGCAATAAACGATCTTAACCAGCGATATTCAACTGCAACTGACGCCGAAAGAGCTGATATTAAAGCTCAAATAACTGCTGCTGAAAACGAATACAAAGCTCAAGAAGCGGCCAAGCTAAAAGAAATTGAAGACCTTGGCAGTTCAGAAACTAAATTATCATTAGAACTACTTCAGCTTCAATCTGCTTTATCCTCGATACAACAGGCTCAAGGATCTTTAGCCGCTGCCCACGACCAGATTGACTCCGGTCATGAGTCTATTGAAGAAGGTCAGAAGCAGATCGACGAGGGCTGGGAGTCCTTACACGACGGCGAGGAGCAGCTCAGTGACAGCTGGAAGGACTACAACGACTCCGTTAAGTCCTACCAGAAGCAGCGTAAGGAGGCTGAAAGAAAGGCTAACGCCGACCAGCTCATTACCTTGGATGCCCTTTCACAGCTCATCTACGCCCAGAACTTCGAGATGCCCGCAGGCTACGTAGATGACGACAAGGATAATTCATGGCTGGTTAAGATCGGTCAGAACTTTGATAAGGTATCGGACCTTGAGAACGTAGTCCTCAGCAACATCAATAAAGTCGGTGACGTTAAGCTTGGCGATATAGCAAACATAACCGTTCTGGATAACTCAGAAGACAGCTATGTGCGCATGGGTAATGAAAAAGCCGTTATCCTGTCCATTTTCAAGAGCTCTACTACAGGTACCAACGACCTGAGCCGGACAGTTAATGCCGCAACCGAAAAGCTTATTGAAAAAACCCCTGGACTCCACGTTACCAAACTGGTGGATATGGGTGACTATATCAATTTAATAGTAAAGAACGTATTACAGTCCATCATTATAGGTGCTGTTCTGGCCATTATAGTCCTTGCTATCTTCCTTAAGGACGTTAAGCCCACCCTGGTTGTGGCCATCAGTATTCCTTTAAGTGTAATGACTGCCCTTACATGTATGTACTTCAGCAAGATATCCCTTAACATGCTCTCCCTTTCGGGTCTGGCCTTAGGTATAGGTATGCTTGTTGATAACTCCATCGTTGTTATGGAGAATATTTACCGACTGCGAAGCAAGGGTATAGCCGCCCCCAGAGCCGCCGTACAGGGAACCAGACAGGTGGCCGGGGCCATTGTGGCATCGACTCTTACCACAGCCTGCGTATTCCTGCCTATGGTATACACTACGGGAATCGTCAGCGACCTTATGACACCTATGTCCCTTACTATCGTATTCTGCCTCTTAGCTTCCCTGATAGTGGCAATGACTGTGGTGCCTGCTGCAGGATCTACCATCCTCAGGAATGCCAAGGAAAAGGAGCACCCCTTATTTGAGAAGATTCAGGATGCTTACGGAAGGGCCCTGGAATTCTGCTTAAGACGCAAATTCATTCCTATCCTTACTTCCATCGGACTTCTGATCCTCTCCGTAGCCCTGGTGCTTCAGATGGGAATCGTGGTAATCCCTGACATGGCTACAAACCAGATGGAGGCCACATTGAAGTTCTCAAAGGAAACTACCAGGGAGGAAGCCTATAAAACTGCCGATGAGGTTATTGAGCGCCTCCTCAAGGTAGAGGGTCTGGGCACGGTTGGTGTACTGACAGGAGGTAACAGCGCCCTGGCCTTAACAGGTAATTCCTCTGCCTCAAAAGACAGTTTCCGGAACATGTCCTTTGAGCTCGCCACAGAAAATGAAAATGCCGGAGAAGCTGAGATCAGACGTGTCATGGATGGTATTAATGCAGCTGTAGCCGATATGGACATTGATTTTACCCTTGAGACCGGTTCTTCCGAAACAAGTTCTCTTGCAGGGGGCTCCGGCTTAAGTGTAAGCATAAGCGGTGATGACCTGGATGAACTTCTCAAGATCAGTAATGATTTCATGGACATGGTAAAATCCATCGATGGATTTACGGATGTTAAAAACGGCCAGGAAGATGCGGACAAGATCCTCCATCTTTCCGTAGATAAGAACGCCGCAATGAGCAATGGTTTCTCTGTAGCCCAGATTTATCAGGATATCAACAAGAAACTGACAAACGAAAAGAATTCCGTTTCCATCAAGGTGGATGACATCAAGATGGATGTCAAGATAGTTAATAAGCTTGAGCCCTTAACCAGAGAGAACCTTCTGGATTACAACTTCTCTCACCAGATTACGGATGATGATTATGAGACCGTAACAGAAGATCATAAGCTCGGGGAATTCGCCAAAGTAGTTGAGGAGGACGGTGTAACCTCCATCAGGCGTAAGAACCAGGCAAGATATATAACCGTAACCGCAAATGTAAAAGACGGCTATAACACCACCCTCTTAATGAGAGAGCTTGAGCCCCTTTTGGAGAAATACGATATGCCCGCCGGTTACACCTATGACCTGGGTGGAGAGTATGATTCCGTTCTTACCATGGTAAGACAGATGCTCTTAGTAGCAGGTCTGGGACTCTTAATGGTATACCTGGTAATGGTGGCTCAGTTCCAGAGTCTGCTCAGCCCCTTTATCGTATTATTCACGGTTCCCCTGGCCTTTACGGGAGGATTCTTATCCCTCCTTATCGCCAGAGAGAATATGTCCGTTATAGCCATCATGGGTCTGATAGTCCTCATGGGAACCGTAGTTAATAACGGTATAGTATTCGTAGATTATACCAACCAGCTGCGAAAGGGCGGCTTGGATAGGCACCGGGCCCTTGTTGCCACAGGAAAGACCCGTATGAGGCCTATTATTATGACAGCTCTTACCACCATCCTGGCAGAGTTTAACCTTATAATCGGCGATAATATGGGTGCTCAGATGAGCCGGGGCATGGCCCTCGTTATCGCGGGAGGATTGGCTTACGCAACCCTCATGACCTTGTTTATAATACCTGTTATGTATGACATCTTCTACAAGAAGCAGCCTAAGGATGTAGATACAGGCTCGGATACCGAACTGGATGACATTCCGGATGACGCGGCAGAATTCATGCAGACTATGCCGGAGATAACAGAAGAAGATGAGATGTAACTGTTTATTATGAGGGAATTTAGATATGAACACAAACAAAATTAGTGCTGAAAACATGAAGGCTTTGGAAACCGTCTTCTTTAAGATGAAAAGCGTAAAGTACTGGGATTTGATAACCGACATGAGCGGGGCGGAGTTAATACTCTTAAATACTCTGGCCGGAACCAAAGATGGTCTGATGCAGGTAGGTGAATTGATAGAAACCGTTTCCATGCATCCCACTTCCGTATCCAGGCTTATGAACTCCCTGGAGAAGAAGGGCTACATAGAACGCTCTCTCCATAAAGGGAATCGCCGTATCACGGACGTTTCCTTAACGAAAGAAGGCCGGGAAAAATGTGCCCGAAACTATGCCATTATGAATGATTACTGGGAGACGGTTCTTTCTGAAATGGGAAATGAGAATTTTAGAGACCTGCTTCGTATCTCTGAGGAGCTGGTAAACCGCATGGATGCAGTCTATCAAGAGAAAAAAGCCGCTCTCAAATTATAGGGTTAATTAAATGTAAATATAATAACTACGATAAGTCGTCGAGGATCATCTCGGCGACTTTTTTTCGGGAAACCCCGTTATTCATGGCCTGTTTGCCGATGAAGCGGTGGGCTTCATCCTCACTCATGCCCTTTTTCTGCACAAGAAGAATCTTGGCCTTGCTGACGATCCGGATCTCTTCCATCTTCTCTTCCACTGTGAGGCTCTTTTTCTCCATCTGGCGGATGCGGTTCTGGCAGGCAATCATAAAGCGGATTGCAACGCCTATCCTCCCTGAGGTGGTGGGTTTTGCTATGGCAAGAATGCCGTAATCCGTCACCTTCTCCAGAACTTCATCATATATCCCTTCAGGGGTTACCAGGAGGATCGAGGAGTTGAATCTCTCGGAGATATCCATGGCAAAGTCCTCCCCGGTCTCATCCGACAGGGGAGTATTAACTACTACAATGTCGTAAGACTTCTCAAGGATGCTTCGTCTTGCCGCTGCGATGCTCTTCTTCACATCAATGGTAATAAAGCCATTAAGAGACCTTTTGACAATGGCGGTAAACTGCTCATTTGCAGATACGATCAATATGGAATTAGACCGGATTATATCGTCATTTTTAGGCATATATATCCTCTTACAGAATAGGGATAAAGTTAATTCGTAATTATATTTTAGCTATATATTTCTTGATGATGCCTTCAGGGATAATGCTTCTAATGAATTCACTGGAGGCAGCTATGCTTCCGGCTTCCCGCTTGGATGAAGGAAGGAGATCTGCACTTTCGGAAAGCTCTCCCGGCAGGCTCATTTTCCTTTCAATACCAAGTAAACCTGCATGGATTAAAAGGGCATAAACCAGGTAGGGATTGCTTGAAGCATCGGGGGATCTGAGCTCCACCCTTGTTCTGCCGTTATAGGTCTCGATATACATAAGCTCGGATTCGCCGGCGCTGGACCAGTTGGCACGGTCAGGGGCCGTGGAGCTGCCAAGTCTGGAATAGGAATCTGCAGTGGGATTCATGAAGATGGTCATCTCCCGGATCTTGTCCAGGATTCCTGCTGCAGCATATTTAACCACGTCTTTTCCTGTTTTATCCTTGGCGTAGATGTTGATATGGTAGCCGTTACCCGGCTTGTTCGGCAGGGGAAGGGGCGAAAAGTCGGCCACCAGCCCGTATCTGTCAGCCACGGTGGATACAACCATCTTAAAGGTGGTCATCTGATCCGCTGCCTTTAAGGGCTTTCCGTAATGGAAGTCTATCTCGTTTTGTCCCGGTCCTCTTTCATGGTGGGACCTCTCGGGTGTAAGACCCATGCGCTCTATGGTAAGGGATATCTCTCTTCGTACATTTTCGCATTTATCTGCAGGAGCTATATCCATGTATCCTGCTTCGTCGTAGGGAATCTTGGTGGGGTTGCCCTCTTCGTCTTTTGTAAAAAGATAAAACTCCGATTCGGTTCCGAAGCGGAATTCTATCCCCCGCTCCTCTGCATCAGCTACGGCCTTCATAAGAATAGACCGGGTATCGGATACATATTCCTTCCCTCCGGGAGTGAAGACATTGCAGTACATCCTCAAAACCCTGCCGCTGTCCGGTCTCCAGGGAAGGATGGATAAGGTGTCTGCATCCGGCTTTAAATAAAGGGATGCGTAAGGACAATCCTCAAAACCCGCGATCTCCCTGGCATTTATGGGAATCCCCTCATCAAAGGACTTCCTGACCTCTCCCGGCATTACGGAAATATTCTTCTGGATGCCGTAAGCATCACGGAAGGCAAGGCGGATGAACTTCACGTCCTCCTCCTCTATATAATTCATTACTTCATCTACTGTATAATCCATAAGCGCCTCCTAAAGTGACCCCTTGGGGACGGGGTTATGGGGTCATTTTTTTAAATGTTTCCACTAAATCTAACCGCCTGAAAAAATGACCCCATAACCCCGTCCCCAAGGGGTCACTTTTCCACTATATCGTGCTTATCCTTGGTGATATATCTTCCAGTACATCCAAGAGTATCCTTACGGTATCTAAAGAAGTAAACATGGTCACTCCGTTAGCTATGGCGCATTTTCTGATCTCCACGCCATCGTGAAAATGCACTCCCGAAAGAATGGCTCTGGTATTAATAATATAGCTTACATATCCTGCCCTGATGGACTGCAGGATCTCATCGCTTCCTTCGCTTATCTTGCCTCGGATACGGGTCCTGATGCCGTGCTCCTTAAGGAAGCGCCCCGTTCCCACTGTAGCCTCGATATTAAATCCAAGCTCGTAGAAGCGCTTCACCAGGGGCAGTGCCTCCTGCTTGTCCTCGTCTGCCAAGGTCACCATTACGGTTCCGTACTCTTTCATCTTAATGCCGGAAGCCTGTAAGGCCTTATACAGGGCCCGCTTCAGGCTCTTGTCGTAACCGATGGCCTCCCCTGTGGACTTCATCTCCGGTGAAAGATATGCATCCATTCCGTTAAGCTTCTCAAAGGAGAAGGCCGGCGCCTTTACATACCAGAAATCCTTCTCCGGAAGGATCTTGTCTGCCAGGCCCTGGGATCTTAAGCTCTCTCCCAGCATAACCCTGGTAGCTATATCCACCAGAGATACTCCCGTAGACTTTGACAGGAAGGGAACCGACCTGGATGCCCTGGGGTTAACCTCTATAATATATACGCTGTCGTCCTTATCCACGATAAACTGGATATTGTACAGGCCTACGATACCTATGCCCACTCCCAGCTTCTTTGTGTAATCCCAGATGGTATCCTTAACCTTTTCCGAAATGGAAAATGGGGGATATACGCTCATAGAGTCTCCGGAATGAACCCCGGTACGCTCAACCAGCTCCATGATTCCCGGCAGGAAGACGTCTTTTCCGTCACATACGGCGTCCACCTCTACCTCTTTACCCACAATATATTTGTCAACCAGAACCGGTTTGTCTTTATCCACAGCAACTGCGTTTGTAAGGTATTTTGTCAACATTTCCTCATTTGCCACGATCTCCATGGCACGTCCCCCAAGGACAAATGAAGGACGAACAAGCACCGGATAGCCGATCCTCTCTGCAACTCTGATGCCTTCGTCTATGTTGGTAACCGCTACTCCCTCCGGGTGAGGGATGGAAAGCTTCTTAATAAGGTTCTCAAAGGCGTCTCTGTCTTCCGCGGTAAAAATAGCCTTCGTTCCGGTACCAATTATCTTAACTCCCCTCTTTGTCAGGGGTTCAGCCAAGTTAACGGCTGTCTGGCCTCCCAGGGAAGCTATAACTCCCACGGGCTTCTCCAGATCAATGATATTCATAATATCCTCCGGAGTAAGAGGCTCAAAATACAGCTTATCTGCCGTTGTATAATCCGTAGATACCGTCTCGGGATTATTATTTATTACAATGGCATCATATCCCATCTCATGGATGGTCTTAACCGCATGAACGGTGGAATAGTCGAACTCTACACCCTGTCCGATCCTTATGGGGCCGGAACCGAGGACGATGATCTTCTTGTTCTGAGATACTTTTGACTCATTCTCGTCCTCATAAGTAGAGTAAAAATAGGGTACGTAGCTTTCGAACTCACTGGCGCAGGTATCTATCATCTTGTATACCGGGCGGATACCGTACTTCTTACGAAGCTGCCAGATATCCTCCTCGTCACACTTTCGAAGCTCGGCTATGTAAGAATCGGAGAAGCCCATACGCTTAGCCTCATACAGAAGGTCCTTATCCAGCTGCACTGCTTCCTCGATCATATTTTCAAAATCAACTATCTTCTTGATCTTATCAAGGAAGAACATGTCTATCTTGGTCCGGGAATATATAGCCTGCTGGTCGGCTCCCAGCCACAGAAGCTCCGAAATAGCGTAGATCCGGTCGTCCGTACCTTCTTCTATATAGTCCAGAAGCTTTTCAATGGCTTCTTTTTTATTATCCGGTGCTTCCTTGTCAGAAAGGTTCCTGATATCAAATTTTTCAAGATGGATATGGTTCTTGCCGTCCTCCAATGACCGGATGGCTTTAAGTAAGCTTTCCTCAAAGGTACGGCCGATACTCATGGTCTCCCCGGTAGCCTTCATCTGGGTAGATAAGACATTTGAAGCCAGGGTGAACTTATCAAAGGGAAATCTGGGCATCTTGGTAACCACGTAGTCCAATGAGGGCTCGAAGCAGGCCGGGGTATTAGCCAGCCGGATCTCGTCTAAGTTCATACCCACAGCAATCTTGGCAGACACCCTGGCGATGGGGTATCCGCTGGCTTTTGAAGCCAGGGCCGATGACCTGGATACTCTGGGGTTAACCTCTATTACGTAATACCCGAAGGACTCGGGGTCTAAGGCAAACTGGACGTTACATCCTCCCTTAACCTTCAGGGCCCGGATGATGCGAAGGGCGCTGTCCCTGAGCATATGGTATTCCTTATTGGTCAGGGTCTGGCTGGGAGCTACTACGATAGAGTCCCCGGTATGTATTCCTACGGGATCAAGGTTCTCCATGTTACATACGGTGATGGCCGTATCATTTGCATCACGGATCACCTCATATTCGATCTCCTTGTAGCCCTTAATGCTCTTTTCCACAAGGACCTGATGAACGGGAGAAAGGGCAAGAGCCGCCTTCATCCTCTCCTTCATCTCCTCCTCGTTATAGGCGAAACCGCCTCCTGTACCTCCCAGGGTAAATGCGGGGCGCAGTATTACGGGGTAGCCGATCCTTTCAGCCGCCTCCAGGCCTTCTTCCATACTCTCGGCTATAACCGAGGGAACCACAGGCTCTCCAAGGGACTCACAGAGCTCTTTAAACTGCTCCCTGTCCTCTGCCCTCCTGATACTGTCGGCATCGGTGCCAAGGAGTTCTATCTCACACTCTCCCAGAACTCCCTTATCAAAAAGCTGGAGGGAAAGGTTAAGTCCCGTCTGACCTCCGATACCGGGAACGATGGCGTCCGGTCTTTCGTATCTGCAGATCCTGGCCAGGTACTCCAGCGTCAGGGGCTCCATATATACCTTATCCGCAATGGAATGGTCCGTCATAATGGTTGCGGGATTGGAATTCGCCAGGATTACTTCATATCCTTCTTCTTTTAAGGCAAGGCACGCCTGGGTTCCGGCATAGTCAAACTCTGCTGCCTGACCGATAACTATAGGTCCCGACCCTATAACCAATACTTTTTTTATATCTGTACGCTTTGGCATGTCTTATCCTTCCTTCATATTTTCTATAAATCTGTCAAACAAATAGGCACTGTCCTGGGGTCCCGGTGCGCTTTCCGGATGGTACTGAACGGAGAATACCTTATTCTTCACGCAGCACAGTCCTTCCACCGTATCATCCAGGACATTTATGTGGGTAACCTCCAGACCGGTTCCTGCAAGGGAATTTGCATCCACTGCGTATGAATGGTTCTGGCTGGTAATCTCGATCTTGCCGGTCTTGATATCCCGAACCGGGTGATTGCCTCCCCTGTGGCCGAACTTCAGCTTGTAGGTCTTCGCCCCGTAGGAAAGGGCTATAAGCTGGTGACCCAGGCAGATTCCGAACATGGGCATCTTTCCTTTAAGCTCTTTTAAGGTATTAATAACCTCGGGAACATCTGTGGGGTCCCCGGGGCCGTTGGATATAAACAAGCCGTCGGGATGAAGAGCTAAGATATCACTGCTGTCTGTATCATAAGGAACGATGGTAACGTTGCATTTCTTTTTATTCATCATTCTTATGATATTGGTCTTCATTCCGCAGTCAATGGCCACTACGTTAAATACGGGATTGGACGTCCTGCTGTACCATTTCTTCGTGCAGGAACACCTCTTAACCGCGTCGTTAGGCACCGGGGTGCTCTTTATTATACGAAGTCCCTCTTCAAGGGGAGTCTGGGCACAGGTAATGATCCCCCTTCTAGATCCGAAGTCCCTTATGCTTCTTACCAGCTTTCTGGTGTCTACCCCGTAGATCCCGGGCACGTCATTCTCCTCTAAAAGCTCCGAAAGTGACCTGGTAGCCCGAAAGTTGGAAGGGCTCTCGTTAAGGTCCCTTACTATAAAGGCAGAGGGCGAGATCATCTTGCTCTCAAAATCTTCGTCATTAATTCCGTAGTTGCCCATAAGAGGATAGGACATGACTATGGCCTGGTCCGTATACGAGGGGTCGGAGACTATCTCCTGATATCCTGCCATGGAAGTGTTAAACACCACCTCGCATACAGCCTCTTTTTTGCTGCCGAAACCGTAGCCAAAGTACTGGCTTCCGTCCTCCATGATAATTTTCCTGTTGGGTTCCATCATTTACTCCTTTAATGCTGCTCCTATAAATCCCTTGAAAATGGGGTGGGGTTTGTTGGGTCTCGACTTAAACTCCGGGTGGTACTGGACCCCTATGAAAAAGGGGTGGTCGGATATCTCCACTGTCTCCACCAGTTTCCCGTCGGGTGAAATGCCTGAAAGTACAAGGCCTGCCCCTGTTAAGACCTCACGATAATCGTTATTAAACTCATATCTGTGACGGTGTCTTTCATCTATTCTCTGGGTATTATAACATTTTTCCATTAAAGTTCCAGTCAAAATATTGCAGGGGTAGGATCCCAGACGAAGGGTGCCTCCCTTATCGATATCATCAGACTGGCCGGGCATGAAATCTATTACCTTATGGTCTGAGGGATTGGGGAACTCGCCGGAGCAAGCGTCCTTAATCCCTGCCACATTTCTGGCAAACTCGATAACGGCTATCTGCATTCCCAGACATATTCCGAAGTAAGGGATCTTCTCCTCCCTGGCATATTTTGCAGAAAGGATCATTCCTTCTATTCCCCGGTCTCCGAAGCCGCCGGGAACGATAATTCCACAGGCATCCTTTAACCTTTCCCTGTAATTGCTCTCATCTAAGCCCTCGGAATCAACCCAGTCTATGGTTACATTGGCATCCCAGGCAAATCCCGCATGCTGCAGAGCCTCCGCCACGGAAAGATATGCGTCGTGAAGCTGGACGTATTTACCCACCAGGGCGATCCTCACATCCTTATGTCTTCCCTTGATCTTTGCCACCAGGTCTTCCCACTCCTTAAGATCCGGCTTCGGTGCATTTATGCCCAGCTGTCTGCAGACAACTTCCGAAAGGTTAGATCTCTCCAGCATCAGAGGAGCTTCATATAAACTGTCTAAGGTAATATTCTCAATAACGCAGTCCTCTTTAACATTACAAAACATGGCTATCTTCTTGAAAATGCCGGGCTCTAAGGGTTCATCCGCACGAAGGACGATGATATCCGGCGCTATCCCCATTCCCTGGAGTTCCTTAACGGAGTGCTGGGTGGGCTTTGATTTGTGCTCATTTGAACCGTGGATATATGGAACCAGGGTAACATGAATAAAGAGACTGTTCTCCCGTCCCACCTCAAGTGAGATCTGTCTGACAGCCTCTAAAAAGGGTTGTGATTCTATATCGCCGATGGTTCCGCCGATCTCCGTAATAACCACATCCGCGTCCGTCTCCCGGCCTACCCGGTAAACGAAAGCTTTTATCTCGTTGGTAATATGGGGGATAACCTGCACCGTAGAGCCAAGGTATTCCCCCCGTCTTTCTTTGTTAAGAACGTTCCAGTAAACTTTACCGGAAGTCAGGTTTGAGAACTTATTTAAGTCCTCGTCGATGAACCTCTCGTAGTGACCAAGGTCTAAGTCGGTCTCCGCCCCGTCTTCCGTAACATAAACCTCACCGTGCTGGTAGGGGCTCATGGTCCCCGGGTCTACATTGATATAGGGGTCAAGCTTCTGGGCCGCCACCTTTAATCCCCGGGCTTTAAGCAGCCGTCCCAGGGAGGCTGCCGTGATTCCTTTACCCAGTCCGGACACAACTCCTCCTGTAACAAATATGTACTTTGCCATAGTCTTATACCTCCTAAAATAATCTTCTCTCTGTACTCTACAAATTGGTATAACCCATTAGTGCCTGGTCTATCTCTTTTGCTGCAGCTCTTCCTTCGGAAATGGCCCACACAACCAGAGACTGGCCACGATGCATATCTCCTGCGGTATATACCTTAGCCGCAGATGTAGCATAAGAACCTTGATTGGTTTTTACATTAGTCCTGCCGTCCTTTTCCACTCCGAAGGCTTCCGTAACATAATCCTCACTTCCCAAAAATCCTGCTGCTATAAGCACCAGGTCGGCAGGGACTTCCCTTTCGGAACCTTCCACCGGTACCATATTCACATTTCCGGTCTTACTGTTCTTTTTAGGTTCCAGAGAAACTAGGATTACTGCTTTTAAATTACCCTTTTTATCTTTAACAAACTCTTTAATAGTGGTCTGGTATACCCTGGGGTCTGATCCGAAGATCCGGATAGCCTCCTGCTGGCCGTAATCAACCTTAAGGACTCTGGGCCATTCGGGCCAGGGATTGGTCTTAGTTCTGGTCTCCGGCGGCTTAGGCATCATCTCAAGCTGGGTAACACTTGCCGCTCCCAGACGGATACAGGTTCCGGCACAATCATTTCCCGTATCACCACCGCCTAATATTATAATATTCTTTCCCTTTACTATATCATCCGGCTTTTTCTTAAAATCACTATCCAGTAATTTTTTTGTTACTTCTGAGAGAAAATCCACGGCAAATCTTATTCCGGAAGCATCTCTTCCCGGTGCATCAATATCTCTGGGATGGGATGCGCCGCAGGCCAAAACCACTGCGTCATATTCCTCCAAAAGGTCTGCTGCCGGGACATCTTTTCCCACATTGGATTTTACCTTAAAGGTAATACCGGCTTCCTCCATAAGCTTTACCCTACGATCAATAACCCTTTTATCCAGCTTCATGTTCGGAATTCCATATCGTAGCAGACCTCCCACACGGTCATTTCTCTCGTATACCGTAACAAGGTGACCCCTTCTGTTAAGAAGCTGGGCCGTGGCAAGTCCGGAAGGACCGCTTCCTATAACCGCTACCTTTTTGCCTGTTCGTACCGGGGAAGTCTCCTCCTTTACCAGGTCGTGGCTGAAGGCATACTCTATAACGGACTTCTCATTTTCCCTAGTGGTTACAGCTTCTCCTGCCAGAGAACATGTACAGGCAGCCTCGCATAATGCCGGGCAGACCCTGCCTGTAAACTCAGGAAAAGAGTGGGTCATGGAAAGCCTGCGGTAGGCTTCCTCCATCCTGCCCCGGTAAACCAGGTCGTTGATCTCCGGCACCAGGTTGTGAAGGGGACAACCGCTTACCATTCCTGCGATCATTACTCCTGCCTGGCAGAAGGGGATGCCGCAGTCCATACATCTTGCTGCCTGCCGCCTTCTTTCTTCAAAGGACAGTTCTTCATGAAACTCATTAAAGTCTTTCACCCTCTCAGCTTCCGGTCTTGAGGGTTCGTTTACTCTTTCATATTCCAGAAAACCTGTTGTTTTTCCCATTTCTATCACCTCTATAGCTTGCCTTCCACAAAAGCCTTGAATGCCAGTTCCTCTGCGCTTTCGGGTGTGGCACCCTGCTCCTCATATTTGGCAATTCCTTTAAGCATTCTCTTGTAATCCAAGGGAATGATCTTCTTAAAGCTTCCTGCACACTCCTTGAAGTTATCGAGGATCTCCTTAGCCTTAGCAGATCCGGTGCAGGCAAGATGCTCCTTTAAAATGGCCTTTAGTTCGTTAAGGTCATTTTTATGTTCAACCTTTTCCATGCTTACCAGTTGATGGTTAAGGTTTCGGTAGAGTTTGTTGTCCTCATCAAGGACGTAAGCCACTCCGCCGCTCATTCCTGCGGCGAAGTTCTTTCCGGTCTCCCCAAGTATAACGACGATTCCTCCTGTCATGTACTCACAGCCGTGCTCTCCTACTCCTTCTGCCACTGCTACGGCACCGGAATTACGGATGCAGAATCTCTCTCCCGCCTTGCCGGCTATGAAGGCTCTTCCTGAAGTTGCCCCGTACAGCGCCACATTTCCGATGATTATATTCTCATGTGGGTCGTAGGCAGCGTCTTCAGGGGCTTTTACTATAAGCTTGCCGCCGGATAAGCCTTTTCCGAAGTAGTCGTTGGAGTCACCGGTAAGCTTCAAGGTAAGACCCTTAGGGATAAATGCTCCGAAGCTTTGTCCACCGGATCCCGCAGCGTTAACGGTAATGGTATCCTCAGATAAACCTTCCGGATGTCTTCGGGTAATCTCAGCTCCCAGCAAGGTTCCAAAGGTTCTATCCGTACTCTTTAAGGACAGGTCAAGACTCTTTTTCTCACCGGTATTTATGGCTGATAAGATGTCTTTGGAAGAAAGCAGCAGCTTCTCATCCAAAGTATTCTCCAGCTTGAAATCGTAAAGGTTCTTTTGGCCTTTATAGCTACTGATTCCTGTATTAACGAGGATCCTTGAAATATCTATCTTAGCTTCCCTGCAGGATAAGTCCACTTTTTTCTTAAGGAGATCTGTTCTTCCCACCAGCTCATCAATGGTGTGAACACCTAAGGAACTCATGATCTCACGAAGTTGTCTTGCAATAAAGATCATGAAATTCTCCACATATTCCGGTTTGCCGGAGAACCTCTTCCTCAGCTTGGGATTCTGGGTAGCAACCCCCATGGGACAGGTATCGGACTGGCAAGCCCTCATCATGACACAGCCCATGGTAATAAGGGGAGCCGTGGCAAAGCCGAATTCTTCAGCTCCCAGGATAGCGGCTATGGCCACATCTCTTCCGCTCATAAGCTTACCGTCGGTCTCTAAAACCACCTGGTTTCTTAGGCCGTTTGCCAGCAGGGTCTGGTGTGTCTCAGCAAGACCCAGCTCCCAGGGAAGGCCTGCGTTATGTATGGAGGATAGGGGGGCTGCTCCTGTTCCCCCATCGTAACCGGAGATGAGGATAACTCCTGCTCCTGCCTTGGCCACACCTGCTGCCACGGTACCTACTCCTGCCTCGGATACCAGCTTTACAGATATTCTTGCGTTCTTGTTGGCATTTTTAAGATCATATATAAGCTGGGCCAGATCTTCGATGGAATAAATATCGTGGTGGGGTGGAGGGGAGATTAAGCTTACTCCCGGGGTAGAGTGTCTGGTCTTTGCTATCCAGGGGTAGACTTTCTTTCCCGGAAGATGACCCCCTTCACCGGGCTTAGCCCCCTGAGCCATCTTGATCTGTATCTCCCTTGCACTAACCAGATATCTGCTGGTTACACCGAATCTTCCGCTGGCAACCTGCTTAATAGCTGAACTTCTGTCATTGTCCGTTCCGGCGGATAAGATACGCTCTTCACTTTCCCCGCCTTCACCGCTGTTGGACTTACCATGGAGATGATTCATTGCTATAGCCAGGGTCTCATGGGCCTCCTCGGAGATAGACCCGTAAGACATGGCTCCCGTCTTGAATCGGGTGACGATCTCTTCTTCACTTTCAACCTCTTCAAGAGGTACCCCTTCCTCCGGGAAGTTAAAATCAAGGAGGCTTCGCAAGTATCCGGTGCCTTCGTTGTCCACCATCCTGGTGTATTCCTTGAATTTCTCGTAATCTCCCTCTCTGGTTGAGAGTTGAAGCATATGTATGGTTGCAGGGTTATACCTATGGTTCTCCCCCTGACTTCTTGCTTTATGTCTTCCGGTAGCTGACAGCTCCAGATTAAGGTTCAGGCCTAATGGGTCAAAGGCCTTGGAATGCTGTCTGTCAGCCGCCTCTCCTATATCCTCTAAGGTGATTCCACCCACTCTGCTTACAGTTCCCGGGAAGTAGTCATTTATTACTTCCTCGGAAATGCCCAGGGCCTCAAATATCTTGCTGCCCTGATAAGACTGGATGGTGGATATACCCATCTTGGAGGCGATCTTTACGATGCCGAATAACACCGCATTATCATAATCATCAACTGCCGCATAGTAGTCCTTATCCAGCATTTCCTCATCCACCAGCTGGGCTATGGTGGCATGGGCCAGGTATGGATTAATGGCTGATGCACCGTAGCCTAAAAGTGTGGCAAAATGATGGACCTCTCTTGGCTCGCCGGACTCAAGGATCAAGGACATTGCAGTACATTTTTTAGTTTCGACAAGATGCTTATGAACTGCCGATACCGCCAGAAGTGAGGGAATGGCGACATGGTTTTCATCCACTCCTCTATCAGAGAGGATAAGGATATTTGCACCTTCCTTGTAGGCCTTGTCCACCTCCACAAAAAGACGGGCTATAACCCTCTTCATGGGAGTACTCTTGTAAAAGAGAATGGAAATCTTGGCGACCTTAAAGCCTTCTTTCTGCATGTTTTCAATCTTAAGAAGGTCAAGGTCTGAAAGTATGGGATTGTTTATCTTTAAAACCTGGCAGTTCTCGGCACTCTCCTCTAAGAGATTACCGTTCTTGCCTAAGTATACCGTTCTTGAGGTAACGATCTCCTCCCTCTGGGCGTCGATGGGAGGATTGGTTACCTGTGCGAAAAGCTGCTTAAAGTAATAAAACAAGGGCTGGTACTGCCCTGACAAAGCAGCGATGGGAGTGTCCACACCCATGGAGCCGATGGACTCGGTTCCGTTTAATGCCATGGCAAGAATACCGTCATGGTAATTCTCCCAGGTATAACCGAAGGCTTTCTGCAGCCTGCGTCTTTCATCATCAGAATATTTCCGTACCTTTTTATTTGGAATCTTTATGTCGGAAAGCAGGGTAAGGTTACTGTCAAGCCACTCTCCGTAGGGTTTGGAAAGGGCGTACTTTTCCTTAATCTCTTCGTCTAGAATAATCCTCTTTTCCCTGGTATCCACCAGAAGGAGTTTTCCCGGATGAAGGCGTTCTTTCTTAATGATATGGCTCTCCTCAAGGTCCAATACTCCTACTTCGGAAGAGAGGATAAGGCGGCCGTCGTCCATCACATAATATCTGGAGGGACGCAGTCCGTTACGGTCTAAGATGGCACCCATCATGTCCCCGTCTGAGAACAGGATGGATGCGGGACCGTCCCAGGGCTCCATCATTGTGGCGTAGTACTGGTAAAAATCTCGTTCTTCTTGGGAGAGGGTTTCATTATGAGCCCAGGGTTCCGGAATCATTACAGTCATTGCAAGGGGCAGGTCAAGCCCGCTCATCAGGAGGAATTCCAGAGTATTATCAAGCATTGCTGAGTCCGACCCGCTCTGAGATATCACCGGAAGAACCCTGGTCATATCTTCTTCAGAGAATTTATCCGTATGCATGGTTTCTTCTCTGGCCAGCATCTTATCCGCATTGCCTTTTATTGTATTAATCTCGCCGTTATGGACGATGTATCTGTTGGGGTGTGCCCGGTTCCAGCTGGGCATGGTATTTGTTGAAAAACGTGAATGAACCATGGCAATGGCTGATTCGTAAGATTTATCCCTAAGGTCCGTGAAAAATGTACGAAGCTGCCCTACCAGGAACATTCCCTTGTATACTATGGTCCTGCAGGAAAGGGAGGGCACGTAGGTATTAGCGCTGGACTGCTCAAACTCCCTGCGAACTATGTATAACATCCGGTCAAAATCCAGGTCTTCCTTTGCTTCCTTAGGACGTTCGATAAAGGCCTGGTAGATATTGGGCATACATTCTCTTGCCTTGCTTCCCAGGACTTCCGGGTCGGAATCCACCTTTCTCCAGGCAATAAGCTTTAAACCTGCCTTTCTTACTATGATCTCAAACATAGATCTTGCCTGCCTCATATCAAGGTCGTTTTGGGGAAAGAAGAACATTCCCACGCCGTATTGTCTGGGGCCCGGAAGTTCTACTGCCTGCTCCTTCATTTTCTTTACAAAGAATCTGTGGGGTATCTGTGTCAGTATTCCTACACCGTCGCCGGTCTCGCCTGTGGCATCTTTGCCGGCTCTGTGCTCTAAGTTCTCTACTATGGAGAGGGCATCGTCCACCAGCTTATGGCTTGCCCTTCCCTTGATATCGATAATGGCGCCTATTCCGCAATTATCATGCTCAAAGCTTTCGTTATATAAGCCTTTCTCCTTTATTTCCTTAAACATCACAGACCTCCAAACTCGTAGGGAAGATTTCATCTCCGTATCACGCAAAAAAAGGCACTTCGAGTATAAAACTCGAAGCGCCATTGCTTCATAATCCATATAAATTAAAAAGAGTCTTCTTTGACTTCCTGTAGATTCTACCGCTTTAAAGCCGTAAAGTCAAGGATTTTTTATGAATGATTGCCGCGATATTTATTTATACCGGATAATTGTTATCAAAACATGCCTTACACAGGGGGAGGTCTCCTACCATGGAGGAGAAGTCCTCTATAGCTAAGTATTCCAGGGAATCGGCTCCTATGCTTTCACGTACTTCCTCCGTGTTATGGTCGGAGGCTATAAGCTGTCCGCTGGAAGGCACATCCGTTCCGTAATAACAGGGATATAAAAATGGTGGGGAAGAGATACGTACGTGTACTTCCTTAGCCCCGGCTGAACGAAGCATCTCTATGATCTGGCGCATGGTGTTGCCCCGGACGATGGAGTCGTCGATAATAACTATCCTCTTATCCTTCACCACATTTTCAAGGACGTTGAGCTTCATGTGAACCGCCATCTTTCGCTCCTCGTCTGTAGGCTTGATAAAGCTCCTTCCAATGTAGCTGTTCTTGTGAAAGGCCAGGGCAAAGGGAATCCCGGATTCGTAGGAATACCCCTGGGCTGCCGCCAGCCCCGAATCCGGAACACCTGTTACTATATCAGCTTCTATGGGGTTTCGCTTGGCCAGGGCACGTCCTGCCTTGAGGCGGGCTTCGTGAACCGGGATGCCGTCGATTACGGAATCATTTCTTGCGAAATAAATATACTCAAATATGCAGTGGGCAGCCTCCTCCCGGATAGGAATCCGGCTGGTGAGCATACCTTCCTCGGTGATGGTAAGTATCTCTCCCGGGGCGATATCCCTTATTAATTCTCCTCCGATGGACTTAATGGCTGCGCTTTCGGAAGAAAAGATGATGGCATCCCCCTTCCTTCCCAGGGCCAGTGGTTTCAGTCCGTAAGGGTCTCTTATTCCGATCAGCTTCCTGGGGCTCATAATAAGGCAGGCGTAACCGCCCCGAAGGCGGAGCGCCGCGGTTTTAACGGCTTCTTCTATGGTCTTGGATACTACCCGCTCGCTTACGATCTCATAAGCCAATACTTCCGTGTCTGAAGAGGTGTAGTGGGCCTGCCCCCGATACATCTGAGCTTCTTTAAGGGTGTCGGCATTTACAATGTTACCGTTGTGAACCAGGGCCAGGGTGCCTTTGATATAGTTCATGGCTATGGGCTGGGCATTTTCAAGCCTGCTGCCCCCGGTGGTGGAATATCTCACGTGACCCACTCCGATATTTCCCACAAGGCCTCCTAAAGATTCCTCTGAAAACACTTCGCTTACCAGACCCATACCCTTCTTAGTGGATATGTTTCCTGCGGGGCCTTGCGTATCACACACTGCAATGCCTGCAGACTCCTGTCCTCTGTGCTGGAGGGCGATAAGCCCGTAGTATATATCTTTGGCCACATTGGTTCCTGCCGGTGCATAAATTCCAAACACACCACACTCTTCATGAAGTTTGTCGTCCATTTTATTCATTCCTTTACTCTACATCCTGCAGGGCTGCGAAGTCTTCCTCGCCGGTCCTTACCTTTACAACCTTACTTACAGGATATACGAATATCTTACCATCTCCGATATGGCCTGTATACAGTACTTTCTTAGCTGTCTCGATAACAGATTCCACAGGAATGGCGCTGACTACCACTTCAAGCTTAACCTTGGGAAGCAGGGTGGCATCGATCTCAACTCCACGATATCTCTCGCCCGCGCCCTTCTGAACGCCGCAGCCCATTACCTGGGTAACAGTCATTCCCGTTACGCCAAGGTCGTTCATGGCCTTACGCAAGGCATCGTATCTAGAAAGCTTTGCAATAATAACGACTTTATGGATGCCGGTAGTTAGATCCATTATGCCGCTTAGGTCTTCCCTCATTACGGGGACTGCTGCGTTGATCTTAGCTTCGGAAGCTTCTTCATAGGACTCATTTCCCAGGTTGGTGTTCTCATTTACACTCATGGTCATGGTGTTGGAGATATCCATGATAGAGAAGCCTGCATAAGCTGAGGGAAGACCGTGTTCTGTAGCATCAAGACCTGTGATCTCTTCTTCTTCAGATACTCGTAGTCCAATGGTTTTCTTAATGATAGTAAATGCAATAAGTATAGTAACTACGGTCCATGCGATGGTTACAAACATACCGCCCAACTGCTTGCCCAGCTGCTCAAAGCCACCGCCGTAGAATAATCCTTCTTTGATACCTGCGATTGCAAATCCGGGAGCTGTCTTGGTTGCAAATAAACCAACTGCTAAGGTTCCCCAGATTCCGTTAAACATATGAACCGCAACTGCACCGACAGGGTCGTCAACGTGTGTAACGTTATCATTAAACCATACGCCGAATACCACCAGAAGTCCTGCTACCAGGCCGATTATCGCTGCACCTGCACAGTCTGTTACGTCACAGGGAGCCGTTATGGCAACGAGGCCTGCAAGAGATGCGTTCAAGCACATTGAAACATCGGGCTTGCCGTATTTAATCCAGGTAAATATCATACATACAACAGTTGCCACCGCAGGTGCTACGGTAGTTGTAAGATATACGGAACCAAGGGTAGCTACGTCAGTTGCAGCAGCACCGTTGAAGCCGTACCAGCCTAGCCAGAGGATGAATACACCCAGGGATGCGATAACCAGGTTGTGGCCCGGAAAAGCGTTAACCTTTGTAACCTTGCCGTTCTTGTCTCTCTCGAATTTACCAATCCTGGGTCCTAACATCCATGCACCGATGAAGGCACAGATACCGCCTACCATATGGATGCAGTTAGAACCCGCATAATCGTGAAAGCCCCACTGTGCAAGAAATCCGCCGCCCCATGTCCAGTGTGCCTCTATGGGGTAAATGATGGCTGATATTACTGCTGAATAGATACAATAGCTTGAAAACTTTGTTCGCTCAGCCATGGAACCGGATACTATGGTTGCTGTGGTAGCACAGAATACCAGGTTGAATACAAAGGCGGAGTAGTTAAAGTTTCCGTAGTTTGTAAATACATCAAAGGAGACTCCTCCGGCAAAGCCGTTTAGGACATTTTCCCCCAGCATCAGAGATGCTCCGCAGATAAACCACATTACGGTACCGATACAAAAGTCCATCAGGTTTTTCATAATGATATTTCCGGAGTTCTTTGCCCTTGTAAATCCGGCCTCACACATTGCAAAGCCTGCCTGCATCCAGAACACCAGCGCGGTTCCCACTAAGAACCATACGGCGAATATCTCGCCATGTAATACTTCCATAATACTATCCAACATACTCTTTTCCCTCCTAGTTTTTTAATATATAAAAGGCGCCTCTCTTTTTGAGAAAAGCGCCTTTGCTTTTAATATACACTGAATAATAATTTTCCGTAGCTGGGGAATGGCCAGTACTTCTCCCCTGTAAGCATCTCTGCTTCATCAACATGCTTTCGCAGGTGCTCCATCTTGGGGATTACATCGTCCCTGATAGCCTGTGAAGTCTTAAGCACATCCTCCATTCCTTTGATCTTATCAAGGGCCTCCTCTAAGTCCTTTACCCTCTCCAAGATGTAGTCTGTAAGCTCTGAAAGTCTCTCCATTGTAGATACTTCGTAATTACATTTAACCTTCTTGCTTACACCCTTCATGAGGGATGTAGCCTGTGCCAGATTGAATAAGTACTCCTCTATAGCCGGCAGGTAATTCTTTCTTACCATATCCACCATGGTGTGGCCTTCGATATTTACCGTCTTGCAGTAGTTCTCCAGCATGATCTCACAACGGCTCTCCAGCTCTGTCTTGGTAAATACCTTGTGTTCCGTAAGCATCTTCACATTCTGCTTATCAAGAAGATGGGGCATAGCATCAGGAGTAGTCTTAAGGTTTGATAGGCCTCTCTTCTTGGTTGCCTCCTTAACCCATTCATCACCGTAACCGTTGCCGTTAAAGAGGATCCTCTCATGCTTCTTGATGGTCTCTTTGATGAGCTTGTGAAGGTCTGCCTCGAAGTTCTTTGACTTCTCAAGCTTGTCGGCGTACTGCTTTAAGCTCTCTGCAACAGCTGCGTTCAGCATGATATTGCAGCAGGCAATGCTGTTTGATGAACCAAGAGATCTGAACTCGAACTTGTTTCCCGTAAAAGCAAAAGGTGAAGTTCTGTTTCTGTCTGTAGTATCTCTTGAAAATCTGGGAAGGGTATTTACTCCCAGCTTAATGGTTACTTTTTCCTTGCCCTGATATGGCTTGTCTGTCTTAATGGCCTCTAAGATCTGTGTCAGTTCATCTCCCAGGAAGACGGAAATGATAGCCGGAGGAGCCTCATTTGCGCCAAGTCTGTGATCATTTCCTGCTGTGGCAACAGAGAGACGAAGCAGATCCTGATAATCGTCGACTGCCTGAATTACCGCACAGAGGAAAAGGAGGAACTGGGCATTCTCGTAGGGAGTATCTCCCGGAGATAAGAGGTTAACTCCTGTATCCGTTCCCATGGACCAGTTGTTGTGCTTTCCGGAACCGTTAACACCTGCAAAGGGCTTCTCATGAAGGAGGCAGACCATGCCGTGCTTTCTGGCAACCTTCTGCATGATCTCCATTGTAAGCTGGTTATTATCCGTAGCCACATTTGTGGTGGAGTAAATGGGAGCCAGCTCGTGCTGTGCCGGTGCAACCTCGTTGTGCTCGGTCTTTGCTAAGATCCCCAGTTTCCAAAGCTCGGCATTTAAGTCTTCCATAAAAGCCAGAACCCTGGGCTTAATAACTCCGAAATAATGGTCGTCCAATTCCTGACCCTTGGGAGGCATAGCTCCAAAAAGGGTCCTTCCTGTGTATACCAGGTCCGGTCTCTTCTCGAACATTTCTTTATCTATAAGGAAATACTCCTGCTCCGGTCCTACGCTTGTTCTTACGTATTTTACTTCCGTTCCGAAGAGCTTTAGGATTCTCTTAGCCTGCTTGTTCAAGGCTTCCATGGAACGAAGAAGAGGTGTCTTTTTATCCAGGGCATCTCCCGAATATGAACAGAATGCCGTTGGGATGCAAAGGGTATGATCTTTTATAAAGGCATAGGATGTGGGATCCCAGGCTGTATAACCTCTTGCTTCGAAAGTAGCTCTAAGGCCCCCTGAAGGGAAGGAAGAAGCATCCGGCTCACCTTTAATAAGCTCTTTTCCGGAAAACTCCATGATCACGCCGCCGTCGGGAGATGGGCAGATAAAACTGTCGTGCTTCTCGGCTGTTACTCCTGTTAAGGGCTGGAACCAATGAGTAAAATGTGTTGCGCCGTTTTCTACGGCCCAGTCTCTCATCTCTGCTGCCACTGCCTCTGCTACATCAATGTCCAAGGCCTCATTTTCGTCGATGGTCTTTCGAAGGGAAGCATAAACCTTGTCTGAGAGCCTTGCCCTCATTACACGATCGTCGAATACCAATGATCCGAAAAGTTCAGGTACGTTTTGTTTTGTCATAGCTTTTCTCCTTTCTAAACTCCGCTGTCTCCGTAATTTGATAGAACTCTGGCTGAAGGATCTGTTACGTTGCAGCCTTCCCAGTTTTTATTTGGCATCCAGAAGTCCACTACCATTTCAGCCTGCCCGGGATAGTATTTCTCAAAAATGTCCCGGTAAAGCAGGGATTCCTTTGTAAAGGGTTTGGCAAAATCATATTTTTTAATGCCTGCCTCGTACTCCTCGTCGCTGTAGCTGCCTTCCGCGAATTCTGCCAGGTCATCCTTTAATGAATGTCCCACCGCATCGGAAAAGGCTGCTTTCTCACGCCACAAAATCTCATCGGGGATCAAATTCTCTCCCTCAAAGGCTTTCCGCAGGAGGTACTTGCCCTTCTTATATGTATTCATCTTCTTTGCCGGGTTAAGGGCCATGCAGTAGCGGACAAACTCCAGGTCTCCAAAGGGGACCCTGGCTTCCAGGGAGTTTACGCTGATACATCTGTCGGCCCGAAGAACATCGTACATATGCAGCTGTCTGATCCTTTTCTCCGATTCCTTCTGGAACTCCTCTGCATTCGGTGCAAAGTCCGTGTACTTGTATCCGAAGATCTCGTCTGATATCTCTCCCGTAAGAAGAACCCGGATATCCGACTGCTCATGGATGGCCTTGCAAATGAGGTACATTCCTATGGAAGCCCGGATGGTGGTAATATCGTAAGTTCCCAGAGCCTTGATTACCGGCTCCAGAGCAGTTATAACGTCATCCTTTGTGATGATCACTTCATGATGGTTTGAGTGTATATAGTCCGCAGCCTGTCTGGCATATTTAAGGTCAATGGCATCTATATCCATTCCGATAGCCCATGTTTCAAGGGGTTCCTTTGACTCCTTTGCTGCTATTCCGCATACAAGTGATGAATCAAGTCCTCCCGATAGGAGATATCCGATAGGAGAATCGGAATCCAGCCTTTTCTTCACTCCGTTTACCAGTCGTCTCCTGATTCCTTCAGTGATGGTGTCAAGGTCTCCGTCGATTTCCTGATCCGTCTGAGCCATATCCCTGTAACAAACGAACTCTCCATCCTTAAAATAGTGGCCCGGTGGGAAGGGCATAATTCTTTCTGTCAGGCCTAAAAGGTTCTTGGGTTCTGATGCAAAAAGATAATTTCCCGCCTTGGAAATGCCGTAGTATAAGGGACGTATCCCTATGGGATCTCTTGCCGCTATGTAGGAATCCTTCTTGAGATCGTAAAGGATCATGGCAAATTCCGCATCCAGCATGTTAAACATTTCCGTTCCGTATTCACGATACAGGACCGGCAAAATCTCACAGTCCGATTCACTGAAGAAGTTATAGCCTTTCTTCATGAGGTATTCTTTAATGGGTCTGAAACCATATATTTCTCCGTTACATATGGTTAAAGAATCATACCCTGAAGGAAGCCTGGTTCCGTCTGATCCTTCCTCCAGCTGAGAGATTGACATAACATCAAAATCCTTGTAAATGAAGGGCTGCATTCCGTGGTCGGTCAACCCCATAATGGAAAGACGGTTAAATCCCAGCCAGCCGTCCCCGGTATTTATTATTCTGGTATCGTCCGGACCCCTGGACTTGGTATTAAGCAGTGCGGCCCTAACTGTTTCGTAATCAAATTCTTTCCCGCAAAATCCAAGTATGGAACACATTTTAATAACCCCTTTACTTTGCTTATAGAAACAGAAAAAGCGCCCTAGAGATTCATCTCTAAGACGCCTTTGTCTTTTATATTAACAGATGTTAATTCTTTGTCAGAACTTTGTCAAGAATATTTTTTAAAAAAATCAAAATTTCCTATCCTCGCATAAGGGACACAAGCATGTCTACTGTCTTTTCCATTCCGATAAGTCCGCTGTTGATACAGATGTCATAGTTGCTCATATCTCTCCAGTCCTTACCGGTATGGGTGTGGAAGAAATCATTTCTCTTCTTGTCCATCTTCTTGATGCGGGCTTCAGCATCACCTGCAGGAACACCTTCTGCCTCCACGGTTCTCTTCATGCGGAAATCATCATCCGCGAAAATGAATACCTTCAGACAGTCCGCCCTGTCCCTGAAAATATCCGATGCGCACCTTCCGATGATAACACAGTCTCCCTCTGCCACCTTGGATTCGATAATCCTCTTCTCCTCCATAAAGAGCTTAACGGATAATGGCAGATTAGAGGCTGACAGCGGTGCCTTGCTGGTACTGTTTAATGCCCCGCCGATCTTGGAGGAGAGGTTAAAGATCAGACTGCCGGGCGCTGTCTCTTCCAGGTCTTCAACGTATTTTGTCTGGAGATCTAAGAGTTTGGCTGCCTCTATAAGAACATTTCTGTCGTACAGTGGGATTCCCAGTTCTTTGGCTACCCGTCTGCCGATCTCATTACCGCCTGTTGCAAATTCTCTTTCCATAGCAAGAATATGATACATACTATGCCCCCCTTTCTCATATTTCACTATACACTACTAACGATACACTACTTCTAAATCCTTTCGTTACCCTATATTATACTCTTATTTTTACAATTATTAAAGAGGATTGCGATTATTATCTGAAAATGATATCATGGAGTCAGTTCTATTACATCGAGGATTTATCAAATGAACAAAAAACCCACAGAAGAAGAAATACAGAAAATGATCGATTCCTTTGTTACCCGGGATGCCCTCTATACCTGGGAGCATATGAAGGAATATATCGAAGATGCTGCCGGGCGGTTTGGTCTGAAAGAGAGCCCCCGGGCAGTAGAATATGCAGAGAAAGCCCATGAAGGTCAGTTACGGAAGCATTCCAATGTGCCCTATATCTACCATCCCCTTAATATGGCCTGTCATGCTCTATCCTTGAATATTATCGATGATGCCATAATCTCCGCCTGTCTCCTGCATGACGTGGTGGAAGACTGCGATATAACCGTAGAAGACCTTCCCTTCAAAGAAGAAACCCGGGAGCTCGTCCGGGTTCTGACAAGGGAGAAAGATGATACTAAAACGCGAGAGGAACTTCTTGAGCGCTACTACCGAGCCATAGCTGCTAATCCCAAGGCGACCCTGATAAAATGCATCGACAGATGCAATAACCTTACTACCATGTCCTGGGGCTTAACCAAGGGAAGAATTATCCGCACGATTAACGAGACGGATGCTTATTATCCACAGCTGATTAAGGTCCTTCGTTCCGTTCCCGAATATAATAACGCCTCCTGGCTCTTACAGTATCAGATAGGAAGTATGATAGATATATATAAGCGGCTTTTGTAAGCCGCTTATTTTCTGCTAAACCAGTTTCCACTTGTCTACATCTAAGACGCCCTTAGTGGTTATCCGAATCTCCGGGATAACCGGCAGCGCTGTAAAACTTAAAGTCATAAAGGGGTCAATCCCTTTGTTAACGCCTAACTTATATGCCGCTTCGTGAACACCATCCAGCATGGCCTTGGCCTTGGCAGCAGGTGCTTCACTCATGAGTCCTGCTACGGGAAGGGGGTATTTTGCAATGACCTTGCCCTTGCTGTAAACTATCATGCCGCCTCCTATTTTCCTAAGCTCATTAATAGCGGCCGCTATATCTTCATCCGAAACTCCTATGGCGATGACGTTATGAGCATCATGAGCCACGGATGTTGCTATGGCCCCTTCTTTCAGCCCGTATCCCGATACATACCCTACTCCGATATGTCCGGTATTATTATGTCTCTCAACTACTGCTGCCTTTAAAATGTCATGTTCTACATTTATACGGCTTGCAAAGCCCCGGCGCACGGTAATGATCTGTCCATCAACCAGACCCAGAACAGGCCGCTCTTTTTCCAATCTAAGCATATCCGGAGTAACATCAGGCATATGGAAAGACTCGTGGGCTTTCCGTATAAGCTCCGGATCGATATGGCTTTTACATTTCTCCTCCAGGTAGTCATCCGTCATGGCATAACCGGATTTATAAACCACATCGATATCAACACTTTTAATATCATTTAATACTACGAAATCCGCCAAAAATCCCGGTGCTATAGCTCCGCGGTTTCGAAGTCCGAAATATTCTCCTGCCGTATAAGAAGCCATCTTGTATGCAAGAATCGGGTCTACTCCCAGCTTAATGGCCTTTCTTATGATATGGTCTATATAACCCTCTTCCATAAGATAGTTGATATGTCCGTCATCTGTACAGAACATACAGCGGGATGAATAGGGCTCTCTGCAAAGAGGCAAGAGCTCCTCTAAGTTCTGTGCAGCGGTTCCTTCCCGGATCATAATCCACATGCCGAGGCCCAGTTTCTCCATGGCCTCTCCCATATTAGTACATTCATGATCCGTTAGTACTCCTGCCGCTATATAAGCATTAAGCTTGTTCCCCGTAACCAAAGGTGAATGACCATCAATGAGCTTATCATTTTTTATGGCTGAAACTACTTTATCAAGTACCTCCGGTCGTCTGGAAACAACGCCGTTTACGTCCATTAATTCCGCAACGCCGTATACCTGCGGGTTATCAAAAAACTCTTCCATATCAGCCGCCGTGATCACAGCTCCTGACTCGTCAAATTCACAGGAGGGAACACAGGAGGGGAACATAAAAAGTATATCCAGGGGCAGGTCCTTTGATGCCTCCAGCATATACTTTATGCCTTCTATGCCCATGACATTTGCGATCTCGTGGGGGTCTGTAAGCACGGCACATGTCCCGTGTTTTAAGGCTTCTTTTGCAAATGTTTCCGGAACAACGGTGGTGCTTTCAATATGGATATGAGCATCGATAAAGCCCGGTACTACCGTCTTGCCGGTCATATCCACTTCCTGTTTTCCGCTGTACTTACCTATTCCACAAATATTTCCGTGGGATATCGCTATATCATTTGTTTTAAAAGAATTTGTAAAGACATCCAAATACGTGGCATTCTTAAGTACCAGCCCTGCATGTTCATCCCCTGCTGCCACCTTTAAAAATGTCTCATATTCTTCCCTGGACATCCTTCTTTGTTGATATCCCATTAGTTTTCTCCTTTTCCTCTGCTGAAAGCCTGTATCCTAAAGTATAAACTATTATTTACCTTCACTGATTTTTTCATCTCCCTATTATACCAAATATATCTTTGTCTGAAAACAGTCTTTTGTTTCCGTAACATATGGTAATTCAACAAATAGTCTTGTAATTTTAGTGAACTGATGATAGAATTTAGAAAAAATTATTTTTCAGGAGGAGAATAATATGACTTATCCCAATGCAACCAATGGAATTAAAAAAATCTTTACTGCTGAAATCCTTTGCCTGGTAGGAACAGTTGTCCTGTTAATCTCCGGATTTCTTGCAGCAGTTTCTATTGTAGCTGCCGCAAGTACCGGTGATGCTAACACCGCTGCCGGTGCAGCATTTTCTGCCGGTCTCGGAATGCTCACTGTAGCCCTTATAGGCTCAATAGTAGTGGTAGTCGGCGGTGTTATGGCCCTTATCGGACTTATTAATGCTTCAAAGGACCAGAAATACTTTAAGTACGCGCTTTATGCAATTATTGTTTCTATCGTGTTTACAGGAGTTGCAGGCTATTTTTCAGCTAACCCCTCTCTCCAGAGTGTTTTAAATGCCTGCGGTTCTGCAGCTAATCTTATCAGTACAATATTTGTTATCCAGGCGATCATTGATATCGCTAATGGGTTTAACAACGCTGACATAGCCGCAAGAGGAAAATCTCAGCTGACCCTTATCGTTGTGATACAGGTTCTTTCAATAATTGCAAGCCTTGTTGTTTCCTTTATGGGCGGACAGTTTGCTTCTGTTGTAGCAGCAGTGATCGCTATTATTTCAGTAGTTTTAAGTTTGATCCAGTACGTTCTTTATCTGTTACTGCTCAGCAAAGCAAAAGCTATGCTTGAGACAAACTAATCTTTGAATATCTGATTAAAGATTATTAAAGGCGTTTCACCTCTTAGGGATGAAACGCCTTTTTCTATGCTAATGTATCTATTCTGTCCAGAAGTCCGGAAAGCCGCTGAATATAACGGTCTACCACTTCCCGGTCTGCTTTGGTCAGCTTTTGTTTCTTGTGTCTCTTATTTATCATTCGTATACAACAAATGACATCTGCCTTATCCTTCGTTTCCTGAAGGATCTTCTCATCCTCTGTATCCAGATAGTATTCAAGAAAATAATCGAAAAACATCTTGGCGGTCTCATAGGAAAATCCCATGAAATCTTCAACTACCTTAGGATCTTCCTCCCCCAATACCACGTAGAAGTAGTAAAGGTCGCTGATCTCCAGCATAGGATGCCCGACAGAAAGACGGTCCATATCAATAAGGAGGGGTTCTCCGTTTTGAAGAAAGACATTTCCGGTATGAAAATCACCGTGTACCAATGTGCGACCCCCGGATAGGGAACCAAGGAGACGGGTGCATTTTTTCGAAAGGGCTATGTCTTCCTTATCGATCCCACCGTCAATATAATACTGAAATCTGTCTATAGCCGGCGGAAACTCACCCTCTTCTTCGATCTCAATGCCGTGGATGGTGTGAGCCAGTTCCGCCATTATTTTTGCATATTTATCCACCTGTCTGGGATTACTTGCTATACATTCGGAGATGGTTGAGGATTCAAGCAATTCATACATGGACCCATACCTGTCACCTACCGAAACGATACCAAAGGATATGGCCGTAGGGATTCCCCTGATAAAAGCCTTCCGGCTCTGAGCGATCTCCTGCTCTATGTCACTGTATGTGTTATTATTGTTGTAAACCTTTATTACCAGCTCATCATCATAACGGTACACCTCTCCTTTGGCGCCCCAGCCCAGGAGTTTGCAGCCGTCTACGGAAACCTCTCTGTATTTCTTATATCTGGACTTCTCAGAGTCAAAGGTTCCCGGCCAGATAGAATTAACCTGCTTTATAAACTCCTTAAAAGCTCCGGTTTTATTCAGGGAAAGCTCTAAGATCTCACCTATACTCTTATAATACCAGTGCTGTCTCTCAGGATCTTTTTGATTAAGGGTATCCCATATCTTATCGCCGATTGCGGAATAAGACCCGGCAAGAGATCTTATGTTCGCCAGCTTATCTGCCAGCCAGAGCATCTTTACCCCTGTATCCTGACTGTTTTTCAGCATGAGAATGGAGTCTTCTTTTCGCTTCTGCCAGGTATCTTTTGGATCCTTATCGGGATATTTAAATTCCGTCTCTGAAGACACCAGTCTGGCAACCCTTTCCCCAAAGCGCTTCTCAATCTCCGGCAGCGTTCCGTCCGTATCTTCCACAATATCGTGAAGAATGCCTGCGGTTATAACATCCTCGTCGTCTGTCAGGGTAGACAGAATCTGTGCCACCTCCAGGGGATGAAGTATATAGGGCGAATCCCCCAGTTTCCGGGTCTTTCCCTGGTGCATAATGGTTGCATAGATTATGGCTTCTTCCAGTTTTTTCATAGATTTACTTCCCCTCGATAATATATAAAAAAGTACCAGATGCGTTATTATCAATTTATGCTATAATATCAAAAAAATAGTAACCTTACAATGATTTTTAAGATTTGAACAGGAATTTGAATTGACCGGACAAGGTTGTCCAGGCTTAAAATAAGAATCAGCTTACGAGGAGATTAACCACTACTCCGAATATCAGTGCGGCAGCTATCTCCGTGATGGTTACGGCTCCGAACTTGAGAGTCATGCCTCCGATACCGATGACAAGTATTACGGATACAACAAAGATATTTCTGTTGTCATCAAAGTCTATATGCTTGATCATCTTCAGTCCCGATACGGCGATAAATCCGTAAAGCACAATGCATAAGCCTCCCATCACACAGGATGGGATGGAATTGACAACAGCCACGAAGGGTGTCACAAAGGACATGAGCATGCAACCCAATGCCGCGTAAAACGTCGTTATGGTGGAAGCATTTCCGGTAATGGCAACACAGGCTATGGACTCTCCGTAGGTTGTGTTGGGACACCCTCCGAAAAAGGCTCCTATCATGGATCCCAAACCGTCTCCAAGCAGTGTCTTATCCAATCCCGGGTCATTCAAAAGGTCGTTGTTTATTATCATGGACAGATATTTATGATCCGCGACATGCTCCGCAAATCCCACAAAAGCAACAGGAACATATGCCGTAAATATAGTAACGACATAAGATGGCGAAATCTCGTCTACACCTGCGAATGCCCTAAGAAAAACAAAATCCGGCAAAGAAAGGATTGACGAGAAGCCGAAGCTGCCTCCGGGCAGTATGCCTTCGGTCAAAACGGAAAAGTTTGATATCTTCAAGGCATCTATCCCGGCAGCATAGCCTATCCCCGTTATAACAGCCGAAAATGCGTAGCCTGAAAGAATTCCCACAAGAAAGGGTGTCAGTTTCAAGGCTTTGTTGCCGTACACGGAACAGATTATGGTAACCAGCATAGTAATAAGGCCGCAGAGGATGGCTATATTCTCATTAGCCAAAGGAACAAGTTCTCCCGCTTCAGACAGGACTTTTACGTCTCCCGTTCTCATATTGGATACGGCGTTACCCGCCAGGGACAAGCCGATAACAGACACCGTCGGACCTATAACCACAGGCGGCATCACCTTATTTATCCACTCTACCCCCGTCGTCTTTACAACAGCAGCAAGAACTACATATACAAGGCCTGCAAAAGCAGCTCCCATTATTACACCCAAAAGCCCCAGGGACATGGATATACCTCCTGAGAAGGCTGCTGTCATAGAGCCGAGAAAAGAAAAGGATGACCCTAAGAATACAGGGCTTTTGCCCTTGGTCATAATCTGATATATAATAGTTCCCGCACCGGCGCCGAACATGGCCGCTGCGGGTGTAAGGCCGTGTCCCACCATCATGGGAACAGCTATGGTCGCCGCCAGTATAGCCAGCATCTGCTGTAATGCAAGGGTTATGCTTCTGTTAACAGGCGGTTTATCATTAATGTCATATTTAAGTTTCATTTTTCATCTCCGGGATCATTTTTCTATTCTACGGATTTTATCTCTTCCTTCAGGTCCTGTTTAAGGGCGTAGGTGTCAAAGGCCGCTTCCTTTGGCAGATTGATTTCTATTCTTGTGATCTTGTCCACCTTCACTGCTCCCTGTCCTATGGACACATCAAAAACGTGTCCCCCTTTTAACCTGTCTTCGGAAAGAAAATGCAGGTGCCATCCCGGCATATTAATCCCGTCCATATAATCGGGGAAATACACCCCTACCAGGGATCCGCGGATATTATCAAATATAAAGGCCTTCTGGGTCCGGCTTAACATCTCTTTTAAGGTGACATGATGGGACCGGTAGGGTGCCTCGGATCTGGCATCTACCTTATCAAATACTCCGTCGATCCTCACAACATGCATACTGTTTAAGCCGAATCTTTCTTCTATCTTTTTGGTCAGTTCTGTCCGGACAGTTTCTATATCCGGGATATTGTTAAGCACAAACTCCTGCTCCCCGTGGAGAGTCGCTACCGCAGCAAAGGGAACCCCGGTTTCTGAAGATACTTCCGTTACATGGCCATCCTGATCTGCCCGAAAGCACCTTCCGTCCATCATTACCATTTCCCCGTTCACATCTTCGAAGGTTCCCAGCCCGGTGGTGCCTTCCTGAAGAAGCTCCCCTACCGTGATCACTGCCCTGCTGTATCCTAATGCCAGCGCCTGCAGCGTCGAAACCTGATACATTTTATTCTGCATTTCATTTCCTCCTTGCCATATTTCATAATGCAGTACTCTATATCTGTTTTAGTCCCCCTTTATAGACGACTGCCGCGACTACTGCCACGGTAAACACCCCGCCTATAACCGATGCCCATGAAAGGGGCAGCGAGAAGCCTATGGGGGCACTAAATATGTATGCGCTGATAATATAGGAATAAAAAACCAGCGGGATCATGGGAATCCAGACTTGTTTTTTCCTATCATTTTTCATAAACCAGATGGTCACGGCGGCCAGGGAAAAAATTGCTATTATCTGGTTTGACCAGCCAAAGTACTTCCAGAGAGTATTGAACCCATTGGGATTTATCTTCGCCCATAACAGGATTAAGAAACCCGCCGAAAACACAGCGGCCGTCAGTTTGTATTGATTTTTCTTCTTATTGATCCCAAGGGACTCTGCCAATATGATACGAAGTGCTCGAAGGAGTGTATCTCCTGTGGTTATGGGAAGGATAACCACTCCCCATATGGCTAACACTCCGCCTATAGGCCCCAGTAAATTCTTGCAAACAACACCCACAACACTGGTGGCCGATATCTGCTGTAAGGTTCCTCCCACATATGAAAAGAACCCATAACCTCCTGCGGTCTGCTGGATGGTGATTCCCGCATTTTCTGCACCAAGACCTATCATAGCCATAGTTGCTGCAGCCCATACCATGGCGATAAAGCCTTCCATGATCATAGCATCATAATAGATCACCCGGCCATCCTTCTCGCTTTCCATTGTCCTGGACACAAGGGCAATCTGCGTTGAGTGAAATCCTGATAAAATGCCACATGCGACGGTTACAAAGAATACCGGGATGAAATTCTGACTTCTGAAATACTCGCCAAAGTCAAACCCGTTTAAAGTCCAGGTCTCCCAGACATTTACCAGGGGATATCCCTTTATCAGCATCATCGCAAAGATGCCTACTGTAGCAAACATAAGAATCGCCCCGAAAAAAGGGTATATCCTGCCGATTATCTTGTCTATGGGAAAGAGAGTTGCAACAATATAATATACAAAGATTACCCCGTAAATGATCCATGTGGAGGGCTCGCTTACGCCCCCGCCAAAACCTAAAAGCTGAGTTGCTGCTATATCCCCCGGAGTATATATAAACACAACCACCGCCAGGGCCATGGCAAGGCATAGAAATACCGTGTATCCCTTGTGGATAGCCTTATTGGTGGTTCGCTTAATTATCTCCGGCATCTGGATGCCGCCTTCTCTTACCGATATCATTCCTGCCAGGTAATCGTGAACTGCTCCACCGATGACACAGCCGATGGGAATGGTAAAAAAGGCAATAGGCCCAAAAAGGATTCCCTGAATAGGGCCCAGAATAGGGCCGGTTCCCGCTATATTTAAAAGATTTATAAGGGTATTTTTCCATTTGGAAATGGGCACATAATCCATACCGTCCTGTTTGGAATAGGCCGGCGTCTGCCGCTCGTCCGGCAAAAATGCCTTCTGACAAATGCCGCCATACAAAGAACCTCCTGCAAAAAGAATGATTATGCCCAGCATAAATGTAGCCATTTAAACACCTCTTGGTTAAAAAACCTGACAAGGGGTCAGTCCCTTTGTCAGGTTTTATTGTATCACTTATGGGGCTAAACTTTCAATAAATTCACCACAATGCCCGTAAACAATGAAAAAACCATAACGAAGGCAATGTAAAGAAGAAAGCGTTTTATGCCAAGCACTATCTTTAAAGCACCCATGTTCGTAATCTTCGTTGCCGGACCGGTGATCATGAAGGCAGCCGCACTCCCAAGACTCATACCATCCAAAAGCCACTGCTGGATTAGGGGAATGGTCCCTCCCCCACAGGCATAAAGGGGAACGCCTATCGTCGCTGCCATTAGTACTCCCCAGGCTTCATTGCCTCCGAAAAACGTCACCATCAGTTCCTGGGGCACATATCTCTGGAAGAGGGCTGACAAAAAGATTCCCAAAAGAAACATGGGGCCCGTTGCCTTTATGTTCCTGCCCATGTTTTTTATAAGACGAATGAATACGTTGGGATCGGTATCGTGGTTCTTCGGCTCATCAAAACCGGAGAAGTCAAAGAACTCCTTGTCCCGATATAAGCCTCTGACAAGGATTCCGGCAACAATACCGCACAAAAAGCAGGATATGATCCTTACCACAAGCGCTGGGGTTCCCAGTGCAGCACTGTAAATGATCAGCTGTGGGTTCAAAAGAATTGATGTCATCATAAAAGCGGCCAGAAGGTCATCCCTCATGCCGCTTCTTGATACGGATGCTGCAAGGGGAATCGTTCCATACATGCACAGTGGGGAGGCAATCCCCAACAGGCTTGCCGGAACAACTCCCAGTATTCCATACTTAGATTCCCCCATTTTTCTAAACAAACCGTGTATGCGGTCTTTTAAAAAAACAGAGATGCAGGAGCCAATCAGTATACCAAGTACCCAGTAAAGGACTATCTGGCGAAACTGAATGTCAAAGTAATACCAGATATAAATGCTTTCTCTGTGTATTACATTCCATAACTCACTCATCTATGTTTACCAGCTCATACCTCCTGCCTCCCAGCCCGATCTTCTCAGCATGCTCAAGGGTATGAAGTCCTTTCCTTGATTCAATCCTTTTCATAAGTGACTCATTGCCGTCTGCCCGTTCTACAAGATTTACACATGCCTGATCTAATGCCACCGGATCTGTCGATGCGAGAATGCCTATATCGTGAATATCCGGCTCTGCAGGCCTTCCGTTACAGTCGCAGTCAATTGAAAGCCTGTTCATTACATTGATATAGATAATCTTGTTCCCGTAATAATCCTGCACCGTACTTGCCGCTTCTGCCATACTTTCCGTGAAGGCCGTCTGATCTCCGCCACTCCAGCTTGTATGGCTCTTACCTCCGGTGTGAATAACATTTTTTCCTTCCACGGAACCCAGGCCAATGGAAATATTCTTGATCGCGCCGCCGAATCCGGCCATTGCATGTCCCTTAAAATGAGACAGTACCAGCATGGAATCAAAATCAGCCATTGCCTTCCCTACGTAATTATCGGATATCCGGTTATAATTCCTGACCGGTAAGGTCATAGACCCCTTTTCATCCAAAAGGACAAATGGCGAGAATCCGTGGTCCTTAGCCACCTGATTTGCCATTGCCACGCTTGCCCTCTGGCCGCCGTACGCTGTCATACATTCCACATATGTGCCATTCAGAGATTGTACCAGTTTGCCAATCAGTTCCTGCCGCAGATAGTTGGATGAAGGCGGCTCACCTGTAGAGACTTTTACTGCAAGCTTCCCTGTGGGTTTCCAGCCTAACTGCTGATAAAGCTTTTCCAGGCCTGCCGCTGAGATATCAGATGTGAAATATACAACAGGTGCCCCGGACTCTGAGCTCTGCTTTGAAGTACCGGTATTTGTCTCCGCAGAAGTACCGGTCTTGGTTTCTGCGGCAGTGCTTTTTTCACCACCGGCGGTGCTTTGCTTTTTTGTTTCGCTTCCCTTTGAGTTACCGCAGCCGGCAATGCCGAAAGCCATCATAAGTATAAGAAAACTCCCTATAAGTATCGGTCTTTTCATTTTTATTCACCCCTCTTTTCTATCTGTTAATCCTGTTAATATCCAGCCACTTTTGAATATCATCCGAAAGAGTGGCTCCTCCCGAATAATGTACTGGGATATTTGTCTGCTTATGGTTGATGCCTGTTGCCATGTAAATAATCACCCCCAAAATAATCGCTGCCATAATAAATACCACAGGTATAAGCGGATTCTTCTCTTCTGACCTCTTCTTGGCATTCCTGCATATGGTCACTATCTGAACCCCAATATACGCCCAGAAAGAAAGGGTCAGGATATTTTCCAGAAATACCAGAATTCCTGCCTTCTCATAATCAAGAAAGGCAAAGGGTACCCTGAAGAATAAATAATCCGGCATTCCGTTTTTTAAGAAGAAAAAGAGACCAATGCCCGCAACAAGGCAGAATACGCCCGATAAGACCATCTTTATCCTGTCTGTCAGCTTGATCCCGGCAAACATCACCGGAATATGAAGTCCCAGATGCAGTCCCATGAGAACAAATGCCCAGTGAGACATGGACAGATGTAACCTTCTTGCAAAGGAAACCTGGACCATGCCATACATGAAAGGAACGGCATGCCCGCTCATGGCCATTCCGCAAACGGCCGTAAATGCAAAGGATATGAGCAGCACTATATCGATTACCATAATGATTATCCGATGTGCATTATATTTTCCCTTGAATAACCCTCCATACCATTTCCGGTTAAGAACCTGATGAAGGATCACCAGAAGGGTCATGACTATTCCGATCCACTCATGTAATGCCTCTCCGGTCACCTGATATGCCATCAGGCATAATAGAAGGACGGTCATACAGACATCTACTATTCTTTTTACCATGGTTTTTTGTTTTCCCTGCATACAGCCGTCCTCCGCTCTTTCTTTACTGTAAGCCCTTTATCCAGTTTTTGAGTTCATCCTCTGATGCTCCGGCTCCGAACCTTTTTCCTTCAAGCCAGTTTCCGCTTCCTGCATGCTTAGCAAGGTTTTGTCCGCTTCGTCCTATACCGCTGCTGCCTGATGTGCAGAAGGGTATCATGGTAATCCCGTTAAAACTGTAGCTTTCAACAAAGGTGTCCATGATACGGGGCTCTTCACCCCACCAGATGGGATAGCCTATATAGATTGTCTTATATCCCTCAAGGGATTTAGTTTCGCTGCCGATCTTAGGTCTTGCTGATGAGTCATTTTGCTCTTTTGTGGATCTGCTGTTGGAATCATTCCAGTTAAGATCCGCCTCAGAATAGGCCTGTGCCGCTTTAATCTCATATGTGTCTGCCCCTGTAATGGATGCAATCTTTTCTGCAACGCCCTTGGTGGTACCTGTTGCGGAAAAATACACAACCAGGACATCTTTGCCGGACTGTGCTGTGCTAGATGCAACGCCCTGGCTGGACGGCTGACTTGCAGCACCTCCGCAGGCAGTAAGTCCTAAAGTTAATATAGCTGCTGCCAGTATGGATATCTTTCTCTTCATTTATTGCTCGCCTCCTATAATAGTTTTAAAATTGCCTTGTTTGTTATCTCATAAACGGATTGATACACAAATCCTACCTTTGCCTCTTTCATGGCTTCCTTCTGCTTTTCAGTCACAGATGTATATGGATATATTCCAAACATAAAGGGGAAAAATACGTATACAATGCCCTTAATATCTTCATCTGACTTCTCCGGGCAAAACTTTTTAAGTATCGCGCTCACCTTCTTAATAGATTCCCCATAAGCTACCTTGAAGGATGTCAAGCGCTCCGGTCTGCTATTTGTCTCCATGTCATAGTTGTTCATGGCAAGGAGTTTTAAGAGCTGCTCCCTGTTTGCGATGGATGCTGCCAGTTTCCCTGCTATCTCTTCCTTGGTAAGGGGTTCATTTTCCTGATAAATCCCCTCTAATTCTTCATTCCACCTGACATACTCCCGTTCATAAAGGGCAAGGAATATCTCCTCTTTTGTCTGGAAGTAGTTATATATGGTGGGCCTTGAAAATGATGTTTCATTTCCTATCTCTTTAAGGGTAATGTCCTTAAAGCTCATGGTCTTGTACAATTTTTCGCAGGCATTTATGATTTCTTCTTTTCTTGCTGCAGTTCTCTCCGGTGATCCCTTTGGCATAATCATTCTCCTTTGTCATATATTTTCCGAAACTTATCTGTTCACAAGACCTTTTTTTATTTTTCCTTATACTTCTTTTCAATGCATATGCTGTAAATTGCCATGATTACTATGGTTTCTACCATCACACCAAGGGCTGACAGTAAAATTAGCGCAGAATTCTGTCCTGATAACAAGGGCAGACCCAATATAATGAAGATCAATCCGTATGCAGCAAAGAGTTTGCCGGTAGCACGGTTATACCCCTTGATATCTTTTACTGTTATGGGCTTTATATTTGCCCAAAAGCCAACCGCTTTCTTATTGAAAAATGCACTTATTCCTATGCAAATGATAAGGGCGCCAACTATCGCCCATATAATAAATCCTATAGCCGCTCTGCTCATTTCAACTCCTCCTCAACAAGATTCTGTTTTCTTGCATCAGCCCTTTTCTTTAAATGCTTTATTCTGACATCGTGTCAATTTGAATTATAGCCGCATTCTGACACCGCGTCAATACAATTTCGCCTTGTCCATTGTTGCATAAACCTCCTTCTTCTTTAAATCAATCCATTTGTTACAAACCACTTCTTTACCGCATCCCTGGAATCAGCTGCCTTAGAGCCCGTAATCGCAAGACCGCTCTTTACTGTTGCTCCTTTGGCAGACTTTTTAATATCACTCTCACTGGATCCCATTCCGCTTCCTTCATTGGTGCAAAAGGGAAGGATGGTCTTTCCGGTGAAATCATATCTTTCCAGGAAAGTTGCCACCGCCATGGGGAAGGTCCCCCAGTAGTTCGGGTAGCCAAGAACGATTGTGTCATACTCATGGATACTGTCTAAGTAAGCGGTAAGCTCGGGTCTTGCATTATTCTGCTTGTCCTTCTTTGCTTCATCGATGCAGGTCATGTACACAGGTGAATATGGATCCTTCATCTCGATCTTAAATGTATCTGCACCTGTCAGCTCTTTCATGATCCCTGCTACGATCTCGGTGTTCCCAACCTTTACGTATCTCATTGCTCCGCCAAAGTAGTTTTCATCTGCTCTTGAAAAAAATGCGATCAATGTTTTTGCCATGGTAATATCCTCCGTTATGTTTGAACATTTCTATAAGTTTTTTCTTTGTTGATTAGATTATTGCATGAGGCTCTTGAATAATCCAATTCAAATATCCTATAATTGATTTAAATTTTAAATAACTGATTGTCAGGAGGAATTTCAGATGACTACCAAACAAATTGATTACTGTATAGAACTGGCACGGACACTTAACTTCAGCCGCGCCGCAGAGAATGCATTTGTAAGCCAGCCCACCTTTTCCTACCAGGTAAAGCTCCTGGAAGAAGAGGTCGGCTTTAAGATATTCGATAGAAACGGCAAGGGAGCTGCCCTCACCCCCGCAGGCCAGCAGTTCGTAACATACCTTTCCGGTATGCGCGAAGATATGAAGAGAGCTATCGAGCAGGGGCAGAATTTCAGTGCCAGGTATACCGACAACATAACGGTTTCCATGATGGTCAGACAGGCTATATGCTTCCTGCCTGAAGCTATCCGCATATTTGAAAAGGAGCAACCCGGTGTCCAGGTTACTCCTCTGTTTCAGTACGATAACAGTGTGGAAAGTTTTCTAAAAGATGAGTCTGATGTTCTCTTCGCCCTCATTGAGCAGACTAAACATATCCCGGGGATCAACGTCCACAAGCTATTTGACTCCGGAATCTACCTTATTGCCGATAAAAACGATCCGCTTTCGAAAAAAAATATCATCACAAACGAAGACATCTACGGTCGCACCCTCATGGTAGGAGGTGGCTCTCCCAACGCCTTACGATCCGTCCAGCAGAAGCTCATCACCTCCGGGAAAATCGAGTATTTTAACAGCCCCGATCACGACTCTACTCTTGTAAATGTCGCATCCGGCAAAGGCATCTGCCTTGCTCCCGGCTTCTTAAACGACCACAGCGGACAGTTTGCCTGGATTCCTTATGACTGCGAAGAATGTTTTCACTGCGTACTCTGCACCCACAAAACGGATAATCGCGAAAGCCTTGCCGCATTTATACAAACACTTCAGAAACTGTACAAAGAGGCAGTGGCTTTCCCGCTTTAAGGTGTGATGGCGCCCCACATAGTTTATTTCTCCTTCTTAATTCCCAGCACTGCCCATCTGAAAAACGGAATCCGTGAAATGATGGAATATAGACCGTATCCGAAAACAAATCCTGCCACAAGGCTTAAAAAGTAGCATACAGGCGCAGGTAAGAGTCCCGGCTTTGCAATAAACAGAGCAACGGAAGAGATTCCAAGGTAATGGAATACGTATAGTCCGAAGCTATGAGCTGACATCCATTTGGTAAAAGGGCTGTAAGAGTCGCCAAAGCGTGCCATTCCGGCCAGCATTGCCAATGATCCCACATATGCATCAAGGGCATATAAAAAGCCTCTGTTAATTGGCTTATCTGCATAGTTATTGCCAAAATACAAAGCGGCAAAAGTCACACAAATCACCACAGCTACCACTATCAAGGGTACTGCTATCTTCTTCAGTCTTTCGATCACCTCATCATTTGAGAACACGAAATAACCAAGCATGAAGAAGGCAGAATAAAATGCGATTCTGTAAACGGAAATTATAGGCGTATTAAGAATCTGAGCTGCTCCCCAGATCGGAAAACCAAACAGTGCGATCAGCCACAGAGGAGTCTTAGCCCCGGCTGCCAATAGCTTTCCTTTTTCAATCTTTCTGATAAGCACAAGTAAAACACAGTAAATCCACAGGAGATGCATATACCAGAGCACTCCGCTTCCTGAGGCAACCATTATCAGATAGATAACCGGCTCCGGAACTCCCTCAGCCGCAAGTCCTTCAAATCCTCCACCAAGTGACATGCTCACATACCCTTGTATGAATTGAAATGCAAAAAGGCCTATCGTCGATGGTACCAGAAGTTTTAGAGTTCTGGACTTTATGAACTCCTTATCCGAATGTGAATCCAAAGACAGTCTGGCACTTATTCCGGAAACCACGAAAAGGACCGGCATAAACCACGGATAGACCAGATACTGATATATGTCGTAATACTGAACCGGCAGACTTGTGATCTTTCCCAGACCGCCAAGAACACCCTCAGCGTTATACATATAAAACACATGATAGATTACAACGATAACAACGGTGATCCAGCGAACGTTATCCAAATAGTGTTTTCTCATACCAATCCTACCTTTGCAATTTATTTTAACATAATTCTATTGCATTGATAAGTATGATTCCACCAATCAGAATTAACATTTAAGAAGCATTTGTGTTAAGAATTGTTACTTTGTAGAGATTAACGAGACTGTAGCCACCGTTTTTGTACCAATATATTTCTACTTTAATAATCCCTATCCCATGCTAATAGTTATTGTAACATCACCATTAGAAAGAAGATCTGCCATCTCTGCTTCATCCTTATCAGATATATGACCTAGCCTTGTGTATGACCAACTGTTGGAACCATAAAACACCACCATCTGGTTTCCTGAATACAGAACTATATCACCTGATGATGTTGTTGTCTGCTTATCATCTCGTGGCAAGCTCTGTCCTATGGAACCCACCTGTTCAAAACCGCCATACATTGACATCTGAATGGTAACATTACCGTCTTTAGCCATATCACGCAACGCTTCCACAGCCTGATTGTCTTCCCATTCCACATTAACTTTTGTATCGCCAATCTTCATTATCATTGTACTATCTCTCTCTTCTGAGCTTTCTCTTTCAACATTTTCTGATGTTGATATTTCAGTTACTGCATTCTGATTATCACCAGAGCTTATTGTATTTCCTGAACAGGCGCTCATACAAAACATGATTGTCATGCAGAATGCTATCAAAATCATTTTCGCTTTCATCGCAAACATCCTTTATCTTAAAGCCTTTCCAAACTCGAAAGCTTCGTTTAACTCTTCTGTTTTCCCGGATGCCTCACCCATATCACCTATTCCTCCACAGAATAAGGACCCTGAAAATTCTGCCTTTCCAAAACAGTCAACCCACCCTTGGAGTCCACTAATTGCCTTTTCAGGTACGAACTCTTCATCCTCAGCTGCAACAGATAGCATATATACATTCCTGAACTTATAGTCTGAAGGATACAACGGATTGAGCCTATCCAAAAGAGTCTTCATCTGTCCGCTCATCTCGTAGTAATAGATTGGTGTCGCAAAAACCAGGGTATCTGCATTCTTTACTTTTTCTGCGATAGTGACAGCATCATCCTTAATGACACATTTCTGAGTCTTCTGACAGGCAAGACATCCTATACAGAAACTGATATTTTTCCCTTTCAGGCTTATATGTTCCACATCATGACCTGAAGCTTTTGCACCCTCTATAAGTTTTTCTGCAAGTATTTCTGAATTGCTTTTTGCACGAAGGCTTGTAGAAATCACTAACACTTTGCTCATATTATCACCATCCTTTTATTTCAGATTCTCCTTAAAGAAGTTCTCCAGCTTGTCAAAAGGAATATAATCCTTATCTCCGCCATCATAAAGGTCAGTGTGCACAGCATCAGGGATTATCATAAGTTCCTTGTTATCTGCATACTTGCTGTCTTTGATCATATCTGCATATGCATCTTTAGAGAAATAGCATGAATGAGCCTTTTCTCCATGAACAAGTAAAACTGCACTTCGGATCTCGTTGCTGTATTTAAGTATTGGCTGATTGACAAAGGATTCACAGCCGATTACATTCCAGCCACCATTAGAATTAAGGCTTCTCTTGTGATAACCTCTGTCAGTCTTGTAGTAATCATAATAGTCTTTCACAAAGAAAGGTGCATCCTCCGGAAGTGGATCTACTACACCGCCGCCAAGCTTATACTCACCTGCCTTAAGGTCTTCAAGTCTCTGAGCGCACATGGCAGCCCTCTTCTGATACCTTGCTTCCTCGCTGTCCTCGGAGTCAAAATATCCCTTGGCATTTACTCTTGTCATGTCATACATTGTCATTGCAGCTGTAGCCTTGATCCTTGTATCAAGAGCTGCTGTATTTACAGCCATGCCGCCCCATCCACAGATACCGATGATTCCAATCCTGTCAGGATCTACTTTTTCATTAAGTGAAAGAAAATCAACTGCAGCCATGAAATCTTCTGTGTTGATATCAGGAGATGCCATATATCTTACGTTCCCACCGGACTCTCCTGTAAATGATGGGTCAAATGCTATTGTTAAGAATCCTCTCTCAGCCATTGTTTGAGCATAAAGACCGGAACACTGCTCCTTAACTGCTCCGAATGGCCCGCATACAGCAATTGCAGGGAGCTTACCATCTGCATTCTTAGGAACATACATATCTGCTGCCAGGGTGATTCCATACCTGTTTACAAATGTTACTTTGCTGTGGTCAACCTTATCACTTTTCTTAAAGGTCTTATCCCACTCTGTTACAAGGTTTAGTTCTTCTTTTCTGATCATTTTACATTCCTCCGTTTTAATCATTTCTCTTTTTGAATCTGTCGTATCAAAAAATCCATGTTGTCTACTTTTTTCTGGCTGTCATGAAGTTCATCCATGAGGTGACATCGGCATTTCCTGAGGTCTCGAAGAAGTGTATCTGTATCCCCTTCTTCATACATCTTTTTCATAAAGCTTATTTCTTTCTCATTGCAGCCCATGTCTGAAAGGCTTTCAAGAATCTTTTCTGTATCCATCTTTTTTGCTCCTTCTGATTTCATAGTAAACCCTTGACCAGGTTTTCGCTAATGAATAAAATAAATATCATGATATTCGTTTTTGGAATAACATATAAATTGTCAGCTTTAGGGAGGTTTTCATGGAAATAAAAAATCTCAGATATTTTCTTGCAGTTGCAAGGGAAGAAAATATGTCAAAGGCTGCTGAACAGCTTCATGTATCGCAGCCTACTCTTTCAAAGACATTAAAAGCATTAGAGGAAGAACTTGGGAAGAAACTGTTTGTAAGGCATAGTTTCAGTATTTCGCTTACGGATGAAGGGATGCTTCTACGTGACCGTGCCCAGGATCTTGTGGCCATGTCAGATAAGATAGAACAGGAATTTAATTCCCTGGATGATATAACAGGTGGAGATATTTATTTCGGACTGGCTGAAAGCTATCAGATCAGGTACCTTGCCAGAGAGATCTATACGTTAAAAGAAAAATACCCTAATTTCACTTATCATATAACCAGCGGAGATACTGAGCAGGTTACTGAAAAGCTTGATAAGGGCATTTTAGACTTTGCTGTACTATGTGAAACACCTGACAGCAATAAATATGAATATGTAAAATTTCCGGAAGCTGATGTGTGGGGAGCAATCATGCCTTCATCTCATCCCCTTT
>Ga0256407_10000967_pt1 | contig 64557 bp, 58 predicted proteins | sample RumenRJG_04DNA_FD_193489 | JGI IMG/M metagenome (GOLD analysis project Ga0256407, IMG submission 193489) | Bovine rumen microbial communities from Lethbridge, Alberta, Canada - RJG_04 | ecosystem: Host-associated > Mammals > Digestive system > Stomach > Rumen | place: Canada: Alberta... | reverse complement strand
CTCTCGTCATGAGCAAGGGCATCACCCGCGAGCAGGCGGCCCAGATGGCGCTGAACACCGAGAAGGCGACCATGGTCGACTACAAGAACCCGATCAACGTCAAGGGCAGCGACGGCATGGAAGTGACTGTCAACGCCGAGCGCAATAAGCTCCAGGCTGGCAGCTATAACTATTACTGGAATGATGGCGCCAACAATGGTACGAACGAGGACAGCCTGTATGTCCAGTTCGTCGAGCGCTACAACCAGAGCCCGAAGGTGAAGCTTGACACCACCAACACCGACGACTTCGGCCGTCCCGCGAACATCTGGAAGCAGGGCAACGCCACCATCGGCAAGTACAGCAAGACCCCGACCGTGACCTACACCGCGGGCGTCAAGGGCGGCACGGTCTACTCCGACCTCGGCGGCAGCAGCATCGCGTGGAGCGACATGTATAAAGACGGCAACACGAACGCCAAGTTCAGCTATGTGGTTGACGGCAAGAAGAACACGAACTATGGTCCCGCCTCTGCTTATACCACCGGCCATGACGTTTCCGCGATCATTGCGCGCAGCCAGACGAGCACCGATCTGCCCGGCAGCGGCAAGGGCGTGCTGACCGAGATCTTCTATGATCGCAACGATTCCACTCTGCACATCATCCAGACCAACACCTACCTCGTCAAGGCCAACGCTGCCTATGACGCGACCCGCAAGTCCCTCAACGTCACCGTTCAGTCCAACAAGGGCGCCACTTCTGTCAGCGCTATCACCTCCATCGACGGCACGGACTTCCCGGTGGTCGAGGGTGCTGCGAAGGACACCTACTTCTATATCACTGCTGACGCCACCGGCAGCAAGGCGACTGTCAAGACCGTGACCCCGGTCGCGGCTGACCGCTTCCTCTCCGGCGTGACCATCAGCTCCAAGTCCAGCAGCAGCATGGTCGCCGACGGCACGAGCTACAGCGTGGCGAAGATCTGCCCGCTCAATCCCACTTCCGATCTCACGCTCCAGAGCACGAAGTATGACTTCATCCTCGATCCGTACGGCTATGTCCTGACCTCTTCTCAGACCAGCGGCAGCACGGAGTACAAGGATAAGTATGTCTACGTTTCCAGCATTGCCCCGATGGGCATGAGCGCGCAGGCGAAGATCGTCAAGATGGACGGCACCACCGCCACCATCACGGTCACCAAGGCCTCGACCATTCCCAACTCTACGGCTAAGTCGTTCACTAACACTTCGACTCAGGCGGCTTCCGACAACGGCTGGACCGACTGGGACACCAAGAATCCCAACCTGGTTGCCGGCGGCTTCTACACCTACAAGACCAACGACGACGGCAGCTACTCCCTGACCTATGCGACGGGTAAGACTGTCTACAGCACCTCGATTGCCAAGAACAATCCGAACTTTGACGGCAAGGCCATGAACAGCAAGACCGCGATCGTTGTCGGCCCGAACACCAGCAATCTGTCCGCCTATCTGGGCGTCGCGAACTTCCCGGGCGCTGAGACCGGTACGTATCACTACGTCTATGACACTGCTCCCGGCGGCACCGCTATCTATGCTGTGTACGGTGTTGCCACCGCTGCGAACAGCGAGGCTGACAAGTACGTCTTCCTGTTCCGCGGCGCGACCGAGGCTCAGGACAGCGCGACCAGCTCCCCGTACTATCTGTATGACGCGTTCATCGACGGCGCCAAGAGCGCTGACAAGCTCGCGGTTGCTGATAACGACGCGGCTGTCGGTCTGTACAAGATCAGCTACAACAGCAAGAACCAGCTGGTTGCCACCGACCCCGGCACCTATGTCACGGGCGGCTCCACCGCCTTCGGCGTGTTCGATCACGCGACCATGAGCGCCTCCAACGGCAACATCACGATTACCGGCGCAAATAGCGCGACCTACACGCTGTCCAGCGGCGCTGAGTTCTACTATGTCGACTGCTACAACAGCGACGATTCCGTGACCTACACGGACGCTGCCGCGGCGAAGACCAGGACGGCTCCGTATGAGGAATGCAAGATCGTTGTTGTCCAGAAGTCGTCCAGCGACAAGAGCATCGACAAGGTGTTCATCATCACCAACGCCAACTACAGCGGCGGTGTGAAGAACTGGTAATTGACCGAGCCTTTGCGTGAGAGCTTCGCTCTCGCAAAAAGAGAACAAAACCCCCGCGGCATACGCCGCGGGGGTTTTCTTATGCGCATGTTCCGCCCGCCGGAGACATATACATGGTACAAAACCGATTCGGAGGGACGTCATATGAAACGCTTTTTTGCCGCGCTCTGCCTCTGCGCGCTCGCCCTGAGCGTGCCCGCGCGGGCGGTGGAGCTGTCGCTCGCCTCGCCGTCCGCCGTGCTGATGGAAAAGGAGACGGGGACGGTGCTCTATGCGAAAGACGAGAACACCGCGCGCGAGCCTGCCAGCGTCACGAAAATCATGACGCTGCTGCTGACGATGGAGGCGATCGACTCCGGCGCGCTCTCCTACGACGACACGGTCACCGGCAGCGCGCACGCCAGCTCCATGGGCGGCAGCCAGATCTGGCTCAAGGAGGGCGAACAGATGAGCGTGCGCGACCTCTTGAAGGCCGTGTGCGTCGTCTCGGGCAACGACGCCGCCGTGGCGCTGGGCGAGCATCTGGCGGGCAGCGAGGCGGCGTTTGTCGAGAAGATGAACGCGCGCGCCGCGGCGCTGGGCATGAACGACACGCATTTCGTCAACGCCACGGGCCTGCCCGCGGACGGGCACGTCACCTCCGCCCACGACATCGCGCTGATGTCCCGGGAGCTGATCCGCAGCCACCCCGATATCCGGCAGTTCACGACGATCTGGATGGACTCCCTGCGCGACGGCGCGTCCCTGCTGGTCAACACCAACAAGCTCATCCGCTTCTACGACGGCGCGACGGGGCTCAAGACCGGCTCGACCGGCTCGGCGGGCTACTGCCTCAGTGCTACGGCGGAGCGAAACGGCATGGAGCTGATCGCCGTCGTGCTCAAGGGCCCCACCAGCGACGAGCGCTTTGCCGACGCGCGGGCGCTGCTGGATTATGGCTTCGCGACCTACACGCTGACGCACGTGACGCCCGAGGCGGCTTTGACGCCGCTGCCGGTGCGTCTGGGCGAGCGCGGCGCCGTGCAGCCGGTGCTGACGCAGGAGAACACCCTGCTGCTGGAAAAGAGCGTGGCGGGCGGGCTCCGGCAGGAGCTGATCCTGCCCGAGCGCGTCGACGCGCCGGTGAACGCGGGCGACCGCCTCGGCGAGCTGCGCGTGACGGACGCCGAGGGCGATCCGATCGCCACGCTGCCGGTGCTCGCGGGCGAGAGCGTGCCGCACATCGGCTGGGGGCAGATGTTCGCCCGCGTCCTGCGCACGGCGCTTTGTGCCGAATGACGGCGAAACGCGCCGAGGTGTCATGCTGTCTCGGTAAAGTAAACAAAATGTCAAAAAAGTTGTGATTTCCCCCTTGACATATGCGGGGATGGGGTTATACTTGCGTTAAACCAAATAAAGTCTTGATAGAGGCGCGGCTGACAAGAGTAGCTCCGGCCACCGGCAGGAAACCGGGGAGCGAAAGGGGAAGCCGCCGAGGGGATACAGAGGTTCCTGCGTCTGTATTTACCGGGCCGCCGGGGAAGACCCGCCGGACTGTCGCCGAAAGGCGGAGAGCTGTCATGGCCGCAAGGGGCGCGTGCGTCCTTCCTGTTCAGTCATGATGGAAAACATCATGGCTGTTTTTTTGGTTAATAACAGGAAAGGAACCGTATCCCCATGTTTGTCAACACCTTCTGGAGCCTCGTCCCCGCGATCATCGCCATTGCGCTGGCGCTGATCACCAAAGAGGTCTACTCGTCCCTGTTCATCGGCATCCTCGCCGGCGGCCTGATGTACGCGAACTTCAGCTTTGCCGGCACGATGGAGCACGTCTTTGTCGACGGCATGATCGGCTCGCTGACGGATTCGTGGAACATCGGCATCCTCATCTTCCTCGTCGTCCTCGGCGCGATGGTCATGCTGATGAACCGCGCCGGCGGCAGCGCGGCGTTCGGCCGCTGGGCCACCGCCCACGTCAAGAGCAAGACGGGCGCGCAGCTTGCCACCATCGCGCTCGGCGTGCTGATCTTTGTCGACGACTACTTCAACTGCCTGACCGTCGGCTCGGTCATGAGCCCGCTGGCCGAGACCCACGGCATCAGCCGTGCGAAGCTCGCCTACCTCATCGACGCCACCGCCGCGCCGGTCTGCGTCATCGCGCCGGTGTCCTCCTGGGCGGCCGCCGTCGTCGGCATGGTCGAGGGCGCCAACGGCTTCACCGTGTTCATCCGCGCCATCCCCTACAACTTCTACGCCGTCCTCACCCTCACCATGATGCTGACGCTGGCCATCGGCAAGTTCGACTACGGCCCGATGCGCGTCGCTGAAATGGCGGAGCAGCTGGAGGCGAAGAACACCCACCGCGCCAGCATCACCGGCGCGGAGGATATGCCCACCCCGCCGGTCAAGCAGGACGGCAAGGTCATCGATCTGGTGCTGCCGATCATCGTGCTGATCGTCTCCTGCGTCCTCGGCCTCGCTTACACCGGCGGACTGTTCGACGGCGAGAGCTTTATCGATTCGTTCGCGAACTCCGACGCCGCCACGGGCCTCGTCTACGGCTCCGTGATCGCGCTGATCATCACCGTCATCTTCTACCTGGCTACGCGTGCGCTGAACTTCAGCGAGTGCATGAACGCCATCCCCGAGGGCTTCAAGGCCATGGTCCCGCCGATCCTCGTGCTGACCTTCGCCTGGACGCTCAAGGCGATGACCGACTCCCTGGGCTCCACCGAGTACGTCACCGGCATCGTGGAATCCATCTCCAACAACGACGCGCTGATGAGCCTGCTGCCCGCGCTGCTGTTCCTCATCGCCTGCGGCATCGCGTTCGCCACCGGCACGAGCTGGGGCACCTTCGGCATCATGATCCCGATTGCCGCCGCCGCGTTCAACGCCGACATGGGCAGCGAGCTGATGATCATCTGCATCTCCGCCTGCATGGCCGGCGGCGTGTTCGGCGACCACTGCTCCCCCATCTCCGACTCCACCATCATGGCGAGCGCGGGCGCGAACTGCGACCACATCCAGCACGTCTCCACGCAGCTGCCCTACGCGCTGACTGCGGGCGCCACGGCGCTGGTGTGCTACGTTCTCGCGGGCTTCATCCGCAACTGGATCATCTGCCTGCCGGTGAGCATCGTCCTCATGATCGGCGTGCTGCTGGTCCTCCGTTCCCTGGACGGCAACAAGGCCGAGGCGTAAACCTCTGTACGCAGCAAGAAAAGAGAGCTGACGCAAGTCAGCTCTCTTTTTTGATTCGCTTTCAGCGCGCGGTTTCCGCCTCCAGCGCCTCTTCATACAGCCGCGCGAGGGCTTCCAGCCGTGCCGCGTCCTCCGCGTAGACGCCGCCTGCCGTTTCATCCGTGTAAGCGGAAAGCAGCGGCGCGAGCTCCGGCAGCGCGGCGCGCAATCGCGCGTTCAGCGCATCGGCTTCGCCGGAGATCAGAAGCCCCGTCGAAAGCGCCGGAGTTTCGCTCTGCTCCGCGCCGAGGACGGTCCCGTCCGGCGCGGCAAGGTACGAATCCGCCGAGACAAACGCGAGGTCGATCGAGCCGTTGGCCAGCGCCGCCATGGTGGCGGTATCGCTGGTGCCGAAGGTGACGTTCACGCGCTCCACGGTGACGTTCTGCGCGGCCAGCGCATCGGTCAGAGCCTGTGGAAACGCCGTCTGCAGCGACAGCAGCTCGTCTACGTCGCGCTCTGTCGCGGCAAATTCCACGTTCAGCGTCTTTACGGTAAGAGGCGTCTGCTCGATCTCCGCCGGCGCTTCGCCGCCCTCCGCCGCGCCCGCGCCGTCTGTGACCGGCGGCGTCGGGGCCTCGCCGCCCTGCGGCGTTTTCGCTCCGCAGGCGGCACAGGCAAGGCAGAAGGCAAAGACCAGAGAAAGCATCAAAAGCCGCTTCATACGTTGTTCGCCTCCCCTTCCTCAGCCGGGATCAGCTGGTCGATGAGCTCTTCGATCGGAGCCGGCGTTTCCGCGGCGGGCGATTCGGGCGCGGGCGCGGGCTCCGGAGTAGAAGCAGGCTCCGGCGCGGGGGCGGGCTCCACCGTCGGCGTTTCGGGGACGAGCGCTTCCTCCGCCGTACCGGCGCCCACCAGCGTGATGCGATTGCGCTTATTATACTTGCTGCGCGCTTCAAAGGTCTCCGAGAGCAGGTTTCCGGCGCCGTCGTAGACCTGCCGGTAGGTGTTCACCACATAGCCGGTGTAGGGCGTCTGGTCGACCACCTTCTGCCCGGGAGCGAGGGTGTCGGTCTCGATGAGCTCCTCCTCATAGGGCGTGGTGGAGAGCACCTCCGTGCGCATTTTAACGTAGGTATCGTCGGTTTTTGTGCCGAGGATGTTGACGGTCAGCCGGTTGTTCGGACTGTAGACCGTCTCCACCTTGATCGGGTAAGACGTGTTGTTGCGGAAGCGGAACTCCGGCCCGCCGCCGGACACCGTGGCGTCCAGGCCCAGCCCGATGTAGTCTGAGGCGAAGCCGTGCGCCGTGCGCGCCACGATCTCCAGATTTGCCAGCAGCGCGGCGGCGTAGGTGGTGGAGCTGCACTGGCACGCGCCGCCGCCGTCCATCTCCACGGTCTTGCCGTGCAGGTAGCCGGGCGCGCTCTGATAGCCGTTGCTCGCCGAGAACGGGCCGCACAGCGTATAGTAGTCAAATTCCTCGCCGCTGTTGAGCACCGTGCCGTTCACACGCTCCGCGGTCAGCTTGACGTTCGCCTTGCGGCCCGCCGCGCCGCCGACGCGGGTGGTGTAGGTGCCGAGAACGTCGCGGAACAGCACTTCCCTCAGCTCCTCCGCCGTGACCTCCGCTTCTTCGGCGGTCACGGGCACGCTGACCTGCGCGCCGGGCGCCGCGGCGTCCAGCAGCATCTGCGCCTGCGCGACGTTGAAGTTGATGACGGAGCGCTCGGGAATGATCGTGTCCGTCTTGGAGTCGTAAGTGGCGTTCGCGCTGGTGCCTCCCAGCTCCCGGCTCAGCGCCTGCAGGTCTCCGGGATCGGCGGCGAGCGTGGTGTACGGCAGGTCTACGCGGCGCTCGCCGCTGGCGTCCGACGCGGTCTCGTCCAGCCGCGCCTTCAGCGTCAGACGGTCGACCGTGCGCCCGTCCTGCGCCTTGGTCAGCGTGAGCTGGTCGCCCGCGACCTCATAGGTGAAATCCTGCGCCGCAAGGCCGGTCGCCTCGGCAACGCGCTCCGCGGCGAGCTCCTGCCAGCCGTCCGCCGGCTCCGGCTCGATCGCAGCGCCGAAGCCGAGACAAGCGGTCAGCAGCCGCCAGCCGTCCCGAAGCGGGCTGCCGCTGTGACTGTGCGTATAGGCCTTCTCCGCCAGCGCGGCCGCGTCAAAGGAGACGCCCAGCTCCTCGTAGGTGAGATAGGCGGCCTCTTCTCCGTTGTCCACCGTGACATGTACGCCGCTCTCCGTCTGCAGCCGCTCCAGCGCGGGAGCAAGCGCCCATGCGGCCTCCGCCCGGGTCATGCCGCTGAGGTCCGCGCCCGCGGCGGTGGTGTGCGGATCGATGGTGTTGCCGGTAGCCGCGGCGACGCACATACCGGCATAAACGCCGACCACCGCCGCCGCGAGCAGCGTGGGGATCAGCCATAATTTACTTTTCGGATCGGTTTGCAGCTCCCGCTTGCCTGCCATGCCCGGGACCTCCCACTCATACGATGCTTTTCAAATCGTGACAATACACCAATATATTATGGCAAGCATAGCACAGTTTTTCCGAAAAGTCATTACAAAGAGATGACAATTTTCATGAGACGCTGCTTTCGGCGGCGCGGCGGGGGATGCGAATGGTCATGCGGATCTCCTCGTCGGTGTCCTCCCGCTCCACCGCGGCGTCGACGCCCGCCCGCTGCATCACGCCCAGCTGGCGGCGGATGCTGTTGAGGAAGATGCGTACGTCCTTGATGACGTAAGTGGGATGACGCTGCGGCGGCGTGACGGCGGACTCGTGCAGCAGCGCCTCGACGTACGCCTCCGTCTGCGCCACGTTGTAGCCCCGCTCGGCGATCTCCCGCGCCGCGGCGAGACGGGCCTCGTCGTCCGCAAGGCGCAGCAGCGCGCGGGCGTGGCGCTCGCTCAGATCGTGCTCCCGCAGCAGCGCCACGCACTCGGGCGCGAGCCGCAGCAGCCGCAGCTTGTTTGCCACGGCGGACTGCGACTTGCCGAGCTTTTCCGCCGCCTGCTCCTGCGACAATCCGTAGGCAGAGATCAGCTTTGCGATGGCGACGGCCTCCTCGTACCAGTGCAGGTCGCGCCGCTGCAAATTCTCGATGAGCGCCAGCAGCGGCGAATCCTGCTCATCGGCGCGGGCCAGCAGACAGGGCACCTCGCGCAGGCCTGCCAGCTTCGCCGCCCGCAGCCGCCGCTCGCCCGCGATCAGCTCGTAGCCCTGCGCGCCGACGCGCACGGTCAGCGGCTGGATGATGCCGTAGCGCAGGATGCTGCGGCTGAGCTCGTTGAGCGATACCTCGTCAAAATACCGCCGCGGCTGGTTGGGGTTCGGGTGGATCTTGTCGACGGACAGGTAGATGACCCGCCGGGAGAGGAAATTGCTTTTGCGCATCCATTCCATGTTCATGCCTCCTCATAATGTGGTGGTTCGGTTGCGAATCTTCTACCACATATTGTAGGAGGCGCGGCGCGCGAAATTGCGGGAAAACGGTCGGGGAATGAAAAAAATCGGACAAGCCCGCCGGAAACGAAAAACGACCCGTCCGCGCCATTGCGAACGGGTCGTGCAGCTTGGAACAGAAGCGGAGAGGGGTCAGAACTCGGCGTTGCCGACGGTGCGCGGATGCAGCTCCACGTCGCGAATGTTGCTCACGCCCGTGAGGTACATCACCATGCGCTCGAAGCCGAGGCCGAAGCCCGCGTGGCGGCAGGTTCCCCAGCGGCGCAGATCGCAGTACCACCAGTAGTCGTCGGGATTCATGCCCAGCTCCTTGATGCGGCCCTCGAGGAGATCGAGCCGCTCCTCGCGCTGGCTGCCGCCGATGATCTCGCCGATGCCCGGGACGAGGCAGTCCGCCGCGGCGACGGTCTTGCCGTCGTCGTTGAGGCGCATGTAGAACGCCTTGATCTCGCGGGGATAGTCGGTGACGAACACGGGACGCTTGAAGATCTCCTCGGTGAGGAAGCGCTCGTGCTCGGTCTGGAGATCGGTGCCCCAGTCGACCTTATAGTCGAACTTGTCGTTGTGCTGCTTGAGGATCTCGACCGCGTCGGTATAGGTGATGCGGCCGAAGTCGCTGGAAGCGACGTGCTCCAGACGCTCAATGAGGCCCTTGTCCACGAAGCTGTTGAAGAACGCGAGATCGTCCGGGCAGCGCTCCATGACGCGGCGGATGATGTGCTTGACCATGGCCTCCATGACCTCAAGGTCGCCGTTCAAGTCGCAGAACGCCATCTCCGGCTCGATCATCCAGAACTCGGCGGCGTGGCGCTGGGTGTTGGAGTTCTCGGCGCGGAAGGTGGGGCCGAAGGTGTACACGTCGCCGAACGCCATGGCGAAGTTCTCGGCGTTGAGCTGGCCGGAGACGGTCAGACTGGTCTTCTTGCCGAAGAAATCCTTGCTGTAGTCGATCTTGCCGTCCTCGGTGCGCGGCGGGTTTTCAAGATCCAGCGTCGTGACCTGGAACATCTCGCCCGCGCCCTCGGCGTCGGAGCCGGTGATGATGGGAGTGTTGATATACACGAAGCCGCGGCTCTGGAAAAACTCGTGCACGGCGTAGGCCGCGGCGGAGCGCACGCGGAACACCGCCGAAAACAGGTTGGTGCGCGGGCGCAGGTGCGCTATGGTGCGCAGGTACTCGCGGGAGAGCCCCTTTTTCTGCACCGGGAACGTCGGATCGGACGCGCCCTCGATCTCCACGGAGACGGCCTTCAGCTCCAGCGGCTGCTTGGCCTCCGGCGTCAGCTCCACCGTGCCGCGCACGATGAGCGCCGCGCCCACGTTCTGCGCCGCGATGTCCTTGTAGTTCGGCAGCGTCTTGGCGTCCAGCACGACCTGCAGGCTGCGGAAGCAGGAGCCGTCGTTGAGCGTGACGAAGGCGATCTCCTTCATGTCGCGCACGCTCTTGACCCAGCCCATGACGCTGATCTCTTTGCCGCCCAGCGCCTCTGCGTCGGCAAAGAGCGCTGCGATCCTCATTCGTTCCATAGCGTTTCCACCTTTGTATCAAAAAAGTAGGGCTATTATATGCCGCCGCGCGCGGATTTGCAAGCCCCGCGCCGCGATTTCGCGCCCCGACCGGCTCACACCTGCGTTTCCACGTCGTAGAGCGCGTTCAGGAGCGACCAGTTCTGCGGCATGGCGCGCATCAAATTCCAGTATCCCGCGCCCTGCAAGCCGTACTCCGCGATGAGCCGGAGCTTCGCGTCCATGCTGCGCGCATCCTCGAACCAGACGGCGTGCTGCTGGCCGGTGCGGGAGGTGTAGTAGAAATAGGGCGACTGCGCCTGCTCGTCGTACAAGATCTCCGCGCGGTAGCGCAGCGCAAGCTCCACGGCGTGCTGCGGCGAGAGGGACTCCGCCCGCGTCGTGCCGCGGACGTAGGGCAGCGGCCAGTCGTAGCCGTAGAGCGGGACGCCGAGGAAGATCTTGCGCGGCTCGATGACCCGCACGGCGTAGTCCAGCACCGCGCGCACCTGCGGCAGCGGCGCCACGGCCATGGGCGGGCCGTAGGTATAGCCCCACTCGTAGGTCATCAGCAGCACCGCGTTGGCCGCCTCGCCCAGCAGCGCGTAGTCGTGCGCCTCGTAGAGCAGCCCCGGCTGGTCGGCGCGTGTCTTGGGCGCGAGCGCCACGACGACCGGCCAGCCCATCGGATTCAGCCGCTCGCGGAGCTTGCGGACAAAGTCGGCGTAGAGCTCGCGCTCGTTCGGAAAGACGAACTCGAAGTCGACGTCCAGCCCGTAGAAGTTTTTCTGCTGCATGGTCTCGACGACGTCGCGGATCAGCTTTTCCTGCAAGGCGGGGCTTCGGAGCAGCAGCGACGAGCGCTCGTTGGAAAAGTTCCCCGCCTCCGTCAGCGTGGAGAGGTGCATCAGCGGCGCGACGCGGTATCGGGCCGCCGCGCCGAGCAGCGCGGCGTCGTTCAGCGGCAGCAGGCCGCCCGCGGCGTCGATGCCGTAGGTAAACGGCGTCAGATACGTGAGATACGGCAGCGCGGCGTCCAGCAGCGCCGCGTCGATGTACGGGTAGGCGTAGGCGTTGACGCCGATGCTGCCGAGCCGGGCCTCGTCGCCGTATTCGACGACCAGCAGCTGCCCCGGCTGCAGGATGCTCTGCCCGCCGAGGGAGAAGTTGTTGCGGTAGAGCGTGCGCGCGTCCGTGCCGTACCGGCGGGCGACGGACCAGACCGTGTCGCCGGACACGACCGTGTGCACGACGCGCGGCTCGCGCACCACCAGCGTCTCCCCCACCACAAGCTGCGCTTCGACGCCGAGCCCGTTGGGCCCCGCCAGCAGCGCCGGCTCCAGATCGTACTGTGCGGCGACGGAATAGAGCGTCTCTCCGGGACGCACCACATGAATGAACACAGAAAATCACCTCGCATAAACCTATGCGAGGTGATTTGTTTTCAGCCCAGCGCCACGTCCAGGATCATCATCACAAGAAAGCCGGCCATAAAGCCGCAGACGCCGCCCCGGGTGTTGGACTGCGGCACCAGCTCCTCGATGACCACGTAGAGCATCGCGCCGGCGGCGAAGCTCAGCAGCCACGGCATCAGCGCGTGAACGCCCGCCGCGACCAGCACCACCGCAATGCCGAACACCGGCTCGACCGCGCCGGAGAGCATCCCGCCGACGAACGAGCGCAGGCGGCTTTCCCCCATCTGCCGCATCGGCAGCGAGATAGCCGCGCCCTCGGGGAAATTCTGGATGCCGATGCCGAGCGCCAGCGCCGCCGCGCCGGCCAGACCCTCGCCGTCCGCCGCCAGCGCAAAGGCGAGGCCCACGGCCATGCCCTCCGGAATGTTGTGCAGCGTGATGGCGGTAAACAGCAGCGCGTTCTGCCGCTGCTGCGCATTGCCCTCCGTGCGCCGCAGCGCGGGCAGGAACGCGTCCAGAGCGGCAAGGAACACGCAGCCCAGCAGCACGCCCGCCGCGGCGGGCAGCCACGCGGGCAGCGGACCGGCCGCCGCCTGCTCGATGGCGGGGAGCAGCAGGCTCCAGACGGACGCGGCGGTCATCACGCCGCCGGCGAAGCCGAGCATGACCTCCTGCGACCGCGCCCTCCGGCTCCCGCCGAGCAGGAAGACCGTGGCGGCGCCGAGCGTCGTCATCGCAAATGTAAACAGCGTACCGAGCGCAGCAAGGCTGAGCGCACGCATCATGATTCGATCACCACCTGTTTTCAGTATAGGCGGTCGGCCGCGCGTTGGTGACTTCGCCGCAGCCACGGCATTTTCACTCTTGTCCTTTGCCGGTATTTTTGTTATAGTACTAATTTGAAGTAGTATCTGAAAGAGGAAGAAGGCGTATCCCCGTGAAGTTTGAGCATTGGAATATCCCCGCACTTTCCGAGCAGACGATCGAAACGCTGATGGACGCGGGCTACCCTTATCTTGTCTCCTCTGTTTTGGTTTCCCGGGGCGTCGAGACCGCCGAGCAGGCCGCCGAGGCGCTCGAGCGGGAGCGCACGCTTTCGTGGTCGCCTTTTTTGATGCGCGACATGGACAAGGCCGTGGCGCGCATCCAGGACGCGCTTGCCTCGGGAGAGCGGATCGCCGTGTTCGGCGACTATGACGTGGACGGCATCACCGCCACCTGCCTGCTCACCGACTATCTGCGCCGCCGCGGCGGCGACGTCGTCATCCATATCCCCGGCCGCTTCGACGAGGGCTACGGACTCAGCGTGGACGCCATCCGCGCGCTTTCCGAGCAGAAGGTCAATCTCATCGTCACCGTGGACTGCGGCATCACGGGCGTGGAGGAGACGGACTTTGCCAACAGCCTCGGCATCGACGTGGTCATCACCGACCACCACGAGTGCAAGGAGCAGCTGCCGGCGGCGGTGGCGGTGGTCGACCCGCACCGTCCGGACTGCGGCTATCCGTTCAAGCATCTCGCCGGCGTCGGCGTGGCGCTCAAGCTGGTGCTCGCCCTCGGCGGCAACGACCGTGAGGACGCATTGTTCGCGCGCTACTGCACGCTGGCGGCCATCGGCACGGTGGCGGACGTGATGCGGATGGAGGACGAGAACCGCGCCATCGTCAGCATGGGGCTGGAGGCCATCGATCACAGCGACATCATCGGCCTGCACGCGCTGCTGCGCGAGGCGGGGCTGGAGGGCAAGCCGCTCTCGTCCATCCAGATCGGCTTTGTGCTGGCGCCGCGCATCAACGCCGCGGGGCGCATGGGCCGCGCGGTGCTGGCGGCGGAGCTGCTGCTGACCGACGACGAGGAGGAAGCGGAGCGGCTCGCCAAAGAGCTGTGCGACCTGAACCGCGAGCGCCAGCGGGTCGAGCAGGACATCTATGCCCGCGCCATCGAGCAGATGGACGCGCTCCCGAGCGACGAGCGCAGCGCGCTGGTGCTCTCCAGCGAGGACTGGCATCAGGGCGTGGTCGGCATCGTCGCCTCCCGCCTGTCCGAAAAGTTTTCCTGCCCCAGCTTTATGATCCATCTGCAGGGCGGCATGGGCAAGGGCTCCTGCCGCAGCTACGGCGGGTTCAACCTGTTCGGCGCGCTGGAGGCCTGCTCCGATCTGCTGGTCGGCTTCGGCGGACACGAGCTGGCCGCCGGCTTCACCATTGAAGAGAGCAATATTCCGGCGTTCCGCAAAAAAATGAACAAATACGTCCGCGAGCACACGGGCCGCGCGCAGCCGGTCTCCTCTCTGACGGTCGACGCGGAGCTGACGCGCCCCGCCCTCGTCACGCTGGACGAGGTGGAGCGCCTTTCGGAGCTGGAGCCCTTCGGCGCGGGAAACGACCGCCCGCTGTTCTGCCTGTGCGGCGCGATCCTGGAGTCCGCGCAGAGCGTGGGCCAGAACCGGCACATGAAGGTCCGGCTCCAAAAGGGGCATACTTCCTTTGAGGGGATCTTTTTCTCCGTCACCGCCGAGGAGACCGGGCTCGTCCCGGGCAGCCGGGTGGACGCGGCGTTCTATCTCCAGATCAACGAGTTCCGCGGCAGCCGCAGCGTGCAGCTGCAGCTGCTGGACTTGCGCCCCTCGCCGGAGCCCAGCGCCCGTGAGCACGAGCTGCTCTCGCTGTGCGACGCGCTGCTTTCGGACGGAGAGCTGACGCCGCGGGAGGCGGCGCGGCTGACGCCCTCGCGCGAGCAGTTCGTGCGCGTCTGGCGTATTCTGGAACGGGAGAGCGGCGGGAGCGCCCTCTCCGATGCGGAGCTGCCGCTGCTGCGGCGCATCGCCGCCGAGGTGACGGGAGCGGAGAGCTTTCTGCGCACGGCGGTCTGCCTCAACGTTTTCGCGGAGAGAGGGCTTTTGAGCATGGCGCGCGAGGACGGGCTGATGACGATCCGCCTCACGCCGGGCGAGCGGAAGGTGGAGCTGGAGGACAGCGCGCTGCTGCGGCGGCTGCGTGAGATTTTGCAATAGGCGCTCGGACGCATTCGACAGCGCGCAGAGCTTACCCGGAGAAGGAGATTGGAGCCATGACCGTACAGGAGCAATACGACCATCTGGTCGAAACGATACAGGGCTATAATCCCGGCGCGGATTTCGCCATGATCGACAAGGCCTATCATTACGCCGTGGAGCATCACGGCGAGCAGAAGCGCAAGGACGGCTCGCCCTATGTGACGCACCCTATCGCGGTGGCGCAGATCGTGGCGGAGGAGCTGCATCTGGACTCCGAGTCCATCGTCGCGTCGCTGCTGCACGACTGCATCGAGGATACCGACGCGACGTATGACGATATCGCCAAGGCGTTTTCGCCGACCATCGCCGATCTGGTCGAGGGCGTCAGCAAGCTCTCCCGCGTGGTCTACACCACGAAGGAAGAAGAGCAGATGGAGAATCTGCGCAAGATGCTTATGGCGATGGCGAAGGATATCCGCGTCATCCTCATCAAGATCGCCGACCGCACCCACAACATGCGCACCATGGAGTATCAGTCCAAGGAGAAGCAGCGCCAGAAGTCGCTGGAGACCATGGAGATCTACGCGCCCATCGCGCACCGCCTCGGCATGCAGCGCATGAAGTGGGAGCTGGAGGACACCTCGCTCAAGTACCTCGACCCCGTCGCCTACAACGAGATCGAGAGCTCGCTGGAGTCCAAGCGCACGGAGTACGAGGCGTTTATCGAGCGCGTCACCAGACAGATCGAGGACCGGCTGCGCGAGATGCACATTGCCTATCACCGCGTCTACGGACGCATGAAGCACCCCTATTCCATCTACCGCAAGATGTACGCCCAGTCCAAGACCATGGACGAGGTGCTGGACCTGTTTGCGTTCCGCGTCATCGTCGACACCGTGGCGGACTGCTACAACGTGCTGGGCATCATCCATGACCTCTACCGCCCGCTGCTGGGCCGGTTCAAGGACTACATCGGCACGCCGAAGCCCAATATGTACCAGTCCCTGCACACGACGGTCATGGGCAACAGCGGCATCCCCTTTGAGGTGCAGATCCGCACGCAGGAGATGCACGAGGTGGCGGAATACGGCATCGCGGCGCACTGGAAGTACAAGCAGGGCGTCGTGGGCGAAGCCCGCGAGGGCAGCTACGAGTGGGTGCGCAAGCTGCTGGAGAATCAGGAGAATACCGACGCCGAGGAGTTCATCCACACGCTGAAGGTCGACATGTTCGCCGACGAGGTATTCGTCTTTTCCCCGCGGGGCGACGTGACGAACCTGCCCGCCGGCGCGACGCCGATCGACTTTGCCTACAGCGTGCACAGCGCCGTCGGCAACCGCATGATCGGCGCGAAGGTCAACGGCCGCATCGTTCCGCTGGACTACACGCTGCAAAACGGCGATATCGTTGAAATACTGACGGCAAACAACGCCCACGGGCCCAGCCGCGACTGGCTGAACATCGCCAAGTCCAGCGAGGCGCGCAGCAAGATCCGCCAGTGGTTCAAGAAGGAAAAGCGTCCGGAGAATATCGTGAACGGCCGCGCCTCCTTCGAGGCCGAGCTCAAGCACGTCGGCGTCCCGCTCAGCGAGGTCGTCGGCACGGAGCTGGAGGCGACGCTGCTCAAAAAGCTGCCCTACAGCACGATGGACGACATGTACGCCGCCATCGGCTACGGCGGCTTCTCCGCGCAGAAGGCCGTCAGCCGCATCCATGAGGAGCTGCAGCGGCTCAACCGCCGCCGGCAGGCGGAAAAGGAGGCGACGGAGCCGGTCCCCGGCGATCCGGAGACGACGCGCCCCGCCATCCCGCAGCGCGCCAAGAGCGAGCAGGGGATCGTCGTGGAGGGGCTCTCCAACTGCCTCGTCAAGTTCTCCAAGTGCTGCACGCCGGTCCCGGGCGACGACATCGTCGGCTTTATCACGCGGGGCTACGGCGTGTCGGTGCATCGCTGCGACTGTCCCAACGCCGCGCCGGAGCGCCGGAGGCCCGAGGAAGCCGGCCGCTGGATCGAGGTCAGCTGGGGCAGCGACGTGCGCGAGAGCTATCTTACCTCGCTGGAGGTCTTTGCGAGGGACAGCACCCATCTGGTGCTGGACGTTTCCTCGGCGCTGTCCACCACGAACACGCGGGTCAAGTCGCTTTCCGCGGACGCCACGGCGGACGGCTACGCCATCGTGCGCCTGCTGATCTACGTCACCGGCAGCGAGCAGCTGCAAACCGTGATGAAAAAGCTCAACCAGATCGGCGGCGTGATGAAGGTCGACCGCCCGGCGGGATAACTTCCCCTTAAAGAGGGGACAGGTCCCCCCTTTAGATTCCCCCACGCTGCGCTTCCCGCGCGCCATTGGCGCACGGGCGCTCCGCGCAAAGTGTTTTTTCTGACGCGCATGTCGTCAGAAAAAACAATCAGATTTATTCGCCTGCGACGAATTTGGAGATCAATTTATGAGAGCAGTATTGACAAAAGTAAAATCCGCCGCCGTGCGCGTGGAGGGCAGGACCGTCGGAAAGATCGGACAGGGCTATTTGATCCTGCTGGGCGTCACCCATGAGGACACGGAGGCGCAGTGCCGGAAGCTGGCCGACAAGCTGTGCTCGCTCCGCATCTTTGACGACGAGAACGACAAGATCAACCTCTCCCTCGACGACGTGGGCGGCGAGATCCTGGTCATCTCCCAGTTCACGCTCTACGGCAACTGCCGCAAGGGCCGCCGCCCGGAGTTTTTGAGCGCCGCGCGGCCCGAGGTCGCCATCCCGCTCTATGAGCAGTTCATCGCGATTTGCCGCGAGAAGGGCTATCACGTGGAGACCGGCGAGTTCGGCGCGCATATGGAGGTCGAGTCGGTCAACGACGGCCCGTTCACGCTGGTCGTGGACACAAACGACTTGAAGTGAGAGAGGGCGAAACGCTTTGAAGATCATACCGCTTACCCTGGGCGAGCTGGAGACCAACTGCTACATCCTCGTGGACGAGGAGACGATGGAGGCGGCGGTCATCGATCCCGCCGACGAGGCGGAGACCATCCGCGACGCCGTGGAAAACCTCGGCGCGACGCTCCGATACATCCTGCTGACCCACGGCCACCGCGATCACACGCTGGCGGCGCCCGCGCTGCACGAGATGTTCCCCGACGCGGCGGTGTATATCCACGAGCTGGACAAGGGCTGCGTCGGCATCTATCGCTACCCGATGGACGAGCTGATCGGCGGCGCGTTGAAGTTCTACGACGAGGGCGACACGCTGCCGCTGGGAACGCTCACCGTCGAGGTGCTGCTGACCCCCGGACACACCGGCGGCTCGGTCTGCCTCAAGTGCGGCCATGCGCTGTTTACCGGCGATACGCTGTTTGCCGGCTCCATGGGCCGCATCGACCTGCCCGGCGCGCAGCCGGAGAAGATGATGTCGTCCCTCGCACGGCTCAAGAAGCTGGACGGCGACTATGACGTCTACCCCGGCCATATGGGCGCGTCCACGCTGGAGCGCGAGCGGCAGTACAACCTGTATCTGCGGATGCTATGAAGCTCGAGCTGCGCGGACATTCCGAAAAATACGCGCTGGAGCAGAGCCTGCTGACGCTGTTTCCCGACGAGCGCCCTGTCTATGGCGGCGTTTTGCCGGAGGACGGGCGCTTCGCGGTGGTTGCCATGACCGAGACCGACGCACAGGTCGAGTTCGTCACCGAGCTGACCTACGACGGCAAAACAGGGCGCTGCGCCTACGCTTATCCGCTCTCCGGCGACGAATATGCCCGGGAGGGCCAGCGCCGTCATGCGCTGGGGCTGAGCTTTTTCGGCGCGGCGAAGGACGCGCTGGGCGTCGCGCCGCCGTGGGGCAGCCTGACCGGCGTGCGCCCGACGAAGGTGGCGCTCGCGCTGCTCCGCGAGGGCGGTCGCGACCACGCCGACCGGATGCTCGCGGAGACGTATTCCGTCACGCCGGCGCGCCGCCGCCTTGCCATCGAGGCCGCGGAGGCGGGCATGAGAGCCGCCGAAGCGCTGTCGCCGGAGGACGTCTCGCTCTATGTGGGCATCCCCTTCTGCCCGACCCGCTGCGCCTATTGCAGCTTTGTCGCGCAGAGCGTGGAGAAGACCTTCGCCATGGTGGAGCCGTATCTGGACGCGCTGTGCGACGAGATCGCGGAGGCGGGCGCCATGGTGCGCGGCGCGGGGCTGCGCGTCAAGACCTTCTACATGGGCGGCGGCACGCCGACCACGCTGACCGCGCCGCAGCTGGACCGCCTGCTGACGGCGCTCGAAGCGCACTTTGACTTTTCGGGCCTTGCGGAGCTGACCGTCGAGGCGGGCCGTCCGGACACCATCACGGCGGACAAGCTTCGCGTGCTGCGCGGTCACAACACGACGCGGCTGAGCGTCAACCCGCAGTCCATGGACGACGCGGTGCTCGCCGCCATCGGACGCCGCCACACGGCGGCGGACATTCGCCGCGCCATGGCGGAGGTGCGGGCGGCGGGCTTCGCCCACGTCAACATGGATCTCATCGCGGGGCTCCCCGCGGACACGCCGGAGGGCTTCGCGGCCTCGCTGAACGAGTGCCTCGGCTTCGGCGCGGACAACATCACGGTGCATACGCTTTCGCTCAAAAAGGGCAGCCGCATCACGCTGGAGGGGACGAGCCTGCCGGACGCGGCGGCGGTGTCGCAAATGCTGGACTACGCGGACGGCACGCTGCGTAAACATGGGTATGCGCCCTATTACCTCTACCGCCAGAAATACATGTCCGGCAGCTTTGAGAACGTCGGCTGGGCAAAGAGCGGCGCGGAGAACCTCTACAACATCTGCATCATGGAGGAGCTTCACGGCATCCTGTCCCTCGGCGCGGGCGGCTCGACGAAGATGGTCGGCCGCAGCGAGAGCGGCGACGCGCTCATCCGCCGCGTGTTCAACGCCAAATACCCCAAGGAGTACATCGAACGTCGCGAAAAGCGGCAGGAGAACCTGGCCGCCTTCGCCGCGTTTTATCAAAACCGATACAAAGGAGCATACCAATGAGCGTACCATTTTCCGATTATCAGGAGAGCGCGGAATTTCTGCGCGGACGTCTGAACGGCTTTGAGCCGGAGATCCTGCTGATTCTGGGCTCCGGCCTCGGCTTTCTCGGCGACCATGTGGAGCGGCCGATCTATGTGCCCTACGGGGAGATCCCGCACTTCAAGACGTCCTCCGCGCCGGGCCACGCGGGCCGCTTTGTGTTCGGCGCGCTGCGCGGCAGGCGCGTTGCGGTCATGCAGGGCCGCATGCACTGCTACGAGGGCTACAGCATGGAGGAAGCGGGCTACGCCGTGCGCGTGCTGCGGCTGCTGGGCGCAGACAAGCTGATCCTCACCAACGCCGCCGGCGCGGTGAATGAGGACTTTGCCCCCGGCGACCTCATGCTCATCACCGACCACATCAAGCTGTTCGGCTTCGGCCCGCTGCAGGGACCGAATCTCGACGAATTCGGCGTCCGCTTCCCGGACGCGACCAAGCTCTATTCGCCGCGGCTGCAGGCGCTGGCGCGGGATAAGGCGAAGGCGCTCGGCCTGACGCTGCAGGAGGGCGTGTATATGTTTTTCCCCGGCCCGCAGTACGAGACGCCCGCGGAGATCCGCGCGGCGCGCGCCCTCGGCGCGGACGCGGTGGGCATGAGCACGGCGCCGGAGGCCATCGTCGCGGGCCACTGCGGCTATGAGACCCTGGGCGTCACGCTGCTGGCGAACATGGCGGCGGGCGTGCTGCCGAAGCCGCTCTCCGGTGAGGAGGTCATCGCCATGGCGGAGGCCGCGGCCCCGCGTTTTTCCCTGCTTCTTTTAAACTGTCTCGCGGACATGTGACCGCGGAAAGGTCGGTTTTATGGCGGAAACCAAAAAGCAATCCTTCTTCGGCGGCGCGGCGGTGCTGGCTGTGGGCGTCATCGTGGTCAAGATCATCGGCGCGATCTACAAGATCCCGCTGAACAACATTCTCGGCCCAGAGGGCGCGGCGGATTTCTACAACGCCTACAACATCTACGCGGCGCTGCTGACGATCTCCACCACAGGCCTGCCGGTGGCGCTTTCCAAGATGGTGTCCGAGGCGAACACCTTCGGGCGCGAGAACCAGGCGCGGCGCATTTTCCGCGTCAGCGCGGCGACGTTTTTGACGCTGGGCGCGGTCTCGTTCTGCGTCATGTGGTTCGGCAACGTGTGGTGCGCGCGGCTGCTCACCAACCCCCGCGCCGCGTTCGGCATCCGGATGCTGGCCCCCGCCGTCGTCTGCGTCGGCGGGCTGTCCGCCTTCCGCGGCTACGCGCAGGGCAATTTCCGCATGACGCCCACCTCCGTCAGCCAGATCATCGAGGCGGTGTGCAAGCTGGTCGTCGGCCTTGCGCTGGCGCAGTACCTGCTCCACATCGGGCGCGACGTTTCCGTCGCCGCGGGCGGCGCGATCGCGGGCGTCACCGTCGGCACGGTGCTGGCGCTCGCCTACATGGCGGCGGATCACGTCCGGCACCGGACAAAGACCGTGTCGAACGACTATCCGGACCCCGCCGGCGCGATCTTGAAGCACCTTATTTCCATCGCCGTGCCGATCACGCTGTCTTCGTCGATGGTGTCCATTTTCACGCTCATCGACACCTCGCTCGTGCAGGGCCAGCTGCAAAACGCGCTGGGCTATACGATCGACGAGATGCGCTATCTGTACGGCACCTACTCCTCGGGCATGAACCTCTACAACCTGCCGTCGTCGATGATGACGGCGCTGACGATCTCGGCGATCCCGGCGATCTCCAGCGCCCTCACCCGGCGCGACGGCGTCGGCGCGGCGCGGCTGGTCGACTCGTCGCTGCGCGTGACGGGCCTGCTGGCGTTCCCGATGGGGCTGGGCCTCTGGGCGCTGGCGGAGCCGATCTTCGCGCTGCTGTATCCGCGCTATGACAGCGTCCTCGGCGGGCAGCTGCTGGCGGTGCTGGGGCTGGCGTCGATCTTCGTGTGCCTGATGCTCATGGCGAATTCGATCCTGCAATCCCACGGCCATGTCCGCATGCCGGTGCTGACCATGTTCATCGGCGGCGTCATCAAGGTCGTGACGAACTACAACCTCACCGCCGTGCCGAGCGTCCATATCCACGCCGCGCCGATCGGCACGCTCTCGTGCTTCGCGGTGGTGGCGGTGCTGAACCTCGCGCTGGTCTACCGCACGGTGGAGAGCAAGCCGAACTACTTCGCGCTGTTTACCAAGCCGCTGCTGGCGTCGCTCCTTATGGCGGTCTGCGCCAGAGGCTCCTACCGTTTTCTGCACGCTCACCTGCAGCGCGGCGGGACGATGGGACGGCTGATCGACGTGGGCGTACCCGTCGCGCTGGCCGTCGTCGTGTACGCGGCGCTGGTCGTGGCGCTGCGCATCATCACGAAGGACGATCTGGCGCTGCTGCCCAAGGGGCAGAAGCTGGCGCGGCTCCTGCGCGTGAAATAGGGCGGCTCCGTTCCCACGAAAAACGGCTGAAAAACAGGGAAAATGCGGAAAACCCTCTTGCAATGGAAAATGAGATATGGTACATTTTGAAAAGAAAGACGTCTATACCTATGATGATCTGGTCCGGATCCTGCGCATCCTGCGCGCGCCGGACGGCTGTCCGTGGGATCGCGTGCAGACGCATTTGAGCGACCGGCGCAACTTCCTGGAGGAAGCCTATGAGGCCGCGGAGGCGTTTGACCGCGACGATCCCGAGGCGATCTGCGAAGAGCTCGGCGACATGCTGATGCAGGTCCTTTTCAATATCCACATTGAGGAGGACGCGGGGCGCTTCACCACCGACGACGTCACCGACCATGTGGTGCGCAAGCTCCTCTACCGTCACCCGCACATCTTCGGCGCGGCCGAGGCGGAGACGAGCGACGAGGTGCTCGCCAACTGGGAGGAGCTCAAGCGCGCGGAGAAGGGGCAGAAAACCACCGCCGACGCGATGGACTCCGTCGCCCGCTCGCTGCCCGCGCTCTGGCGGGCGGACAAGCTTCAGAGCAAGGCCGCCAAGGCCGGCTTTGAATTCCCAAATGTGCAGGGCGCGCTGGACAAGCTGGACGAGGAAGTGCGCGAGCTGCGCGAAGCGGTCGTCTCCGGCACGAACTTCGAAGAGGAGCTGGGCGACGTGCTGTTCGCCGCGGTGAAGGTGGGACGCTTTTGCGGCGTCGATCCGGAGGCGGCGCTGCACCGGACGTGCGAGAAGTTCCTCGCGCGCTTCCGCTCGGTCGAGGAGGCCGCCGCGGCGCAGAACACCGCGCCGGACAAGCTCTCGTTGGAGGAGCTGACGGCGCTCTGGAACGCCGCCAAACAACGTTGACAAAAGGCGTCCGCTTTTTGATCATAAACCACCGGATTTTCCCGGTAAAATATGTAGGAGGTAAACCATGAACAAGACCGAACTCATCGCTGCTGCCGCCGAAAAGGCGAGCGTCTCCAAGAAGGACACCGAGGCTGTCGTTAACGCCGCTATCGAGGCTGTTACCGCCGCTCTGAAGAAGGGCGACAAGGTCCAGCTCGTCGGCTTTGGCTCTTTTGAGGTCAGAAACCGCCCCGCGCGCACGGGCCACAACCCGCGCACGAAGGAAGCCATCAAGATCCCCGCGTCGAAGGTTCCCGCGTTCAAGGCCGGCAAGCTGCTCAAGGATGCCGTTGCCACCAAGAAGGGCAAGAAGTAAGATAACGATTCGAAAAGGGCAGCCGCAGCGCGGCTGCCCTTTGATTTCACGAGGTAGAGCTATGCGTTTGGACAAGTATTTGAAGGTTTCCCGGCTCATCAAGCGGCGGAGCGTCGCCAACGAGGCCTGCGACACCGGACGCGTCGAGGTCAACGGCAAGATCGCCCGCGCGTCGTACGACGTGAAGGTCGGCGACCGCATCACCGTCCGCTTCGGCGAGCGCGCGCTCAGCGTCGAGGTCGTGAGCGTGCAGGAAAACACCGGAAAGAGCGAGGCCGCGACGCTCTATCGGGAGATCGCGGAGTAAGCGTCATATTTCAGACAAACCCTCCATACATTGATGTGTATGGAGGGTTCTTCTTATGGCTTATGATAACGACTTCAACATGGCGCCGCACCGTATCACGCTGGACGGGCGGGATAAGCTGACCGTCTCCGGCGTGGAGGATGTGGAGCGTTTTGACGAGACCGAAATCGTCATGTCCACCGCCGAGGGCCTGCTCATCGTCAGCGGCGAAAACCTGCACATCGACAAGCTGAGCCTCGACGGCGGAGAGCTGCATGTGGACGGCAGGGTGGACGCGCTGAGCTACGAGGATGCGCCCGCCGCCCGCGGAGGCGGCCTGCTGGGCCGGCTGTTCGGCGGCTGAGCCATGTCGGTTGCGATCGACGAGCAGCTGCGCACGCTGGCGGCTGCGGTCCTGCTGGGCATGGCGCTGGCGCTGCTGTACGACCTGCTGCGCGCGCTGCGTCTGCGGCGAAGGAAGCGGCGCGCGCTCACGGCGGCGCTGGATGCGGTGTACTGCACGGCGCTGGCGCTCTCCGGCGTCGTCTTTGCGCTGCGCGTCGGCGACGGCGAGCTGCGGCTCTATACGCTGGCCGGCGCGCTGGTCGGCGCGGTTTTGTTTTTCGCCGTGTTTGCGCCGCTTTTGCGTCCGCTCTGGGACTTTTGGGCGGCGACGGCCTTTGAACTGCTGCGTCTGCTGCGCCTGCCGGCGGAGCGTCTGTACGCGATGGCGCGCCGCGCCGAAAAACTTTGCAAAAGGCTCTTCCTTTTTTGCCGCCATTCCCTTATAATAAGCTCGTATCGGCGGTACGCGCTGCGCGCCCGCCGCAGAGCTGAAGCACGGGGAGGCGTTCGCTATGGCAGAAAAACCGAAAAGGCGCATGAGCCTGCTCGCGGCGGCGGCGGTCCTCGTGCTGCTGTTCGTCTTCGGCTGCGAGCTCCTGCGTCTGCGGAGCCAGCTGGAGGTCGCGCAGGCCGAGCAGACCGCGCTGGCGGCCCAGCTCGCCGAGCAGCGGCAGGAGAACGCGGCGCTGGAGGCCGCGCTTGAGCGCGCGCAGGACCCGGAGTATTTGCAGGAGCTTGCCCGCGATCAGCTGGGCATGGTCTCTCCGGGGCAGAAGGACTTCTACGACGTGAGCAACTGAAGAGCGGCGCATTGCGCCGCTCTTTTTGTTTGGATAAAAAGGGGCCGCCATCATTTCTGACAGCGGCTCAAGTGGGTGGGATATTGGAAAGCTTCCGACGCATAGTCTACACGGCTTGTCCGTGAAAAACGGTCGAACGCCGTCGATGCGCGCAATTCTGTCATATTGCACAAAAACAAGATTTTAACAGAGGAATCTGTTTGACATTTTGCTTAAACCATGCTATATTAAAAGCAGCAAAACACGAAAGGAGCGGATCATTCATGAAGTTCACATTCACCTGCAAGAAGATTTCCCTCAACGATTCCGTCAAGGCTTACGCGGAAAAGAAGCTCGGCAAGCTGGACAAGTATTTCCGCAAGGAGCCGGAGGCCATGGTGACCTTTGCGGTCGAGAAGAAGAACCGCTGTGTGGTGGAAGTCACGCTGCGCAGTCCCGACGGGACGATGTTCCGCGCGGTAGCCGAGGACCCGGACGGCGATATGCGCGGCGCCATCGACTCCTGCGAGAGCCAGATCGATCGCAAGATCCGCAAGAACAAGACCCGCCTTTCCAAGAACCTGCGCGTCAGCTCCATCAAGTCCGAGCTGCCCGAGGAGTTCGACGTCCACGAGGAGCGCGACTTCAAGGTCGTGCGCACCAAGCGCTTCGCGGTGAAGCCGATGAGCGTGGAGGAGGCCATTTTGCAGATGAATCTGCTGGGCCACAGCTTCTTCGTCTTCCGCAACACCGAGACCGAAGCGGTCGACGTCGTGTACAAGCGCACCGACGAGGGCTACGGTCTGATCGAAACGACGGCGGAGGATTGAGAGACAGGCAACGCATCGCGGGGCTTCCCGCGGTGTCCAGATACAGCAAAGCGCCTGCGCTGCTTCGGCGCGGGCGCTTTGCGCGCATTGACTTTTCGGTCGTTTCGCTCTATACTGATACTATTCTGCAACAAAATCAGGAGGAATATCATGGGAATGAAGTTGAACCCGTATCTTGACGTCGCGGACGAGGTGGCGGCGGCGATCAAAGCCGGCAAGCCGGTCGTCGCGCTGGAATCCACCATCATCTCTCACGGCATGCCGTACCCGCAGAACGTGGAGACGGCGCTGGCGGTGGAGAAGATCATCCGCGAAAACGGCGCGGTGCCCGCCACCATCGCCGTCATCGGCGGCCGGCTCAAGGCGGGCCTTACGCCGGAGGAGATCGACTACCTCGGCAAGACCGGCACCGCCGTGACCAAGGCGTCCCGCCGCGACCTGCCCGTGCTGGTGGCCAAGGGCATGGACGGCGCGACCACGGTGACGACGACGATGATGATCGCCGCCATGGCGGGCATCCGCATCTTCGCCACCGGCGGCATCGGCGGCGTGCACCGCGGCGCGGAGGTCACGATGGACATCTCCGCCGATCTGGAGGAGCTGGCCGAGACGCCGGTGATGGTCATCTGCGCGGGCGCAAAGTCCATCCTCGACCTCGGGCTGACGCTCGAATATCTGGAGACCAAGGGCGTCACCGTCATCGGCTACGGCACGGAGGAGCTGCCCGCGTTTTACACGCGCAAGAGCGGCTTTAAGGTGGACTATCGGCTCGACACGCCGGAGGAGCTGGCGAAGGCGTTCCACGTCAAGCAGGAGCTGGACCTCCGCGGCGGCATGCTGGTCACGAACCCCATCCCGGAGCGCTGGTCCATGGACCCCGCCGTCATCAACGCCGCCATCGACGAGGCGGTGCGCGAGTGCGGCGAAAAGGGCATCCACGGCAAAGCGACCACGCCGTTCCTGCTCGCAAAGATCAAGGACCTGACCGAGGGCAGCTCGCTGGAGAGCAACATCCACCTCGTTTACAACAACGCGGAGCTTGCGGCAAAGACCGCGGCGGCGCTGTGCGCGTTGGAGAAGTGAACCGCGCGCTCGCCCTTGCGCTGACGGTTTATCTGCTCTTGATGAATCTTGCGGCGTTTGCCGCCTTCGGGATCGACAAGCGCCGCGCCGTGCGTCGGCAGTGGCGTGTGCCGGAAAAGACGTTGTTTCTGCTCGCCGCGCTCGGCGGAAGCCTCGGCGCGGTGTGCGGCATGTGCGCGTTTCATCACAAGACGCGGCACTGGTACTTTCGCTGCGGCCTGCCCGCGATCCTGCTGGCGCACTGCGCGCTGGCAATCCGATTTTTACCAAAATAAAAAGCAGCCCTTTGGGGCTGCTTTTTATTTTAGCTCTCCAGCCACACGCCGTCCACCGCGTGGGGCAGCAGCTCGCCGAGCGTCATGCGCACGGTTTCGCCCGCGCCGTTGAGGCAGATGACCTCCATGTTCGCTCCGCCGAACTCGTTGAGCACCTGGCGGCACGCGCCGCAGGGCCAGCAGTAGTCGCTGCAGCGGCCCGCGATGACGATGCGCTTGAACTTCCGGTGTCCCTCGCTCACCGCCTTGAACGCCGCGGTGCGCTCGGCGCAGTTGCTGAGGCCGTAGCTGGCGTTTTCGATGTTGCAGCCGGTGTAGACCGCGCCGTCCTCACACTCCAGCGCCGCGCCCACGGGAAAGTGGGAATAGGGAATGTAGGCCATGTCCAGCATGGCGGTCGCCTTCTCGATCAGCTCTTTTTCCGTTGCCATAAATGCCCCTCCTTGTTTTGAGTTTTTAGCCATTGCGAATTGCCAACGGCAATTCGACAGCCATATTTCGCGGTTGGCTCCGCATCATTCCCGCGGAGTCTGCCGAGGCCCGTTCCTTTGGGCCGAGGCTGCCGCGTCAGCGGCGAGCGAAATGGCGATGAAATGCGTGGCAAAGCAAATTTATTTGCTTTGCCACGTCACGCCCAGCGGCGGGCGGACGTCGAGATCGATGATGTCGCGCGCGTCGTAGAACTGCATGTACCAGTTCAGTGTGCGGCCGTCGCTGCCGCCGCGGAGCGTCGTGCCGTCCGGGTGCAGGCGGTCGCAGATGACCGCGCAGATGTCGGGCTTGATGTAGCTGAACGAATTCGTGCCGACGCTCGCGAACACGCGGAAGCCCTGACTTTGCAGGTACTGGAAGATCGGTCCGGTCTTTTTCCAGTCGTCGCCGTCGGGACGTCCGCCGTGGGGATAGAACAGGATCGTCGTCGGGCCGACCAGCGAGCCGACCTCGTCCGCCCAGCGTTCCGTGTCGTTGATGACGGTCTGGAGCGGCTTGCTGGCGAGGCGGATGTGCCCCCAGGTGTGGCTGCCGAAGGTCCAGCCCGTCTCCTTGAGCCGCTCGATGACCGGCTTCACCGCCTCGATCTCCGCGGCGCGGTACGCCTCGAACGCCGGACGGTCGGGACTGTCCTTGGCAATGTCGCGGTCGTCCTGCGTGCGGTAGCCGAGGATGCCGTAATAGCCCGTCAGCGAGAAGATGGCCTTCGCGCCGTTGAGGGAGAAATCGGGGTGCTCGTAAACAAACTGATCGAGGATGGGCGTCGCGTCCAGCTCCTTGGTCAGGAACTCCTCGCCGGTGTAGGGATCGGTGCACGCGGCCCAGATCTCGCCGTCGTCGCCGACCACCAGCTTCGAGGTGAAGCCCTCCTCCAGCATATAGGGATAGTAGTTCACGTCGTCGAACGAGATGACCAGCGGTTTTTTGCCCTCCGGCAGCATCAGCGTGTTGCGCTGCATGCGCTGCTCGCCGGCGTCGTTGGTGTATTCGCTCCACACGTCCTCCATGGCGACGAGAATGTAGCCCTTATCGTAGACGCTCTGCAGGATCTTGTTGTACTCGTCCACCGTGACCATCCAGTCGTCGAGACCGTAGCGCTGCGCCTCCGACGCGCCGCTCTCATAGAACGCGTATTTCGGATAAGCGATGATGGGATGGAAGAACAGATGCTCCACCACCTGCTCCGGCCCCCACGCCTGCGTCAGCTGCTCCGGCTTCCAATAGTTCTTCACCGCCTCGTACGGGTCGACGTAGACCGGCTCGGCTTCCGGCTCCGGCGCGGGCTCGGGCTCCGCCGCCGCATTCGCGTCCGGCGCGTCGGCGGGGGACTGCACGCTCTCCGCCGCCGCGGGCGCTCCCGTGCCTTCCGCGGGACTGCCGCCGCAGGCGGTCAGCAGGCCCAGCAGCATCACCGCCGCAAGAAACAGCGCCGCATAGCGTTTCATGGACAACCATCCCTTTCCTTCGTTGTTTATCACAGTATACCAGATGATTGTCCGAATAGCTACAGGAAAAAACATTTTAGCACTCAAAGCGGCGGAGTGCTAAAGTTCACAGTCCGTTCATAAAAAGATGTATTTTTGTTCACAGGTCGTGGGTATACTCATAATTGTTCCGAGGGAGAAAGGAAATCCACCGGAACAGTTTCATAAACTACCGCGCAAGCGGCGACCATAATAAGGAGGTATTTATCATGTTTGAACTCAGACCTTTTGAACACAGAAACAACCGTGTGAGCACCTACAACCCCTTCCGCGAGATGGAGGACTTCGAGCGCGCGTTCTTCGGCGACAACTTCTTCAACGACCGCAGCTTCCGCGCGCTGGCGGAGTTCAAGACCGACATCCAGGATAAGGGCGACAGCTATCTGCTGGAGGCCGATCTCCCGGGCTTCAAGAAAGAGGACATCCACATCGACCTCGACGGCGACACGATGACCATCAGCGCCGAGCGCCACAGCGAGCATGAGGAGAAGGACAATCAGGGCAACTACCTCCGCTGCGAGCGCAGCTACGGCAGCTATCAGCGCTCCTTCGATATCAGCGGCATCGAGGAGAGCGGCATGAAGGCCGAGTACGCCGACGGCGTGCTGAAGCTGACCATGCCGAAGAAGACCCAGACGGTTTCCGACACGAAGCGGCTGGAGATCCAGTAAAAAGCGAGCTCAGGAGAGCGGCGTTCGACGAACGCCGCTCTCTTTTTGATAAAGGGCTTGCAACAAAACATGGGTTGGTGGTAAACTAAGGCGAAATCGGAAAAAGAGAGGATGCCGAGGCATGGAGAACAAGACCTTTTATATCACCACCCCGATCTACTATCCGTCGGACAAGCTGCACATCGGGCACACCTACTGCACCGTCGCCACCGACGCGATGGCGCGCTACAAGCGCCTGTGCGGCTATGACGTGATGTTCCTCACCGGAACGGACGAGCACGGACAGAAGATCGAGGACAAGGCCAAGGAGGCCGGCGTCACGCCCAAGGAGTTCGTCGACCGCATCGTCACCGGTGAGCGCGGCATCCTCGATCTGTGGAAGCTGATGAATATCTCGAACGACCGCTTCATCCGCACCACGGACGAATATCACGTCCGGGCCATCCAGCGCGTGTTCCGCAAGATGTACGACAAGGGCGACATCTACAAGGGCACCTACCAGGGCAAGTACTGCAAGCCCTGCGAGTCGTTCTGGACGGAAAGCCAGCTGGTGGACGGCAAGTGCCCCGACTGCGGCCGCGAGGTGCAGGACGCCGAGGAGGAGGCCTACTTCTTCCGCGCGTCCAAGTACGCTTCCCGTGTGCGCGACCTGCTCACCGGCACGGACTTTCTCGAGCCCGCGAGCCGCGTGAACGAGATGGTCAACAACTTCATCGACTGCGAGGGCGGCTTGCAGGACCTCTGCGTCTCCCGCACCAGCTTCACCTGGGGCATCCCTGTGGACTTCGACTCCAAGCATGTGGTCTACGTCTGGCTGGACGCGCTCTTTAACTACATGACCGCGCTCGGCCTCGAGAACGACGCTCACAACGACCTGGACAAGTATTGGCCCCACGCCGTCCACTTTGTCGGCAAGGAGATCGTGCGCTTCCACGCGATCTACTGGCCCGCGTTCCTCATGAGCCTCGACCTGCCCCTGCCGCAGAAGGTCTACGGTCACGGCTGGCTCGTCATGGACGGCGGCAAGATGTCGAAGTCCAAGGGCAACGTCGTCGATCCCTACATCCTCGCCGAACGCTTCGGCGTGGACGCGCTGCGCTTCTTCCTGCTGCGCACGTTCCCGTTCGGCAGCGACGGCAACTTCTCCAACGAGCTGCTCATCAACACGATCAACGTCGACCTTGCCAACGACCTCGGCAACCTCGTCTCCCGCTCGACCGCGATGGTGGAGAAGTATTTCGGCGGCGCGCTGCCGAAGCGCGACGCGGCGGAGCCCATCGACGACGAGCTGCTGGGCCTGGCGAAGACGCTGCGGGATCGCTACGAGGCCCAGATGGAGAAGTACCAGTTCCAGAACGCCCTAGAGGAGGTCTTCAAGGTCATCCAGCGCGCCAACAAGTATATCGACGAGACCGCCCCGTGGGTGCTGGCGAAGGACGAGGCGAAAAAGGACCGCCTCGCCAACGTGCTCTACAACCTGCTGGAGACGGTGCGCATCTGCGCGGTGCTGCTGACTCCGTTCATGCCCGAGAGCTGCGACAAGATCTTCGACCAGATCGGAGCCACGGCCTGCGAGCGCACGTGGGACAGCGCGGCGGTGTTCGGCGTGCTCCATGACGGCGTGACCGTCCGCAAGGGCGAGGCCGTCTTCCCCCGCATCGACGCCGAGAAGGAGCTGGCCGAGCTGGAGGCTTTGCAGGCGGCGGCGAAGAAGGGCGCGAATCCCATCGAGCTGGAGCCCTACGCCGCGGAGAGCGTGGACTTTGACACCTTCTGCAAGAGCGATTTCCGCGCGGTGAAGGTCAAGGCCTGCGAGGCGGTGAAAAAGAGCGAAAAGCTCCTGCGCTTCACGCTCGACGACGGCAGCGGCACGGATCGCCAGATTTTGTCCGGCATCCACAAGTTCTACGAGCCGGAGCAGCTGGTCGGCAAGACGCTGCTCGCGATCATCAACCTGCCCCCGCGCAAGATGATGGGCCTCGAGAGCTGCGGTATGCTGATCTCCGCCGTCCACAAGGAAAACGGCGAGGAGAAGCTGAACCTCGTCATTTTGGATGACGCCATTCCCGCGGGCGCGAAGATGTCATAGCACTTCAAAAAAGTGCAAGCACTTTTTTGAGCAGGATGCGCTGCGCTTCCCGCACGCCGAAGGCGCACGGGCGCTCCGCGTAAAGAGAAAAAACTGACGCGCATGTCGTCAGTTTTTTCGATTTGTATTCTTTCGCGCCTGCGGACGCGAAACTCTGCGAGGCTTTTATGGCTTTCATCTTTGATACACACGCCCATTACGACGACGAGCAGTTCGACGCGGACCGCGTCGAGCTGCTCGCTTCCATGCCCGAGAACGGCGTGGGGCTGATCGTCGATCCCGGCTGCGACCTCGAGAGCTCCCGCAAGGCGGTGGCGCTCGCGGAGCAGTACCCCCATGTCTACGCGGCGGTGGGATACCATCCGGAGAACTGCGCGCCGTTCGCGCCGGACGATATCGATGCGCTGCGGACGATGGCGCGGCATCCGAAGGTCGTCGCCGTCGGCGAGATCGGTCTCGACTACCACTGGGCGGAAAACCCGCCGAAGGAGCATCAATGGGACGTGCTGCGCCGACAGCTGGCGCTGGCGGTGGAGTTGGATCTGCCCGTCATCATCCACGACCGCGACGCGCACGCCGACTGCTTCGCCATCGTGAATGAATTTCCGACGCTGCGGGGCGTGTTCCACTGCTACTCCGGCAGCGTCGAGATGGCGCGGGAGCTGTGGAAGCGGGGCTGGTACGTGGGCTTCGACGGGCCGCTGACCTACAAAAACGCGCGCAAAACGGTGGAGGTTGCGGCGGAAGCGCCGCTCGACCGCATCCTCATCGAGACCGATGCGCCCTACCTCTCCCCCGTTCCGCTGCGCGGCACGCGCAACGACTCGCGGAATCTCGTCCACGTCGCGGCGAAGCTCGCGGAAGTGCGCGGCATGACGCCGGAGGAGATCATCGAATGGACTGCTGAAAACGGCAAGCGCCTGTTCGGCGTCGCGTAAGCGGCGCCGCGGGCGCTTATTCCGTGTCAACGTGCCGTACCGTCAGCGTTTCCACCCGCAGCGCGCCCGCGCGCCAGAGGGCGGCGAGCAGCTCGTTGGGAACGACGCCCTGCGGAACGGCCAGACCCTCCGGAAGAATGTATTCCACAGGCAGCGCCGGGTCGTACAGCGGCAGAACATTGCCCGACGCCCCGCCCGGGTCGAAGCAGAGCGTCAGATCGGCGCAGCTCGGCTCGCCGGAAGCGACCGGGCGGGCGGCGATCCCGCGCTTGCGGCGCAGCGCCTCGACCAGCGGCGCGGCGTTCGGCACGGCCAGCGCCACAAAGCGCACGTCGGCGGCGAGGTCGAACACGGCGGCGTGCAGCTCGGCCGTCATGTGGTCTGCCGTAAAGCAGACGACGGCGCCGCGCGGATCGACGGCGTGCTGTGCGAGCCACTGCCGCGCCAGGGCGGCGGCAGCGGCGCGGTGGAGCGGCGCGGGCGAAATGCGCCGCACGCCGCACGCCGCGAACAGTTCCTCGTGCGGGAAATCCGGAGGCAGCAGCGCTTCGCGAATTCCCACGCGTCGAAGCGACCGCGCCGCGGCGCGCGCCGAAAGCCGCGCGGAAAACCCTTCGCCGGGTCGAACGACGGCGGCGAGGAAGCGGACGCCGCCGATCACCTGCGGCGAAGCGCGCCGCTCCTCCCGCACACGAACAAGACCGAACATACGGCCCTCCTAACACAAAAGAGCTTTTCCCCATTCTATGAGGAAAAGCTCTTTTTCATTTCTGCCATACGGGGATTTACCAGCCCTTGATATAGTTGGTGAGATACTTCAGCGGATCGACGATCTGCCCGTTCTCGGTGATCTCGAAGTGCAGGTGCGGCCCGCTGGAGACGCCCGTCGCGCCCGTGATCCCCAGCACCTGTCCCTGCGCGACCTTCGCGCCCTGACTGACGGAGCGCTTGGAGAGGTGCTGATAGGTCGTGGTGTTGCCGTCTCCGTGGCTGACGACGACGTAGTTGCCGCGGTATTTGTTGTAGCTGGAGATGATGACCGTGCCGGCCTTGGCGGCGACGACCTGCGTGGAGTAGTACACGCGCCCGATGTCGATGCCCATGTGGTTGGTGGACGCGCCCTTGATGCCCGTGTAGCGCGAGCCGAGGGGCGAGGTGACATAGTGGCTGCTGCAGGGCCAGATATAGCCGCCCTTGGTGGCGCCTTGATTCTGCTGCGCCGCCAGCTCGCGGGACAGGCGGACGATCTCCGCCTGCTCCTTGGCCGCGGCGGCCTCCTTTTCGGCGATCAGCTTCTTATACTCGGCCTCGTCGGCGGCAATGCTGGAAATCAGCTTCTGCGCCGCGCGGCGCTGCTCGCTCAGCTCCTGATTGCGGGCGGCGAGCTCCTGATACTGCGCCTCCTGCTCGTCCAGCGCGGACTCCAGCGAAGCCTGCTGCGCCGCCAGCTGTTCTTCGGTGGCCTGCAGGTCGTCGATCACGCGCTGGTCGCTCTCCATGATCTCGCCGATGAAATCCATGGCGGCCAGCAGATCGGCAAAGTCCGCCGAATGGAACAGCACCGACCAGTAGGAAACGGTGCCGCGCTCCTCCATGGCGCGCACGCGGGCGGAGAACAGCTCGTACTGCGCCTTGTGCTTTGCCTGCGTGTCGGCGATCTCGTTCTCCGTCTGCTCGATCAGCGACTGATACTGCGCGATCTGGTCCTGCGTGTTGGAGATCTCGGAGCTGATGACCGCGATCTGCGTGTCGATGTTCTCCTTCTGCGCCACAGCGCTGCTCTTGTCCTTTTGCAGGCTCTTGAGCTGGGATTGCAGCTTGGACTTCTGGGTCTCCAGATCGGCCTTTTCCTTCTTCTTCGCGTCGATCTGCGCCTGCGTCACGGCGGAGGCCGGGATCACGACGGAGAACGGCGCGGCGTCCGCCAGCAGCAGCGCCGCCAGACAGAGCGCGGCGAGCGCCGCGCGCAGGATTTTTTTGCTCACGGGCCCTCGCCCCCTCTCGAATATCAAACTTGCAGGAATTTGCGGATCGCCATCAGGCTGCCGCCGACGCCGATGACCATGCCGGCCGCGCCGAAGCTGAGGGCGACGGGCTGCCAGATCTCGGAAAACGGCACGACGTTCAGAAATTGCAGCGTGTCGGCGGCGGTGATGCCCTTCGCTACCGAGGCGTAGACCAGCCACTGCAGCGCGAAGGCGATCAGCGAGCTGAGCAGGCCCAGCAAAAAGCCCTCGTACACGAACGGCCAGCGGATAAAGCCGTTGGTCGCGCCCACCATCTTCATGATCGCGATCTCGTCGCGTCGGTCAAAGGTCGTGAGCCGGATCGTGTTGGAGATGATGAAAACCGATACGACAAGCAGGATCGCGATGAGCGCAAGGCTGACCGCGCCCGCGACGTTTCGAACCAGAATGAAGCCGCCGGCAATGTCCTCGTCCACGCGGACGTTCTTTTCGCCCACGATCTCCTTGACGGCGTCCGCCGTGCGGTTGACGAGATTCAGATCCTCCACAAAGACCGCGTAGCGGTCGCGGAACATGTCGGCGGTGATGTTGGCGCGCATGTACTCGTCCAGCGTGCGCTCCTCAAAGGAGGTCATTGCCTCCTGGCGCGTGATGAACTCAACGCTCTTGACGTTGGGCAGCTGCGCGATCTCCTCGCCGATCGCGGCCGTCTGGGCCGCGCTGTTGCCGTCGTCCACGAACGCGAGGATCTCGTATTCGCTCTCCAGCGTTTTGAGCAGCATTTCCGCGTTGTAGGCCACCAGCGTGAACGTGCCCATGATCAGCAGGCACGCCACCGTGATGCCGATCGCGGCAAAGGACATGAAGCCGTGGCTGAACAGGTTGCCGAGGCCCTCGCGGAAGAAGTAGCTGAAATCGTGTCTCTGCATACCGTCACCTCGCGTCGTAGCCCATGCCGTCGCCGATGATGCGTCCCGCCTCCAGCATGACCACGCGCTTGTGGAAGCGGTTGACCAGCTCGCGCTCGTGCGTGACGACCAGCACCGTGGTGCCGAGCTCGTTGATGCGGTCCAGCAGCCGCATGATCTCCAGAGAGCGGGCGGGATCGAGGTTGCCCGTCGGCTCGTCGGCAATGATGGTATTCGGATTGTTGACCAGCGCGCGGGCGATGGCGACGCGCTGCTGCTCACCGCCGGAGATCTCGTGCGGGTACTGATCCGCCTTATCCTCAAGCCCCACCAGCTCCAGCACATAGGGGATGCGGTTGCGGATCGTGCGCGGCGTGGCGCCGACGGCCCGCATGGCAAAGCTCAGGTTTTCGTAGACGGTTTTCTTCTCGATCAGCCGGAAATCCTGGAAGATGACGCCGATGGAGCGGCGCAGCAGCGGGATCTGCCGGTCGGAGATCTTCGTCAAGCTGAAGCCGTTCACGATGACGCGCCCGCTGGTGGGCAGGATCTCGCCGGTGAGCAGCTTGATGAGCGTGGATTTTCCGGAGCCGGACGGCCCGACCAGAAAGACAAACTCGCCGTCCTCCACGGTCAGCGTGACGCCGCGCAGCGCATACGTCCCGTTCTCGTACTCTTTCTCCACGTCCCGCAGACGTATCAAACGCGCCACCTCCTCACAATATCCGGTATATTATAGCGATTTATGTCACAAAAAGCAAGACAGATTATGTAAACAAATTGAAAACGCACGGTCATTGATCCACCAGACGCGCGAATTCGGCCGCGCCCTTCTGGAAATGGACGCCCAGCTTGACGCGGTCGGCCCGCATGTAGCTGGTCGTGTACTCGTAGACGCGGCCGTTTTCATCGGTGGTGCGCCGCTGGTGATAGAACGCCGCGGCGCCCGGGCGGCAGCCGAGCAGCACCGCCTCGCGGTCGCCCAGCGCGACGGCCTCGTAGGTGTCCTCCGCCGAAAACGGGACGACGCCGACGTGATAGAGCAGGCTGTAGAAGCTGTGGGTCTGCAGCAGCTCGCGCGTCAGATTGGGGTAGATGTACTCGGGATAATAAGACGTTTCGAGAATGAGCGACGCGCCGTCCACATTGCGCACGCGGGTGAAGCAGTAGACCTTGTCCTCCATACCCAGCTCCAGAAACTCGCGGATGCGCGGGGAGGGTTCGATGACGTCGAAGCTCACCAGCGTGGAGGACGGGGTCTTGCCCATCTGCGTGATCTCCGTCGTAAAGGAGTATTCCACGCTTTTGCGGCGTGTCGACGGATCGGCGACAAAGGTGCCCTTGCCGCGCTTGCGCGTGACGAAGCCGTCCTCCTCCAGTGCGCCGATGGCCTGACGCACGGTGTTGCGGCTGATGCCGTAGGCCTTGCACAGCTCCGCCTCGGACGGCAGCAGCGCGCCGACGCCCACCTCGCCGGAGGTGATGCTGCGCTTGACGATGGTGATGAGCTGCGCATAGAGCGGCGTTTCGCTGTTTGTCGCCAGCGTATGCTTCAAAATCGGGTTGGTTTCCATGCTGTTCAAACTCCTTGGTTGACTTGGAATGTCCTGATTATACCATACAACTGCGGTACATTTCCAGTTGCGGAGCAGTCAAAAATCGCCGCCAAATGGCGGCGATTTTCAGCCAAGTTTTTCGGTTGCCGCGCAAGCGGCGAGAAAAACGGCGATAGGAATTGTTTTTGATTGCGGAGCAGTCAAAAATCGCCGCCATTCGGCGGCGATTTTCAGCCAAGTTTTTCGGTTGCCGCGCAAGCGGCGAGAAAAACGGCGATAGGAATTGTTTTTGATTGCGGAGCAATCAAAAATCGCCGCCATTCGGCGGCGATTTTTGACAGTCTGTTTCGTGTGCTTGCACTTTTTTGAAGATTTAAAACTTCGGCTTGTTGGCCGGGCACTGGGGCGCCTTGCCGTTGCAGACCGCCACGATGTCGTTGGCGACGCTGGTGCAGCAGTTGAGCACGGACTGCTCCGTGGTCGCGGCCATGTGCGGCGTCATGATGACGTTGTCGAGATCGAACAGCTCGCGGCTGGACTCCTGGATCGGCTCATGCTCGAACACGTCGAGACCGGCCTGGAACAGCGTGCCGTCCTTCAGGCACTCGATCAGCTCGTCCTCCTTAATGAGCGCGCCGCGGGCGACGTTGATGAACGACGCGTGGGGCTTCATCCAGCTGAACTGCTCACGGCCGATGGAGTGGAACGTGGAATCGACGACGGGGAGATGGACGCTGACGAAGTCCGCCTGCTCCCAGACCTCCTTCGCGGTGGCCTTGAGCTCGCAGAGATCGCCGACCTTCTCCTGCGTCAGATAAGGGTCGTAGCCGATGACGTTCATGCCCATGCCGTACTTGCACTTCTTCATCAGCAGGCTGGAGATGCGGCCGCAGCCGATGACGCCGAGGGTCTTGCCCTCGAGCTCGACGGTGTGCTCCATGCCCATGCGGACGAGGAAGTTGCCGCCGCGGAACTGCTTGTCGACGTAGTTGAAGCGCTTGGCGCAGGCCAGCATCAGCAGCAGACCGTGCTCGGCGACCGCATTGGCGTTGCCGGCGGGCGCAAAGACGACCTGGATGTTCTTCTCGGACGCGTGGTCCATGTCGATGTTGTCGAGGCCGGCGCCCTGCTTGCCGATGACCTTGAGGCTTTTGCAGGTGTCCATCATCTTCGCGGTGATGGGCTCGGTGCGGCACATGATGCCGTCGGGCTGATACTCGGCCAGCTCCTTGACGTAGGTCTCCTCGTCGTTGTGGGAGCAGACCTTGACCTCGAAGCCGTTCTGCTCGAAGATGTGGGTCGCCACCTCGTTGAGTTCGATGGTGTAATATACTTTAAACTTCGCCATGATGCCCCTCCAATATATTCATAAAATCAAAAACGCTTTGCTGTGCTTCCGATTCTACACTCCGCAGGAACGAAAAGCAAGGGCTATTTGCAAGAAAACATTCACGTTTTTCATGCGGTGCTTCGCGTTTTGAAATTCTCCCGTCAAAACGTGAAGCGCTCGTCGTTGTGCCGAATCGGCACGATCCGGTCCGCGTGCTCGGGATGCTCGCGCCGATAGCGGTCGATCCAGTCGAACTTCTCCCAGACGTGCATCGGCAGCACGGCCTTGACCGGGATCTGCTCCAGAAGGTACGAGACGCCCAGATCGTAGGCGTCCTCCAGCCGCGGGTCCAGCGGAGCCATGGCAAGGTCGATGACCGGCGCGCAGCCGGAGTCCGCAGCCTCGTCGCGCACGGCGTCGGCGAGCTTCGCAACGGCGCGGCGGTAATTTGCCGCCATATTCGAGCAGTAGAGCCTGCCCTCCTCCTCCCAGTGCCACCAGTTGAGATCGCCCGCGTGATAGACGAGCTTTCCTTCGGCGGAGAGCAGGAACGCGACGCCCGCGTCGGTGGAGACGACCGTGCGGATGGTCAGCGGCTCGCCGCCGACCTCGGTGGCGTAAAGACTGTCGGCGCGCATGGAGGTGACGCGCGCGAAGATCTCGTCGGTCATGCCGAGCTTTTCCCAGCGCCGCGTGGCAAGCCGGATGTCGTGGGAGAGGATGAAGCGCGTTTTGGGATACCGGGCGGGCAGCGTGAAGATGCGCTTGTCGAAGTGATCCTCATGGCTGTGGCTCGCAAAGACCAGCAGGGGCTTTTCCGGATCCAGCGGCGGCAGCTCGCCCTTCCAGAAGTCGAACAGCGCGTAGAACCTGTCCCACTCGACCAGAAAGCCGCTGTGCGCGATAAAGGTGACGTTCATAGGCCCCTCCCTGCTTGCGGTGGATTTGCCGGCGCGCCCCGCGCACGGCGGCAACCATTATAGCACAGGAACTCCGCTCTTGGCAAATACCGCATCTTGTGTTAAACTGAATATAATGAAGGAATATTGGGAAAATTTGGAGCGCCTGCGCGCGCCGCTGCTGGACTGGTACGCCGATCACCGCCGCGTTTTGCCCTGGCGGGAGGAGCCGTCGCCGTACCGCACCTGGGTCAGCGAGATCATGCTTCAGCAGACCCGCGTGAGCGCGGTGCTGCCGTACTTTGAGCGGTTTTTGCGGGAGCTGCCCGACGTCTTTGCGCTCTCCGCGGTTTCGGAGGAGCGGCTTTATAAGCTCTGGGAGGGCCTCGGCTACTACTCCCGCGCCCGCAATCTGCGCCGCGCGGCGCAGATCGTCGCGGAGCAATACGGCGGCGCGCTGCCCCGCAGCGTGGACGAGCTCAAGAAGCTGCCCGGGATCGGCGACTATACGGCGAGCGCCATCGCGTCCATCAACTTCGGCGCGCCGGCGCCGGCGGTGGACGGCAACCTGCTCCGCGTGACGGCCCGCATCGTGCTCTGCGCGGAGGATGTGACGGACGCAAAGGTGAAGCGCATGTTCCGCGACCGGCTGGCCGCGTCCATCGACCGTGAGCGCCCCGGCATGTGGAACCAGGCGATGATGGATCTGGGCGCGACGGTGTGTCTGCCGAACGGCGCGCCGCTGTGTGCGGCCTGCCCCGCCCGCGGCTTCTGCGCCGCATACCGCGAGGGCATGGCGGAGCGGCTTCCCGTGCGCGCGGAGAAGAAAAAGCGCCGCGCCGAGGAACGCACGGTCTTTCTGCTGCTGCGCGGCGGTTCGCTTGCCGTCCGGCAGCGGCCCGATACGGGGCTTCTGGCGGGACTGACGGAGTTTCCCAACGTGACGGGCAGTCTCGACGAAGCGGGCGCCCGGGTGACGCTGGCGCAGTGGGGCCTGGAGGTGCAAAGCCTTGCGCTCTGCGGCACGGCAAAGCATGTATTCACCCACATAGAATGGCAGATGAAGGGTTATATCGCGGAGGTCGCGGGGGACGGTCCCGACGACTTCCGCTGGGCGGACGCGCGGACGTTCGAGACGCTCGCCGTCCCCAGCGCATTTCGCAGCTTCGCCGCGCAGGCGCGGGAACTGCTGAAACGGAAGTGAGACAAGATGGCACAGCTCTATTTCAAATACGGCGCGATGGGGTCGAGCAAGACGGCCAACGCGCTCATGGCGCGCTTCAACTATGAAGAACGCGGGCAGAAGACGCTGCTGGTCAAGCCGCAGCTGGACAGCCGCGACGGCGACCACATGGTACACTCCCGCATCGGCTTGGAGTACCCCTGCATCTACTTCCATGAGATGCGGGCCATGGGCGAGGACGAGCTCAAGACCAACGCCTGCGTCATCGTGGACGAGGCGCAGTTCCTCACGCGCGAGGAGGTCCGCTACCTCGTCCATCTCGTCGACGACTGCGATATCCCTGTCATTTGCTACGGCCTGCGCGCCGATTTTCGCGGCGAGCTGTTCCCCGGCAGCTATGAGCTGCTGGTCATGGCGGACAAGCTGGAGGAGGTCAAGACCATCTGCTGGTGCGGCCGAAAAGCCATGTTCAACGCCCGCTTCGACGAAGACGGCAACGTGCTCAAGGAGGGCGAGCAGGTCGTCCTCGGCGCGAACGACAAATACATCGGGCTCTGCCGCCGCCACTGGGCAAGCGGCGATCTGGGACCGGACTTTTTGAGGAAGCAAAAATGAAATCGATGTTTCTCAAAAAACAAAAAATGCCATTTCGCTCGCCGCTGACGCGGCAGCCGCGAAATATGGCTGATATCGAAACGGCGCTTCGTGCCGTTTCGATATGACCGCCCTGTTATGCTTTGCGATCTGTGTCCCCGCCGCTGTCACGCCGAGCGCACGGAGACGGTCGGCGCGGGCTTCTGCGGCATGCCGGCCGGCATCGTCGCGGCGAAAGCCATGCTGCACCACTGGGAGGAGCCCTGCCTCTCCGGAACGCGCGGCGCGGGCTGCGTGTTTTTCACCGGCTGCAATCTGGGCTGCGCCTACTGCCAGAACGGGACGATCTCTCGCGATAATTTCGGTAAGTCTATTTCTCCCGCGCGGCTGCGCGAGGTTTTCGACGAGCTGATCGAACAGGGCGCGCACTGCATCGACCTCGTCACCCCGACGCAGTTTACCCCCTGGATCGCGGAGGCGTTGGAAGAACCGCTGCCGGTTCCGGCGGTCTGGAACAGCAGCGGCTACGAAAACACAGAGACGCTTCGGTCTATTTCCGGAAAAATACAAGTCTATTTGCCGGACCTCAAGTATGCGAAGCATACGCAGAGCGGCGCGGGAATAGACTTATCAAACGCACCGGACTATTTCGAAGCCGCCGCAGCCGCCATCGATGAGATGTTCCGTCAGGTCGGCCCGTATCGCATGGGAGAGGACGGGATTTTGCAAAGCGGTGTGATCATCCGCCACATGGTGCTGCCCGGACAGCTCGAAAATACGCGCCGCGTCATCGACTATGTTGCGGGACGCTTCGCGCCCGGCGAGGTGCTGTTCTCCCTGATGAGTCAGTACACGCCGCAGCCCGGCATGACCGGCGCGCTGGCGCGGCGCGTTACCGGCGCCGAATATCGCGCGGCGGTCGAGTACATGCGCGCCTGCGGGCTGACGGAGGGCTTCGTACAGGAGAAGAGCAGCGCGAAGGAAGAATACACGCCGGCGTTCGATTTGAGCGGAATTTGATAGAAAATTGTAGAATTCGGTCAGAATATTACGGGAGGGAATCAGAAATGGAACGCACCAGCAAGGACAATTACTACCTCGACATCGCGCAGACGGTCACCGAGCGCGCAACCTGCCTGCGGCGCGTTTACGGCGCCATCATCGTCAACAACGACGAGATCATCTCCACCGGCTACAACGGCGCGCCGCGCGGCCGGAAGAACTGTGTGGATCTGGGATACTGCACCCGCGAGGCCATGCAGATCCCGAGGGGCGAGCGCTATGAGCTCTGCCGCAGCGTTCACGCCGAGGCGAACGCCATCATCTCCGCCTCCCGCCGCGACATGGTGGGCGGCACGATCTATCTGGTCGGTCGAGATGCGCGGACCGGCGAGCTGCTGGGCGACGCCGACTCCTGCTCCATGTGCCGCCGCCAGATCATCAACGCGGGACTGGAGCGCGTCGTCATTCGCCGCACCCCCACCGAGTTTGAAGTCATCCCGGTGCGGGAGTGGGTCTACGACGATGATTCTATGAAATAAGTCTATATCCGTGACGTGCATGATAAAAGCGGGGGAGCGTTTATTGGAACGCTCCCCCGCTTTTATAGACTTATTTACATAGAAAAGCAAACCAGCCCTCGGAGCTGTTTTCTTCCAGGATCTCCCAGCCGGCGTCCGTCAATTTGGCCTTGACCTCGGCCGCGCGATCGTCGATGACGCCGGAGCAGAGGAATCTGCCGTCGGGCCTCAGCAGCGGCCGCACCTTCGTGGAAAGAGCGATGATGACGTCCGCCACAATGTTTGCCACAACAACGTCGTAATCCCCGCCGAACTCCCGGGCCAGCTCCCGATCCGCCGTCACGTCGCCGGCGCGGACGGTGTAGCGCTCACGGTCGACGCCGTTGAGGGCGGCGTTTTCGTAGGCGACGCTCACGCAGGTGGGGTCTACGTCGCAGGCAAAGGCGCGCTCCGCGCCGAGCCGCAGCGCCGCGATGGAGAGGATGCCGCTGCCGCAGCCGAGATCCAGCACCTTTTCACCGCCGCGGATCAGCTTGTCCAGCGCCGCGAGGCACAGCCGCGTGGTGGCGTGACTGCCCGTGCCGAAGGTGAGCCCGGGATTGAGGATCAGCTTGACGCGCTCCGTTTCGCCGGCGCTTTCCCACGCGGGAACGACCAGCAGACGCTTGCCGATCTCCATGGGCTTGTAGAACTGCTTCCAGTTGTTCTCCCAGTCCTCGTCCGCCACGTTCTCCATGGAGAGCAGCAGCGGCGCGTATTCCGGATGCTGCTTCTTAAACGCGGAGAGCGCGATGCGGATCTGGCCCAGCGTATGAAAACCGCCGTCGTCCTCCGGAAGATAGAACGTCACGCGGCACTTGCCGCGCTTTTCCGCCAGCAGCGCGTCGTCCACATAGTCCCAGTACTGGCGGTTGTTTTCGAGGAAGTCCTTGAAATCGCCTTCCTCGTCGATCATCAGCGAATCGACGCCGTATTCGCCCAGCAGCTCGCCGACGGGATCGATGCCCGCGGGCACGGTGTCGATATGCAGCTCCAGCCACTTCATCGCTCTTTGCCGAAGAAGAACAGCCCCAGCGTGCCCGCGCCCGTGTGCGAGCCGATGACCGGTCCGATGTAGTCGTCGCGCACATCCGTGACGCCGAGACGCTCCTTGAGCTGAGCCTTGACGTAAGCGACGCTGTCCGGCGCGTCGGCGTGGCAGATAAACACGGTTTGCTCTGCCAGCGGACGGCTGCCCAGCTCATACATTTTTGTCACCAGCTCCGAGAGCGCCTGCTTCATGCCGCGCGCCTTGCTGACCGGCGTCAGCCTGCCGTCGCTGTCCGTGTGCATGATCGGCTTGATGGCCAGCACCGTTCCGACGACGGCGCTGGTGGCGTTGAGCCGCCCGCCGCGGCGCAGGTGGTTGAGGTCGGCGACCGTGAACCAGTGATCCTGATGCGGAGCCATCTCACGCACCCAATCGGCGACCTCGTCGATGCTTTTGCCGGCCTTCTTTTCCTTTGCCGCGTGCCAGACCAGCATGCCCTGCCCGCGCGAGGCCGCCAGCGTATCGATGACGACGATCTTCGCGTCGGGGAATTCCCCGCGCAGCTCATCCGCCGCAATGCAGGCGGACTGGTACGTGGTGGACAGCGCGCTGGAGAAGCTGAGGCAGAGGATATCCCTGCCGGATTCCAGGATCGGGCGCATGGCGTCGGTAAAGTCGCCCACATTGACGGCGGCGGTGGTGCATTGCACACCCGCGCGGATCTCCTTGTAAAAATCCTCGGGCGACATCTCCGCATGGTCGGGCGTGTCGCGGCGGGTGACGCCGTTCATCGTGAAGGTGAGGGAAACAACGACCACTTCGCTCTCGGCGACTTCGGCGGCGCTGAGATCGCAGCAGCTGTCGGTCATAATCACATAATCGCGCATCGGATGACTCCTTTCATGCTGTGAGAGTTTGCTAACTATAATATTTTATCATGTTCCGGTAAAAAAGGAAAGCCTTTATTTGCCGACGCAGAAGCGCTCAAAAATGCGCGCGACCATATCCTCCCGCGCCGTGCGGCCCGTCAGCTCGCCCAGGGCGCTCGACGCTGCCTCGACCTCGGTGAGCACCGCGTCCGGCGTCACGCCGCCGCGCAGCGCGGAAAGCGCGGCGCGCACCGACTCCAGCGCGCGCTGCACGGCGTCGGCCTGCCGCGCGTTGGTGAGCAGCGTGCCGCCGCGCGGCGGAAGCGTCGGAAACAGCGCCGCGACCGCGGCCTCGAGCCGGTCGAAGCCCTCGCCCGTGGCGTTGGAGATCGAGAGTCCCTCGGCGCTGCCGCCGAGGTCTCGCTTGGTGCGCAGCAGAAGATAGGGCTTGCCGCTCGCCGCGGCCAGCGCAAGCGTCTCTTCGTCCTCCGGCGTCCGCGGACGGCTGCCGTCGATGAGGGCAAGGATCAGATCGGCGCTCTCGACGGCTTTCCGCGAGCGCTCCACGCCGAGCTTTTCCACAGCGTCGTCGGTGTCGCGCAGTCCCGCGGTGTCGATGAGCCGCAGCAGCACGCCGCCGACGACGGCTTTTTCCTCCACGGTGTCGCGGGTCGTGCCCGCAACGTCGGTGACAATGGCGCGGTCGTAGCCGACGAGCCGGTTCAAAAGCGACGACTTGCCCGCGTTGGGCGCGCCGACGATGGCGGTGGCGACGCCGGATTTGACGATCCTGCCGCGCGCGTAGGTGGAAAGCAGATCGGCAAGCGCCGACTCCGTCTCCCGCAAGGCCGCCTCGACCTCGGCGGGAGAGGCGTCCTCAATGTCCTCGTCGGGATAGTCGACCACGGCGTAGAAGCGGCTTGCGATATCCAGCAGCTTATCGTAAGCGCTCTCCGCGAGCCGCCGCAGCGCGCCGTCCACCTGACCGGCCGCATTTCGCGCCGCCTCGGCGCTCTCGGCGTCGATGAGGTCGACCACGGCCTCGGCCTCGGTCAAGTCCATTTTGCCGTTCAAAAACGCGCGCTGGGTGAACTCGCCGGCCTTCGCCTGTCTTGCGCCCGCGGCAAACGCGGCGGCAAGCGCTTCGTTCAGCACAACGGGCGAGCCGTGACAGTGTACTTCCGCGCCGGCCTCGCCGGTATACGAGTGCTCGGCGGCGAACCACACGGCCAGCGCGTGGTCGATGACATGCCCCCCGGCGTCCCGCACCGCGCCGTAGACCATGCGGCGGGCGCCCTGCTCCGACATGGGTTTCCCGCCCGCGGGCGCAAACAGCGCGTCGAGCACGGCGAGCGTGCGCTCTCCGCTGATGCGCACGATGCCGATGGCGCCGGGCACGGCGGGAGTGGCGATGGCGGCGATGGTGTCCATGCGATTCCTCCTATGAAAAAGGGCGGGCTGCCGCCCGCCCTTTTGGGGTTGTTTACTGCTGTTCCTTGGCCTGCTGCGCTTCAATCTCCATGAGCGCGTCCTTGCGGGAGAGGTTCCAGCGGCCCTTCTCGTCGATCTCCATGAACTTGACCCAGATCATGTCGCCGACGGTGACCACGTCCTCCACCTTCTCCACGCGCTTCTTGTCGAGGCGGGAGATGTGAACGAGGCCGTCCTTGCCCGGGGCGATCTCCACGAAGGCGCCGAACTGCATCAGGCGCACGACGCGGCCGTAGTAGAGCTTGCCGACCTCGGGGACGAACACGATGTCGTCGATGCACTTCTTCGCGGCGTCGCAGCTCTCGGCGTTGGGGGAGGCGATGCGGATGGTGCCGTCCTCCTCGACGTCGATCTTCGCGCCGGTGTCGGCGACGATCTTCTGGATGACGCTGCCGCCCTTGCCGATGACGTCGCGGATGTGGTCGGGATCGATGTGCATGGTGATCATCTTCGGCGCGTACTTCGAAACCTCGGCGCGCGGCTCGGAGATGACGGGCAGCATGATCTGGTCGAGGATCTGGCAGCGCGCGTCATAGGTGATGTCCAGCGCGTTCTCGATGATCGCCATGGTCAGACCGTCGTTCTTGAGGTCCATCTGGATGGCGGTGATGCCCTTCTTCGTGCCGGCGACCTTGAAGTCCATCTCGCCGTGGAAGTCCTCGACGCCCTGGATGTCGATGAACGTGGTGAAGTCGTCGCCGTCCTGGATGAGGCCGCAGCTGATGCCCGCGACGGGCGCCTTGATGGGCACGCCCGCGTCCATCAGCGCCAGCGTCGAGCCGCAGATCGAGCCCTGGGACGTAGAGCCGTTGGAGGACACGACCTCGGAGACGACGCGGATGGCGTAGGGGAACTCCTCCTCGGAGGGGATGACGGGCAGCAGCGCGCGCTCGGCAAGAGCGCCGTGGCCGATCTCGCGGCGGCCCGGGCTGCGGGCGGGCTTGGCCTCGCCGACGCTGTAGCCGGGGAAGTTGTAGTGGTGCATATAGCGCTTCTCGGTCTCTTCCCAGATGGTGTCGAGCTTCTGGTTGGCAGAGAGCGTATCCAGCGTGCAGACGGAGAGCACTTGCGTCTGGCCGCGGGTGAACAGGCCCGAGCCGTGGGTGCGGGGCAGAACGCCGACCTCCGCGGAGAGCGGACGGATCTCGTTCTTCTGGCGGCCGTCGACGCGGTGGCCTTCGAGCAGCCACGCCTTGACGATCTTCTTCTGCAGCTTGTAGGTGATCTCCTCGAGGTACTGGTCCATGTTCTCGTGATCGGCGAGGTACTTCTCGTGCCAGTGCTCGATCATCTCGTTCCAGCGGCTCTCGCGGACGTTCTTGTCGTCGGTGTCCATGGCGGCCTTGGCCTCGTCCATGAAGTCGGCGCAGATCTTGTCGAACAGCTCGGTGTCGAAGTCCGCGTGCGGATAGTCGAACTTGGGCTTGCCGATCTCGGCGACCATGCGGTTGATGAGCTCGACCTGCTTCTGGTTCTCCTCGTGCGCGAGCTTGATGGCGGCGAGCATCTGGTCGTTGGGCACCTCGTTGGCGCCGGCCTCGATCATGACGACCTTCTTGCCCGTGGAGACCACGGTCACGTCAAGGTCGCTGACCTTGCGCTGCTCGCTGGTGGGATTGAGGACGAGCTCGCCGTCGACGAGGCCGACCTTCAGCGCGCCGATGGGGCCGTTCCACGGAATGTCGGAGATCGCCAGCGCGGCGGACGCGCCGATGAGCGCCGCGACCTCGGGGGAGCAGTCATGATCGACGCTCATGACGGTGGCCATGATGCTGACGTCGTTGCGGAAGTCATAGGGGAACAGCGGGCGGATGGGGCGGTCGATGACGCGGCTCGTCAGGATACCCTTCTCGCCGGGACGGCCCTCGCGGCGGTTGAAGCTGCCGGGGATGCGGCCGACGGAGTAGAGCTTCTCCTCGAAATCGACGGACATGGGGAAGAAATCCACGCCGTCGCGGGGACGGGGCGCGGCGGTGACGCACACCAGCACGCGGGTGTCGCCGTAGCCGACCATGACGGAGGCGTTGGCGAGCTCGGCGAGCTTGCCGACCTCGAGGAACAGCGGACGGCCCGCGAGGTCCAGCTCATACTTGCGGTAGTTGGGGAACTGTCTTTGGGTGATGATGGTTGACATGTCTGCACTCCTTTTCTTCGGTGTTTTGGGCCGGGGAGCGCGCTTTCGCATTTGAAAATATGCCCGAAGCTCGGGCGCATGTTCAAACACAAAAGGCAGCGCTCCGCGGCGGTTTGGCGGGGAAATGCGCGGGGAAATCGGCAAAAGGGTGACGGAGCGTGAACTCCGCCACCCTTTCGTGGATTACTTACGAATGCCGAGCTTCGCGATCAGCGCACGGTAACGCTCGATGTCCTTCTTCATGAGGTAATCGAGCAGGCTGCGGCGCTTACCGATCATCTTGTACAGGCCGCGGCGCGAGTGGTTGTCGTGCTGATGGACCTTGAGGTGTTCGGTGAGCTGGTTGATCCGCTCGGTGAGAATGGCGACCTGCACCTCGGGGGAGCCGGTGTCCTTCTCGTGGGTACGGTTGGCCTCGATGATGGAGGTCTTCTGGTCTTTGAGCATCATGGTTTGTTCCACCTTTCCTGAAATTCTCCTCCGGCTGCGTGAGGGAGCAGGTGGACTGTCCGCAGACGAGGCCGGGGAATCAATGATAGCGCGCGAATGCGCTCGATGATACTAACACAGTTTTCCCGGCGGGTCAAGAAAAATTTGCGCATATAAAGAAAAAAGAGGGCCGAAGCCCTCCTTTTCACTTTTTGATCGCCTTGAAATACTCCCGGGTCACCTTGATGACCACCGGGCTGAGCAGCAGCAGGCCGATCAGGTTCGGGATGGCCATGAGGCCGTTGAGCGTGTCGGAGACGTCCCAGACCAGCTTGAGGTCGGCCACCGCGCCGAGCACGATGACGATGACGAAGACGATCTGATACGGACGCACGGCCTTGCTGCCGAGGAGGTACTCGATGCAGCGCGTGCCGTAGAGCGACCAGCCGAGGATGGTGGAGGTGGCGAAGAGCAGCAGGCCGATCGCCAGCAGCGACGAGCCGAACTTCGGCCCGAACACCGTGGAGAAGCCCGCGATGGTCGTGGTCGCGCCCGCAACGGCGCTCTCGCCCCAGTGACCGTCCGCCGCGCCGGAGCAGAGGACGACCAGCGAGGTCAGCGTGCAGATGACGATGGTGTCCATGAACACCTCGAAGATGCCGTAGAGGCCCTGCTTGACGGGGTCGCGTTCGGACGTGGAGGCGTGAGCGATGGGCGCGGAGCCGAGGCCAGCCTCATTGGAGAACACGCCGCGGCCGACGCCCTTGGTCATGGCGAGGCGGATGGTGATGCCCGCCGCGCCGCCGACGACGGCGGAGGGGTTGAACGCGCCGGTGAAGATCATGCCGAACACGGCGGGGATCGCGCCCGCGTGGGCGATGACCACGATCAGCGCGCAGACGATGTAGATGACCGCCATGAACGGCACCAGCTTCTCCGTGACCTGGCCGATGCGCTTCACGCCGCCGATGACGACGACGGCGACAAAGACGGCGACGACGATGCCCGTGACCAGCGCGATCGTGCCCTTCGCGCTCGCGGCGGCGGGGTTGAACGCCTGCGCCACCTGGTTGACGGAGTCCGCGATGGAGTTGATCTGGGAGATGTTGCCGATGCCGAACGCCGCGATGGCGCCGAGGACGGCAAAGATCGTGCCCAGCCACTTGAAGTTCTTGCCGAGACCGTTCTTGATGTAGTACATCGGGCCGCCGACCCATTCGCCCTTCTCGTTGCGCTCGCGGTACTTGACCGCCAGCAGCACTTCGGCGTACTTCGTGCACATGCCGACCAGCGCCGAGATCCACATCCAGAACACCGCGCCCGGGCCGCCGAGGATGATCGCGCCGGTGACGCCGGCGATGTTGCCGGTGCCGACGGTCGCCGCCAGCGCCGTGGTCACCGCCTGGAACGGCGTGATCTCACCGTGACCGGCCTCCGCCTTCTGGAAGACCTTGCCGATGGTGTTCTTCATGGCATAGCCGAACCTGCGGAACTGCACAAATCCGGTGGAAATGCTCAGGTATAAGCCGGTGCCGACCAGCAGCACCAGCATGATGGGCCCCCATACGAACCCGTTGATGGTGTCGTTGATCTGAATGATCGCATCCATGATTATCTCTCACTTCCATATTTCGATTAAAATTTTCGAATTAAGTGTTCGAAAATTTACATAAGACTACCAGATAATTGCGTTCTTGTCAATACATAATTCCATTGGATATTTTTGTTGTTTTATTTTTTGCTTTCGGTCATTTTTACTATTTTGCGGCCGCTCAAAAAGGACTTGACAAATCCTGCGGGGCAAGCTATCCTAACTGTACTAGTACGGTTAATACAGTTTGCCGGTACAGTTCCATGAAGAAGGGAGGCGGAGCGCTTGATCACCTTAAACTACCGCGACGCGCGGCCCATTTACGAGCAGGTCAAGGACGGCCTGCGCAAGCTGATCGTCAGCGGCGCCATCGCGGACGGCGAGAAGCTGCCGAGCGTCCGGCAGCTGGCGAGCCAGCTGGCCATCAATCCGAACACCATCCAGCGAGCCTATAACGAGCTGGAGGCGGAGGGCTACGCCGCGTCCGTGCCCGGCAAGGGCAGCTTTGCCGTGCGGGGCGAGCGCGGACAGGACGACGCGCGGCGGCGGGAGCTTTCCGAAAGGCTTCGGGAGACCGCCGCGGAGCTGCGGGCCATGGGCGTGAGCCAGACAGAAATCGACGCGCTATGCAAGGAGGGTGAAGAGAGATGATCGAAGTACAGGAGCTCGTGAAGCGGTTTGACGGCTTCCCCGCGCTCGCGGGCGCGAGCCTGCATGTGCCGCAGGGCGCGATCTACGGGCTGGTCGGCCCCAACGGCGCGGGCAAGACCACGCTGCTGCGCCACCTGACCGGCGTGTACCGGCAGGACGGCGGCACGGTGCGCGTCGACGGGCAGGACGTGTGGGAGAACACGGCCGTCAAGAGGCGCACGGCGTCCATTCCCGACGACTGGTACTATTTTATGCAGGCCGGCATTCGGGACATGCGGGACTATTACCGGGGCTTCTACCCGCAGTTCGACATGGCGCGCTACGAAAAGCTCAGGGCGGTGTTCGGGCTGGACGAAAAGCAGCCCATCCGCCGCATGTCCAAGGGCATGCAGAAGCAGGCGGCGTTCTGGCTCGCGATGTGCTGCATGCCGGATTACCTCATCCTCGACGAGCCGGTGGACGGCCTCGACCCCGTGATGCGGCGGCAGGTCTGGGGCCTCATCATGCAGGACGTGGCGGAGCGCGGCACGACGGTGCTGGTGTCCTCTCACAACCTGCGCGAGCTGGAGGACGTGTGCGACCATGTGGGCATCATGAACAAGGGAACGGTCCTGCTGGAGCGGAGCCTTTCGGAATTGCAGGACAACACGGTGAAGCTGCAGGTGGTGTTCGACGGCGACGCGCCGAACCCGACCGACGGCGTCACGCCGATGCCGGAAACGCTCACCGTGCTGCACCGGAGCGCCGTCGGGCGCGTGCACACCATCATCTTCCGCGGCGCGCAGCGCGACGTCGAGGCTGCGCTGGCGCAGTTCAAGCCGGTCTTTATGGAGGCCGTGCCGCTGACGCTGGAGGAGATCTTCATCTATGAGTTGGGAGGTGCCGACTATGCCGTCAAAGACGTCATTCTTTAACCGGACGGTTTTCCTGGTTGATCTGAAGCGCTGGTGGCCGCTGACGGCGGGCTACGCGCTGGCCTGTCTGGCCTTGCCGCTGGGGCTGCTGACCGCAATGAACCACAACACGTATCTGATCGCGTGGAACGTGCAGTATGACGTGCTGAACGTCGCCGGAATGGGCGGCTACTGGAGCGCGTTCTGTGTGGGCATCCTGTTCGCCATGGCGGCGTTCTCGTACCTCGCCAACCCCCGCGCCACCTACGGGCTCCACGCCCTGCCGGAGCGCCGCGAGACGCTGTACGTCACCCATTACCTCGCGGGACTGTGCAGCCAGCTTGTGCCGCAGCTGTTCACGATCCTGCTGACCACGGCGGTGCTGGCGGCGCACGGCGCGTTCAGCGCGCGGCTTTTCGGGCTGATGCTCCTCGCCTTTGTGCTGCCGACGCTGTTCTTCTACTCGTTCGGCGTGTTCTGCATGATGTTCACCGGACAGATCCTCGCCGCGCCGGTATTCTACGGCGCGCTGAACGTGCTGGTGGTGGGCGTGGAGCTGCTGGTCCGCGCCTTCGCGGGCAACTTCCTCTTCGGCTGGACGGACAGCTTCGCCCCGAGGCTCACGGCGTTTTCGCCCATCGTCAAGCTGGTGGAAAACGGCGTCCGCGCCACGCAGAATACCTATGAGGTGTTGGAAAACGGCGTCACCCTGGTGGAAGGGACCCACGAGCTTCGGCTGCTCGGCCTCGACTGGCTGCTGATCTACGCCGCCGCGGGTCTGGTGTTCGCGGCGCTGGGCCTGCTGGTCTACCGCGTTCGCCACAGCGAGGCCACCGGCTCCACCGTCGCGATCGGCTGGGCGCGGCCCGTGTTCCAGTACGGCGTCACGTTCTGCGCGGCGCTGGCGCTGGGGCAGCTGCTGTACTATCTGTTCTTCGGGCAGTTCCGCTCCTCCGGCAGCTACTCGCTGCCCGGCACGCTGGGCTGCATGGCGCTCTCGGGGCTGATCGGCTACTTCCTCGCGGAGATGCTGCTCAAAAAGAGCTTCCGCGTCTGGAAGTCCGGCTGGCGCGGCGCGGTGGCCGTGGTCGCCGCGCTGGTCGTGATGGGCTGCGGCATGTCCCTCGACCTCACGGGCTATGAGAGCTATGTCCCCGACGTGGACGACGTGCAGAATGCCACCGTGCAGATGAACGTCTACAGCAACGCCAACCACTTCTTCCTCGACATTCAGGACCCCGAGACCATCCGCCTCATCATCGAAGCGCACCGCGCCGTGGTCAGCGACAAGGCGCGGCAGCTTGAATGGAGCGACGGCTCGCAGCCGCGGGACTATGGCGAAGACGGCGTCGCCTACGGCTATCTCTCCGTGGACTACACCTTGAACGACGGGCGGCTTGTCCGGCGCCGCTATTCCAATATCGTCGTCTTTGCCGACGAGCTGGGCGATCCCGCCTCTGTCGCCGCGACGCTCACCGCGCTGAACAACTCCGAGACCGCCATGTTCGCCCGCGCGCTGGGGCGCTACCACTACGACAGCGACAGCGACCCGCGCACCCTGCCCGACCTGCGCTTCACCGGCGGCGACGTCTATCTGTACGGCAGAGACGGCTATCCCCGCGGGCTGACCGCCCACGAAGCGGAGCTGATCTACGACGCGGTGCTGCGCGACGTGGCGGCGGGACACGTCAGCGCCTCGCTGTTTGCAAGCGAGCCGAACCTGAACGCCGATCTCACGCTCTACGCCACCTATGACGCCCTCGATCGTTCCGCCGACCGCGACGTGCCCGTTACCCATCCCTCCGAGGTGCCGCCGGGACGGGACATGGTGTCCTACGATCTGGAGGTCACGGAGCGCATGGTCGAGACCGTCGCGACGCTCCGCGCCATGGATGTGGACGTGACGTTCGACTCAGCGTTCCGGTAAAAAGCTGTTGACAAACGCTTGCTTACAGCGTATCATGTGAGCGTAGGCAAGGTGGATATTTCGCCACAGCTCAAAAAGCGAAGCACTCGGGAGAGGCGACTCCCGAGTGCTTCTTGTCATTTATGTACGGCTGACCAAACCGTTGGGCGGCGCTGCCTCATCTCTCGTCCCACCACTTGCAGACATAGTAGGCGACTATGCCTGCCACAACGGAGATGATGAAGGTGGATGCTTCGTTCACAGCTCTCACCTCCTTCCACTGCGGAGGTGCGGCAGCAGCGACATTCTACAATAGCCCGTTTTCGCCTGTCAACGCTTGACAAATGTCCGGTAATCTAATATTATATGTGGTCGTTATGCAAATTTGTCACGGGAGAGACTACGTATGGAATACAAACAGACGCTGAATATGCCGAAGTCCGGTTTCCCCATGCGCGCGAGCCTGCCCCAGCGCGAGCCGGAGATGCTCAAGGCGTGGGAGGAGCTGGACCTCTATCATGAGCTGCTCAAGAAGAACGAGGGCAAGCCCCGCTTTTCGCTGCACGACGGCCCGCCGTTCTCCAACGGCGACCTGCACATGGGCCACGCGCTCAACAAGGCGCTCAAGGACTTCATCATCCGCTCCTACGCCATGCGCGGCTACTATACGCCGTACATCCCCGGCTGGGACAACCACGGCATGCCCATCGAGAGCGCCATCATCAAGAAGAACAAATTAAACCGCAAGGCGATGAGCGTGCCCGAGTTCCGCTCCGCCTGCCACGAGTTCGCCGACCACTACATCGACGTGCAGCGCGAGGGCTTCAAGCGCATCGGCGTAGTCGCCGACTGGGAGCACCCCTACAAGACCATGGACCCCGGCTTTGAGGCCGAGGAGGTCAAGGTCTTCGGCGCGATGTTCCGCAAGCGCTACATCTACAAGGGCTTAAAGCCCGTGTACTGGTGCCCCAAGGACGAGACCGCGCTCGCCGAGGCCGAGATCGAGTATCAGGACGACCCCGTCACCACGGTGTACGTCAAGTTCCCGATGCACGACGATTCCGGCAAGCTCAGCCACCTCGACCACAGCAAGCTTTCGTTCGTCATTTGGACGACGACCATCTGGACGCTGCCCGGCAACCTCGCCATCGCCATGCACCCGGATGAGAGCTACGCCGTCGTGCGCAACAAGGCGAACGGCGAGCTGTATATTTTCGCGGAAGCCCTCGTGAACAAGGTCATGAAGGTCGGCGGCGTGGAGGACTACGAGATCGTCGAGACCCACCCCGGCAACTTCTACGAGAACATGCTCGCGAAGCACCCGTTCCTCGACAAGACCTCCCGTTTGGTCAACGCCGACTACGTCACCATGGACAGCGGTACCGGCTGCGTCCACACCGCCCCCGGCTTCGGCGCGGACGACTATGAGACCTGCAAGCGCTACGGCATGGACATGGTGGTGCCGGTCGACGACCGCGGCCGCCACACCGACTACGCGGGCAAGTACGCCGGCATGACCACCGACGAAAGCAACCCCGTGATCCTCGCGGACATGAAGGAGAGCGGCGCGCTGTTCGCCTCCGAGGACATCGTCCACTCCTATCCGCACTGCTGGCGCTGCAAGGGCCCCATCATCTTCCGCGCGACCCCGCAGTGGTTCTGCTCGGTCGAGGCGTTCAAGGACGACGCCTGCGCCGCCGCGGACGACGTGCGCTGGGTGCCCGACTGGGGCATTGACCGCATGAAGTCCATGATCCGCGAGCGCAACGACTGGTGCATCTCCCGCCAGCGCAAGTGGGGCCTGCCGATCCCCGTGGTGTACTGCCCCGACTGCGGCAAGCCCGTGTGCACCGACGAGAGCATCGAGGCGATCTCCAAGCTGTTCGCCGCCGAAGGCTCCAACGCGTGGTTTGAGAAGGACGCGTCCGAGTTCCTGCCCGCCGGCTTCGCCTGTCCCGAGTGCGGCTCCAAGGGGCCGTTCACCAAGGAGGAGGACACGCTCGACGGCTGGTTCGACTCCGGCTCCACGCACTTTGCCTCCATGCAGAAGGATCAGGGCTTCTGGCCCGCCGACATGTATCTCGAGGGCCTCGACCAGTACCGCGGCTGGTTCCAGTCGAGCCTGCTGACCGCGGTCGGCGCTCTCGGCAAGGGCGCGCCGTTCCGTCAGTGCGTCACCCACGGCTGGACGGTGGACGAGCAGGGCAAGGCGATGCACAAGTCGCTCGGCAACGGCGTCGACCCCGCGGACATCTTCAAGCGCTACGGCGCGGATATGCTGCGCCTGTGGGCGGCGAGCGCCGACTATCACGCGGACGTGCGCTGCGGCGAGAATATCTTCAAGCAGCTGAGCCAAAACTATTTGAAATTCCGCAACACCTGCAAGTTCATGCTCGACAACCTCGTGGACTTCGCCCCCGACACTCAGATGGTAAAGCCCGCCGACATGCCGGAGCTGGATCGCTGGCTCATCACCAAGCTGGGTGAGCTGATGGCGAAGGTGGAGCAGTCTTACAACGACTACGAGTTCCACATCATCACCCACGCGGTCAACGACTTCTGCGTCGGTGTGCTCTCCACGTTCTACCTCGACATCGTCAAGGATCGCCTCTACTGCGACGGCGCGGACAGCGTTTCCCGCCGCGGCGCCCAGACCGCGCTGTACCTGACGCTGGACACGCTCACCAAGCTCTTTGCGCCGATCCTCGCCTTCACCTGCGACGAGATCTGGCTCGCCATGCCGCACAAGGACGGCGACGATGTGCGCAACGTGCTGTTCAACGACATGAATAAGCCCTTCGCGGACTACGCGCTTACCGGCGACCTCTCCCGCTGGGAGACCGCCCGCGCGCTGCGCGACACGGTGAACGCCGCGCTGGAGACCGCCCGCGCGGAGAAGAAGATCGGCAAGAGCCTGGAGGCGGCGGTCGTGCTGACCTGCGCCGACCCCGCCGCGCTGCCCGATACCGATCTCGCGGATCTGTTCATCGTGTCCCAGATCGAGCTCAAGCAGGGCGAGACCGCCGTCGAGGTCAAGGCCGCGCAGGGCGTCAAGTGCCCGCGTTGCTGGAAGTTCACCGCCTCCACCGACGCCGAGGGGCTGTGCTCGCGTTGCGCGGAGGTCGTGAAGAATCTTCCTGATCTCGCTTGATGGGCGTACCCGAAACCATTTCTTCCTTTTTCTTGAAAAGGAAGAAACGGTTTCAGACTTCCAAAGAAGGAAAACACCAATCACATACCGGGGTGTCTGCTAACCCCCGTTATCAAAACAGAAAGGAAACACTGCCACCATGCAAACCATCGAAACCGCCAACTCCAAGTTCACCACCAAACACCTCACCCGCGCCGCGGTCATCGCGGCCCTCTACGTCGTGCTCACCTACCTGGCGGGACTCATGAACCTCGCCTACGGGCCGGTGCAGTTCCGCTTCTCCGAGGCGCTGACCGTGCTGCCGTTCCTGTTCCCGGAGGCCATTCCGGGACTGTTTGTCGGCTGCGTCGTCTCCAACCTCATCAGCCCCTACGGCGTACTCGATCTCGTGGTCGGCTCCGCCGCCACGCTCATCGCCGCCATCTGGACGAACCGCTGCGGCAGGCGTTGGTTCGCTCCCATGCCGCCGGTCGTCGCCAACGCCGTTCTGGTGGGCGCCATGATCGCGTGGTACGAAGCGGGCTTCGGCGCAGGCTTCCCGGCGGCGTTTGCCTACAACGCGCTGACCGTGGGCCTCGGCGAGCTGGTCGTGTGCTACGCGCTGGGGCTGCCGCTGCTCAAGATCCTCGAAAGCCGCGGCATCAAAAAGGCTTAACTTGTAAGGAGCTTTCATGTCCGACCTGACAGCGTTTGCACAATCGAATACCGCCGCGCGCGTCCGCGCCGCTGCCAGCCGCGGTACGCTCTCCCATGCGCTGATCTTCTCCGGCCCCGGCGACCGCGTCAGCGCGGCGCGTTATGCCGCCGCGGGCTTTGAGTGCACCGCGGCGGGGGAGAAGCCGTGCCTGCGCTGTGCCAACTGCCGCAAGGTCATGGCGGACATCCACCCGGACGTGGGCTATGTCCGCGACCCGGAGCACAAGGAGCTGTCCGCCGAGACGATCCGCGCCATGCGCTCCGACACGTTTATCCGTCCCAACGAGGGCGAACGCAAAATCTATATTTTCGAGGACTGCTCCATCCTCAACGAGCGCGACCAGAACATCCTGCTCAAAACCATCGAGGAGGGGCCGCCCTACTGCGCGTTCCTGTTTTGCGCGGAGAACTCCGCCGCGCTGCTGCAAACCATCCGCTCCCGCTGCGTCGAGATCAAGCTGGAGGGCGGCGGGGAAGCGGGCGGAGCGTCCGCCGACCATGACGAGGCCGTGGAGCTGTGCCGCCTGTCCGCCAAGGGCAGCGCGGCATCCCGCGCGGCGTTCACCGTGAAGCTGGAGAACAGCAAGCGCAAGCGCGACGAGCTGGGCGCGCTGTTCGAGGACGCGCGGCTGCTGTGCGCCGACGCGCTGCTCGCGCAGTACGGCGCCGCGCCGCAAAACGCGGAGGTCGCGGCGGGACTGAGCAAGCATCTCACCCGCTCCCAGCTTCTGCGGCTCATCGAGCTGCTGGACACCTATCGACAATTCTGCACTTACAACGTCGGTGTTGGGTTGGCCCTCGGCGGCTTCGCCGTCGAATGGGAAAATGCTTTGAAATAAGAGGCAATCGTATGACAGAGATCATTGGTATCCGCTTTCGCGGCGGCCCAAAGGAATATTATTTCGACCCGCGCGGCATCGCCGTCGAGCCGGGGCAGTTCGTCATTGTCGAGACCGCGTCGGGGCCGGAGTACGCCCGCTGCGTCACCGGCAACCACGAGGTGGAGGACGGCGAGGTCGTCCAGCCGCTGCGCCCGCTGCTGCGCCTTGCCACGGAGAACGACAAGCGCACCTGGGAGCTGAACCGCCAGCGCGAGAAGGACGCGATGCGCATTTGCCAGAAGAAGATCGGCAACCATGGGCTGGATATGAAGCTCGTCAAGACCGAGAGCAACTTCGACGGCAGCAAGATCGTGTTCTACTTCACCAGCGACGGGCGCGTGGACTTCCGCGCGCTGGTGCGCGATCTGGCCTCCGAGTTCCGCGCCCGCATCGAGCTGCGCCAGATCGGTGTGCGCGACGAGGCGAAGATGCTCGGCGGCATCGGCATCTGCGGCAGACCCTTCTGCTGCGCCGAGTTCCTCGACGACTTCATCCCCGTTTCCATCAAAATGGCAAAGACTCAGAACCTCAGCCTGAACCCCACCAAGATCTCCGGCACCTGCGGGCGGCTGATGTGCTGTCTCAAATATGAGCAGGACGCCTACGAGGACGCGGTGCGCCGCTGTCCGAGGCAGGACTCCTTCGTCATGACGCCCGACGGCCCGGGCAACATCACCAACGTCGACCTGCTGCGCGAGCAGTCGGTGGTGCGGCTGGACGATTCCCCTGAGGCCCCCAAGCGCTACCACAACTGCGAGCTGAACGTGCTGCGTAACGGCAAAGGCTCCCGCGACGGCATCGAGATCCCCCGCGAGCGGCCCGAGCGTTACCGCGCCCCGGAGGACGAGGCGGAGACCGCGCTTTCCGCGGAAGCCCGCGCCTTCTTCGCCGAGGACGGCGACGAGGCGCAGGGTGAGGACAAGCGCCGTTCCCGCCGCGGCGGACGCAGCCATCGGCGCGGCGACAAGCCGCGCACCGAGAACGCGGGCAAGCCAGAAAAAGCAGCGGAGCGTCCGGCAAAGGGCGACAAGCCGAAAGCCGACAAGCCCCATCCCGAGAAGCCCAAGGCGCAAAGCGCCCCCAAGCCCCAAACCAAAGCCGACGCCGCTCCCAAGGCGGAGAACGCCGAGGGCGGCGACAAGCCGCGCCGCCACCATCATCGCGGCGGACGCAACCATCGCCGGGGCGGCGGTGAGGGCGGCGCGCCCAAGACGGAGGCCTGAGCATGGGGAAATTTGACCGTGTGCTGCTGGCCAGCGACTTCGACAACACGCTTGTCCACACCAAGGCCGCGCTGGACGCCGGCTCCACGGAGCTGCCGCCCATGCCGGAGCGCAACCGCGAGGCGCTGGACTACTTCACGAAAAACGGCGGCTACTTCTCCGTTTCCACGGGCCGGGCGCTGCCCGCCTTTTCCCGCTACGCCGCGGAGCTGCCGATCAACGCGCCCTGCATCATCGCCAACGGCGCGGGACTCTACGACTTCCGCACGGAGCAGTATGTGGAGACGGCGTTTCTCGACGAGAGCATCCGGCCCCACATCGCGGAGCTGCTGCGCTACGATCCCGCGCTGCCCTTTGAGATCTACCACACCGACCGGCGTATCCACGCCATGCACCCCAACCGCTTCATCCTCAACCACGAGCACCTGACGCGCACGAAGATCGAGGTCATAGACGACTTCGCGGCGGTGGATTTCCCACTGGTCAAGCTGCTGTTCGAGGACGAGCGCGACAAGCTGGACGCATTGAACGACTACATTCTCTCCCGCGACTGGGCCGATCGCTACGAGCTGATCTATTCCAGCGACAATCTGCTGGAGCTGACGGCGAGGGGCGCCACCAAGGGCGAGATGGTCTTGCGGCTGGCGAAGCATCTGGGCATCAAGCGCGAGGACATCTACTGCATCGGCGACCACGGCAATGACATCTCCATGGCGGAGCTGTCCGCCATCCGATTCGCCCCCGCCAACGCCATCGACGCCATGAAGGCGCTGCCGGATATGCACATTGTCTCCCACTGCGGTGACGGCGCGGTGGCGGACGTCATTGAGGCATTGGACAAGAAATATTAAACGGAAGTACTTCGGCACTTCCGTTTTTTCTATTTCTATAACCTATAAGTCTATAAATTTTAGTCCGGCTTTGATATAGTCTATTCTATCGGTCTATCTTCCGGAGCATCGTTTGGAACTCCTCGGGCAGGGGACAGCGCAATTCTACGGCCTCGCCGGTGCGGGGGTGGAGAAACCGCAATTCTACGGCGTGGAGGCACTGTCCCGTCAGGCCGGGAACGGGCTTTTTCGCGCCGTAGACCATGTCGCCGAGGATGGGATGGCCGAGGTAGGCCATATGGACGCGGATCTGGTGCGTACGCCCGGTTTCCAGCTTACAGCGGACGTGGGTGTAGCCCGGATAGCGGGCGATGACCTCCCAGTGCGTCACGGCGTCCCGGCCCCCGGACACCACCGCCATACGCTTGCGGTCCCGCGGGTCGCGGGCGATGGGCGCGTCCACCGTGCCGCGATCCTCCCGGAGGTTGCCCGTCACGATACACTCATAGGTGCGGGCGAGGGTGTGATCCTTGAGCTGGGCGGCGAGACCCTGATGGGCCGCGTCGTTCTTCGCGGCGATGATGAGGCCGCTGGTGTCCCGGTCGATGCGATGCACGATGCCCGGGCGCAGCGCGCCGCCCACACCGGAGAGGGACTCCCCGCAGTGGTACAGCAGCGCGTTGACCAGGGTACCGTCGGGATGGCCCGGCGCGGGGTGTACCACCAGCCCCGAGGGCTTGTTCACCACGATCACGTCCGCGTCCTCGTACACCACGTCCAGCGGGATGTCCTGCGGCACGGCGTCGATCGGCTCCGGCTCGGGGAGGGTGACCTCCACCGTCTCCGTGCCCGTGAGACGGCAGCTCTTCGGCGCGGTCTTGCCGTCCAGAAGCACCATGCCGTCCTCGATGAGACGCGCGGCGGCGGAGCGGGTCACGCCCTCGACGCTTTCCGCCAGAAATGCGTCGAGGCGCTTATTTTTGCCCTGCTGCGTTGTCAGAACGATCGGATCCATCCCGCTTCTCCCAGTTTTTCGCGTCGTATTTGTCGTAGTATTTTAAATAGTATATTGCAGCCGCGGCGGTGCCGCAGGTGACGAAGATGTCCGCCACATTGAACACGGGGAAGTTCATGAACTCCGTCGCCAGCATATCCACCACATAGCCGTTCATCACGCGGTCGATGAGGTTGCCGATGCCGCCGCCGATGACCAGCCACAGCGACCAGACCCCCAGCGGGTGGCGCACAACGGTGGTCACCAGCCAGAACAGCGCCGCGATGCCCACGGCGGTGACGCCGATGAGCAGCCAGCGCGCGCCGGAAAAGCTCGACCATGCCGCGCCGTAGTTGTGGACGCGCTCCAGGCGCAGCAATCCCGGCAGCAGCTCCGCCGTCTCGCCGAGGGCGAGGGATTGCACCACGGTGCGCTTGACATACTGATCGATGATGACGACCCACGCCGCCGCCATGACCGCGAACATACGCTCCTGCTTGCGGCGCACACCGAAGTAGACCGTGACAAACACGATGAACAGCAGGATCGCGAAATACAACAGCACTTGTTGTCCGATCATGGCGCCGCCTCCGTTCCCCCGAGGGTGATGACGAGCATACCTTCCGTCGGGCGCTGGTCGCCGTCCTCGCCCACCAGCTCCAGCGTGTCGGGCAGGGCGTTCACGTCCTCGACGCTCACGCGCCAGCGCCCATCGCCGAGGTCTTCGCCGTGCGCCGCGAGCCACTCCGCCGCGCCGTCGCCGTAAAGCGTCAGCAGCGGGGAAGTCGCGCCGTCTGCGATCACCTTCTGGTTCAGCACCGCGCCGCTGTCCGCCGTCGTGTCAAACGCCATTTCCGTTTCGGCACCGTATCCCGCCGCCGCGGGCGCTTCCGGCGCGCTGCGCAGGCTCGCCATGGGCGCGTCCTCGGTTGCTTCCTCGGTCGTGGCTTCCGTCATATACACCGTCTCCGATTGAGGCGTCTCCGCGGGCACGGTGCCGCCCGAGGCCGCCGCGGGGGCGCTCTGTATGCTCTCCGCCGACATCGGTGCGCTATTGCCCATGCGGATATTCGGCATACTGCCGCCGCGCGGCAGCATGAAAAACGCCGCCACCGCAACCACCGCACAGGCGGCGAGGCGCATGGCAAACCACCGATTCTGTCCGCTTTGCCGTCCGCGCGCTTCGGCACGTTTCAGCTCCATGTCGCTGTTGGCGGGCTTTGCCGTCTCCTCCGCGTGGAGCCGCAGCATCACGTCCCGGGCAAACCCCGCGGGCGCTTCGATCTCATCCATATCGCCCAGCGCGTCGCGCATGGCGTTCAGCTCCGCAAAATACGTCTGGCATTCGTCGCAGGTTTCGAGGTGCGCAAGCACCTCGTCGCGCGTCTCCTCGTCCAGCTCGCCGTCCAGCAGGGCGGAGAGCAATTCTTTGTATTCGTCATGGTTTCTCATGGCTTCTCCGCCCCCTTTCCGTCTGTTTTCTTTGACGCGCTCCGCGCAAAAAAGTTCCCGCTCGCCGCCAGATAGTTGCGCAGCGCCGTTCGCGCCCGGCTGATGCGGGACTTCACCGTGCCCACGTCCAGCTGCGTCGCCTCGGCGATCTCGGCGTAGGAGAGCTGTTCCAGCTCCCGCAGGATCAGCACCTGCCGGTAGTGGTCGGGCAGGGCGTACAGCCCCTCGCGCACCAGTCGCTGCGTCTCGGCGCGCTCCACGGCTTCCTCCGGCTGCGGCGCGCTGTCGGCCGGGTCAAGGGGCGCTTCCCCATCGTCCAGCGACACATCGCCGCCGCGCTTCTTCTCCCGCCGCAGCAGATCGAGGCAGGCGTTGGTGGCGAGGCGATAGAGCCACGTCGAGAACTGCGCGTCGGCGCGAAAGCTCCCGATACCGCGCCAGACGGCGAGGAACGTGTCCTGCGCCGCTTCCAACGCGTCGTCCTCATCCCGGCACATGCGGCGGCAGAGGGCGTAGACCTTCTTTTCGTGCAGGTGGATCAGCGCCTCGAACGCCGCCTCGTCCCCCTGCTGACATCGCAGGATCAAGTCTTTTTCTTCCATCTTCCCATCCTCAATCGTGCAGATCCCGCTTCACGCCTTCGGCTACCCTGTATAAGTCCTCCAGCGTCTCCATCTTCACGATCTGCTCCTTATAATAATTCGCGTAGGGTACGCCCTTCAAATACCAGCAGCAGTGCCGCCGCGCCTCGAGCAGCGCCGAGCGCTCGCTGCGGTACTGCGCGCTCAGCTCGATCTGCCGCACGGCGACGGCAAAGCGCTCCGCGACGCTTGGCAGGAGAGGGATCTCACGGCCCTCCAACGCGGCTTGTGCCCGCTCGAATAAAAACGGGTTGCCGAACGCGCCGCGCCCGATCATCGCCATGTCCGCGCCGGTAAAGTGCAGGATGCGCACCGCGTCCTCCGGCTCGAACACGTCGCCGTTGGCGATGACGGGGATGGACACCGCCTCCTTGACCTGACGGATCGTCGTCCAGTCCGCCGCGCCGCCGTACATCTGCGCCCGGGTGCGCCCATGCACCGCGATCGCCGCCACGCCCACGGCTTCCAATCGCCGCGCCAGCTCGACCGCGTTGATGCTGCCCTTGTCCCAGCCCCGGCGCATCTTCACCGTCACCGGCACGTCCACGGCGTTGACCACCGCCTCGGCGATGGCGACGGCTTTATCGGGGTCTTTCATCAGCGCCGCGCCGCTGCCGTGAGCCGCGACCTTGTGGACGGGACAGCCCATGTTGATGTCCAGAATGTCCGCGCCGGAGACCTCCACCGCGACCTTTGCCGCCTGCGCCATCTCCTCCGGCACGTTGCCGAAGATCTGCACCACGCCGGGACGCTCGTTTGGGGCGAGGAACAGGAGCTTTTTGCTCTTTTCGTCGTCGTAGCACAGCGCCTTGGCGCTGACCAGTTCCGTGCAGGAAAGCCCCGCGCCGTGCTCCCGGCAAATCTGCCGGAACGCCGCGTCCGTCACGCCCGCCATCGGCGCGAGGTACAGCTTTGCGTCGATTTCCACGTTGCCGATGCGCATGGTTCCGCCTCCTTCAGCACGATATTGGTTTAATATATCACATCTTCGTGCCGTATCACAAGCAAAATCCCACATTTTCCATGACATATCAGTCATTATTGTATTACGTTTTCTCATATAAGTTTCATGTTTTGTGCGAGTTGACCATAATAAAACGGGAAAACCGCAAAATCATTTGTTTTAGCCGACGATTGAC
>Ga0256407_10000966_pt1 | contig 64628 bp, 44 predicted proteins | sample RumenRJG_04DNA_FD_193489 | JGI IMG/M metagenome (GOLD analysis project Ga0256407, IMG submission 193489) | Bovine rumen microbial communities from Lethbridge, Alberta, Canada - RJG_04 | ecosystem: Host-associated > Mammals > Digestive system > Stomach > Rumen | place: Canada: Alberta... | reverse complement strand
GATTTGTGGGATGACTTCTTTGTGGAGAGACGCGATGAGATCGACGAACGCCCTTGGAACCAAGCCGACGCATTGGCTCATCGCAACGAGCTCAACAAGCAGGTCGGCGACATGCTTGACAGGGTATTGCCTGAAGAGGAGCGCGAACTGCTGCGCCTTTATTTCGGCATTGGTCGCCGTCGGCATTCTATGGACGAACTCATTGCACTCTTTGACGGGGAGCGCAAAGTGAACACATTGCTACAGTCAGCCCTTGAGCGGTTGCGCTATTCCGACGAGATACTGGCTATCTACAAATATCTGCATAGGTAATTCGTTTTCCTTAGAAAGGCACTTGCCTCTTGGTCATTCAGATAATATTTTGTACTTTTGATCTCCATAAAAACAATGTGAAAAGAACAGATCCTGATGATACAACAAATTGAATTTACACTCCGAGCCCAGTCCCGCGGCTTCCATCTGATAACAGATGAGGTTCTTCGGCATCTGCCCCAGTTACCGAAGACGGGACTGCTCAACCTGTTTATACAACATACCAGCTGCGCTTTGAGCATCTGCGAGAATTGGGATCCGGAAGTAAGAGAGGACATGGAAACCATTTACGACAGGCTCATTCCGGAGAATATGCCTGACTACCGCCACGTTCTTGAAGGCTCCGACGATATGCCAGCACACGCAAAGTGCATCATCACGGGTGTGAGCATCAACATTCCTATCACTGACGGGCGATTGAACCTCGGCACCTGGCAGGGCATTTACCTCTGTGAGTTCCGAAATGACGGAGGTGCCAGGAAAGTCGTGGCGACAGTGATAGGATAAGTGCCTTGGGCAACAAATCAGACTACCTTGGGGACGACAATACGCCCTCTTCCACCGCAGAACTTTGTGGTGAGGTCAATAATCTGCTGTGCGCCCTCACGAAGGTATTCTTCAGATGTTGCGGCATTGCCCTGGACAATATAGAAGATGTTTGTTGTCTCTTCGGTTACCAGCGTCTTTAGCACTTGGCGGATTTCAAGCCGGCACAACACTTCATTGCTGTCATCAATATAGCTGTATTCATGGGCAGCTATGGGTATCGGACCGTCTGCCCCAATGGGCTGAAAGTGTTCAGTGCCATCCGTGAACCGCAGGGTGACATTTCCATCCACCTTATCAATGTTATGAGCGCCCAAGGCGAGTTTTGTGTCCATCGACACAATGTTGTATATATCCACAGCCTTGTTGATAGGATTCATTCCACCATGCTTGCGAAGCAACTTGATCAAGTTCTCTGAGGCCGGGATATTCTTCCTGCGACGGACACCCGTGTTGTCGTGAAGGATATTATACCCTTCGAGGATAGGGTCTTGATGAACGTCTAAGTCCTGATAGCGGACAAGCAGTTCTTTTATTTTCTCATCGCGGAAGGAGTTCCATTCCTCTGAAGGAGTTGCATTGTCGATTCCTTCTATTACATCGAAGAGAATCTTCACCCCTGCGTCCAATACATCTTTTGCTACTCTGAATTCCATAATCCCTATTTTTATGAATCTCTCTTACTTATACATGCCATCAACACATGCCAACAAATTAGCAACTCTCTTGATTGCAATGCAAAGTTAAGTGATTTATAAGGATTATGAAATACCAATAATGTGGGATTTTTTGCTTGTATGCGGATTGAATTGCGAACTTGCATCTAACTTTCCGCTGTCAGGTACTTATATGCTCTCAGGTATTTGTTGAGCCTTGCCAAATCCTTCTCCGTCACTTCGCTGAGTCGCCGGATGTCCATGTTGTCCTCCAAGTCATGTATCTTCACCTGCTTGGAGATGGGATTGAGGCTAGCACGGCGGACAAACTCCTCATAGGTCTCGTCATCACGGCGGGTAACACCTAAGACGGCATCAACAATGGTGCGCGGGAAACCTTGCTCCAGAAGATACTCAGCGGTAACGGACGTATCCTCAATGGTATCGTGAAGCAATGCAACGATCTTTTCCTCTTCCGTTGTGCATAGTTCTGCCACACGGATGGGATGGAAGATGTAAACGGCTCCCGACTTGTCAACCTGTCCTTTGTGTGCCTTGGTCGCTATTTCCAAGGCACGCTCTAATAATTCGTGCTTCATATTAATACGCGTAAATCTCACCCGTCATAGAAGCATGACCATCGCTGAAGAAGCCACCTGATTTGCTTTTCTCAGAAAGGACGAGAACTATACATCCCTTTCTCTCGGCAGCAGCTTTCCTTATTTTCTTCAATGTCTTTTCACTGAAGTGTCCGGCTGTAATTGAGAAAGACCAAGTACCACTTGAATGCTTTTCTATCTGTCCCAGTGATTTTAATCCTAAGACTTCGTTTTTGTCATATACAACACGTACTTTCTCCCAATCCTCAGGACCGTTAACCTCAATTTTGGGAGACATCTGTTGCACTCTTCCACTAGAAAAGTCCACTTCTGATATAGCATTACGACTTATAATGTTCAGAGCGTCTTCCCCCTTATATGTAAATTTTATGAATTGATCACTCACTTCAAGTACCTTGCCGTTTGCTTCAGTTCCATTATGAAATTTAACAACGTCCTGTGCCATACCGGTCATACTGACAAGGATTAGCATTAAAAACAATATTTTTCTCATAATACAGTAAATTTATTATTTTACAGAGATGTTTTGTGCAGTTCTCGATTGATAGTCATTACTTCCTCAAGTCTCGTATTGGCTCATCCATATCAATGCTTTCCAATTTATCGTTATAGTAACCAGGAACGAGAAACATTTGGTTGTAACCGGGTACTTCTATGTAACCTATTGACTTGTAGTATGCCCGTAAGTTCTTGTTTGCCAGTTCTTCATCCTTCTCCAAATCACCGAATGCCATTTGTTTCTCAAAGGGTAATTTGTGAATTTCGTCCATCTCAAACTGTAAGGGAAATGGATTCATGACAATAAGGCCACACCATGAACCGAATACCTTATAGTTATCTCTGATGACTTTTTTGGCGATGCCGAATCCTCTATATTTCGGCAATATCTCCAAGCGAGAGAAGTAGCATATATTGTCATTTCCCAATACACTGAACTCGCCCATTAGAGTGTCTATCAAATCTTGTTTGATCTGGTTTTCTTCCTCGTCGTAGATTTCCAACAAAGGATTAGCAAAATCCGAATTGGAATCAAAGATATCGAAAATGGGATAGCCGACTTTGTATGCTTCTTCGAGAAGAAACATATATCGAGTTGCCTTACCCACTAAGAACTCACCGTCTTCATCGTTATCTGCTATTATATCCTCGTTAAACTTCAAGATGAAGTTTTCTTCTTCTCCGCAGCCGATGGACTCGGTACTGTATTTGAATTTCAAGAACGTATTCATATAGTCTCGTATTTTGCATTCGTTGAAGATGTGCAACAAAGTTACGACATTTTTTCGAAGTCTTGGCTTAAATAGACGAAAAAAGCCGGCACCATCTATATTTTGCACAGATGATACCGGCCCAACGCTATAGGATTTTGCTTATGTTATGCTACCAGAATATGTCTTGACTGATTCTCTCCATCTGTCCGGCTGACATAGTTTTCCTTCTTCGGCAGACGGATGCAGAGAATGCCGTCAGTCACCTTGGCCGTTATGTCGTCAGTTTTTACGCTCTCTGGCAGTTGTAACCGACGCTCACCACGGATGTAAGTGTGGTTGTGCTGCCAAGGCCAGTGGAACCTGTGACCCTTGTGGATGCGAAGACTAAGCACACCATCGTGTACCCTCATGTGGAAGTTCTTGCGCTCCATACCTGGTACAGCTAACTCAATGGTGTAACCGCCATCATCCTCTTTCACATTTGTGGGAATCTCAGAGAAGCGTGACCAACTGTCCATCTCGTTCCAAAGTGCGTCCATCATATTATCGAATGGTCTCAACATATTCGTCATCATAACACATTTCTCCTATATACTTTTTTGTTAGACATTGAATAAAAGTGAAAAAGGGGACTGCCCCGAAGAGCAGTCCCCATGTATCAGAGCAGAACCGAAAGCCGGTTAAGCGACTTCAATCTTCTTTGTCTCCTTCTCTGCCTTAGCCGTGCGAGGAAGTGTGATGTGAAGCACACCGTCAGTAACCTTAGCCTCAATCTTGTCTTTCTCTACATCGTCAGGTAGCGTCAGAGCCTGCTCGTAATTGCTGTATGAGAACTCGCGGCGCAAGTAGTGCTCCTTCTTGTTCTCGTCTTTCTTCTCGTCCTTGTGCTCCAACTTGATGGTCAGGCAACCGTCCTTGTCAACGTTCACCTTGAAGTCATCCTTGGTGGTGCCAGGGGCTGCAAGCTCAACTTCGTAAGCCTTGTCGTTTTCCTTGACATTGATAGCAGGTGCTGTGACATTCATGCGCGGCATCCAACTCGTGTTCAACATATCGTCGAAATCATTGTCAAGCCAATTGTTCATGTCTCTTAAAACTGGATACAACATAAGTCAATACCTCCTAATTGTCAATTAATTCTTTATTTGTCCTCAGCTCTTCCATCGTCCTCAGGCTTCTTTCGTTGCCCTCGTCCGACATCCGAACCTCACTAACCAAAAAGCAATATGCGTGCCCAAAAGCCAAAGATGACAAATCGTGCCATAGCTGTCAGCAATGCTTAAAATATTTATACTTTACTGACAGATGAGATACATTGGAAGTTTAAAGACTACTACGCTACATGCGCAGTCTCACAGTCGGAAAGATACCGGGACGTTATACCTCACAGGGACAGGCTTACCATCTTGTTTCCCTGGAATCCACCGTGGCATATCCCGCACGACACGCAATGCTTCCTTATCCAGGATGGGATCAACAGACCTTATAACTCTCAAATCAGAAAAGGTCCCATCTGGCTCCACTACGAAAGAAACAACGACTCGTCCACTTATACCTTTCGTCTGCGCTTGGATCGGATACTTAATGTTTTCACTCAAATACCGCATCAAGGACGCGGCACCACCGGGGAAATGAGGCATCTGCTCAACAACTTCAAAGATCCGACCCTCCCATTTAACTGAATCGTTTAGCCCCTTTTCGGTGTTTTGGTCAAGATAACTTTCATTGTATCCCAACAACTTAAACGAAATATTAAAACGGCGGTCATCGTATAGGCTGGTGGATTTATAATAGCTGTAATTTCTACGTGCCTCAAAAGCAGGTATATCCACTCGCCTAGTCATTGACGGAGCTATGTCAATGTTAGTTTTATAGTAATCTTTATAGTCAAGCAGAGTACCACTCATGTCAAAATAACACAGACGGAATCTTACATTAGAAATCGTTTGTTTCGTATGATTTCTAAGTGAGAGTGTTCCTTCAGTGTCATTCCAATTTTGCTCATAGCATTCCATGGTAACAGCCACGCTATCAAGCGATGTATCATTGGCAAATGAAGCTTGAACACAGAATGCCAAGATTGATAAAAGTAAAAGGAAATGTTTCATATTCAATCTCTGACTAAATATTGTGCTTATTGAATGACTACTCTTTCACCTCTGTCAACTCTCCAGTCGTGGAGTCTATAATGAAGCCACGGACAATGATATTGTCGGGCACAAGCGGATGATGTTTCACCCGATACATCGTAGCCCTGACACTCTTCTCGGTGTCGCCAAAGCCGTCGAGCCACTGGCGGAGATTGATGTGCTGTTCCACTTCAGCCACCTTATCAGCGGCAATCCGCTCACGGATGAGATGCTCCATGTGTTCGCCGGTCATCTTGCCCGCGCCGCAGTCGGTATGATGGATGAGCATGATCTCCTCAATGCCTAACTCATAGATGCCCACGATGATGGAGCGCATGACAGCATCGTAGTCGTCGAGGATGACACCGCCCGCCACCTTGACCATCTTCACCTCACCGTTCTTGATGCCCAATGCCTCAGGCAGCATCACACTCAGACGGGTGTCCATGCAGGTGACGATCAGCGTCTTGCCCGATGGCTTTCCGTCCGTGATGTGTTTCTCGTAACCTTTGCCAGCAACGAAGCGCCGGTTGTTCTCTAAAATTTCGTCTATCATAATTGTATTGTAGCTTTAAATTGTCTGCATGATTTGTGTGTTGTCAATACTCGATTATTTTATAGGGTTTCAGAATCCATCCACTTTCTCCTGCCTCCAAATGATATTGTACCTGCCGCATCTTGTTGGTGCCTTTTATGGGGAACCGGCGACAGAGGCTGTTCTCCACAATCTCCATTTCGTCATGTCCGGCATATTCCTGAGTCAACTTTTGGTCATCCTCAATCTTGGGCAGATAGATTTGGCTGAGCGACTTCCCATTGTTGGGACTATAGGCTATCAATGCGCCACATCGCTCCGGCTTAGTGGGGCGCAGGAAAACATACACTTCTGGGTAACCATCAATATTCAGATCTCCTATCTCGACATGGTTGACTTTATATCCATTCAATTCATTGGATATGCTGTCATTGACAACACTAAGACCATGAGGAAGGATGCAAACATGATGATTGTTATAGACAACCTTGTATGATATACCACTGCCAGGATAGTTCAGAGTTTGCTCATGATAGAAGTATTTTTGACTTGGATGGCTGAGACTCTTGGCTGAATCGCAGTCAGACCGTTGTCGTTCTGTTAATGCATTCTCCGAACTCATCTTGCCGAGAGCCGTCTGACGATGTACTCCACATGACCAGAGCATTGCAGACAGCATTACCAACGTCAAAAACTGAATTTGCTTCATACGCTTGCAAGTTTAGAAGTCATTGTTAACGATTTCCTTTCCGAAGGGTGCCAACGCCAGTCGCATCAGCCGGAAGTGCATCTTACCCCATGGAAAACCGACAATGGTGATGCAAAGCAGCAAACCCAAACCAAGATGTGTCAGTGCAATCCAGAAGCCGCCGACGAAGAACCAAAGGATGTTCATGAACATATTAAGGCACCCACCGTCCTGTGGCTTGTCAACAACATGCGAGCCGAATGGCCATAACGCAAGGATTCCCAAGCGCATGGTGGCGATGCCGAAAGGGATGCCGACGATGGTGATCATCAGCAACAGCGAGGAAACGAAATACTCGACCGCGATGCCGAATCCTCCAAAGATGAGCCAAATGATGTTTCCCAATATTTTCATGTCAGTGATTCTTGTTTCAAATGACGAATGCTTTTACTTGCAAAGATAATGAAAATCACCCAAAGCAAAGAATAGAATACAAAATTCATCTTCCTGCTCTATATGCGTGTGAATTCTAAAATGCGCTCTCTCCTCTATGTTGGCAACTGAAAGGATACCAAGCAGATAGTTCCAAACTGATTTTTCCTTTCGGACGAAATTAGGACGAAAATTAGGGGGCAAACTCTTGTGTGTTTCTGAGGATTATCTTATCTTTGCAAGGTCAATGATTGCTCTGCTACATTAAGCTACAATAAATTACTATTATGCTACAATATATATTGTATCTAATAAGCTGATTTTCAGAGGCGATATATTAGGCTACAGAAATTAGAAGCATTTAAGGCCATTAGCAATTCTGATATTTTGTTGGTTCTTTGTGTCGATGATATGTATTGAGAGCATGATTGGACAATAGGCGATAGGATTGCCTCATGATGGTTGTCTTTAGCGGTGGTTTAAGCTGTGATTTACTCCAGCCAACCCATCCTACGGACAACAAGAGAGGTGCTCAAAATCGCTTATGGACGTAGATAAAAATGTTAATATAACTAAATACAGATGTTGAACCCTGCTGACTTTCAGCGAGATAAGAGGGTTCGTCCACAGACGATGGTCGGACGATAAAGGGTCCATTAGGCCACTTTTTATAAAATTAGGCATCTGATTATCAATGAGTTAAGTGGGGTGGTAGTTGTAATATAAATCCTGCCTCCGCAACTATAACGTCCGAAGTCGTTGAACATCAACACTTCGGACTTTTTTGTTTTTATTTGCTAGTATATCGGATGATTTGTGGGTTGCTCGTAGAACGGGCATCTCAAATCGCTTGCATAAAGGCGATAACATTCCCTTGACTATCTCTTAACGCCAAAAACTGCGTCAGCCTGTTTTCAAGGTTTTATTTGTTTTTGTAAAAGTATCGTGTTCATGAGCTTTCTTCTCCAAACACGGGGTTGATCCGATGCGCCTGTCCGTGTCACGGGAAATGTCCATTGCGCCAAAAAAGGAGCGGCCGAACGACCGCTCCTTGTCATATTGTTTAGTATCCGATGGTGAAACGCTCCTTGTGGTGAGCGGGCTTCTCCAGTTCGTCGACCATAGCCACGGCATAGTCCTGGACGGAGATGTGGCTTGTGCCTGTTGTCGGGTCAACGATGAGGTCGTCTTTGCCCAGGCGGAATTTGCCCGTGCGCTGACCCTTATTGGCCTCTTCAAAGGCACCGGCCGGTGAGAAGAACACCCAGTCGAGGTCGTGCTCCTTGGTCAGATAGTGGAGATAGAAGTTGCCCAATGAGCGGACTGCGTCAATGATCTCGGCAGGGATGACACCGGTATCCACCACACGCACGCCAGGCTTGACAAACAGCGTGCCTGCACCGCCGACGATGAGCAGTCGACCTACGCCGGCTTTCTTCACAGCCTCTACAATCTTAGGATAGTTCTCGTCATTGATCTTGCCCATCTGAGGGTTGTTCCATCCGGGGTTATAGGCTGAGATGACAGCATCCTTGCCCTTGGCAATCTTGGCGATGGCATCGACGTTGGCCACATCCTCTTGCACGGCTGTGAGGTTGTCGTTCTTGGGCAATTTAGAGATATTGCGCACTACTGCCGTCACCTTGTGACCACGGGAGAGCAGTTCGTTGAGAATAGCTGAACCTACAAATCCAGTCGCACCGATTAAAACTACATTTGCCATAATTCGTTTCCTTTCCTATTCATATATATTTTGTTACTACCTTGATTTGGGGGAGCCAACTGCTTGGCCTGCTTCCGCCTGGTTTACGAGTGCAAAATTAAGCATTTTCCTCCTACCTTGCAAGAAGGCACTTTTTGGTCTTATAGTTACCGTTTGGTAGGAATTGCATGTCTACTGACTTCTCCAATAGTGACTTTAACTAACATTAATATTAATGGTATTTGGGGGATGAAGCGATGTACTTGTGGGCTCGAAATAGTGTTCTTGTGGGTTCGAAGCAGTGTTCCCTATGTTGTAATGCTATAGAAAAAGATCGTTTGCTAGGTAGAGAATGATCTTTTTCTACTTAGTGAACAATCGTTTGCCAGTCATCAAAGCCCAGCGAAATTCACACTGAACTTCTGCATAGACGTTGATGGCGCCAACCTTCGTCTTATATAATCAAACAAAAAAAAGGACTGCTTTTTGAGCAGTCCCCATATTCCTGAGCAGTAATGAAATCGGTTAAGCGACTTCAATCTTCTTTGTCTCTTTCTCTGCCTTTGCCGTGCGAGGAAGCGTGATGTGAAGCACACCGTCAGTAACCTTAGCCTCAATCTTGTCTTTCTCCACGTCGTCAGGCAGCGTCAGAGCCTGCTCGTAATTGCTGTATGAGAACTCGCGGCGCAGATAGTGCTCCTTCTTGTTCTCATCCTTCTTTTCGTCCTTGTGTTCCATCTTGATGGTCAGGTAACCGTCTTTATCAACGTTCACCTTGAAGTCATCCTTGGTTGCGCCAGGAGCAGCAAGCTCAACTTCGTAAGCCTTATCATTTTCCTTGACATTGATAGCAGGTGCTGTAACGTTTACACGCGGCATCCAACTTGTGTCTAACATGTTATCAAAGTCATTGCTCAACCAATTGTTCATGTCACTAAGTACTGGATACAACATAATACAAAACCTCCTAATTATCAATTAATTCTTTATCATCTTTGGAGCTCTTCCGTCGTCCTCAGGCTTCTTTCGTTGCCCTCGTCCGACTTTGAATAAAGGTTAGCTGCGATCAGCAAATTGGAATTTAGCTTCCTTTGCACTCGCTTGCAAATCTTTTCGAACTTCACTATCCCTCAGTGCAATATGCGTGCCCGAAGTCAATTGATGGCAAATCATGCCACAGCTGTCAGCAATGTTTAAAATATTTACACTTTGCTGACAATTGTGACAATGTTTTATGCAAGTCAGCTTGCTATATTATCAGATAATATATAATGTACCGCACAGCATCGCTTCATTGTTCCATGAGAAGTGTTTGAGGAATAGTGGGGGTAGGGGATTTGCAACCTTATATGACATTGCTGAGCTTCGCGTATTGCATGACTGAAGCGGGGATCGGCGTTGCCATTTTCCACTTGATTTGCATCTGACGACCATAGCTCACACGGTTGTAGGTGTGGCTGATGTATGACGTCTTGCCCAGGTAGACATATCCCATCGTGCGGTATTTATCATCGGGGAACTCACTCTGCTGTCTGACAAACAACAGCGTGTTTTGGCGCTGGTGTATGTAGTTTTGTCCTGTAGGGGAATCGGGCGAGACCTTGTTTTGCGTGTCCCACTGAAAGACTTCATCGGTCAGGGCATGGTCATCATAGTTTGTTGACGAGCCCTCTTCCCGGTTCTTGATGATGTCGACATACATAGCCTCGACGTTCAGTTTTTTGTTGCGCTCAACACCCTCACGCACCGATGACTGGCGCTGTAGGGTAGAGGTGCCCAATGCCACGCGTATCTGATCCCTCGTGTAGATGCCATGCAGTTTGAGTGGGAAATCAGCGATACCCGAGTTGTCATCCACCTCGAAAGTAGTGCATCTGTTTTTCAAGATGTGCATGATTTCTTCTATCTCATGGCATGTTATCTCATCACCCGACACATCATCCATGAAGTCTTGCAGTGAAGCATACTGTCCGGCTTTCTGAAACAAATCGTAATATAGCATCAGTGTCATGCGTTGCTCCTTCCGGCTCAATTCTGCAACGCTGATACGGAACTTTTCTGATGCCATCTTTGAGATGAATGAGAAATAGGAATAGGAGTCGGTAGAGAGCCATTTGTTGTGCACCGCTTTCGACAGTTGAGTTTCAAACTTTGAATGCACTGTTGTCAATCCGGCTTCATAGAGATAACTGTTCCACGAAAAGCCATTGTTATAGATTCTCTCTAATGGTGTCTTGTAGATCTTTACGAAGTTAGTCAGTGTCGGGTTCAGTCCATGATTGTTCTTGAAATCATGCACGAGTCCGATGATTCTGTTTTTGGAGAACTTCCTTATCGCCTGGTTGATGTTGGCCAGCACATATTCCTTTGCTTTCGGCTCAAGAGATATTTGGCAATTCAACGGCAGGTGAGGGAAGTCGTGGTTGATCTCTTCGGCAACGCTCATCGAGGAACGTCCAATGATGGCGCGGAACCGCTCTGTATAGTTGAACTCCGATCTGCACTCCCCGACGAAGTCCAGCACCGTGACGAACTCCTTGCCTTGGGCCTTTCTCAGACCACGGCCGAACTGCTGTAGGAAGATTGTCAGGCTCTCGGTAGGACGCAGAAACAAAACAGTGTCTATCTCAGGAATATCCACACCCTCGTTGAACATGTCCACGACGAAGAGATAGTTGATTCTGCCGGACTTCAAATCATTGTATAGCGGAGTTCGGGCATAGGCATTCTCGCTTGTCAAGGATGCCGACCGCAATCCGCTCAACGTGAACTTCGCCGCCATGAACTTGGCGTGTTCCTGGCTCACGCAGAAGCAAAGCGCCTTGACCTTGTGCTCGTCGGGGAGATATTCTTTCAGCTTGTTGATAATCAGGGTAGCCCGGAGGTCATTGCCGGTGTAGAGCCTTGTCAGTTCAGACACGTCGTAATGGCCTTGCTTCCAACTGACTTTTCTGAGATCTACACAGTCCGTTATCCCGTAGTAATGAAAGGGACTCAGCAGTTCATTGTTCAGTGCCGTGTCCAGTCTGATCTCCGCGGAGATATGTCCGTCGAAGTCCTGCGTGATGTCTTTGCCGTCCATGCGCTCAGGGGTGGCCGTCAGTCCAAGCAGAATCTTCGGTTTGAACTTGTCAATGATCTTACGATAGGAATTGGCAGCTACGTGATGCACCTCGTCAATGACGATATAGTCGTAATAATCATCAGCCAGTTGCAGCCCGTCGATGCGGTTGTTGATGATGTCTTTCGAGGCAAAGACATGAGCGTAGGACTGTGGAGTGGTGTTCTGACCGTACCACAGTTCACCGAAATTATAATCGCCGAGCACCATTCTGAAAGTGCTGAGCGACTGCTTGAGAATCTCCTCACGGTGGGCTACGAACAGCAATCTCGCGTGCCCATTGTGCTGTTCCAGGAACCGCTTGAAGTCCAATGCAGCGATCACAGTCTTACCCGTTCCCGTGGCGGCTACGACAAGATTCCTGTAGTGGTGATGCACCTGACGGTCAACCTGCAACTTCTCGAGAATGTCATTCTGATAGTCACGCGCATGCATTAAGTCCGCCAGACTGAAGTCCGACATAATCATGGGCTCATTCTTCAGCGCCGCAAGCAGACGGTTGTCGTCAATGCCATCGCGGAACACCTCAAACTCGTCGTCATTCCAATAACTGTCGAACGAGTTCTTAATGGCCGTTATCATCTGTGGCAATTCCATCTGTGTCACCTTCACATTCCACTCCTTGCCTGTGGTCATGGCGACATTCGACAGATTGGAAGAGCCGATATATGCTGTATGCAAGCCAGAGTTGCGCAGGAAAAGATACGATTTGGCATGGAGACGGTCGGCATTGCCGTTGAATGATATTTTGATGGTAGTATTGGACAGTGCAGCCAGTTTCTTGACAGCCTTGAAGTCTGTGGCTTGCATATAGGTTGTAGTAACAATTTTCAAACTGTGACCTTTACCGGTAAACTCTCTCAGCACATCCATCAGAGGATTTATACCTGAGAGCTTGATAAACGACACGACAAAGCATATTTCGTCGGCGGTCTGTATCTCCTTCTTCAGCTCACTCAGCAGTGACAAGCCTTTGCTGGTGAACAGGCTGCTGTGGAGCATACTCGATGTAGGACGGACCTCAGCCAGATGCTGCTCTATGTCGGGATAATCGTTCTTCGACTTGTCGATGACGGCAGTGAGAATTTGATTCTGTGCATCTATCAGATTGTCATCTTTAATACTGAAGTCAAAAGCCAACTGCTTGATGATGGAGTTGGCAATGTCAATGCCTCTTTGCAAATCACGGTCGTCGTCGCCAAGCTGATTGAAAAGCTGTTTGATGAGCGCATAGAGATATTGCGAGAGATATTCGGCAATATTGCTTTTGTCTATGGGCTTCTTGCCAATGTAGTATTTACATTGGTCCATTTCGTCCAGCTTCCTTTTGAAAAACCGGTTGATGATCTGCTCGTATATGCCTAATTCCATAGCTGCTTATAATAATGAAGATTGTATATACGTGCAAAGATAATATGTTTTTTGTAAATGGTTCTATTCGGAACAAAAAAACTCTCCTCCTCAAATTCTTGAGATCAAAGCTGTCAGAACTTGAGAAGGAGAGAATTACTCTTGTGTATGATTGAGAATTGATGGAAATTGTCGCTGGATAGTTGCTACGCTATCACTTGTCCTTGTTGAGGACCTGCATGATGTCTTCGGCGATCTGCTGGTCTTGCAGATGGTTGTCTGTGAGCAGCTGGTTGACATCGTAGCGGTCGTAGAGCATCTTGCGCACACCGAAGTTGAGCACGCGGACGTCCGAGGGTCCGTAGAAGCGAGCCACGGTCTCACCATATCCACCGTCAAGACTTCCGTCCTCGATAGTGGCCACAAGGCTGTGGTCGGCTTTCAGGTCTTCAAGGAGCTGCTCATCGAGTCCGGAGAGGTAGCGCGGATTGATGAGCGTGGCGTCGATGCCCTTCTCGGTCAGCAACTGCCTGACAGCCTCACCCTTTTGGAAGAAGTCGCCCACGGCGATGATGGCGACGCGGGCGCCACGGTGAGTCACCACAGCCTTGTTCAGGTCGCTGTAGTCACTGTCTACGGCCTCTGTGGAATGATGCACTCCAAAGGCAGGCACACGGATGGCCACTGAGTATTGGTCCTGTCGGATAGCCCAGCTCTCCATGGCGCGTAGTTCCTCCCATGTGGTTGGTGCGAGGTAGACGAGGTTAGGGATGTGGCTGATCATGGGGATGTCGAAGAAGCAGATGTGCGTGAAGTCGTTCATGCCATAGACGCTGGCACCGAGCACGTTGATAACGGCTGGATTGCCGTTGACAGCGAGGTCTTGCGCCAACTGGTCATAGGTGCGCTGCAAGAAGGTGGCGTAGGTGCTGAACACCGGGCGCGCACCTCTCTTGGCCATTCCTGAGGCAAGGGCGACACCCTCTTCTTCGGCGATACCCACATCGACGAACTGCTTTCCGAGGGCTTCGCGGCGCTCTTTAGTGAAACCTAAGGCTGCGGGCACAGCGGCGGTGATGGCCACGAGTTTCTCGTCGCGCTTCATCTCCTCGAAGAGCCAGTCGCCGAGCAACATATCCATTGACTTGCCGCCATGCGACGGGTTGAGGGGACTGCCATCCTCAAGATGGAAGGGCATGCTCCAGTGCCAACGTTCTTTGTCAGCCACGGCGGGGGCGTAGCCATGACCTTTCTCGGTGTGGATGTGCACCACCACGGGATGGTCGATGTCTTTGACCTTGCGGAAAGCCTCAATGAGACTGCCCACATCGTTGCCCCGCTCCACGTAGAGGTAGTCGAAGCCGAGGGCACGGAAGTAGTTGCACTCCGCCTGGCCGCCGCTCTCGCGCAGACGCTTGAGGTTACGGTACAGCCCGCCATGATTCTCGGCAATGCTCATCTCGTTGTCGTTGACCACGACGATGATGTTCGTACCCAGTTCGGCTGCAGTGTCCAGCCCCTCGAAGGCCTCTCCGCCTGAGAGCGAGCCGTCGCCGATGACGGCAATGACGTTCTCCTTGCCGCCGAGAATGTCGCGGGCTTTCTGCAAACCTGTAGCTAAAGCAATGGAGGTGGAGGTGTGACCAATTTCGAAGTTATCATATACCGGACTTTCCAGTGGCGAGGAATAGCCCGAGATGCCGTCCATGCTGTCCACATTGAGGAAACCGTCCTTGCGTCCGGTGAGCATCTTGTGGGGATAGCTTTGGTGCGAGACGTCGAAGACAATCTTGTCCTCCGGAGCATTGAAGACGTAGTGCAGAGCCACGGTAGCTTCGGTGAACCCGAGATTAGGTCCTACATGGCCTCCGTGATGGCTCACACGGTTGAGCACACCTTGTCTTACTTCCTCAGCCACCACGCCGAGCTGTTCTATGGTCAGTGATTTCAAGTCCTTGGGACTGTTGATGTTTTCTATATACATGTGTCTATATTGTTTTTTATGTTTCCGGGTGCAAAGTTACTACTTTCTATTCGTTTATTGCTTATCCAAATTATGGTGTTGCTAACCCAAATTACAGAAACATCGGCAAACGATCGCCATGGTGTGTTGGCAGAAAGAAACTGTGGCCTCTCGGGCGATGCCATACGACATACACCCGGAGGCCACAATTTCATTAACTCGTTTAGATTTCTTATTCTGACGTCAGTTCTAGCACATGGCTGGTGCCTTGCGTCGCCGTCAGGATGGGAAGTCCAACCTTCATGAGATAGTCGCCGGAATACTGCTGCCCGTCGCAACTGAGATCTGACGTCTTTCCGGGCATGAGGTTGATTTCCTTCACCGTATAGCGGCGTGCAGCGTCGAGACCTTGCAGGCGCACGTTGCGCAAAGGCTCCTCGAAGCGTGGATGCAAGTCATAGGCGAAGACCACGGCATGGCCCTTGTCCTGACTGACGTAGTCGAGGGCGGCATGGTTGGTCTCATAGGGCGAGACGAGACGATACTGCTCGCCATTGAGGATGACGTCCTCCAAGCGGCGCCAGTTGGCTACGGCGAGCTGCGTGAACTGGTAGTCTTCCTTGGACAGCGACTTCAGGTCGATGTCAAATCCGAGCTTGCAGGAAGAGGCCACATCGGTACGGAACTTCACAGAACTCTGTTTGTTCCAGTTCGTGACATGGGCAGCGATGGCCTTGGCAGGGAAGAACTTCGACATGGACCACTGGATATAGATACGCTCAAAGGGGTCGGTGTCGTCGGAAGCCCACAGCTCACCGAAATATTTCAAGGCCTCGTAGTCGCAGCGGGCACCGCCACCCGAGCAAAGCATCATCTTCAGCTTGGGATATTTGGCATGAATGCGCTCCAGAACTTTGTAGAGGCCGCGCACATAGTCGATGTAGAGATTGCCCTGGTTGCCCTTCTCATAGGGGGAGTAGATATTCGTGATGGGTGAGTTGCAGTCCCATTTGAAATAGACGATGTTGGGATTCTCGGTCATCAGCTTGTCGACGATGCCGAAAACATACTGCTGCACCTCGGGGTTGGAGAGGTCGAGGACGAGCTGGTTGCGGTAGTAGTACGTCTTGCGGTTGGGTTGTTCGATGACCCAGTCGTGGTGCTTCTCATACAGTTCGCTCTTCGGGTTGACCATCTCCGGCTCTATCCACAGACCGAACTTCACGCCAGCTTCTTTGGCAGCCTTTGTCAGCGCAGAAATGCCTCCGGGCAGTTTGCTGTGAGTCGGTTCCCAGTCGCCAAGGCCGGCGTGATCGTCCTTTCGCGGGTATTTATTGCCGAACCATCCGTCGTCGAGCAGAAACATATCCACGCCGAGGTCTTTGGCATCTTTCATCAGCTCGGCAAGCGACTCTTGATTGAAGTCGAAGCCGGTGTTCTCCCAGTTGTTGAGCAGTGTCATGCGTGAGCCCTCGCCGTTCCAGAGCTGGTAGCGGCGTGCCCAGTCGTGCAGGTTGCGTGTGGCTTGGGAGGTGCCGGTATCGCTGAGCGTGAATATAAACTCCGGGGTCTTGAATGTCTCGCCGGCGCGTAGCACATAGTCGGAGGCGTAGGGGTTGATGGCGGGGATGACACGCAAGCAGCCGACGTTGTCAACCTCGAAGGTGCAGCTGAAGTTGCCCGTCCAGCCGATGGTGCCGAGCATCACACGTCCCTCGTTCTCACGGGCAGGACCGTCGATGCCGAGCTCGAAGAACGGCTCGCTCTGCTCAGCGGCGCGGGTTCCGAGTTTGGTGTCGATGATCTTCTTGCCAAACTGTAGCTGCTGTGTAGCGGGCTGACCCTCGCGTGCCCAGTCGCTGTGGTAGTTGGTCAGGTAATATTTGTTGGCATTGAAATAGAAGATACCGCTGGCATAGCGCCACAGCGTCACAGGCTTCTTCTCCTTGTGGCGAATCTCGCTCCATGTCTTGATGACATTCTCCTTGGCATAGGCAACGTAGTGCAAAGTCACCTCGTCGGCATACTGGTCGTCGGCAAGGCGGATGATGGTCTCGGTGCCACCCTTCACCTTCTTTTGCTCGCTACCTTGATAATATAAATAGGTGGAGAGGTTGCCGTCGGCATGGGTGATGGCCAGTGCCGGTTCGAAGAAGTCCTCACCTCCGGAGCCGGGGTAGGCCTCGCGGCCACGGATGCCATAGCTGCCGTCTGAGCCAGGCTTGATCTTCCAACTGAAGTGGTTGAAGTCAGCATCGGTGGCGAGCTTGTCGCCGAGATAGACCTGGTAGAGGCGATTGTTGTCGCCTACTTGCAGGACAAGGTCGATATTGTCGGTGCTGACACGAATGTTTTTGTTGTCAGCAGCGTGCGCCCCCAATGCCAGAATGAGCAGAGAGAGCAAGGGTAATAGCTTTTTCATGGATTCTGTATGCATTATTGAAATTCTGACGATACGAAGTTCCTGGTAGCGGACGGGCACAAGTTAATCATCAAGAAGACTTGTGCCCGTCTTACGGTTAATAACCTTCGTTCTGGTCCATGCTGCCGTCTTCCTTTCTCATCTGTGTGTTTTGGTTCAGCTCGGTCTGAGGAATAGGCAGAATCATATTGCTCTTGACAAATGAGCCGTTGGCCACACTGCGCTCGCACCATTTGTTGCGCTTGGTGACCAGCTCTTCCCACTTGCCGGTGCGTATGAGGTCGAAGCGGCGCCAGTTTTCTCCGAAGAGCTCACGCATACGCTCGTCCATGATCTTTGTGCGGAACTGCTCTTGTGTCATGCTTGTCCAATTGGCGACACCGGCTCTCTGGCGCACCTGGTTGACATAAGTGTTGGCCTCGTCGGTACGGTTGAGCTCATTGAGGCACTCTGCATAGCTCAGCAGCACATCGGCGTAACGCAGCACCGGAATGCTCTTGCCGGAAAGCCACATGTTGCTGATGTTCAGTCCAGAGTTTTTGTCTGTGCGATAATCCTCATATTTCTTGATATGTGGCTTGAGTTCATCGTAGTCATCACCTAAACCTTCCCATGTGAGTGTGCTGAGGTCTGGAGTGACACCATTGTATGAGAAGTCATAGCGGATGGACGCATCCCGGCGTTTGTCACCTTCTTCCCACAGGCCGCCCTCGCTGACACTGCTGTAAGCGTAGTGGGTCGGTACGGCGTGGTCGTAACCAGCAAAGTAGCATCCGTCAGTGAACCAGTTCTGTGCTGTACGGCTGCCGATCTGGAACTGTACCTGATTGGCATATCCACGGGCGTTGGAGAAGGTCTGTGTCATGATGACCTCACTGGAAGCCTTCTTGGTGTCGTAAGCAAACAAGTCGGCATAGTCGGGGTCGAGCTGATATTTGCCGGAGTTGATAACTGTCCGGAAGGCTTCAGCGGCTTTGGCATAATCGCGGAGGCCGGTCTCTTGTGGTGCGCTCATCAAAGCTTTGCCCAGCATCACGTAGCCTGCGTATTTGTTGGCACGGCCCTCGTCGTTGGTTTCAGCGGCTTTTGTGGCTTCCGTGAAATTGTCGATGATGAACTGCCATACTTCCTTCAGCGACCGGCGGCCGTAGTTGCCGCTGCCATCCTCGATGGGCACCCGGCCCCACAGCATGGTGGACTGCAGGGTGAGGAAGCCGCGGATGAAGCTCAGCTCAGCGATGAGCTGCTCTCCCTTGCTGCCCGCAGCGGGATGGGTGGCCTCCAAGGCGTTGATGGCGTCGGCAGCTTTGGCGATAACGGGCCAGCGATAGTTCCACATCTCTTGTACCTTGGGATTCTCGGCGTTGAGGTATCCACAGTTCCAGTCCCAGGCGGCGGATGTTGTGGTCTGCTCTTTCAGGGCCGTGAGTGCTCCGGCTTGTATCTCGTCAGTGCCGATGAGGGTCAGCCAGCAACGCTCATCGCGGTAATTCTCTTTCCATGAGGAATAGATATTGAGAACGTTCTTCTCGGCCGTGGCCATATTTTCGTACACCTGCTTTTCCGAGAGGGCTGTCTCGTTGGTCTGGTCCAACTGGTCAGTGCAGGAGGTTGCCGTCAGAAGCGCACCTGCTAATATGATGGCACTTATATATCTTGTTTTCATTGTATGCGACATAAAAGAGTTAGAAAGTGAAGTTGAGTCCAAAAGTAAACGAGCGGCATGGAGGATAGCCTGTGTCACCGGTCTCTGGGTCCATACCTTTATATTTGGTGATGACAAACAGGTTGTTGGCCGTGGCATAGAGGCGAAGGGCCTCAAAACCGATGTGCTTCAGCAGCTCTGGCTTGAAGTTATAGCTCAGTGAGAGCGTAGCGAGACGGAGGAAGCTGGCGTTTTGGATGCTGAAGTCCATGTCTGATGCCTTGTATCCGTTGTAGTTGCTTGTATTGGTGACCACGCGTGGGAATTTGGCATTGGTGTTGTCGGCTGACCAACGGTCGAGGAGGTCGGTGCTGGCCTGGCTGAGTCCGTAGCTGGTGATTAGGCTCTCATACCAGGGCGAGATCTTCTTGGCGCCCAACTGATAGTTGAACACGGCGTTGAGGGTAAATCCTTTGTAGGTAACGTCTGTGGCGAAGCCACCATACCACTTCGGGTCTGTCTGGCCAACGATGGTTCGGTCATATTCGTTGATGACGCCGTCGGGCTTGCCATTAGGACCGGAGATGTCCTGTGGGAACAGGTCACCTAACTGTACGGTATGTCCATTGTAGTTGAGTCCTTCCCACTGACTGCGATTGCTCTCGTTGGCAATGCCGCCTGTCTTAAGGGTATAGATGGTGTGCAGAGGCTGGTCAATGAAGATGTTGCCTTCACGCTCTGTGCCGTTGAGAATCTGCTTGACATCACCGTAGAGTTTCGAAACTTTGTTCTTGTCGTGTGAGATGTTGAAGTTGGCATTCCACTGTACGTTTTTGTTCTGAATGATGGCGGCGTTAAGGTTGAACTCCACACCGTTGTTCTTCACCTGACCGATGTTCTCCCAAGTCGTCTCAAAACCTGTTGTGGTGGGCAGTGAGTGCTGTAAGAGCAGGTCGTCGTTGACAGTGTTGAAATAGTCAAAGCTGGCGTTGATGCGGTTGTTGAGGAAAGCCACGTCCAAGCCTATGTTCAGCTGCTTTTGCTTCTCCCATGTCAGTGCCGGTGTACCGCGGTTGGTGCTGCGGCTGATGGATGCGGAACCGACAGTGGTACCGTTGACACTACTGCGCAGTGCCATCATGTTGTACCATGATTCGTAGACGTAGTTGGCAATGTCCTGGTTACCGGCTACACCGTAGCCGACGCGCAGTTTCAGTTTGTCCATCCATGACACATTCTGCAAGAACTTCTCTTGACGCACATCCCATGCCAGTGAGAACGATGGCAGCAAGCCCCATTTGTGGCCACTGGCAAATTTAGAAGAACCGTCGAGACGGGCTGTAGCCGTAGCGTAGTATTTGTTGGCATAGACATAGTTGCCTCTGATCAGGTAGCTCATCAGCGTCTGAGTGTAGAAGTCTGAACCAATCTCTGTGCTCTCGAACTTCGAGGCAGCGTCGAGTTTCTTATAGCCTAAGTCGTCGCTGGCGAAGCGATAGCCCTTGGCTTTGGTGTAGTCGCCCTTTGTCTTTGTGAAAGACGTACCCATGAGGAGGTTCAGAGCGTGAACCTTGTTGAAGACATGGTCGTAGGTGACGGTGTTATCCCATTGCCAGTTGGTACGTGTCCAGCGCTCATGCTTGGCATTGGCGTCACCGGCGGTGTCGCTCTGCGGCTCGTTGCGCACACTTGTCGGCGCATCACTGGGCATATACTCCATCCATTTCTGATTGCTGATCTGTACGGCCAGCGTGGAACGGAAGTTCAAGCCTTGGATAGGATTGATGTTGATGTAGTTGGTGGAAGAGAGCGTCTGGCGGTTGGGCTTATATTGCACTTCCTCCATAGCAAAGGGGTTGAACTCGTTGTTGTAGTTGGAGTTGTTCGACTGATAGTAGACATACTCATACGGAGCCGTATGCATGGTAGCTGGGTCAGCGTAGGGCGCATAGTCCAGCAGCGGGTTACCGTTGAGGGCTTTGGTGTAGACCGTGTTGTCGTGCATGTGGTCGGTGGTATAGTTGAAACTGGTGTTTGTACCAACTTTCAACCACGGCTTGATTTGTGTGTCGGCGTTGATACGACCGTTATACTTCTCCTGGTTGCTGTGTCCCAGAATGCCGTTGTTGCTGCTATAGTTGAGTGATACGTAGAAATTGCCTTTCTCCATGCCATTAGAGAAGCTGACGGTATGGTCCTGCTGGATACCCGTTCTGAGCACTTGGTCGATCCAGTCATAGCTTTTCCCATTCTTGTAGGCATCCATCTCGTCGGGGCTGAAGGCTAAGTTGGTGCCCAGCAAGGTGTTATTGATGTAGGTCTGTCGGTCTGCATTGGGATGGTCGAGCATATAGCCGTTGGCAAAGGCGTCGATGCGGAGGTCGCCCAACTGCTGTGCGCTCATGGTCTTGGGAAGATGGCTCTTTGTCGTGGCACTGATAAATCCGGCATAGCTCACCTTGCCCTCGCCGCGCTTCGCTTTCTTGGTGGTAATCAGCACCACACCGTTGGCGCCTCGGCTACCATAGATGGCTGTGGCACTGGCATCCTTGAGCACCTGGATGTTCTCCACGTCATTGGGGTTGATGCTGCTGAATCCACCGAATGAGTTGTCCATCACCTGGCCGTCAACGACATAGATAGGGTCGGAGCCGGAGTTGATGGTGTTCACACCACGAATCTTGATGGAGCTGTCATCGGCAGGATTGGCGTTGGCGATGACAGAGACACCCGGCATGCGGCCTTGGATGGCTTCGTTGACATTGGTCACAGGACGCTGTTCCAATGTCTTGGAGTCCACCATAGCCACGGATCCTGTCAGATCGCCCTTGCGCATGACTGCACCGACGATGACCACCTCGTCAAGCGAGGCGTTCTCTTCATCCAGCACAATCTTGAGATTTCCGTTTCCCACCTTCACTTTCTTGGTCTTGAAACCAATATAGGAGATGGTCAGCTCGGCATTGGCATCGGCTTGCAGGGTGAAGTTGCCGTCGATGTCGGTAACGGTGCCTTTGGTGGTGCCCGTAATCGTGACACTGGCACCAATGATAGGCTCTGCGGTCTTGTCAACCACATTACCTTTAACAGTGGTCAACTGCGCCATCGCGTTGAGCGTTGCGCATATGACAACAATGAGTAATGATAAAAAACGTTTGGCCATGTTCAGGTTGATTTATGGTTATAATAAAAGATTTGTCGATGAATGGTAGCTACGAGTTGTCTCGTATCGTCGATGCAAAGTTAGAGAAAAATAGGGTGGGTTGGTGGGATTAGTAGTGATAAAGTAAACTGACCATACCTATTATTATTTAGGAAGCTGCTAATAATCAAAATGTTACGCTTATGGAACATTTTACTCAAAGTAAGTCGTATAATTGATTAAATTTTGTTATCTTTGCACTCGTAATAACCATCATCATCATGAGAAGAGCTTTTTGCGTCATCTTTTTCCTTGTTGTATCCCTCTGCTATGCACAGGCCGCCATCACAGATGAGATGCTTGCGCCTCTTGACAGTGTGCTGTCGCATCGCAATGATTACATGCATAAAAAAGAGCTGCGGTTGGACAAACTGCGGCACAGCATACGTTACACACGTGACGGACATAAGTTGCTCGCCCTGTATGAGAAGATGTATGACGAGTATTATACCTATCGCTTTGACTCGGCCATGAGCTACGCCAAGCGCGAACATGAGCTGGCCGTGTCGTTGGGCGACCGACGCTACACCACACTCTCTCAGCTTCATCGTGCCCTACTCTTGGCCACCAGTGGCTACTACAGCGAGGCGGAGCATTTGTTCCAAAGTGTGGACACCACAGGGATGGACCGACAACTCTGGTTTACCTACAACTGGACCGGGTTGTGGATCTATAGCTATTGGTCGGGGTACAGCCAAGGCAATGACTTCGTGGCCGTTTACGACAAGAAACGTGACGAATATATTCAGCGCAGCTTGTCTTATGCCGACAAGGGCAGTGCGCTGTGGTGTTATCTCTATGCCGAGCTGATCTATTACCGTGACCATGACCTCAAGACGTCACTCCATTATTATGGTTTGGCAGAGCGTCGCGCCCCGAAAGCGTCAAGAACCTATGCATCCGCCACCTATGGACTGGCCCGGTGCTATAAGGAGATGGGACAGATGCAGCGCTATGATTATTGGAGCATACGCTCGGCCATCTCTGACCAGCTCTGTCCTCTGAAAGAAAACCTCTCGCTTCAGGAACTGGCCATGCATCTCTTCCAGAAAGATGAGCGCAACGCTGAAAGAGCTTCACGCTATCTCTACTTCTCGCTCGACGACGCCCAGTTCTATCATAACAAGCTGCGCATCCTCGGCATCTCAGAGAAGTTGCCGGGCATCATGGCTGTTTATGAGCGACAGCTCTATCATGGCAAACAAGTGAGAACACGGCAAAACTATCTATTAGGTGTGCTGGCTGTTGTACTTCTCTGTGCCCTTGTCGTCATCTTGCGACAAAACAAGAAGTTGAACAGGAAAGAGCGGGAAGTGAGCCGGCAAAACGACTTGCTCACCCAGATGAATCAGCAACTCACACAAGCCAACAGCAGACGCGAGAAGTATATGCGACTGTTCATGGACCTGTGTGCCTTGTACATCGGTAAGCTCAACAACTATCAAAAGTTGGTGGTCAGAAAAATCAAAGCGCACCAAGAAGGCGAGCTGGTACAGAAAGCCAACTCTACAAAACTGACGGAAAGTGAGGCGATAGAGTTTAATTCAAGATTTGACAAAGCTTTCATGGAACTGTTTCCTACCTTTGTCGACCAATTCAATGCGCTGTTGTGCCAAGGTAAGAAGGTAGAGGCCTCGAGCAAAGGGGGCCTCACTACTGAATTGCGCATCTATGCTTTGGTTAGGTTAGGGGTGGACGAAAGTGTAGAGATAGCCACCTTGCTCTTCTATTCTCCTCAGACCATCTATAATTACCGAACGGCCATGCGCAAGCGGGCCATCAACCCCGATACGTTCGAGGATGATGTGCGGGCCTTGCGCTGATTACTTATGCTCCTCTGGTTATTCCTCAGGTGTAATCGCTTCTGCGGCACCCAAAGAATGGGAGGTACAATATTTTGAGGCCAATAGAATCAAACTCATTATTGATTAAGCAGTGATTTGCTTGCGGTATTGCGCTGGTGTCATGCCGGTTTCCTTCTTGAACATACGGCTCAAGTGCTGAGGGTACTGGAAACCTATCTGATAGCTGACGTCGGTGATAGACCTGTCGGGGTCTGCAAGGAGTTTCTTTGTAGCGTCGATGATATGCTTATGGATATAGCTATGGCCGTCTACCCCCTCTCCTTCTTGATAAGGTCACCAAAATAGTAGGGCGAGAGACAGAGCTCCGACGCGGATCACGTTGCATCGCTTAGAGTACTGGTAGGCCTTCAGTCATTTCCTTGCCGAACTCCTCTAACAATGTTGCCGTGCCGACCATGTCAACTCGCAGAATCTCTTCCATCGAGGCCTACGAGGGGGAGACTCCTGCCGCGTTGACGAGGTTCGTAACCTCACCATACTTCTGTGCTTCCTTGACGAGGGTAAGAATATCGTCCTTGCTGCCAAGGTCCACCCAGAGCGTCGAGCACTCGAACCCTGCATCTTCCAAAGTCTTTGCAGCCGTCGCTGCGTTCTGCTCACTATAGTCAGCGAGCACCACATGCTTGCCTGCCGCCACCCTGCGCACGATGGCCTGGCCGATGGAACCGGCACCTATTAATACTGCTACTTGCTTCATAATCTTTGCTGTTGTTAATTTACAACTGCAAAGTTACGGCAAAAATCAGCATGGCCTTGTAGATGGAATCCTCATTCAATGACCACTTTTACAGATTCTGGCTTTTAGTGTTAGATTCTGACTTTTAGTGTTAGATTCTGACTATTAGTGTTAGATTCTGACTTTTAGTGGTAATGGTATCATTAGCGAATAAGTTAATGCCTTGCTCCTTGTTATTATTTTATCAAGAATTGGATGATCTCCTATGCACGTTGTGAATAGCACTAGTAATCTGATTTTCCTTATAAAAACACTTTTTCCCTTGTTCGTTCTGATATTATTTTGTACTTTTGTCCTATAATTCGTAACAATGTGAAAAGAACAGAGAAAATAATATAGAAACGGATAACACAACATGCTAAGCAAAATTTGCAATTTCATCTCAAAGTATATGGCGGGAATCGTCATCGTGGTAGCAGCGATGGCACTCTTGGTGCCGGCATCATTCAATTGGATTTCTACCTCATGGATAACGCCGTTCCTCGGGCTGGTGATGTTCGGCATGGGTCTGACCCTGAACCCGCATGACTTCAAGGTCGTCTTCACCCGTCCGAAGGACATCATCATTGGTAGTCTGGCTCAGTTTCTCATCATGCCGCTGACCGCTTTCTTGCTTTCGCGCGCCTTTGGCCTGAGCGATGAGCTGGCCATCGGCGTCATCCTTGTCGGCTGTTGTCCCGGCGGTACCGCCTCAAACGTCATGACCTATCTTGCCAAGGGCGACCTTGCGCTGTCGGTGGGCATGACAACGGTCAGCACGGTGCTGGCCCCGATCCTCACGCCACTGCTCACTCTGCTCTATGCCGGTGAGCGTGTGCACGTCGATGCCCTTGGTATGTTCCTCAGCATCATCGAGGTAGTCATCCTGCCCATCATCCTCGGCTTTGTCTTCAAGAAACTGTTCCCCAAGCAGACGCAGCGGCTGGCAGCTTATCTGCCAGCCTTCTCTTCGGTGATGATTGCGTTGATCGTCGGCATCATCGTCAGTGCCAATGCTCCGAAGTTGCTTACCGGTGGTCTGCTCATCGTGCTTGTTGTCATGCTTCATAACATCTGTGGACTGAGCATGGGCTATCTCGTCGGACGTGTCCTCCGCCTGACTCACAAGAAATGCTCCGCGATCTCCATAGAGGTGGGCATGCAAAACTCTGGTCTTGCCAGTTCTTTGGCCACCGTTCACTTTGCCATGTACCCGATGGCCACTGTTCCCGGTGCCATTTTCTCAGTGTGGCATAATGTCAGTGGTGCTGTCGTCGCCAAGATCTACGCCAAGCAGCAAGAGAAAGAGGAGAGAAAAAAATAATGAGAGCAGGCACTATAGCATGTGTATGACACTTCGCCTGAACGACTGAGTGTCGGCGACGCTGGTATACATCATCATCTCGCTAAGCTGCTCATTCATCTTGCGTACTTTCTTCACCACGCCGTCCTTGCCTTCTTTCAGCAACGGGGCGAGGATGCCACGACCCACAGCCACAGCGTTGGCGCCGAGTGCCATTGCCTTGTAGGCATCGTAGCCTGTGTCTATGCCGCAGTCGACAAAGTACTGGAGATCAGGATCGTAAATCACCTCCATGATCTTCTGGAGCATATAGGTCGGTGGCACACCGAAGGGGATACGTCCGTGATGATGAGATATGACCAAGCCTTTGCAACCAGCGCGAACCGCATCGATGGCATCGTCAGGGGAGAGGACGCCCTTGGCGATGAAGGGCAGATGGGTGGACTTGACATATTGTGCCAGGTCTTCCTGTGTCACAGGGCCGAGCGGCTGTCCGTCGACAACATCGTAGTGGCCATCCTTGCCCGCGATGTGGTCGATGTCTATACCTACGGCAAAGGCACCGTGGGCTTCGGCAAAGGCGATCTGCTCCAATATCAGGTCGTGATCAGCAAACGGCTTGATGATTCTCACTGTTGGCGCACCGACGGCAGCGATGGCAGCAAATTCCTCGTCGGGCTCCATGCCCACCCAGTTGAGCAGGTTCATCTCCTTGGCTGCTTCGGCATAGGCTTCCATCGGCTTTTGTCCGTTCTTGCCCACCTTGTTGAGATGAGAGAAGGCCGGCATCATGATGGGTGAGCTGAACTTCCTGCCAAAAATCTTTGTCTCAAGATTGGGTTCCACAGCTCCTATCACTCTCATTTCCACCATCATGCTGTCGAGATAGCGTCGGTTGATAAGGTTGGCATCATCGGCTCTTCCGCTGGTGACAGGGATCAGACCTTCCGGTCCCGGCCACGGACTTTTTATCTTTCCTTCCATGTATTTATGTTTTTCGTTGGTAACTATACCGCAAATATACGGTTTTATTTCGAAAAGCAACCTTTCACATCTGAATATTTTCGATACATAGTAGTGATTTGACTTCTTGCCGCATCCGCTTTTCTCAGTTTTTGCAGTTCAGAATGGCTCAAGAGTTAAAATGTTGTTAATGGACATCAGTTAGTTTTGGCGGTTTGCCCTTATGTTCGTATCTTTGCGAACAATATGAAGAAGATATTGATTCTCTGCACTGGAAACAGTTGTCGCAGCAAGATGGCGCAAGCCTTCCTACAACATTTGGATGCCGGACTATATGTAAGGTCGGCGGGCACCCAACCTGCCCACTGTACGCATCCCCTGGCCATGGAAGTGATGGAGGAGGCAGGAGTGCCCATTCGTGATTTGCAACCACACGACGTCAAGGAGTTCACGCATGAGGAGTGGGACTTTGTGATCACCGTCTGTGACCATGCCCGGGAAACTTGTCCCGCTTTCGTGGGAAAGGTGAAACATCACTTGCATTTGGGCTTCCCCGATCCAGCACAGGCCAAGGGAACCAAGGATGAGCAACTTTCAGTATTCCGGGCTACAAGAGAACATATTGCTTTGACATTCAGCGAATTTTATCATCAATATATTCAAGAATCTCATGGATACGAAAAGAGACTATAGCCTTAAAGCCGAGCAGATAGCACGCTTTGCCAAAGCCCTGGCTCATCCCGCCAGGATACAGATATTGCAGTTCCTTGCCAGCAGGCAGGAATGCTACTTTGGTGACATCCATGACGAGCTGCCCATCGCCAAGGCCACCGTCAGCCAGCATCTCAAGGAACTCAAGGATGCCGGTCTCATCCAGGGTACCATTGAGGCACCCAAGGTGAGATACTGCATCAACCGCGACAACTGGCAGTATGCCCATGAACTGTTCTGTGATTTCTTTTCCAAGGAAATCAAGAGTGGCAGTTGCGGTTGCGGTAATAAGTAGATTGCTCAAGGCGGATCGTTTGTCCGCCTTATATAATAAGGTTTATGTTCGTAGTTTTACAAATAACTAATAATATGGATATTAAGATATTAGGATCCGGCTGTTGCCGTTGTAAGAAGACTTACGACATCGTCAAGCAAGTTGTCGAGGATGACCATATTGACGCCACCATAGAATACGTCACCGATATTGCAAAGATATTGGAATATGACATCATGTCGATGCCGGCCATCGTTATTGATGGTAAAGTTGTGCTTAATGGGCAAGTGCCCACAGCGGCTCAAGTGAGACAAATACTGAAGAATTAAACAAATAATAAAACAGACGATGAAAGAGATTGAGATTTTCGATCCGGCCATGTGCTGCTCCACTGGAGTTTGCGGCCTCAGTGTTGACAAGAATTTGCTGCGTATCGCCACACTCATTGATGCTCTGAAGAATATGGGCATTGAGGTGAAGCGCCATAACCTGAGCAGTGAGCCACAAGCCTTTATCCACAACGAAAAGGTGAAACAATTGCTCCAGGAGAAAGGTGCCGACGTGCTGCCCATTACGCTCGTCGGAGGCGAAATAGCCGTCATAGGACAATATCCTACTACAGCACAGATGAGTGAGTGGACAGGCAAGGACCTGACATTTGTTCCTGTCAGACATAGCTCTTGCTGTGACGAGGAAGAGAAATCACATGATGGTGGTTGCTGTTGTGGCGGAGAACAGAATGACGATCATGGTGGTTGCTGTTGTGGCGGAGAGCACAATGACAGTCATGATGGTTGTTGCTGTGGCGGAGAGCACAATGACAGTCATGATGGTTGCTGCTGTGGCGGAGAGCACAATGACAGTCATGACGGTGGTTGCTGTTGCGGCAAATAGATGAAGCCATGAAAGAATATGCTGTACAAGAGGTGGAGCAACAGAAATATCTGTTCTTCACCGGTAAGGGTGGTGTTGGTAAAACCAGTCTGGCCTGCGCCACCGCCATTGTCCTGACCGACAAAGGCGAGCAGGTACTGCTCATCAGCACTGATCCGGCTTCCAATCTTCAGGATGTCTTTCACCAGGATATTTCGCAGCACGGCACACCAATCGCTGAAGTGGCAGGGCTGACAGTCGTTAACCTTGATCCCATCAAGGCTGCCGACGAATATCGTGAGTCGGTGGTAGGTCCCTACCGAGGTGTACTGCCCGACTCCGCCATCACCAACATGGAAGAACAGTTGTCGGGATCCTGCACGGTAGAGATTGCCGCCTTCAACCAGTTCTCCGACTTCCTCACTAATGCGGAAGATGCACGCAAGTATGATCACATCATTTTCGACACGGCACCCACCGGCCATACCCTGCGTATGCTCCAGTTGCCAACGGCTTGGTCATCATTCATCAAGACGAGCAAGCACGGTGCATCATGCCTTGGTCAACTGTCGGGTCTCGACGAGCGTAAGGATGTCTATCGCCAGGCGGTGGACAACCTCGCTGATGGCAGTAAGACGAAACTGATACTGGTCAGCAGGCCACAGCAGGCTGCGCTCAAAGAGGCTGACCGGTCCGCGCGTGAACTCCAACAGTTAGGCATTGCTAATCAACTGCTCGTGGTCAACGGACTCATGTCCTCACCCGACAACGATGATGAGCTGGCCGCAGAAATGTATGCCACGCAGCAGCAGGCCTTAGGAACGATGCCCGATACGTTGGGCGCAATGGAGACCTTGTATGTGCCGTTGCGCTCTTACAACATGGACTCCGTGGCCAACATCCGCAAAATGCTCCGTACTGACAGCTCTGGTGTTGTATCTTCGTCGGAAAGTATCGGTGACTTTCCAACTCTCGACAACCTCATCCGCACCATCCACGACACGGGCAAGCGCGTGGTGTTTACCATGGGTAAGGGAGGTGTTGGTAAGACGACTATTGCCATGCAGATAGCCTTAGGATTGAAACAGTTAGGCGACGACATACTGCTCACCACCACTGATCCGGCCAACCACCTCAATGCCCATTTAGCACAACAGGCCAACATTGAAATGGCAGTCATCGATGAGCAAAAAGTGTTGGAGACGTATAAAGAAGAGGTCAGAGCGAAGGCTCGCGAGGCCGGTGTGACCGACTTCTCCTACATCGAGGAAGACCTGCGCAGCCCGTGTACCCAGGAGATTGCCGTCTTCCGCCGTTTTGCCGAGATCGTGATGCAGGCCGACAATAAGATCGTAGTCATCGACACCGCGCCCACGGGTCATGCTCTGCTGCTGCTCGACTCTACGCAGAGCTACGACCGACAGATTGCCCACAGCGAGGGCGACGCGCCCATTGCCGTCCAGCGGCTTCTGCCACGCTTGCGCGACGAAAGCCAGTCGGAGTTTGTCATCGTCACCTTGCCAGAGCCTACTCCCGTGCTGGAGGCAAAGCGCCTGCGCACAGACCTTGAGCGAGCCGGCATTCACCAGCGGTGGTGGGTGGTCAACCAGTGCCTCATCCTCAACCATTCCACAGACAGTTTCCTGCATGCCAAGGCAAATAGTGAAATTAAATGGATAGAAGAGGTCAGACGCATTACCGACGGTCACTTGGTTTTACGGCCTTGGATCAAATAACAACAGACTTTTCATCTGCTTCACAAAGATAGATAAAATAGTTTTCGTTCATCATGGAAGAAAGAAAAATTGGATTCTTTGACAAGTACCTTACTTTGTGGGTACTATTATGTATTGTTGTTGGTATTGCGGTGGGCAAGTTTCTGCCCGCTGTTCCTCAGACACTTTCGCGTTTTGAGTATGCGCATGTGAGCATTCCCGTGGCCATCCTCATCTGGGTGATGATCTACCCGATGATGATGAAAGTGGACTTCCAAAGCGTGAAGAATGTGGCCAAGCACCCCAAGGGGTTGGTAGTGACGTGTGTGGTCAACTGGCTCATCAAGCCGTTTACCATGTTCGGCATTGCCTGGTTCTTCCTCTTCGTGGTCTTCCAGCATTGGATTCCCACGAATCTGGCCCACGAATATTTAGCTGGTGCCGTGCTTTTAGGAGCCGCTCCCTGCACGGCAATGGTGTTTATCTGGAGTTACCTTTCCAACGGCAACCCTGCCTACACACTCGTACAGGTAGCTGTCAACGACCTTATTATCCTCGTGGCCTTCGCGCCCGTCGTGGCTTTGCTCCTGGGAGTGAGCGGAGTGGAGATACCCTACGACACGCTTTTGCTGAGTGTAGTGCTTTTTGTGGTACTTCCGCTCATCGCCGGTATCATCACGCGCACGACAGTCATAAAACGGAAGGGCAAGGAGTATTTCGAACAAGTATTCGTACACAAGTTCGACCGATACACCACAGCCGGATTGCTGCTCACACTCGTCATCCTCTTCTCATTCCAGGGTGAGACCATTTTGCGCAATCCTCTCCATATTGTGCTCATCGCCGTGCCACTCATCCTTCAGACCTATCTCATCTTTGCCGTTGCCTTTGGCTGGGCCAAGGCTTGGCACTTGCCCTACGACATCGCGGCTCCGGCAGGCATGATTGGAGCGTCCAACTTCTTTGAGTTGGCTGTTGCCGTAGCCATCAGTCTGTTCGGATTGCAGAGCGGTGCTGCTCTTGCCACTACCGTCGGTGTTCTTACCGAAGTGCCCATCATGCTCTCATTGGTAAGGATTGCCAAGGCAACGAGAAACCAATTCTTGTAAAAAGGGTAGGAGTTAGGTTTTTCCTTATATATAATAAGGAGTAAACACTTTCCGATTTGGCACAAACCGACCCACTGTCATGGGGACGATGCGAGTACAGTATTGTGTTTAAATACGGTGGAATATTGAAAAAAATGTCTTACCTTTGCATTGCTTTATGTGCGGCACGACGATAGCAGTCGTGAGCCGCCATGAAGTTAATGAGACCATATCGATGAAAACAAGCGACTCTATATCCATTTTCCAGCGTCCGCTGTGGGTAGCTGTCTTTGCTCTGACAGCAGCCATCGCGTGGGGCTTTGCCTATCCGCTCATCAAGTTAGGCTATGGCGAGTTTCAGATTACCCCGATGATGACGGGCAGCAAGATGCTCTTTGCCGGTGTGAGATTCTGCATTGCGGGACTGATCATTCTGGCTATGGCGAAGTTCGGACATAAGGACTTCCATGTCAGAAGCGGCATCGACTGGTGGTATCTTCTGCTCTTTTGCCTTGTCAACACCACCCTTCATTATGCCTTCTTCTATATAGGCCTCTCGCATAGTGAAGGTTCGCGCGCCGCTATTCTCAATTCGCTCAGCGTGTTCTCCGTGGTGATCATGGCTTGCATGTTTTTCAAGAGCGACCGTATGACACCCAACAAGATTGTCGGCTGCGTGATTGGCTTTGCCGGCATTCTCTCGCTGAACTTAGGAGGCGCGGACAGTGGGCGCTTCACATGGCTGGGTGACGGCATGATCATCCTCAATGCCCTCTGCGGTGCCACCGCCTCGCTGCTCACCCGTGGCCTCGGCAAGCGCGTCAACGTGTTTGTCGGGACAGGCTACAGTCTGGCTATCGGTGGCGTGATCCTCGTAGGCTTCGGCCTGCTTTTCGGCGGCACGTTGCCCCACGTCACAGCGTTGGGAAGCCTTTGGTTGTTGCTGCTCATCGGTATCAGCACCGTAGGCTTCTCGCTCTATAACAAGTTGCTCACGTGCAATCCCGTCGGCAAGGTAGCTATCTACAATTCACTGATCCCCGTAGTCGGTGCTGTCAGCTCATGTCTCTGCCTGCATGAGACGTTTTATTGGAAATATGTGCTGGCTGGAGCTTTGGCGACAGCCGGAATCTATATCATCAATAAGGGAAAGTAGAGAGGCTAACGGAAAGTCACGCGCACCGTCGTACCTTCGCCCTGCTTTGACTCCACGCTGACTGTTGCGCCGTGCTTCTCCAAGATAGCCTTGGCCAATGCCAGCCCCACACCATGGCCTATCACGGAGCCCGTGTTGGAAGCCCGGTAAAACGGTTCGAAGATATGAGGTAGATCATCTTTGGGAATGCCGATGCCCCGGTCACGAATCACGACAAGATGGTCGGTAATGATGATGGTAACTGGCTGTCCGTCGGAGTATTTGATGGCGTTATTGATGAGATTGTGAAAAGCCATCCGCAGCAGATGGGCATCGGCCGAAACCGTAAAGTCGCTTTGGCTGTCCACCTCGCAGCGACCCTTGGCGATGCTTTGCAACAATGGGGCGATGCTCACGGGCTCGAGTTCTGTCATCTCCTCGCCACTTCTGACATGAGAGAATTGCAGTAGCTCACGCATGATAGTCACCACACGCTCAGCCTCATGGGCAATGCGCCTAAGTATGTCCTGGTATTCCTGAGCAGAGTAGTCGCGCAGCAGCCCCACCTCACATTCACCTTGTATAGCCGTCAGCGGATTGTTGATCTCGTGCGACGCATTGTTGACGAACATCTTCTCGGTCTGATAGTCGCGGTCGATGCGGTCGAGCATACGCATGGCGTAGAGACGGCTGATGAGCCAGAGTACGCCAGCCGAGACGAGTACAAGAAACAGCAGTGCCCAGCGCAAAGTGCGTGAGATGTCGGCACCATATGGATTGCGGCTGAGCACGATGACGGCAAAGGTCCCCGTGTTGTCGTAGTAGACGAAGGCCGTACCCACCTCCTGGCCGTGCTCGAAGTTCACCGTCTGATTGGCATAGAGCTGTTTGATCTGTTCGTCATCGAGATAAGCACTGAGCACCTGCCGTGCCAAGTCATGGTTCTCTACATTGACGAAGAGCTCCTTGGAGGTAGGGATGGAAGCCTTTCGGCGGATGACCACATTGCGGTATTTCACCGGATCGAGTTCATCCTTGGAGAACTTCTCTTCTGCCACGGCATGCGCCTTCTCCTGCATATAGTGGAAATACAGATTGCGGATATAGTTGGAACTGAAGAAGTAGAACACCATTCCGGCGATGAGGAGCAAGCCAATGGTGATGCCCGAATAGATGAGTGAAATCTTGTGTCCTGTCTTCATGGTCTTTCCTCCCTACTGAAGCAATAGCCCATGCCGACGATGGTATGTATGAGCTTCGGCTCAAAACCCTCGTCGATTTTCTGGCGCAGATAGCGCACATAGACATCCACCACATTGGTGTTGGTGTCGAAGTCCTTGTCCCATACGTCGCGCAACAGTTGCCGTCGTGTCAGCGTCTCACCCTCGTGTCGCATGAGATATTCCAGCAGCCGGTACTCCTTTGTGCTCAGGTCCACCTCCGTGTTCTGCCGCCGGGCCTTGTGCGTGGCTGCGTTGATGCTCAGGTCGCCACAGGTGAGCGGTGCCGCTTGTCGATAGCTCTCCACGCGTCGCAGCAGTGCGTTGATGCGGGCCACAAGTTCGGTGAACTTAAATGGTTTCACCATATAGTCGTCGGCACCGGCCTGTAGTCCCAGCACGATGTCATCGGTGGTGCCGAGCGCGGTGAGCATGAGCACAGGAAGCGCATAGCCCCGCTGCTCGCGCAGATGGCGGCACACGTCGAGCCCCGTCATTCCCGGCATACGAATGTCAAGCACTGCCATGTCGTAGCCGTTAGCCTGTAGCTTCTCCCATGCCTCGTCGCCTCTGCCAACTCTGTCCACTTCAAATCCGAAGCTCTCCAGTCCCCGGCATACAAAGTCGGCAATGTTTTCTTCGTCTTCAGCCAGCAATATCCGTTTCATACCTCTTTTCTGTTGATGGTTTCTTTCATGTGCAAAGATAATCATTTCCTTCTAACCTGCAATCTTCATGGATATGATCTTCCCATGAATGATGCCGCCTAATACACGACCAATCCTACGACCCCACAGGCAAGCATGGCCAAGATTGGGTTGACTTTATAGCGCAGTGTAGCGAAGAAAACGGCCACGCACAGGGCGATGCTCAGAATGAAATAAGGTATGCTTTGCATCGGTGTGCCGAAGTTCTCCTTGTTCATTAGCAGCAGGGCAGCGGCGGCGATGAGTCCAATGATAGCCGGACGCAGTGCGGCAAAGACATTCTTCACCCAAGACGCGTCTTTATGGGTGAGTAGATAATGGCTGATGCTGATCATCAGGATAAACGACAGCCACATGATGCTCAGCGAGGCAAGCACTGAGCCGAGCACAGCAGCCCAAACGGGATAGCCCGCATTGATGACCGAAGTATAGCCCACATAGGTGGCGGCGTTGATGCCGATAGGTCCTGGTGTAGACTGACTGATGGCCACGATGTCGGTAAACTCGGCATTGGTGAGCCAATGGTTTTTCACGACCGTCTCGCTATAGATCAGCGACAGCATGGCATAGCCACCCCCAAAGTTAAAGATGCCTATCTTGCTGAATACATAGAACAGTTTGAGAAATATCATAGTCCTTACCTTTTTTTACTTCTTTACCTTTTTTACTCTTTTACTTTTTTACTTTTTACTCTTCCATACAGGTATCCTCCCACGCCTGCCACGATAATGATCCAGATCGGCGACACCGAGAAGGCGGCAATGAGCAGGCAGCTGACTACGGGAATCCAACATGTCGACCATGTGATCTTCGCTGTACGTGCCATCTTGAAACAAGGAGCGGCAATGAGAGCCACCACTGCAGGGCGTACGCCACGGAAGAACTTCTCGACATAGACATTGTCCTTGAAGTTATGGAAGAAGATGGCGATGAGCAGAATGGCGATGATAGAGGGAAGCGCGATGCCCAACGCACCGACAATGCCACCCCACACGCCACGCAGCTTATAGCCGATGTGACTTGCTATGTCGATGGAGAAGATGCCGGGTGTGGTCTGCGCCACCACCATGATGTCCATGAACTCCTCGCGGGTGATCCAGTGGTTTTTGTCGACATATTCCTGCTCCATGATAGGAATCATTGCATAGCCGCCACCAAGGGTGAAAGCGCCAATCTTATTACACGTGAGAAAGAATTTTAATAGCATACTCTGTATCGTTTATGATATTATTGTGTACCGAGGAAGCTACTCCTCGTCTTTAGCCGGTGCAAAGGTAGGTAGCTTTGACGGGGTAGGCAAAGAAAGGCTATTAAAAACCTTTAATATAGTATGAAAGCATTCTCATCAATTCTGTTTCAGCACGTTGCACAAACTCCGTAACTTTGCGGCGATGAAAAAACAGAGTAACATGAAAATACGATTATTGCTGATGGTGCTTGTGGCCTGGACTTGTTGTGAGGTGGGTCGGGCAGAGCGGCTCGGTTTTGCACAGGCCGACAGTCTGTTGGCTCAGCGCAATCACGCCCTCCGCTCCGCACGCTTGGACGTGTGTGCCGCCGAAGGACAGTTGGCACAGTCAAAACACTACGACAACCCCACGGTGAGCGTGATGTACAATGTGCAGAACCCCAACAACCACCGGTGGCTTGACGGCGGGCACGACGGCGAAGTGGATGTGCAAGTGTCACAACCCTTTGCTATCGGTGGCCAGCACACCGAACAGGTAAAACAGAACGCCGCGTTGCTGAAAGCTACCCACAGCCAGTTGCTCGTGACACAGCGCGATTTGCGCACTGAGGTGCACACCGCTATGGTGGACCTCTATTATCAACAGCAGCAGGCACGTGTCTATGACGAAGAAATAGCCTCGGCAGAAAAGATTCTCGCTGCCTACCATGAGCAGAGTGAGAAGGGCAACATCGCCGCTATGGAGACACAGCGCATCGCAACGATGGTGTATCAACTGCGCAAATCCCGCGCCGACCTGCTTCTCGAAGCGTCCGCTCTTGAAGCTCAACTGCGACAACTTTTGGCCCTCCCCGGTAGCGAGCCTCTCACTGTGGACCTCGATGAGCATGTTGCTCTCGCCAATGCCTCTGGCCTTTATCTCGCCCTGCAGGCTGGTCAGCGTGCAGCCCTTGACACCCTGCCGGAGATGCAGTTGCTCAGCCAGCAAAAGGAGGCCGCACAACATGCACTTCGCTGGCAACGCAGTCAGAGTTTGCCACAGCTGGCGGTGCAAGGAGAGTATGACAAGAATGGAAGCATCGGACACAACTATTTTGCTGTAGGACTGAGTGTCGCCGTCCCTCTGTGGAACCGCAACCGTGGCAACATCCGCAGCGCGCAGGCTGCCGTGGCGCAAGTTGCCATCGATAAGGAGCGACAGCAGCTCGCACTGACGCAACAGCGACAAGCCGACCTCGACATTGTGGGACAGTATCTCAAGCAGCTGGCCGAGCCGTCGCCCACGCTTGACAGCGACCTCAGCCAGATGCTCCATGCCGTCGAACAGCAGTTTATGAGCCGACATATCTCACTCATGGAATTTGTGGATCTCTATAGCAACTATCGCGACACGATGCTTGCCCGCCTCGATGCCAAGAACAAGATGCTTCAGGCTGCCGAGCGACTCAAAATCATGTGGAACAAATAGATTCATTCTATAATTCTCAAATTCTTGATAATAAGACAAATGGTTACAGATAATTAAACTGGAAATGATGAAGAAGCAATATATTCTATTCCTTGTCGGGCTTGCTTGCCTGTCCTCCTGCTCGCAGAAAGAAAAGAAAGCGGAGCGGGGTACCTACACATCGCTGCGCAACGAGGTTGTCAAGGCTACGCCCGTGGAGAAGCGCGCCTATGGTGATGAGCTCACACTCAATGGTGACGTGAGTTGTGATGAAGCCCTCGTGCGCAAGGTGTTTATCCCTTGCAGTGGCCGCATCAGTGGGCTGACCGTGGAAGTCGGTGACCAGGTAGCTGCAGGACAGCGGTTGGCTATCATCCACAGTGAGGAGGCGGCCGACTATAACAAAGGACTCGCTGACGCAGATGCGCAAATCAAGATGGCGCAGCGCGACTATCAGATGAAGCAGGACATGCACCGCTCTGGTATGGTGTCGGACAAAGAGGTGGCAGAAGCACGTGAACAACTGCTTATGGCCCGCAGTGAGCGTAGCCGATTGTCTGCTGTGGCGGGCATCAATGGCTTCGGCGGTAAGGCAACAGCTGTGTTGCGCTCACCGATCAGCGGATATGTCACGGCAAAGAATATCTATAACGACAGCTACGTAGGTCAGGACAGCGGCAATGGTGGAGAGGCACTGGAGATTGCCAACCTCAGCCGTGTGTGGGTCATCGCCGATGTCTATGAGAGCGACATCGCCAAAATCCATCAGGGTGCGCCCGTCAACGTGACTACGATGGCTTACGACGGCGAGGTGTTTCAAGGACATATAGATAAGGTGTATCGTGTGCTTGACAACGAGAGCAAGACGATGAAGGTGCGCATCACCCTCGACAATGCCCGTGGCTTGCTGCGCCCCGGAATGTTTGCCACGGTACACGTGGCCACCGGAGGAGGGCGTGCGGCTCTGTGCTGTGTACCCGCCAAAGCCATTGTCTTCGACGGAGGAGTGGACTATGTCGTCAAGGAAGTTGGCAAAGGCCGCTACCAGCGTCAGCCCGTCAAAGCCGAGCATGTGGGCCACGACTATGCCTATATCCTCAGCGGACTGCAGCCCGGCGAGCGTGTGGTGAGCAAAAACGCATTGTTGGTCTTTAATACGCTTGGCAATGAATAAGTTCATCGATTTCATCATCGCTTTCTCGCTCAAGCGCAAGTATCTTATTCTCGTCGTTACCCTCGCCGTGGTCGTTATGGGTGTAGTGAGCTTTCGCCAGACACCTATCGACGCTTTTCCCGATGTCACCAATACCAAGGTCACCATTATCACGCAGTGGCCGGGCCGCTCTGCTGAGGAGATAGAAAAGTTTGTCACCATCCCCATCGAGATCGCCATGAACTCGGTGCAGAAGAAAACCGACATCCGCTCCACCACGCTCTTCGGTCTGTCTGTGGTCACCGTGTGCTTCGACGACCATGTCGACGACGAGTTTGCCCGGCAGCAAGTCTATAACCTGCTTCACGATGCTGACCTGCCCGATGGCGTGGACCCCGACGTGCAGCCGTTGTCAGGACCTACCGGAGAAATCTATCGCTATACCCTTCGCAGCGACAGACGGTCGGTGCGAGAGTTGAAGACGCTGCAGGACTGGGTGATCGAACGGAAGTTGCGCTCTGTACCCGGCATTGCCGACATCGTCAGCTTCGGTGGTGAGGTGAAGACGTTTGAAGTCAGCGTCAATCCCAACCAACTCGCTACTTACGGCGTGAGTTCGCTCGAACTCTATCAAGCCATTGCCAACAGCAATGTCAACGTTGGTGGCGATGTCATCCAGCGCAGCTCGCAGGCATACGTGGTGCGCGGCATCGGACTCATCAACAATGTGCGGGAGATTGGTGACATCGTCGTGAAGAATGTCGGTGGCACGCCAATCCTTGTTCGCAACCTCGCCACTGTCCATGAGAGTTGCGAGCCCCGACTCGGTCAGGTGGGACGTGGCAAAGACAATGATGTCGTGGAGGGCATTGTGGTCATGCGCAAAGGCGAAAACACAGAGGAAGTCATCAAGGCATTGAAAAGCAAGATAGCGGAAATACAGCACGATGACTTGCCTAAGGACGTGAAGATAGTACCTTTTTATGACCGCGAGGATCTTGTCAACCTTGCCGTGGGTACAGTGATGCACAATGTCTTGGAGGGTATCATCCTCGTCACCCTTGTGGTGCTGCTGTTTATGAAAGACTGGCGTACGACGGTCATCGTGGCCTCTGTCATCCCGCTGGCTCTGCTCTTTGCCTTCATCGCCCTGCATGTCTGTGGCATGAGCGCCAACCTGCTCAGTATGGGAGCTATCGACTTCGGTATCATCATCGACGGTGCCGTGGTGATGGTGGAGGCACTCTTTGTGGCACTCTCGGCTCAGGCGCGTACCATCGGCATGGAGGCTTTCAACCGGCGCAGCCATTTAGGCATGATCCGTCAGACGGCACGCGGCAAAGCCAAGTCGGTGTTTTTCTCCAAGCTCATCATCATCACAGCACTGCTTCCTATCTTCACATTCCAGAAAGTAGAGGGTAAGATGTTCTCACCATTGGCCTACACGCTTGGCTTTGCCTTGCTCGGAGCTCTGCTGTTCACATTGACGCTGGTGCCCGTGCTTTCGGCGATGTTGCTGAAGATGAATGTACAGGAGAAGAAAAACCGCTTCCTTGCTTTCGTCTACCGTTATGCCGATGCTGCCTTTGCCTATTGCCACCACCACTGCCGCAAGGTCATCGCTGTGGCAATCGTAGCGATGGTAGCTGGTCTGGGCTGTTTCAAACTGCTTGGCTCCGAGTTTTTGCCAGAGATGAATGAAGGCTCTATCTATGCACGTGCCACTCTGCCGCAGAGCGTATCTCTGCCGCAGAGTGTGAAACTCGCCAATGAGTTCCGCCATATCCTGCTGACTTATCCCGAGGTGAGTCAGGTGATGACACAGACAGGACGGCCCAACGACGGTACCGATGCCACGGGATTCTACAACATTGAGCTCTTCGTGAAGCTATATCCCGAAAAGGAGTGGAAGACGGGACGCACCAAGGAGCAGGTTGTCGACGACATGAACAGGCGGCTGAGTGTCTATCCGGGTATCGACTTCAACTTTTCGCAACCTATCTCCGACAATGTGGAGGAGGCAGTGAGTGGCGTGAAAGGAGCCATCGTGGCAAAGGTTTACGGCAAGGATCTCGCGCAGAGCGAGAAGCTGGCTTGGCAGGTCTATCACACGATGAAGCCCATCCAAGGTATCACCGACCTTGGCGTCATCCGCAACATGGGACAACCGGAACTGCAAATCGACATCGACGAGGACCGGCTGGCTCGCTATGGCGTGAAGAAAGACGATGTGCAGAGCATCATCGAGATGGCGATTGGCGGTAAGGCTGCGTCACAAGTCTATGAGGATGAACGGAAGTTCAACCTCGTCGTGCGCTATGAGGAACCGTTCCGAGACAATGCGGAGGCCATCGCAAAGATCAAGGTGCCCACAGAGGACGGTCAGATGATACCCATCGGAGAGTTGGCAAGCATACGCTCCATTACAGGTCCGCTGATCATCTACCGCGAGAACCACAGCCGCTACTGCGCCGTGAAGTTCAGTGTGCGAGAACGCGACATGGGTTCTGCTGTCGACGAGGCGAGGGCAAAGGTAGCGAAAGCTGTGAAGTTGCCTGCCGGCTATAAGATTACGTGGAATGGCGACTTCGAGAATCAGAAGCGGGCCTCAGCCCGTCTGGCACAGATTGTCCCCATCAGTGTGCTGCTCATCTTTGTCATCCTCTACATCCTCTTTGGCAATGCACGTGATGCCGGACTGGTACTTACCAACGTGCCTTTTGCGGCAGTTGGTGGTATCCTCATCCTGCTCATCAGCCATACCAACTTCTCCATCTCGGCAGGTATTGGCTTCATCTGTCTCTTTGGCATCTGTATCCAGAACGGTGTGATCATGCTCATGGACATCAAGCACTTCCTGCGCCACCGCTATGCACTTTCCGATGCTGTGACGCATGGTATGCACTCCCGCATCCGCAGTGTGCTGATGACGGCCATGATGGCCACCCTTGGCTTGCTGCCTGCTGCACTCAGTCATGGCATCGGCAGCGAGAGCCAGCGGCCGCTTGCCACAGTGATCATTGGTGGTCTCGTGGGGGCTACGATCTTCACGCTGTTCATCTTCCCGCTCATCGTCGAGAGGATATACAGTCATGTCAATATTAAGAAGTTGAGATAATTAAAGACTCTCTCAAATCTCCCTGAGAGGGAGAGGACAAGTTACCGAAAGCAACATGAATGCTATATGGAAAAAGTGAAGATGGAAAAAGTGAGAAATATGCACAAGTTCTTTCATGAGACAGATGCCTTGAAGTCTCGGTCAAGATTTCATCGCCCAGTGCAGTGCATACTGCTTGGTGTGTTTCTGTCCTTATGCTTATGCCTGACCCCAACGACTGCTGTGGCACGCAGCCGTTTTATGACGGTCAAGATACCGGCGCACGGTTTGACGGAGCAGAAAGAGAGCATCGATTCATTGGTACGCTCGCTCCCTGGTGTGTTTTCCACATCATGGAATTGTCGTCATCATCTCTTCGTCGTGGTCTATGACCGCAAAGTGACCAGCCGCCGACAGTTGGTGAAAGTTATCGGCACAGCGTACGCACAGCATGAGGAGGACAAAGAGTCAGAAGAGGCGCAACGTAGTTCCGACTAACCAGCAAGTAACCCATTATCTCGTTTCGTCAACACCTTATTATATATACGTCTTGAATGCCCGATAGGATATTTGTTCCTGTCGGGCTTCTTAGTTGCTGCCAAGTATTAAGTGTGAGATAAGGGTACAAACGTTGCATGATGACATGTTAAATGTTGCACATAGTGGACTTATAGGCACTGAATGAGACATCATTCCAAGGTTTTTCGTATCTTTGCAAGCGTTATTAACCTCTTACAAGACTAAAGCCCAATCGAAGATGAGACGTTTTGTACTGATATGTTTATTGCTGTTCTTCGCAGGATGTCTGCCGAAGCGTACGTCTTTATGTGCTTACGGCAATCCGGAGCAGACAGCAAAACTCGATTTGAAGTTAGGCGGCGTACTATATACCGGCAATCAACTCTCCAGCAGTGCCGTCAAGGCAGTGTGCCAAGACCGTTATGGGTTTGTGTGGATAGGTACCGACTATGGACTCAACCGCTTCGACGGATATAGCTTCTCACTCTATCAGCATCATCGCCACGACAGCCATAGCATTGGCAGTAACGAGATCTGTGATATGCTGAGTGACAGCAAAGGCAGACTGTGGGTGGGCACCAACAAAGATCTGTCGCGCTATGACATCACGACCAACCGCTTCGACAATGTTCCCTTTCCAAAGAATATCCAACCGAGAGTCCCTGATTTGGTGGAAGCAAAGAATGGCGATATTTATATAGCCACTTCGGGTTATGGTGTCTTTGTGATTCGCAACGGCAGCGAAAAAATAGAAGAAGCCACAGAAATCAACCGTCTTACCAATGACAAGATGCTGGGACAACTCTGTTTTGACCATCAAGGAAATCTATGGATGACAGGTAAAGACAATGTCTTCTATCGCATCGCCATGAGGCAGGGACGCATCATGGGACTGAATCGTTGGAAACTGCCGCAGGGCGGTGTACAGCAATTCATGGTCCGCCATGACGGCACGCTCTTACTGGTTTTCAAGAATGCTTTGTTGGTCAATCATGGCAACAGCTTTGTAGCTTCCGATTACAATATTTCGCCGCAGATGTTACAAGTGGGATTGTCATGTGCCAAGGAGTCTCCGTCAGGTCAACTGTATATAGGTACGGAGCGAGGACTCTATCGCGTGCATCATGGGGCTGCACCCGAGTCGGTCCATTTTGTTCATGACCGCTTTGATCTCCGCCAAGCACCAGTACACGCCCTGTACTTTGACAAGTACGGCAATCTCTGGGCCCGATGTTTCCGCATCGGTCTGTTGTTGCTCAACGCTCGACCTCTGCCTTTTCAGATTTGGTCGTTTACATCTCAGAGACCTGCTTTTGATGTTGCGCTGTCGTCCGTCGCGCCTACCGACGATGGCGGAATGTGGTGCACAGCCTGGGGCAATGGTCTGATTCATTTCAATCGTTATGGTATTGTCACGCAGCACATTGGCGATGTTCCCGACGCGAATGTGGTTTATCATGCCCGCGACGGTCACTATTGGGTGGCCCGCGCCAATGGCCTTTATGAGTTGAATCCCTTGACGGGTAGCCTGTCTTTGGTCTTGGCGTGCAATGAAAATAAAGGAGTGATGTGTGATGACGGCTTGGGTACCCTCTTCTTCTCAGTAATGGGGAAGGGTGTGATGAGTTACGATACCCGCACCAAGATGTCACGCCTTTATCGTTCCACCGACAAGAGTCCCTTAGGCCATCTTTGTAATGACTGGGTCAGTGCCATGGTTGTGGATCGTAATCAGTGTCTGTGGATAGCGACAACGGACGGCGTGAGTTGCCTTGACTTGCGAACAGGCAGTTTCCATCCCTTCGGTTGGAATGTGCTTTTGGCAGGTCATGTGATGGAGTCGCTCTGCGTCACTCCCGATGATGACATTGTGATAGGCTCCGAGTCGGGGCTCTATCTTTACGACCGCCACTCCCATCGTGTCAAGCGTTTCCCCGGCAGCAGCGTCTTGCAGGACCAAAAGATCTGTAGCGTGCAGAGCGACATGTGGGGCGACCTGTGGGTGAGCACTCCGGCGGGACTGTGGCAATACGATCACCACACCCACCGCTTCATCTCCTACGGCACCGGCTATGGTCAGATCACGGGCGAATACCTTGGCAATGTGTCGTTCCGCTCTGCTGACGGCATGATTGGTTTTGGTTTTGACGGTGGCGTGACGGTCTTCTATCCTCAGGCAGTGAAGAGAATCCAAAACCGGCAGGGGAGGGTATGGCTGACGGGGGCCATCATTGACGACGTCTGGCAATTGCCGCAAAGCGGACAGATAGATATGTATCCCCGCAACCACACGCTGACGCTTACCTTCTCGCTTCTTGACTATCGCGATGCGGCCGGCGTGATCTATGAATATCGTATCAAAGGTGGCGAATGGCATGCCAATGCGACGGGCGACAACATGATCCGTTTCAACAGTCTCGGCGCGGGCTCCTATCCCATAGAGGTGCGTGCCGTTTATGGCGGTCGTCCGATGACCGGTGTTTGTGAAATCAATGTGGTGGTGCACGCTCCCTGGTATGCCAGTACGTTGGCCTATTTCATTTATCTGTTGCTCCTTTGTCTTCTTGGCTACTATCTTTGGCATCTCTATTGGCATCGCAAGCAACACCAGTTCGACGAAGCAAAGATGCGGTTCCTCATCAATGCCATGCACGATGTGCGTTCACCGCTGACGATGATCATCAATCCCTTGCACAGCCTGCTCTCAGCAGAGACAGATCCGTCGAAGCTCAACCTGCTGCAGGTCATCGACCGCAACACGAAACGTATCAGCCAACTGGTCAATCAGATTCTTGACAAACGGAAGTTAGACAAAGAGGCCATGCAGATCCATTGCCAGGAGACGAGTCTCATCAGACTGATCACCGGCACCTGTAAACTCTATGAATATGAGGCTCAGCAGCGTGGCATTCACTTCGCTTTCGAGCATGACCACGATGTGATGGCATGGATCGACCGAATGAACATCGACAAGGTGATTGGCAATCTGCTGAGCAATGCTTTTAAATATACCGATGACGGTGGAGAAATCAAGATCACGCTGTCATCAACCGGGTCTGATGCTGTCATCAGCGTGATGGACAATGGTATTGGTGTGGGCGACGAGGAAAATGCCAAACATCTCTTCGAACGTTTCAACCAAGGGACGAACAAAGCCAATTTGAAAATACAGGGAACCGGCATCGGACTGGATCTCTGCCGCTCTGTCGTCGCCTTGCATCATGGCACGATAGAGGCGTCCAACCGCAAGGACGTGGCGCATGGGGCTTGTTTCACGGTGAAGCTGCCACTCGGAAAAGACCATCTCAAGCCGGAAGAGATCACAGATGAAACGGCTGAAAAAGAGAAAGCGGTTGTCGGCGCTCCACGTCCTAAGAGCAATGTACAGGTGCTGTTGGTCGACGACGACGAGGAACTGACACATTATGTCGCCATGGAAATTGGCGATGAATATCGCGTCTCGGTGGCAGGAAATGGACGTGAGGCGTTGAAGAAATTGCTGATGATGCCCGACCGTTACGACATTGTAGTCAGCGACATCTCTATGCCCGAAATGGATGGCATCACACTGTTGGAGCGTATCAAGGAGAATCCTCATTTGAATGCTTTGCCCGTCATCCTACTCTCTTCCAAGAGTGCCGTTGACGACCGGGTCACAGGTTTGCGCCATGGTGCTGATGCCTATCTTTCCAAGCCATTCAATATGGAAGAATTGCGGCTGACGATCGACAATCTGATCAGCACATTGCGACGTGTCAAAGGCAAGGCGACAACAGAGCCGCAGATCGACAAGATGATCGGGCAGGAAGAGGTGAAAGGCAACAACGAAATGCTGATGGAACGGATTGTCAATTGTGTCCATGAGCACCTCTCCGATCCCGAATATAATGTAGAGACGCTGGCTGATGAGATAGGACTCAGTCGTGCCCAGCTCCATCGCAAAATGAAGGAGATGACGGGTATAGCAACCGGTAAGTTCATCCGCGACATGCGTATGAAGGAGGCTGCCCACCTGCTCGAATTGGGCACTATCAACATCTCGCAAATTGCGTATCGTGTTGGCTTCAATGACCAGAACCATTTCTCGCAGGTCTTCAAACGGTATTATGGGGTGTCGCCGAAAGAGTATAGGGAGGAGAATAATGCCCACAAGTAAGATGGAGGATGTCAAATCCACACGATTGTATTATGAAGTTCAGTAATATTTTTACAAAACACTGTTCGGATTCACTTGCAATCTAGAGAGCAAAAAATGGCTGAACCGCTTCCAAAACAAGAAAAAGCGGCTGCTTTTCCTTACTTTTACTCTTGTCTTGGGTACAAAAAGGCTTTTTGATGCTGTCATTACCGCGATATGATCTGGTTATTAAAGCGTGATGATGTGGTCAGAAAGCCTTTCTGATCAAAAATTCTCTAGAGAATTTTGCGTCAGAAAGCCTTTTTGATAACAGCAAAAAAAGCGTATGTTTGTAGTCTGCTGATTATCAATAAGATACAAAAATGCTTGATTTTTCGCGAAAATCAGCTCAAAGGAGGTCTTCGTGGAAAAGAATCGATTCTCAGAGCCCGTTTTTTGTCAGTTTACATTACAAATGACTTATGGAAAATATCGGCACAGTGGATTTCTTCCGTGGGTCGGTTATGATGCTTCTTCGCTGAATCGCTTGTGGACGGAATAGTGAGGCACTGATATTTTATGCACCGTCAAGGTGCAATTTTACGCGATAGCCTGCCCATGATTTTCTTTTCTTCTATTGAAATCGCTGTTTATGGGTGTCTCATTGACGAAAGCTGGAGTCCCCCCATATGAGACGGTTTTTTTCTTATGTAACATCTGGATGTTACATCCCATATAAATGTCTGTTTTACACTCTCGTGCAACAAACGTCAACGTCTGTTGCAACATATGATAGGTTATAAATACTATGTATTGTTTAATTTTGTGGCGGAAAAAGCTAAAATTAACATAATCAATCTAATCGTAGACCAAATGAAGTATCTAAATCTATTTGCGTTGAAGGCGATGCTGTTAGGCACGATGATGGTCAGCCCAGGACTCACGGTCATGGCACAAAACGGCTCCACGGTCGTTGGCTCTGTGGTCGACGAGAATGGTGAGCCCGTCATTGGCGCAACTGTGATGCTGAAAGGCCACAAGGGTGTCGCCACGGCAACCGATCTCGACGGTCATTTCAAACTGGAGGTACCATCCAAGGGTGGCACCCTCGTGTTCTCGTACATCGGAATGCTCAACAAAGAGGCACGCGTCTCCGGCAAGCCCATGCAAGTGGTGATGCAGGAGAATGCACGCCAGCTCAACGATGTCGTCGTCGTGGGTTACGGTCAGCAGAAGAAGGCTTCCGTAGTGGGTGCTATCACGCAGACCGACGCCAAGACACTTGACCGCTACAGTGGAGTACCCTCGCTGGGACAGGCCCTGACGGGAAACCTTCCCGGTGTGATCACCTCTTCGTCAACCGGTATGCCCGGTCAGGAAGACCCGAAGATCATCATCCGCTCACAGACATCGTGGAACAACAGTGACCCGCTCGTTCTCGTCGACGGTGTTGAGCGCCCGATGAACACCGTCGACCTCAGCTCCGTGCAGACCATCTCGGTGTTGAAGGATGCATCCGCCACGGCTGTGTATGGCGTGAAGGGCGCCAACGGCGTGATCCTGATCACCACGAAACGTGGTCAGGAAGGTACGGCCCGTGTACATGCCAAGGCCAACGCTACGGTGAAAGTAGTCTCAAAGCTGCCTGAGAAGTACGACAGCTACGACTCCTTCCTCTTATTAAACGATGTAGTAGAGCATGAGCTCGCCATCTCACCCAACGCATGGGGCAGCTACACGCCGATGGCAATCATCAACAAATACCGCTATCCCGCCAACACCGACGAGTGGGACCGCTATCCCAACGTCGACTGGCAGAAAGAGCTTTTCCGCGACTATGCCATGTCATACAATGCCAGCGTGGATGTCAGTGGTGGTACGAAAAACGTGAAATACTTCACCGCTGTGGACTTCACACATGAGGGTGACCTCTTTAAGAAGTTCAACAACAACCGTGGCTACCATTCCGGCTTCGGCTACAACCGCATCAACATGCGTGCGAACCTCGACTTCTCGCTGACTCATACCACTAAGTTCTCCGTCAACCTTTTCGGCAGCAACGGCGTGCGCCACTTCCCGTGGGGCCAGGGTAGCGACTCCAACAGCTATTGGTCATCTATTTATCACACGGCACCCGATGCCATGCGTCCTGTCTACAGCGACGGCACCTACGGCTTCTATGCACCGCGTAATGCCGATGCCCTCAATTCCGTCAGAGCTTTGGCAACCAGCGGTGATGAGAAAAACACCAATACGCAGATCACCACAGACTTTATCCTCGACCAGAAGCTCGACTTCATCACCCGCGGACTGAGTGTCAACGGCCGTCTGTCATTCGATAACACCATGGTGGAGGTAGGCCGAGGTATCAATGACCTCTATCACGACCCGCAGGCAAAATGGATCAATCCCGATACTGGCGATGTCACATGGCAACAGGATCCTGACTACACCGAGACCGTCAGCTGGTCGGTCAATGGCGGTAACGTCAACACGGGAGCCACCTACCGCAAGCTCTATTATCAGTTGCAGTTGAACTATACGCGCGCCTTTGGCCTTCACAATGTCACGGCGATGGGACTGTTCTCACGTGAAAACCGCGCCATCGGTTCGGAATTCCACCACTACCGTGAGGACTGGGTGTTCCGTACCACCTATAACTATGCGATGCGCTATTTCTTCGAGTTCAACGGTGCTTACAACGGCAGTGAGAAGTTCAACAACGATCACCGCTTTGCTTTCTTCCCCTCACTCTCCGGTGGCTGGATGCTGAGTGATGAGCCCTTTATGAAGCCCTTGCAGAAATATGTCGACATGTTCAAGATCCGTGCTTCATGGGGTGTTATCGGTGACGACAATGTCGGCGGCCGCTGGCTCTACAAGGACACATATTCCTATGGCGGTACCACCAAGATAGGCTCACCGCTGAGCGACTCGCCGTACACCATCTACCGTCAGAGCCAGCTCGGCAATCCCAATGTGCGTTGGGAGACAGTGGAGAAGCGCAACCTTGGTTTCGACTTTGCTTTCCTCAAGGGCCTTGTGGCCGGTAGCTTCGATGTCTTTGCTGACCGTCGTAAGGATATTCTGATTGGTGGCGGCTCGCGTGCCATTCCTTCCTATTTCGGTACCACGGCTCCGACAGCCAACCTCGGTAAGGTGCATAGCCATGGATGGGAGCTTGCCCTGCGGTTCAACAAAGTGTGGAACAGCGATTTCCGCACATGGGCCAACTTCAATATGACTCATGCCGTGAACAAAGTCATCTTCAAGGATGATCCTCAGCTTCGTGCCGCTTATTTGAAGCAGGCCGGATACTCCATCGGTCAGGTGCGCAGCTACATCGACAAGGGCTTCATCACTTCCTGGGATGAGCTCTACGGCAGTCCTGAGCGTGAGACCAACAATGGCAATAAGCTCGTCGGTGACTATCAGATCGTAGACTTCAACGGTGACGGCAAGATCACCTCCGACGATGTGGCACCCTACAAATACACCGAGTTCCCCCAAAACACTTTCAGTACGACTGTCGGTGTTGAGTGGAAAGGACTCAGCGTCAGCCTCCAGTTCTATGGTGTTACCAACGTCACCCGCTACATTCAGTTCCCGACCTTCGCCCGTGAGACGCATACGGCATTTAATGAGGGCAGTTATTGGAACGCGCTCACTGGTTCCGGGAAACTCACCCTGCCACGCTGGACGACAACGACAGACGGCAGTGCATCCGGTACCCGCTACTACTACGACGGTGCTTTTCTGCGACTGAAGAATGCCGAGATCGCCTACACCTTCCGTGGTGCGTGGGTACAGCATCTCAACATCCGTGCCCTGCGCTTCTATCTCAACGGCGACAATCTGCTGCTGTGGACCAAGATGCCCGATGACCGAGAGTCCAACTTCAGTGGTGGCGACGGTGCCTATCCTACTGTGAGACGTTTTAATCTGGGTATGGACATCACCTTCTAAGCCCTATATATATAATAAGGTGTATGAAACCTGTTCTAAACACTGAATCATGAAAAAGATACTATATACTGCGATGTTTGCCATGGCGCTGCTGTCCATGACTACCTCGTGCAAGGACTACCTCGACAAATCACCCTTGAGTGACATTAGCGAGGAAGATCCCTATAAGAACTATACCAATTTTCAGGGCTTCACCGAAGAGCTCTACAACTGCATCCCTATGCTCACACAGTGTGACTATCACAGTTGCTGGAACTTTGGTGAGGATGAATACTGGCAGCCCTCAGAGACCCGCGTCTTTGCCTATGCCGTGGACCAGGGCAACTATTGGGGATGGAACGAATGCTATTACTCGTTCTTCCATACCGGTGCTCCAGGCACTACGGGTACTGACCGTTTCCAGAAAGGTCATCTTTGGGGAATGGCATGGTACGGCATCCGCAAAGCCAACGTGGGACTGGCCAACCTCAACCTGCTCACCAATGCCACGCAGGAGGAGAAAAACCTCATTGCCGGACAACTCTATTTCTTCCGTGGCTTCTTCCACTTCATGCTTATGCAGTATTGGGGCGGACTGCCCTACATCGACCAGGTCATTCCTGCCGATGCTGTGATGCGCTATCCGCGTCTGACCTATCAGCAGACAGCCGACAAAGCTGCCGAGGACTTCCAAAAGGCTGCTGACCTGCTGCCCGTGGACTGGGACAAGACAACGGTCGGTAAGGCTACGGCCGGAAAGAACAACCTCCGCATCAACAAGATCATGGCGCTCTCGTATTTAGGCAAGGACCTGCTGTGGGCCGGATCGCCGCTGATGAACAAAGTCAGTACGGGCGAAGCCAGCTATAACAAGGATTACTGTCAGCGTGCTGCCGAGGCTTTCGGTCAGGTGCTGAAAATCTGTGACGAAACTGGCCGCTACCAGCTGGCTGATTTCAAGGACTATTCCGAACTGTTCTACACCTACAACCAAAGCTATAAGATGCCGGGACTGAAAGAGGCTATCTTCTATGAGAACCCTAACGGCAACTGGCGCTGGAACATGGTCAACGACTTCCGTCCTTCAACCATCAGCGGTTCGGGTATCAAGGTTTATCCTACCGCCAACTATGTCGATCTCTTCGGCATGGCCAACGGCAAGCCCATCAAGGATCCAACAAAGAAGGACCCGGACAGTGGCTACGATCCCGAGCATCCGTTCAAGGGTCGTGATCCCCGCTTCTACAAGGATATCGTCTTCGACGGCGAGAAGTGTGTGAAAGACGGCAGCAAGGTGGGCAACAATGCCAGCAAACAGTACGCCTCTCTCTACACTGGCGGCACCTACCGCACAGCCACCCCTTCTAAAGACTGCTTCACCGGCTACCTGAACATGAAGTTCACCAGCCAGTACTGCAATGACTGGGATGGATACCGTGAGAACAATAACATGGTGCTGAGCCTCATTCGCCTGGCCGATGTCTATCTGATGTATGCCGAGGCTGTCGCCGAGGGCTACGGTTCGGCTACCGCCACGGCCAAGGACTACACGATGAATGCCGTGACTGCCGTGAACAAAATCCGTGAGCGTGCCGGAGTGGGCGACGTAGCAGATGAATATCTTACCACCCTCGACGGCTTCATGAGCGAGCTGCGCCGTGAGCGTGCCGTGGAACTTGCGTTCGAAGGTCATCGCTGGACCGACCTGCGCCGCTGGCTGCTCGTCGACAAAGAGCCGTATACACTGAAGAAAGCTGTATACTTCGACCGCGCTAAAGACCAGACCGATGCCGAACGCTACAAGAATCCGGAGAACAACCATGTCGTCAATCTGCGTGAGGAAGTACTCTCTACGCGCCACTTCACCGAGAAGCACTACTGGTTGCCCTTCCTCAAGAGCGACGTACAGATGTATCCCGAATTCAAGCAAAACCCAGGATGGGAATAAACTTGTGTCTGGTAAACATTAAGAACAAATAAGAAGAATAATTCCATGAACAACAAGATTCTATATATCGCATTCGTCCTTGCCATGGCTCCTGCCCTGAGCCGTGCTCAGGCCCAGACGGTTGCTGACAGCACTGCCGCTCAGCAAGTCCATGTGGCTTTTGGCAAGGTCAACAAGAGCGATCTTCTTGGCGGCGTCAATGAAGTCAATGTGGCTGACCTGCTCAAGAAAGACTACCATGCCTACAGCCTCGACGGCATCAGTACCATGGTGGGTGGTTATAATGGCAGCATTTGGGGACAGTCTCCTTTGGTGCTTATCGATGGGGTGCCACGCGATGCTTCTGAGGTCGACGCTACCGAGGTGGAGACCGTCACAGTGCTGAAAGCTGCGTCTGCCGTAGCTCTCTATGGCTCACGCGGCAGCAAGGGCGTCGTGCTCATCACCACCAAGCGTGGCAAGGCCCAACGGCTCACCATTGAGGCACGGGCCAATGCCGGACTGTATGTGCCCAAGCGTTATCCCCACTATCTCGGCGCTGCTGAGTATATGAGTCTCTATAATGAGGCCTGTGACAACGATGGTATTGCACATCAATACTCTGATGCTGATATCTATAACACGGCCGCCGGGACGAATCCCTACCGTTATCCCGACATGAACTTCTACAGTTCTGACTATCTGCGCAAGGCCACCTTACGCACCGATGCCACAGCAGAGATCACGGGCGGAAACCAACGCGCAACCTACTACGCCAACTTTGGCATGACCTATAACAACGGTCTCATTAAGTATGGTGGGCATCACAAAGACGACAACCTCAACTTCCGTGTCCGTGCAAACATCGATATGACCATCACAAGTTGGCTGAAGGCTTTCGCTAATGTAGGTGTGCATATTAATAATGCTTACACCTATCGTGGTGACTTTTGGGGAGCAGCTGCCAATCTTCGCCCCAACTGGTATTCAGGCTTGCTGCCCTTGGACATGATGGATATGAACAATGAGAATGTCAGCAACTTGGTATCGACAAGCAATCATATCATTAACGGCAAGTATATTTTGGGCGGTAATACTGTCAATCAAACCACGCTCTTCGGTGATATGCTGGCTGCGGGATATGTCAAAGACAAACGGCGTAACTTCCTCTTTGATGTGGGTGTGAACGCAGATCTGGGCATGATCACGCCGGGTCTGTCCTTCAAGTCAGCATTCAGCGTCGACTACTACGACTATTATTCTGAAGGCTACAAGGAGGGATATGCTGTCTATGAGCCAGTATGGGCTAATATGAATGGCAAGGACATGATCATTGATCTCAAGCAGTACGGCAAGGATAGCCGATCTGCCAGTGAGTTTGTCGGTTCAAGTACCTATTACCAGACGATGACTTTCCGCACCCAGTTTGACTATAACCGCACATTCGGCAAAGTCCACAATGTAGGGGCTACCCTGATGGGCTGGGGCTATCAGCGGCAAAACAGCAATGACAGCAACCACAGCGGATCGTCGTATCACCGCACTACCAATGTCAATGCAGGCTTGCGTGCCACTTACAACTACAACCATCTCTACTATGCCGAGTTCGACGGTGCTCTTGTCCACTCTGCCAAGTTGGCTCCCGGACACCGCAACGCATTCTCGCCGAGTGCCACGCTCGGTTGGCGCTTCGGTCAGGAGAAGTGGTTCAAGAACGCACTGCCTTTTGTCGATGACGCAAAGATCGACGCTTCCTACAGCGTGCTCAACCAAGATCTGGATATCAGCGACTACTACATGTACAAAGGCTACTACGACAACAAGGGTGGCTGGTATACCTGGGAAGACGGCTCGCAGGGTGGTTTCTGCAATACTTCGAAGCGCGGCACCAACACCGACCTCGGCTTTGTCAAGCGCAAGGAGTGGCGTATTGGTCTTGACGCTTCGCTGTGGAACGGCCTGCTGACGGTTGACATGAACTATTTCCATCAGCTCACCGACGGTCTTCTCACCCAGGGTGCCTCTACTGTCTATCCTGCTTGGTTCAACGGCAACGGCTCGTTCCTGCCCTACCTCAACTACAATCAGGATCAGCGCTCAGGCTTTGACTTTACGGTGAAGGCCGACAAGCACTTCGGGAAGCTCGAGGCTATCCTCGGAATTAGTGGTATGGTCTATTCTTCCAACGCCAAGAGACGCGACGAGGTGTGGAGCGAGGATTATCTCTACCGCCAAGGTCATGCACTGGACGCTCAGTGGGCCTATGTCTGTGAAGGTTTCTTCAGCGACCAGGCTGACATTGAGAACCATGCCAAGCAGACCTTTGGTGAGGTAAAACCTGGCGATTTGAAGTACAAGGACATCAACAACGATGGTGTCATTGACAGCAAAGACCAGATTGACTTGGGTAAAGCCGGATGGGGAGCCACTCCTTTTGTCTATGGCTTCAACCTCACGCTGAAATACAACCGCTTCACCTTCTATGTCGACGGCACCGGCAACATGGGTGGCATTGGCTTTAAGAACAGCAGCTACTATTGGCTCAAAGGCACAAGCAAATACACTGCCGTGGCACGTGGACGCTGGACTCCGGAGACGGCCGCTACCGCTACCTATCCCCGCCTGACCACAAAGGACAATAGCAACAACCTGCGCAACTCTACCTTCTGGAAGAAGAGCACTGACCGTTTCGACCTTGGACGTGTACAGCTCACCTACGATCTACCCGACAACTGGTTCACCGGTAAAGTAGTCAGCGGCATGAGCATCTACGCACTGGCCGAAGGACTCTTCACCATCTCCACCGATAAAGAGTGGCGCGAGACAGCTGTAGGCGGTGCACCTTACAACCGGTTCTACAACCTCGGTGTGAAGCTTTCGTTTTAATCAACTTCTTAAGTAATTGCATTATGAGATTTAAATATTTCATTCCTGTCCTTGCTTCGGCAGCATTGCTGCTCACGGCGTGCGATGATGTGTTCACGCCCGCCATCGAAAACTTCAAGGACATCGATATGGTCAACAAGGAGCCTGATTTTGCAAAAGGTTTCCTGACTACCGCCTACCGCACATTGCCCGGCTATTACGACAACAGCGACGTGGCTACTGACGACGCTGTCACCAACGGCAAGAGCGACTCTTACATGAAAGTGGCCACAGGTTCGTGGACAGCATCCTTTAATCCTTTCGACCGCTGGACTGCCGATTACAGTGCCATCCAGTATCTCAACACCTTCCTAGACAAAGTCGATGGTGTGAGATTTGTCAAGACTTCAGCTGTTGTGGACAGTCTGATGAAGGTTCGTATGAAAGGTGAGGCCTATGGACTGCGTGCCATCCACCACTATTTCCTGTTGCGCGCTCATGCCGGATACTCTGCTGACGGCACGCTGCTCGGTGTGCCTGTTCATAACGCCTCAATTGGCGCCAGCAGCAACTTCAATGAGGAGCGTCCGGCATTTCAAGAGTGTGTCGACTCGATCATGGCCGACTTTGACCGTGCTGAGAAACTGCTGCCAGAAGAGTATGGCGACATCTCGTCAGAGTCCCAGATTCCGGAGAAATACCGCACGGTGACCACCGACCCGGCACTCTACAACCGTGCTATGGGCAATGTGGCACGCCAGCTCGTCGACGGACTGATCATCGAGTCGTTCCGCTCACGTCTGCTGCTGATGGCTGCCAGCCCGGCCTATCAGGATGCCAGCAACAAGGCTACATGGGAGCAGGCTGCCAACGCCGCCGCCACGGTGGTCGACTATGCGATGGGACCTGAGGGACTGAGCCAGACAGGTGAGACCTACTACACCAACACTGATGAGATCGCTGCTCTTAAAGAGGGTAGCAATCCCGATGAGATTATCTGGCGAGAGAATGTTTCCTCTAACAATTCCAGTGATGAAGAGTACAACTATCCTCCCTCGCTCTTCGGTAAGGGATATATCAATCCTACACAGAATCTCGTCGATGCCTTCCCCATGGCCAACGGCTATCCTATCACCGACGCACGTAGCGGCTACGACAGCAAGAATCCGTATGCCGGACGCGATCCACGATTGGCTAAGTACATCATATACAATGGTGCTAAGGAAGGACCGAAAAACACGGTTATCTACACGGGCAGCAAGCTCGGAACCGATGATGGCGTCAATGTAAAGGAGACATCTACCCGCACTGGCTACTATATGAAGAAGCGCTTGAACATGAATGTCAACTGCGATCCTACTTCCAAGTCAGGAGTAAGCCGTTACAACCCACGCATCCGCTATACCGAGATTTATCTCAACTATGCCGAGGCTGCCAACGAGGCTTGGGGACCACAGGGCAATGGCACACACAGCTATTCTGCCTACGACATCATCAAAGCCATCCGTCATCGCGCCGGACTCACCGACGACAGCTATCTCGACGAGTGCGCTCAGTCGAAGGACAAAATGCGCGAGCTCATCCACAACGAGCGCCGTCTGGAGCTCTGCTTCGAGAGCTTCCGCTTCTGGGATTTGCGTCGTTGGAAAGACAACCTCAATGTCACGGCTCAGGGCGTCGACTGGGGCACGGAGTCTTACACGCCGCTGACCGCTGTAGAGAAACGTGACTATCAGGACTATATGTACTTTGGTCCTATCCCACAGTCAGAGACGCTGAAGTATAGCAATCTCAAACAAAACAAGGGTTGGAAATAACAGATCAGCCTCTCTGACGCTTTTTAAGAGAGAGGGAGACAACCCCTCTCTTACTCTCCCCTAAGTGGGGGGATATGAAGTAATAATTAGTTTTTCCTTTCTCTTAGAAAGAGTTTGGAGAATAGCAAAGAACTTAAAATGAAGAAAACAATGAATAAGCATTTCTTTCTCAAATACATTCCACTGCTCGCCCTTCCTATGTTGCTGGGACTTGCATCTTGTCAAAGCGGTGATCAGGAGTTTCCTGACTATGGCTCGACCAGTGTGTACTTTTCCAACCAAGGCTATGTGCGCACCATCGAGTTGGGTGAGGACTTGGAAGTGGATCTCACCAACGACAACAACCATGAGTTCAGTCTCAATGCTGCTATGGGTGGAGGCTATGGCAATAAGCGTGACATCAAGGTGAGCTTTGCCGTCGATCCCACGCTGCTTGACAACAAAACGTTTGACGACGGCACGCCGATGACGTTGTTGCCCAGCGACTATTATCAGTTGGAGAGCAACGAGATGGTGATCCCGTCGGGCAAGATTCAGGGCGGTGTGAAGGTGAAACTCACCGATGCCTTCTTCGCTGATCCGCTGGCAACGACACGTCACTATGTCCTGCCTGTGCGTATCACTCATGTGGAAGGTGCCGACAGCGTGCTGGAGTCAAAGAACTATGTGCTCTGTGCCGTGAAGTTTGTCAATCCCTGGCAGGCCACTTACCTGCGTCGTGGTGTGGATGTCATCACCAATGCTGACGGCACACAAACCACCGAGGTGCGTCACGCCCAATATGTCGAGAAAGACGAACTGACGGACATCACCACGCTGGGTCTCAATGCAGCCGCGATGAATGTCTCATTCAAAGACGCCAGTGGCAAGGCGACGGCATGTAAACTGCAACTGCTCTTCAACGGCAACGAGTGCAAGATCAGTGCGCTCACCGAAGGCTTCACGGCTGAAGGCAGCGGAACGTTTGTCGAGAAAGGTGAGAAACAGAGCATGGGCGGAAAAGACCGCAATGCGCTCTATCTCAAATACACGGTCCGTTCCGCAACCTTGGGCAAGACAGTCTCCACGACAGACACGCTCGTCGTGCGTGACCGTGGCATCGCACCCGAATACTTCACACCGAAAAGCGAGTAGCGGGGCACGAAAAAAATCAAATCTCTTGGAACAATACTCTAATTTCAGAAATCTATGAATATGACAAAATACAAGATTCAGACGGCACTTGCCGCAGGCCTCTTCCTGCTGGCCGGATGTGCGGATGAATATAAGTCGGACTATCAGACCGACATGCCTGCCGATGTGGCTTTGGCCAATTATTTGGGCAGTTTTGACGTGCTGAAGGCTTACGCCGGCTCGATGCATCTCGGTGCCGAGACACCGATGGCGGTGTTGAACAGTCACAACACTGCCTACAGTCAGTTGCTGACCAACTTCACCGAAGTGCAACCTACCGACGCGTTTACCCATGCTGCTACGGTGAGTGCTCAGGGCGACATGGATTCTACGCGTGCTGTCGATGCGATGGCGGAGGCTGGCAATGCACAATTGTCAGTAGTCGGTGGTGCCCTTTCTTCACCGCTCTCTACGCAGGCAAGCTATATGAGCAACGTGACGGCAGACACCTATGTGCCGGGTGGAACAAAGGAAGGAGCTTTCAAACTTGTCGACTTCAATGATATGGCTCTCGGTACAAAGATCGCCGGCTCAGGCGGTGCTCCCGCCGAGGTGGTCAAGGATCCCAATGGAGAGAAAGGTCAGGTGCTGCACTATACGGCAGCTTTCAACCACTGCTTTGTCGACATTCAGCTTCCCAAGGGCATGACGTTGGGCGACCTCAAGGAGGGCTTTTGCGACTATATGCTGCTGAGTACCGGTTGGGTTCCGGCCTCTGTGGTGAAAGTCGTGGTGAACGGCGCAAGCGTCGAGGGCTCTGCTACCAATGCAGTAGGGCAGGGCATCGTGAAAGGGCAGTGGGGTGTCTACCATTTCAACTTTGACGGAATACAGGAAAAACTTTCCGATGATCAAAAGGCTGCCACATCCTTCAAGTTGGGTATTGGTGACGTCTGCTCCAATCCTAACTACTATATCGGTGCCATCACGCTCAAGGGTAGCTACCTCGCTGACGGACACTACGAGCCCCGGCCTATGGCAGAAAAGCGCGCCGATGCGCTCAAAGCGATGGACAAATACTTGAAGACTGTTGTCGGTGGCTATGGCGATAAGGTGAAGACATGGATTCTTGCTGCTGACTATCTTGCAGGCGAGGGACAGCAGGGACAGTTGCTCACCTCGAAGGACGACAGCAATCATTATTATATTAATGAGTATCTCGGTGACGACTTCGTCGTGGATTTAGCAAAGATGGCCAAGGGCTACCAGAGTGATGCCGCGCTCTTCTACAGCGACAACAATCTCGAGCGCGATGCAACGAAGCTGACCAACCTGCAGGCGATGGTCAAGGAGTGGAACGACAAGGGAGCGGGACTGACCGGTGTCAACGCTGAAGTGCATTTGCGTTACAATGCCGGTCAGCTTGCTGCCAACAAGCAGGGTATCGACAACATGCTGAAAGCACTGGCTGCTACCGGACTGAAGGTACGTCTTTCGGGTCTGGACATGGTGGCTGTGAATAATGACGGCAGTGTCATTCCCACCAAGCAGCTCACCGGGGAAGAGCTCAAGGCCATGGCCGACTACTACGACTATGTTATCAAGCAGTACATTGCGCTCGTGCCTGAGAAGCAGCGGCAAGGCATCTCCTTCTCGGCCTACAATGCCGACGGCAGTCATGTGGGGCTTTGGACAAATGCCTTCAACCGCGTGGCTACCTATGCCGGTGTCGCCGAAGGCCTGCAAGGCACAACGGTTACCTGGCCAAGCAAGTAATGAATGCTATGTCAAGAACTTGAGAATGAGAGTATGGACAGTTCTTCCATTCTCTCATTCTTGATAATAAGCCATCTAAGTATCTATTAGTTATTCATCAAATAATCCCTTCTATGAAATCAATCCTACGCAACTTATTCCTCCTGCTCCTCCTGGACTTTACGCTCACGGCAGGAGCCCAGCAGCGGCGACCCATCGACTCGCGTCACCCATTGTGGCTTGTGCATGTCGACGTTTGGAACAAAGCCAATCCGCAGGCTATCATTGACATGATACCCAAGGACATCCGTCCTTTTGTCTGCATGAACCTCTCGCTCTCATGCCAATATGACACAGAGAAGAACGTCTATAAAATGCCACAGGACGGTGTGGCTACATTCAAGTCGTGGGCTACCGTCTGCCAGCAAAACGACGTGTGGTTTACCTGTCAGCCGGCCAGCGGCGGACACACACATATCCAGGACAGCGACCTCGATACCTTTGAGTATTTCTTCAAGACCTATCCCAACTTCCTGGGCTGGAACTATGCAGAGCAGTTCTGGGGCTTTGACGCACCGGGCGACAAGAGCTCGAGCACGCAGGAATCCCGCATCGCTCTCTTTGCCAAACTTGTGGAGATGTCGCACAAATACGGTGGCTTCCTGACGGTGAGCTTCTGCGGAAACATCTGGTCGCATCCGCTGACACCGGTGGGTATGCTCAAACGCAATGCCGACTTGCTCGCAGCCTGTGAGAAATATCCCGAGGCGATCCTGTGGCTCTATAAATACACGACGACGTCGTGTTTCTACAGTACCGAGAGTGTCACCTGGGGACCCTATATTGCCGGGTTGGCCAACAACTATGGTGTCCGCTATGACAACTGTGGATGGAACGGAGCGCTCGATGTGATGCTTGGCAAAGACAGCGGCAAGAAATATCCCGTTGCCGCCGGACTCTCCACGGTCATGGAGCAGAGCTGTGTCAATGGTGGTGCTGTATGGGACGGACCCGAACTCATCTGGACAGAAGATTTCAAGAACCTCGACAATACAAAGGTCGATGGCTACACACATCGTAACTGGGGCTGCTTCCCGGGCTTCCAGAATGTGTGGGTGGATATGTTCCGTAAGATCATCGACGGCTCGCTCTATATTCCCACACGACAGGAGGTGCTGGGCAAAACGAAGATCGTTGTCGTGAACGACCTCACCTCGGGCAGCGACGAGGACAAATATGTAGGATGGAATGATCTGTACGACGGGTTGTATAAGCAGGAAGATCCCATGAACAAAGGCAATGGCTACTACATGGACAACCTGACGTGGTTTAAGAAGACCGGACGCTATGGTGCCATTCCCGTCGTGCCTGAACTTTATGACAACCTTGCCAAAGCAATTCCCCTGCAAGTGAAGAAGTCGGCAAAATGGGCAAATCAACGGGCTAAGCTCAAAGATTTCACGACACAATATCCTGAAGTGAGCACGGGCGACCTTTATGTCAACCGCTATCGCAACCAGCTGATCACCTACACGCCGTACTCCTATTTCAACAGCAAGCGTACAGCATCGGCCTCCATACCTTTACAGTACAACACTTGCAAGGAACTGCAGCTCACCTGGGGCATGCTCACCGCTGCCGCTGTCAGGGAGTATGCTGACCACATCAACCTTTATCTTAACAACTACCGCACCGACACCATTGCACCGGTCACCGACAAGATCGTTGTCAAGGGTGCTACGGCAAAGCCCAGCTATACCTATACGGTCGGTACGGAGCAGCTGTCTGCTACGGTAGCCGCCAACGCTCCGCAGGCTACGCTCTCTGACAGTTGGGACGCCGCCACCGGCACCTACACGCTGCTTGTCTCGCACTGTGGTTCGGTCAATATCAAGTTGAGTTGCAAAGGCAGCGCCACCGGACGCAGTACGGATTATCTTCCTGACTCACCGTTGGAGAGTCCCAGACAGCCTGAAGCTTACAGCGGTCCGGTCACTATCGAGGCTGAGGACATGGACTATCGCTCGATTCAGGAATGCTGTCTGAGTCCCTACGAAGTCCATCCCGACGAGCGCGGCAATGCGGGCAATGGCTACATCATCATGGGAACCAGCAAGAATGGCAGTTTGCGTCACGTGTTCAATGCCAATGTCGGCGGTAACTATCGTGTGACTTTGCGCTATATGAACACCGACAAGAATGGTAACTTGAAACTGAATGTGAACGGCACGGAGAAGAAAGTGGGCTGCTCGGTCACCGGCAACAACAATTGGAGTACGGTGAGCCTCGGCTTCCAGTTCAACAAAGGTGCCAACACGCTGACGATCGACAACATCAGCGGTACGAATCTCTGCCTTGATCAGGTTGTCTTTGAGCCAACCACCGAGCAGGTCAAAGACGATGTCGCCTTTGAGGATGAGCCCGATGAGCCCATTACTCCATCGGATCCTGCCTATCCTTATGTCGTGCTTAAAGACAACTTCGCACAGGAAGGTGGTGGCAAGGTGCCACAAGGTTGGGTAATGGCCGATGGCGACAAGATTGTCTCCCCTGGCACCTATGGCTCAGGCCCTCGTATCTTTCAATTCCCGGAAGGCAGTACGTTTACCTATGGACTGTATGTGCGGACACCGTCCTCCAATGACGGTTATGGTATTTATGGCACGATGCCGGACTATCAAGTGTCTTTGAAATCCTCGGCAAAATACTGTTTGGGTCTTGACGCCGTTGCTTGGAAAGATACGCCTTACTTAAAGGTAGAGGTCCTTGACGAGAACAACACTGCGATCAAGAGCACGATAGTTCCCTGCAAGCCTAATCTGGAAGGATCGACAACGAACGTTTTCACGGGTGCCACTCACGTCTCTCTTGGCTTCAAGGTGCCTTCAGACGGCAACTATCTCTTCCGTTTCAGTCCTGTCATCAACGAGAATGGCGACGGCGGCTACTGGCTTGAAACGATGATTGGTAATATTGTACTGACCTCCGACACGCCGACCGGCATCAGCAATCTTCGCATCAACAACGAAGCCGAAAGCAAAATTTACGACCTGAGCGGACGACAAGTGAACGGGAAGAAGGCTGGAGTGGTTATCAAGAACGGGAAGAAGTACATCAGCAAATAGTTGCAGAACGGCACGGCACACATCGTGAAGAAGGTATAGAATTTGCGAATAAAAGAACTTTTTCACCATTGCGAAATGTGTTTTATGTCAAAATGCAGCGTTTTACACAAGACATTCGTAGCATTTTTGTTATCTTTGCACTCGAAAATGCTACGGATGCAACATCCGTCAAAGAGCATTTACCGATGACCAATAATCAGATTCCAAAAACTAAATTTACTACAATGAAGAAGTCAATCTTATTAGCAGGGCTGTTGCTTCTTAGTTCTCTTACGTTACAGGCACAGCAGTTTGCTGTGCCTGTTTCGGAGGCGCAAGAGAAAATGATGACGGGCAAGTTTGCGCCTTCATGGAGTTCGCTGGAAAGCCAGTATCAAGTTCCAGAGTGGTTCCGACATGCAAAATTTGGCATATGGGCGCACTGGGGACCTCAGTGTGTGGAAGGCTCGGGTGACTGGATGGCTCGGTCGATGTACCAAGAAGGGTCGGCGGCATGGAAATACCACCGCGAGCACTATGGTCATCAGTCAGAAGTGGGATTCAAAGACATCCTGCCGCTCTTCAAGGCTGAGCACTGGAATCCTGATTCTCTTGTTGCTTACTACAAGAGTTTGGGAGCACAGTATTTCTTTGCTCTTGGCAACCATCACGACAACTTCGACCTTTGGGACTCGAAATACCAGCCGTGGAACTCCAAGAACATTGGACCGCACAAGGATATCCTTGAAGGCTGGGCAAAAGCGGCAAGGAAGTACGGGCTAAAGTTTGGTGTTTCCCTTCATGCTGATCATGCGTGGACTTGGTATGAGCCATCGCGCCGCTATGACCGCTCAGGCAGCAAGATGGGCGTGTCTTATGATGGTTGCATGACAAAAGCCGACGGAAAAGGTAAGTGGTGGGAAGGACTGGACCCACAAGACCTCTACCAGCAAGACCATCCGCTGAGTAAAGGGTCATGGGCCGACGGCATGATACACCGGCAATGGGACTGGAGCAATGGTGCGGCCATGCCGTCACAGAAGTTTGTCACAAACTTCTACAACCGTACGCTTGACGTCATCAACCGATACAATCCTGACCTGCTCTACTTCGATGTCACGGTGCTGCCTTTCTGGCCTGTCAGTGATTGTGGTCTGAAAATCGCTGCTGACTTCTACAACCACAATATGGCTACCCATCATGGCAAGCTGACGGCTGTGATGTTCGGCAAGATCCTCAATGACCAACAACGCAAGGGCATCACATGGGACGTGGAGCGGGGCGCTCCCAACCACATCATCGACTTGCCTTGGCAGACCTGCTCATGTATTGGCGGCTGGCACTACAATACGGAAATATATGAAAAGAACCAATACAAGTCGGCTGCCCAGGTCGTGAAGTTGCTCGTCGACGTAGTCAGTAAGAACGGCAATCTGCTTCTCTCCGTTCCACTTCGCAGCGACGGCACCTTCGACGA
>Ga0256407_10000964_pt1 | contig 64750 bp, 56 predicted proteins | sample RumenRJG_04DNA_FD_193489 | JGI IMG/M metagenome (GOLD analysis project Ga0256407, IMG submission 193489) | Bovine rumen microbial communities from Lethbridge, Alberta, Canada - RJG_04 | ecosystem: Host-associated > Mammals > Digestive system > Stomach > Rumen | place: Canada: Alberta... | reverse complement strand
GCACCTGCCTGACCACCTTCTGGACTTCTTCTCCCTCGCCCTCTTCAACCTCTATGTCGAAGGTGTATGTGACTTCGATGAATTTGCCGTCTGATGATACTTTGTAAAGAGCGTCGGCCGCGGAGTTATCAGCTTTGGTGAAGGCTTTGGTCTCCGTCTTGTGGGCGACTGCCAGCGCCTTGGCGCCGGAAATGGATGCACTCTTTAATCTGGCACTCTGTACCCTTATCTGGCTGCCGCTTCCTTTACCGGAGCAGGAAAACAGGAATACAAGGCTCAGAATTAATGTGGGGAGAGAACTAGAATCTTTTTCATGGCACACTTAGTTTTAGAGTATATAACGCGAAGATATGCAAAAATATACAAACTCTCAGCTTTTTGTTCTTGCTACGTACAGAAGCAAAGATACAGAATTTTATGAAAAAAGCCTCTCTAATGGGATAGGAAATAACCAAATCTGTCAATTTCTGCCTTCAGGGCATTCTCGTCTAAACGGCAGTCGGGCCAGAATGTCTTGACCTGGACCTTGTCACTTTTTAAAGTCCAGTTCCCCACAACTTTGCCGTCCTTCAGGACTACATTCCAGAAAGTCCCGCTGTTGTCGTGGGCATGGTGACGGTAATCCGGGTGCAGGGCAACGTGACGGCTTTTATAGCCGATGAGATACTCATCATACGCCGGCAGCAGGTGAATACGGCCGCTCCGAAATCCCCGCAGGCGGGAATGGGCGTGCACGTAGAAAACTTGCCGTTTCCACCGATCCTGAATCAATTCATTTCCAAGGGATTCGACGGCGCGCCTGCAATCACCGATATTGAGCCCGCTCCACCATACGAAATCCTCCAGCATAGCAGGGGAGTGGCTTTGAAAGTACTTCTGTGCCAATTTGTATAAGGACTCCTCCTCATCCGGCGTTTCTCCTTGCGCTATCCTTTCCTGTGTCAATGCCAATGTCCGTTTGGATGGGTGCAGGATACCGGAGCACAGGAGCCCGGAGAGCTCTGCAAGGCGAATGTGATAAGACAGCCTGTGCTCATCCATCCGTATATCTCTTTGAAGGAGCGCTTCCTGCAAATCTTCTTTCATAACATCATTGCGCCCTGCAATTGTATCGGCAAAGATGGCGCTGATCCTTTCCTCTTCGGAGGCGGAAATATCCACGCCGTTTGCGTGCATCCAGCCTCTTAGTCCGGCCAGGGCTTTTTTTCGGCAGAGAGAAAGCATCCAGGAATAGTCTTCGGCCGCCACAAGTTGCCAGGTAGTGCGCAGAAGATGCGTCCGGATGATACGGCCAGCGTCAAAATCTGCTTGAAAGGCTTTTGCAGACGGCTTTTGGGTCCGCATGGAAATGGCCCAGCGCATCATCTTGTATTCCTGTCCCTGCACGGCCCCCATCCACTTCACTACATCGTGCGGCGAAGTGAACTGCGGGCAGATTAGCTGTTGCCCAAGGAGTCTTGCGGATACGGGATTCATATTTACAAATATAGTCGAAATTCCGCTTCTGCCAAACCGACTTACGATCTTAAGCAGAATTTGGGCTGTATCATGCTTTTGTTCGTCACTGCTTACGATCTTAAGCGTGATTTGGGTCGATTTACGCTTAAGATCGTACAATAGTTCCAAAAACAGAGTAGTATGTCTCTCCTTGCGTACAGGGCGTGTTTTCTTAAAATGCGTCCGGTTTTGCGTCTGTTTATTCGGCCATATATGGCCTCGAAAATCATTTCTGAAGGGCCTCCAAGGCCTTCTCTGACCGCATAACCGTTCGTAAAAGTGAACTGGAGCGCTCTCCCTTGCTGGATTAACGCCAATATACACTTTTTGTAGGGTGCGTCAAAGTATAAATAGTTATCTTTGTACTTGTAATCCTTGTTTTAATGAATAAAACACAACTGAAGAAGTCCCTTGCTTCATTGCCACAAAAAGAGTTGGTTCAATTAGTCGTAGATCTTTACGGCTCTTATCCCGATGTAAAAGAAAATCTCGATTCCCTTTTTGCCGTGGACAAAGAGGCCGCCCGAAAAGATGCATTGGAGAAGTATAAAGCCATTATTCGAAATGAATACTTTCCCGCTAAAGGTAGGGAAATGTGCCGAGTTTCCGTTTGCAAAAAGGCAATTGCAGATTACAAGAAACTAAAGCCCCGTCCCGTGGATGTGGCCGATTTGATGGTTTTCTTTGTCGAACAGGGCTGCTTGTTCACCAACCAATATGGCGACATGTGGGAATCGTTTTACACCGCTTTCGAGAATAATTATCGCGCCGCCCTCGATTATGTATTTCAGAATGAATTGGAGGACAAATTTAAAGGCCGATTCGAGGAATGCGTAAGGTTGACTGAAGATTGTGGTTGGGGGTTCAATGATGTTTTGGGCGATTATTTCTTCGAATACTACCAAGCTGACTCTAAAGATTAGTATTCTTTTGCGTTATCGATAATGTCTTTCTTCAACCGCATATTCTCCGACAAACGCATCAAGTCGAAAGAGGCTCCCAAGAAACCGGAGTCGTCCATCGTCATGCCAGAAGCGCCTACAGCAGAGTATGCTCGGTTGCTCCAGTTCACCCAGCGCTTGAATTCGCTCCTTTTGGAGGACAGGTATCTGGCACGCAGTGACTACAAGCAGATTATTGACGAGTATGCGGACATCAACACCTTCTTCCAGAATCAGAAGACCGCAACCACTCTCGACCTGTACTGCGAGAAATTCGCCATACCAGCAGCATCCGTCGAGGCTTTCCTGCGGAATTATGCTGACCTCTCAGACCTAAAAGATGGCTCCACCAGCATCCAACAACACAATCAGACCTATCTGCAGAAGCACCTCGTTTCGGAGAAGCACTATCTCGATACCGTTCTTTCAAAAGTCGATCCCGTCATCTCCCTGGACGAAGAGCAAAGAAAGGTCGTTCTTACGGATGAAGACTACATGCTGGTAGTAGCTGGTGCAGGAGCTGGAAAGACGACTACGGTGGCCGCTAAGGTAAAATATCTTGTGGAACGCAAGAGTGTCGCACCTGAACAGATACTGGTGATTTCGTTCACCAACAAAGCCGTGGGCGAACTCCGGGACAAGATAAACAAGGCTCTGGAAATTAACTGTCCAGTCACCACTTTCCATAAGACCGGTTATGCTATTCTTCGGAAGCAGGATGTTGATAAGAAAAATGTTGTCGACAGCGGTTTTATGTTCGATGTCATCAACAACTACCTGAAGAATGATGTCCTCCGCGAGCCAGAGATGGTGAACAAACTGATCCTGTTCTTTGGCAGTTATTTCGATGCGCCATATGAGGGCGATGACCTTAACGCCTTTTTCAACTACATTTCGAAGGCCGATTTCTCCACGATGCGTTCCAATATGAATGAGTACGTGGAGACCATCACCAACAAGCGTACAGGCAAGGCCATCACTATCAACTACGAGTCGCTCCGTTCGGCTCAGGAGGTCCAAATTGCGAACTTCCTGTATCTCAACAAGGTTGACTACGAATACGAGAAGATTTATCCTTATAGTTTCCGGAAGTCTCACAAGCCCTACACTCCCGACTTCACCATTAAGCAAGGCTACAGGACCATCTACATCGAGCACTTTGGCATCACAGAAGCAGGCACCCACAACCGCTACTCCAAAGCCGAACTGGAACGCTATAAGAAGGAGGTGAACGACAAGGTCCAGTTCCACCGTGACCACGGCACAGAACTTATCTATACCTTCTCACAGTATAAAGATGGACGGCCCTTGCTCGACCACCTGAAGGAGCAACTTATCGCTGCCGGCATTGCCCTGGAGCCCCGTTCCGAGCAGGAAGTCTATCAGAAGATTGTCTCCACAGAGGAAAATAAATACATCCTCAAACTGGTCCGCCTGCTCTGTACCTTTATCCAGAACTTCAAGACCAACGGTTACAATACCGACAAGTTCCGTGAAATGCATCGGATGACCGATAACGTCCGCACCAAACTCTTCCTGGACGTGTGTCACCAATGCTACCTGGAATACTCCAAGAAATTGAAGGAACGTGGTGCTGTGGACTTCGAGGATATGATAAACGATTCTGCCAAGATCCTGCAGGAACAACAGGACATGGGCGAGAAACTGAACTTCAAGTACATCATAATCGACGAGTATCAGGACATCTCCAGACAGCGCTTTGATCTTGCACGGGCACTGTCTCAGATATGCGATGCTAAGATTATTGCCGTTGGTGACGACTGGCAGTCTATCTATGCCTACGCTGGCTCAGACATCACCCTTTTCACCCACTTCGCGGAAATAATGGGCTACGGTGAAGAGTTGAAGATTACCAAGACCTACCGCAACTCTCAAGAGGTTATTGACATTGCGGGCAGTTTCATCCAAAAGAACTCATCCCAGATTCAGAAATCACTCATCAGTCCCAAGCATATCGATTTCCCCATCATCATCGAGGCATATTCAGAAGACGGTGACAAGAAAGACCTCGAAGGAAAGGGTGGCAAGTTCTACCTGCAGGCTCAAGCAGTAGAGCGCTGCATTGGCCAGATAATAGAAGCAAACGAAAAGGAAGGTAAACCAGCGACCTCCTCCATCCTTCTTATTGGCCGATATGGATTCGATGCCTTCAACCTCAGTCGCAGCGGACTCTTCACTTACTTCGAGAAAACTGGTGATGTCAAGTCGAAGGCCTATCCGAAAGCCAAACTATCCTTCCTCACAGCACACCGATCCAAAGGCCTGGGTTACGATAATGTCGTCATTATCAACGCAGTGAACGCCACCTATGGTTTCCCATCCAAGATTGAGGACGATCCAGTGATGAAACTGGTCATCCGTGAGGACCGTACCATCGAGTATGCCGAGGAACGTCGCCTGTTCTACGTGGCAATGACACGAACCAAGAACCGAGTTTACATCGCTGTACCTCAGCAGCGCCCGTCACGTTTCGTAGCAGAACTGGTCCAGGAATACGATAAAGTCTGTGTGAACGGAGAACTGGACATCTCTAAGACCGATTCTCCAGATATATCGATGATAAAGCGTTGCCCGATTTGTGGCTACCCGCTCCAATACAAGCATAAGAAAGACTTCGGCCTTCGCCTCTGGATATGCACCAACGAGCCGGAAATATGTGACTTCATGACTAACGACCTCTCAGGCGGCATACTTCCCATCCTCAAGTGCGACTGCTGCAAGGACGGTTACTTGATTGTCCGGACAAAAGACCGCACACCATTCCTCGGCTGCACGAACTATAAGGCCGATAAGAGCGGCTGCAACCGAAAAATCAATTTGACGTACTATGAGAATATGCTAAAGCGCGGTGAACTCGAGCTATAGCTTGAAAAGGTTCTCAAGGATAAAGTGCTGCGCGTTGGCATCGTAAGATACAGCGAGATACTGTCCCTGGGAGCCATCTCTCCATGCGGATGTCATCCCGATGGATGTTCCGAGTTCTGTCGGAGCCTTGTATTTGCGGCCGTCATTGCTTTGCTGCTCTACAAGGTACCCAACCGAAACCAGCCACTGAGTTACTTTTGATGCGGCCAAAGGATGCATATTTTCAGGAATCACCTTGTTGATCTCCTTGACGAACATAGCGATACCCGTTCTCTCGGCAATATAGACCTTTGACGCAATCTCCGGGGTAAGCTGAAACTCAAGTTCATACTGCTTCTGACGTGAGGATGATTTCTTCCCAGCATCTTCAAGCACATGGGATACATAGAACAGGCATCGGGAGATGTGAACGTTGTTCACGATGTCTCTATCGGGAAGTGTACTACCATCAAGCGGATTCATCCCGTTGGCGAGTTTGTTAATCCAGTCAATTGCGACTTTCAGTTTATTCTGATCAATTTCGGAAGCCATATTTATACAGATTAAAGTATCAGCTATTTATTCCTCCTGTCCGTCAATTTCTACTGCCTCACCCGTTCCCAATTCCAATTTCGGCTGCTGTGACTCGATGTGCCGTTTCATACTCATGGAACTGACGACTTTCTTACCCGTTTGCTTCTCGAATGCTTCCTTAGCGACTTTGGCGACGGATCCGCCGCGCTCGGCAACTCGGGCATGCTCAGACATAGTTTCCGGGTGCTCTTCCTTAGTGATGTTACTGGTGGTAAGTTCGGCCAGCATATTCATCACTAACTCCTCATTGGTCATATTGTCTCGGAGGTTCTCCTGTTTGAGACCTTTGAGGTGCTTGTATTCGCGGGCGGTTAGTCCTGCCCAAGTGTAGTAGATGATATCGGTAAGGGTGGCGTAGCCTGTGCCTTCTTCAACTCCGTGGGCTTTCCACTGGTCGGTCAGGTCTTTGCGAATCTCGATACTCTTGAGACGTTGGTTGATCCAGTTGTCAGAGTATCCCAGGCGCTTGTAGTCTTGAAGGGACTGCTGGATGCCCCGTTCCGGGTCCTGCATCTGGTGAATCCTTTCGGCACCCACCTGTGCGAGCCAGCGCTTGAATGGTTCGGCTTTCTTGGAAGGAATGGACTGGATAATGCGGAAAATACCTTTCAAATCCATACACTTGACGGCATGCGGCTTTCCATCTGTCGAAACAAAACTGTGGGTGGGGCAATTTGACCCCCTTACGAAATCATCAAGATCCTTGTCCCGTTTGCGACGTGTTTTGAAATAATCAGCCGGATCGGAAGACTCAGTCAAGGCTTCTATAATGTCATTAATACAAAATAACCACTTCTCATCCTGATCATCCCAAAATGTGCGAATGCGCTTGTCCTCAAATACCTTCAATGCCTGCGTCGTGCTCATACTCAATTCATTTTTACAAAAATAGCTAAATGTCCAGACCCTTGCAAGCCGTGAGGGGGTCAATTTGACCCCCTCACGAAAAAAGATATTCCTTTCCACATCTCCAGTACTTTACCGGCCTCATCCTCTATGGTCCACAGCATAGACCGAATTGCAGGATTGTCATTCTGAGCGCCCCATTCTGAGCGCAGCGAAGAATCTATCGGCTAGTACAGTTTTTCTTTTATGAAATAAGAACGGACCTGGCTCTCGGTGATGAGTACAGATTCTTGATGGAAAAACACACACAGGTCTTTCGCTATGGCATCCACAATTCCTTCCTGCGGATCTAGCAGGCAAAGAACAAGCGTTTTCTCCTTGGTGAAGTCTCCATTTTCGTGGAAGTAGCCACCGTCAGAGACAATATAAGAAAAAGCAACATGGTAGCTTTGACATACGTACTTCATGATGTCAACATACATCTCTGTCTGATACTTCTGCTGCATTGTAGTAGCATCGTTCAATCCAACGCTTATGGTTATCTCTGTCATAGTTTCGTTATGTGGTTTCGTCCTGCAAAGTTACCAAATAATGACGAATTACAATAGAGCAACTTTCGACCATCTATCCCTGGGTACTGTGCTTTAACCTAGCCCCTGCGCTCACCACTGACAATCTAAAGCATCTTTTGCGGCAAATCCTGCTTAAGATCGTCAGCAGTGACGAACAAAAGCAAGTTTTGGGCTATATTCTGCTTTTGTTCGTAACGGGTGGGAACAGGCACCGCCACAAAAAAACCGAGGAATCATTCGTCCTCACACCTTCTTCACCGCCGTGGCCGATACAAAGAAATAATATTTTACTATCTTTGTAAAAAACTGATAGCCAATGAAACGCCGTCTTTTACTGGCGCTCTTGCTGACGTTGTCCCTGCAGGCCGGGGCGCAGCGCGTGAATATCCAGCTGGGCGCATACTACCAGAACGGCCAGTATTCCCTCGATGGAAATACGGTCAAGGACAACTTCCTGGGCGTGTCCATGCTGGCCCAGTTCAACATCTTCTATCCGGAATCCATCTATCTGAGCACGGGCCTGGAAGCTTCGCTGGGGCTGGGCAAGGATGGCAATGTGCCCGACTACCGCTTCGAGATTCCGCTCAAGCTTTCCTGGATGTGGGAGCCTACGGCCAGATTCTCTGTGGGCCCTTATGCCGGCGTCTACGGCGTATTCAATGCGATGGTCACCCCCGACGACCGGTCTGCGTACAACAGGCTCCAGGGCGGGTGGAATGCCGGTTTAAGCATGCAATTCCGATCGCTGGACCTGTACGGAGGCTACTGGCGGGATTTCCTGCCCTTCCACAAAGGCGGCAGCCCCTTCAGCGGCTACCGTATTACACTCGCGTTTTTCTTTTAGTTGTCTGCCATGAAAAGAATTGCCCTGACTATAACGCTTCTGCTGGCCGTCCTTTCGCTGAGGGCCCAGAACATCCCGCCCGTGGGCGAGGCTAAGATTATAGCCATCCAGTGCGGGTACTGCGGTCTCATCGACCTGGAAAAAGGAGAGACGCACAAGAGCGACTGTCCGTATGCAAACGCCGGCAGCGGCGAAGGATCCTCTTCTTCCTACGGTGGCGGCTCTTATGAAACTTACGGAGAACGCCACGAAGATGCCTGGAATGAGCGCCAGGCTGCCAAAGCCGCCAGGAAAGCGGCCAAGGAAGCCAAGAAGGCTGCCAAATACGCCCGCGCCAAGAAGGTGAAGCTCAAGGACTACCAGCCCATGGCCGGAAAGACCGTGGTGGCCGGGTTTGGCGCTACGGATAATACCCAGGTCATCGCCAAGTATGACAGGAAGGGCGTTCCTTCGTATGGCCTCAAGAACAAAGCCACCGGAAAATGGGTGCGCAAGCCCCAGTTCCAGGGCATTACCATTGTAGCCCCCGGCGTGGCTGCAGCTAAACTGAAAGGGAAGGTGGGCCTGCTGGACCCCGACACGGGGCAGGAAATTCAGAACTTTTCCTACGATAAATACCAGGCTTTCCACTATCCGGACAATGCCCGGAACACCGTAGTCGCCCTGGGGAAAACCAGCCCGGACGGCAAGGAAGAATGGCATTTGATGAAGGCCGATGAAAACGGCGTCTACACGGAAGGGCTGGTGTGCTCCAACGCTCCCTACTTCTATGAGGACGGTACCGGCCGGAAGATACTCTACCGCCGGGACGATACGCAGAAGGTGGGTATGCTGGACGAGTTTGGCCGGGAGATCCTTCCGCCCGTTTTCGACGGCCTCAAGAACCTGGAATTCTCGGTAGACAACGCGGCCTACTACCAGGCCCGGAAAGGATCGGCCGTGGGTGTGATTGACGAAACCGGCCGCCTGGTGGTCCCTTGCGTCTATGACAATGTAGACGCCAAGAACTGGGGAAAATACGGAATCAGGGTAGAGAAAAACGGGAAGAAGGGCACCTATGACATAGATGGGAACCAGGTGTTCCCGCCCATCTTTGACAGTCTGGACCTGGAGTATTTCTATGACGGGAATAAAAGCCGGGGCTACGTCCGCGGCTGGGTGACAGACGGAGACGGAAAACGCTTCTGCGCCCTTTACGATACCCACGGTAACCAGCTCACCGATTTCTCGGATTCCTGGCTCTCGGCCTCCGATATCCGGGATAAGGCGGACCAACTGGAAGAATACAGAATCTATTAGCCTATGAAACGCATCCTCTCTCTTATACTTCTGGCACTGTCCTTTGTTGCAGGCGCCCAGACCTTCACAGGCAGCCCCGTCGCCTGTGCCGATGCTCCCGAATGGGAAGCCGGCCAGAAGCGCTATTTCAACCTCACCCCCGGCGGGCAGCAGGGTAATGTGGTCGTGGTGAAACAGAACGGGCTCCCCGGCCTTTGGAACAACCAGCTCGGAGGATGGATCATGGAGCCCGGCAAGGTGAAGGAGTTGTTCTTTGCCACCGGTCAGATGCTCTTTGCTGTCAATACGGACGGCCGCAGCGGATTCACCCGCCTCCATGGCCTTGACACATTCCAGCTGGGCGAAGTGCAGGAGCCGTGGTATCCCTTCGATGAGGTGAACTATTATCCGTCCCGCAGCAATATGCAGTATATCTGCGTACGGATGCAGAGCAAGTGGGCCGTGCTGGGCCCCCAGGATTTCCTGCTTCCTGCCTGCTGGGAGTCCCCGGATGAGGCCATTTCCTACCTGATCGGCGACCACCGGAAGCCGGCCGGGGAAGATCCCGCCGCCTTCATCATGCGCTATTTCATGAATATGGGCACCACCTTGCCCAAGATATCGGCCATCGGCCGCGAACCCGGGAAATGGGGAGTGCTTATTTCTTTGGAGGATACGCCCTATGCCGGGCCTTATTATCTGCCCTCTGTGGCGCCGGGTGATGCTTTGTATTTGGAATATGCCGCTTTCTGCGTGAAGGACGGGTATTTCTGCCTGAGCAATGCCCTCCTCTCTTTTGAGGATGGTTCTCCCCTGTGGTACGATGACGATTCGGCCGTTCCTCCCATCATCCCGCTCAACCAGGTTACGCTGAAGGCGGCCAATTACCCGGCCACCCGGGGCAGTGACGGCGGCCTGTACTTCGGCCCGGGCAGCGAAACATACGGCCTGTGGATCAAGAAAGACGGCACGTTCAAGTTTGGCTGGGTTCCGCTGTATTACAAATGGGACAGCCAGACCTATGTTCCTTTTGACCACCAGGACTGGTATGTGGACGACTGGCGCATCCCCACGGAGATGGGCTTCCACGAGTTCTATTTCGGCTACAATTTGGCGAGCTTTCTTGCCAATCGGGATGGCTACGATCAGGATGCCATTATGGAAAAGGCCCGGAAGATCTACTTAAAGCACAACTTCGAGTTCACCGAGCGCTATCCCATGTCGGCCGAGGGCCACGACATCGTCCTCGAGGCCGTCGTCGGCTACGCCCGCGGCAAAGTCTTCCGCTATAAGAGGTAACTTCGCTGGCCAGGACCGAATTCCCGTTTTTTGGTCTTCGCCAGCGCGTTTCATCAGTCGCTTCTTGATTTTGGTGGCTGGCTTAATGAATTTGCTTGGCTGTGATTGAATGCCAAGGTGTTCCGCTACAAGCGGGAGTATTATTGTATTTGTGACAGTTATAATGTGTGCCCTATGAAAAGAACAGCAATTCTCCTCATCGTTGCCCTATTGGTAGGATTCTCCGCATGCGAAAAAGGCCCGGCACCTGAAGGACAAGGAGGGAAGGCGGGAATCAATAACACGACTGACCTGGCTGTCACAGGTGAGGTTTTAGGCGTAGGAATGACCTACGCCGACGTTAAAGGTTACGTCAATATTCCTTCGAACATTTCTGCCGAGGTGGCGGCCAATGGCCTCATTTTCAGGGTAGGCGTATGGTACGGTGAGAGTAAGAATTCAATGAATCGGCAGGCATTCGGACCGTACAACGGCAGGGAGTTTACCGTTACCATTCCGGATCTCAAGGCCGGGAAAACGTATTACTATCAGAGTTGCCTCGAATGTGGCAACTATGTTTCTACTGTGGAAGGAGGTTGGGAGCCGTATTTTGATCCATTGGGTTTGGGCACCGAGATTGTATCTTTCACCACCAATGGACTTAAATATGACGGCACCATTTCGGCCGATGAGGCCCGGAATATCACTTTCTTCCAGGCCGATATCTCCGGCAAGGTGGATATAAGTTCCCTTAATGCCAAGGAAACAATCCGGCGCGGGTTTGTATGGTCTTCCAGCAGGGACGCCGTTACCGGACAGTTGGCCTCAAGCCTCGATAATGCCCGTTATGAGGATACGCCCGGAGACGCGATTTTATTAGAGGTCGGTGAGGGGTATTTTGTCAATGGAAACTTGCATTTCTTTGTGGGAGAGGATACGAAGACCACGCTGTTTTCGGAACCCGGCGAAAAGCTTTACTATGCCCCCTTCCTGATTATTTCCGGAACTTCGTTCAGCTGTGAGCCCCGCGAGGTCACCATGCGCTCCCTTGCCCAGGCTAGCGGATTCGTGGACCTTGGCCTTAGCTGCCTGTGGGGAACCACCAATTGTGGCACCTCATCGCCATGGGAGATGGGTATCGACCAAGCAGCCGGATATAGCTCATCAGATCTGGCCAAGGCGTTCGGAAGCGGGATGCGACTGCCTTCCAAGGAAGAAGTGGAGGAGTTGAACCAGCGGTGCTCCTTTGAGGCCATTGACAACGGAGTACTCATCACTGGCCCTAACGGGAATCAGATCTTTATTCCGGGCGAGTCGCTGGAGGATTCGTATCGCTCCGGGATTTCTCTGGTCAACAACACCTATTTGTCTAGCTCAACCAGAAGTGAATATGTTTTTGGTACTTGGGATCGCTATCAGATAGGCTATTACTATTTGCCGGACAGGAATATGACCACCACCGACCTTCCCATTCTGTCCTATCCTTACAATGCCAGCCAGCACTACTATTTGCGCCCGGTCCAGGACGGCGGCTCGGGCGGCGGAGGTGGATCCGGCGGCGGGAGTGAGGAAGACCCCCTGTCAAAGGTGCTGGGAACGTACACCGTCACAGAGTATTATTGGGATTCGTCCGCAAACAAATGGGATTATGACGCCGAGTACGAGATGGAAATCTCCAGGATGAACTCATCCGCCAACATGGTGTATGTTTCCAACTTCTGGGATATGGGAAACGCGGTGTCTGGCACTGTCCTGGATTCGGGTGACATTTCCATTCCGAACGGGCAGTATGTTTTTACATACAGTTCGGGTTTTGACTTTTATGCCTATTCCTATGATATGGAGACCATGGATCTCTCCAACACCGGAGAAATCCTTTTGAAATATGACTCATACAACAACAGGTGCCAATCTACCCCTTTCATCATCATGTACGAATCCATTTCCTATGGTATTTTTTATCTTCTGATGCAGCACAACTAAGATTGTGTGGAGATTGGCTATTGGAATCGTCACAGGGATAGCCTGCTAAAACTCAATAATGATTATCCCTTGAAGATTGACTGCAATTTGTCTAGCTAGGACCAAATTCCCGTTTTTTGGTCTTCGCCAGAGCGTTTCATCAGTAGCTTCTTGATTTTGGTGGCAGGCTTAATGAACTCGCCTGGCTGTGATTGAATGCCAAGGTGCTTGTTGAATACTTTGGAAATAACAGAAGCAATTGCCTCAGGAGTACGATCCTTGGACACACGTTGGGATATTTCCCTGGACGCTATGTCAAAATCATCGGAACCCAACTCATCTATGACACTCTTGACAATAAGGAACACGCATCTGTCTCCGGGGCCATGCGAGTCTTTCGGATTATAGATGTTGGGAAATGCGAAGTGGAGACCAAGTTCTTTTTGTTCCGGATAGTAATTCAGGAACAAGATGATGCACAATGAAGAAGACTGGACTTTTACAAGCTGAAAATCCCAGAAGTTGTATTTGTCACTGTTGCCGAGAAGGAAGTCGGTTAATTGGGCCGCCGATAAATGATCCCCAGTATTCCATATCTCATCATATGATGGCCACGGGGATAGTTCCGAAACCAGCTTAACCACATACCCGCTGGGCTTAGATACAGCAAAAGCTGTATCGATGTTGTCCATAAAGAAAGCATCAACCCTTGTCAACAACTGCTCAATATAATCCCGTGTAATCTCCATGCGAAGTAGAATACTATTCAACTCCCACTATTGCCCAGTAATGTAAAACCTGGCTGCGGGGTTTTCTGCAATACGTTGAGACGTTCCGTCTTCGAAGAGTAGATCCGGGCACGGAGTTCATTCTTAGTATATGACCTCGTTTCCATATCCAGTTCCTTTGGCTATTATATCCTGAATGCCTTTTGGCACAAATAGATTCCATTTGGGGATAAACTCCAAGGCTTTATCTCCGCTTGTAATCTTATTCTTAACACCATTGCCTTTGATACGGCACGTTTTCAAAAAACGCTGGCCTATGCCATTGGTGCTTTGAAAGAGGGAGAGCAGATAGCCCGTCCGGCTCCAAAGTGAAGAATTGCCATATGCCTCGAGGCATACCAGGAGATCTTTTTCCTTTAACTGCCCACGGGAAATGGAGGAGAGGGCATGGAGTAATTCCTCTAATCCTCCGGCTAAGTCTATGTGCCGGATGCAATCAACAACAGTCTGGGAAAGAGATGTCACGGCAATGGGGTTCCCCTCAGTGTCCCTGGATACGACTACATTGTAGGTGAACTTGAGTGGATGATACTCATACGCCACGCCATCGATGACAAACGGACGGAACCGCTTGTCTGAATGCAAATAGATGGTGTTAAACTGCTGTGTCTGCAGCGCATAGTATTGCAAGGCGCCGTGATAAGCGATGCATCCACCACTTACCCTGGCACACCCTGCGGCATACTCATTCTCAATACGTTGCACCTTTTTCATACGGCAAAGGTACAAATAAAAAACGAAAACAAAAAATTATTAACCTATATACTAATTGATATTGCGTAGATTAATAGGTTAAAAAATTGAACAAATTGAATTGGAATAGCTATTCTTGGAAACTATCTTGGGTTAGTGCAGAATCAGTGCAATACTTCGAATTGGCTTTGACCAGTTTTTCGAAATACTGGTGCATCCATTCTTCGACATTATCTATCCGAAGGCCGCTCCCTGTTACTGGTCTATACACTCTCCGGCACCACCATCTTTACATGGTATTGTCTCTTGAAGAGCTTCATTTAATAACGAATATGTCCCCTTCCTTTGAAGTCTTCCTGAAGGGTGGGGGCGGGCATATAGCCCTCTTCCGGCTTTTCGGTTATCAGCCGATGGATCTCTTCTTCCGTGGTGGCATAGGGCTCCAATTCCTGAAGAAGGCTGTCTATCTGGCTCCTGTACTTCTGGTACTCGTTCTCGTCATGGGTCGTAATGACATCGTCAAATAGGGCATGGGTCACTTCTTTGCCAAACTCCCGGCCATCATTTAGGCAGGTCATATACTGGATGGATATGGCTCCGTTGGCAGGTTTTTTTAATCCTTCATTCACGGAGGAAACAAACTGGTTCAGATTTCTCCTGGAGATACGGGTTGAAAGCTCGCAGATATCCCAGATCAGTTGGGCATATTTCAATTCGGTGCTGTCTCTGACAATGAAGAAAGACTGTCCCTTCTCCATGGCTGCACAGAAATAGTACTTCTCCACCATCCCTTTCTTCCACCCGCGTTTTGAGTCGGGGACATCCAGCACCGCCCAAAAGCCTGTCGCGACCTGGTGATAGACATTGATATCGGTGAGCTTCTTTGCGTAGGCGGAATCGGCCGGTGTCCCTTGGAACATATCGAAGGTGAGTTTGGCCCCGGGCTGCCAGAATACGTGCGTTTCCGTTTCAATCTGGGCAAAGCAGCTGATGGATGCCAGCAAAGCAAGTAGTGTGATGATCCTTTTCATGTGAACCGTTTTTTAATAGGCGTGTGAAGTTACGATTATTCTGTGACATTCCCATCTTTTTCTCGCTTTTCGGCGTATTATTTGCTTGTTCTTCAAGGGTATTCTTCTAAAACTTAACTTTACGCGTTATATGCTCAAAAGAATTATCCTCATTTCGTTGGCCGTCGTTGTTTGCGCTTCCTGTTCTTGCGGAGGTAAGAAGCACCAGAAGACCAGTCCTGCTCAAGTGTCGGCAGAGCAGACCGCCGCCGAAAGCTGCAACCTGATAGGCAAGAATCTTCAGGCGTTCCTGTCCCAAAATGCAAAGCCCCTGAAACAGTGGCCCTTCAAGGAATGGAGGACAAAGCCTGAAGGGGAAAGAATCTGCGGAGATGTTTTAAAGGAGTTTCTAAATCTTGACCTGGTCAACCGTTACCACTCCAGCTTTGAGAAATCAAGAAGTGAATGGGTGGAATCGTTATTAAACTCGAATATGGTATACACGTATTATGGTACGCTCAACGTTTCGGATTCACTGGATTGTTACATATATACGGCAGAGGATGATACGGCGATGGAATTTTGCGACGCTTTCGCTCTGTTGGCCAAGGATGGCAAGGCAATAGAAACAGTTCAACTGGCTTGCAGGGGTTATGGCCTATGGGATTCCATCGAAACCAATTGGATTTCCAGAAACACATTCGTAATGGCATCCTTTGCCGTGGACGTAATCGATGAGAATGATAATCCTATGGGAGGATACTTTTTCATCCGCATCAATGATGATGGAACAGTTTCCTGGTCCGAAGCTACCGAATCCGACTTCAACAAGCCCACTTGGAACAAATGATTATTTCTTCTCCCGGTAATACTTGACGAAAGAGAGTATCGACAACAGCATTCCTTCCAGGGCCTTCTGAGTGTCGACATTTCTGGTTGGTGACGGTCGCTGCCAGGAGAGCTTTTTGCGAGGTTCGTCGAAGCGACGGTTTGTGGCGCTTAAATAGTTGAATACTAAGCGATTAGAGTAACTGACGGGTGCGCTATTCATACCCGTCAGTTACTCTAATGCACTGATTGTCAATGTGATAAGTGCCACGGTTACCGATGTGCGTACATCGGCTGGCTGGGGAGTTGCAAAAGTACCCGCAGTGGGCTAAAAACCAAAAACTGCCAAGGAATCACCCTTGGCAGTTTTAAAACTCACTATACAATATCAATATTCTTCCTCGTTCCAAAAAACGAGTACCGGGCTTACAACCACGTAGAATGCCGTTTTTGCTAAATTGTATTCACCCATTGTGTTAACTTTCAGGGCGTTAGAATTCGATAAAATGCGACTGAATTCGATGCCCCCGAAAATGTGTTAACTCTCACATCCATCTAACCCCGTGATAAGAAAGAACACATTGCAGTCTTTTTTGCTGACTGCTCTACAAATGTAATTCCTTTTCTTTGGTTATCCAATTAATATGTAGCACAGACGTGTTAGTAATATTTTGGGGGCCTTCAAATGGTCTGTATTCATTCTTTGGTGAAGTGGATGTAATTCAATTGTGAAGTCTCGGTAAAAAAATGTACCTTTACATCATGATAGGAGAATACCCTGTAATAACCCTTTGCGGCAGCACGCGCTTCAAAGAGCAATTCCTTGAGGCGCAGAAGCGCTTGACTCTCGAAGGAAACATCGTCATCAGCGTCGGACTCTTCGGGCATTCTGGCGATGATGAAGTATGGACGGAAGGCACCAAGGAGATGCTGGACGATATGCATAAACGGAAGATTGACATGGCCGACAGCATCTACGTAATCAACGTCGGCGGACACATCGGAGAGAGCACCCGCTCGGAAATCGAGTACGCCAGGAAGAATGGAAAAGGAATACGCTATCTTGAGGAAAGCGTACCCGTTATCCCGGAAGAAATGGTTCGTGAGATAGCTGAAATGCTGGACTGTGGTCACATCTGCTATTTGAATCCGCATACAAATGAGACGGTTTATGTCTTGAATCCCAGTTCCTGTGAGTACTATGAAGAATCGGATGTGGACATCCTGGAGAAAGTGGATTCGTGGGATCGGCGCATCACGCTAAAACCGCCGGAATCCTTCGAGTCGTTCAAATTTATGGAAGGTTTCATTGATGAACTGCCTGAGAGCGGATACTCCCTCAGAAACAAACTCGTATCGGCCCTTTCCCACAGTCATCCCTTTGCCCACTTCAAAGCGGTCATTGACAACTGTCCCTATCGACAGGAGTGGTTTGCCTACAAGCAGAAATGTCTGGAAGCATACGTGCGCGAGGAGATTGACAGCGCTGCTGCCTTTTAGTTTTTATTTATACAAAAAACAAGGAATAAATGGACCAGAATACGCAAATCCTTTACGACCTTTTTATGAACCAGACCGTGGTCGTATTGGGCCTTCACAGAAAGATGCTTGGTGTATGGACTGTCAAGTCCAATGCGAGAAAGGCAGAAATGGCGCGTTGCATTGCCAACTGGATCGTTGAAGATCCTGCTCGAACACTCAAGGCATTCCCGCTTTATGAACTCCGCTTTTTGCAGCATCTCTGCAAGGCCGGCGACAACCGATATATGGAGCTTAACAGGACAGCTATGCCACTATTGTCCTATTCACTGGGGCTCATAAGGATTGACTCGGCAGATGAGTACTCTGCCACTTTCCCTATGTGGTTCGAAACTGGTGTCCGGAGCATCTTTGCACCATATATAGATGCGGTTGTCGCTGAGATAGAAAACGGACCCAGGAATGAGTATGAGCAGTTTTTCTGGGGATGTCTCGCGCTTTATGGCGCGATAGATTATTTCGAATTGTTCAATGTCATCGATGAACATTATAAAGACTTGAAGGAAAACTTGGATTTTAACCGTTTTCTGCGATTGTATCCGGTACGTGAACAATGTGAATACATGCATTATCTTGTTCATCCCTGCGCGGACATCCATGATGTTGTGCGAGAGAGGGAAGAAAAGAAGATGGGCAAACGCGCATACAGGAAATTCAGCAAGAAGGACATTCTTGATGCCGGGTCAACCATGCCCTACAGTAGTGTCTGGCATTTTCACGAAGAGGGACAGTCCCTAATCTCGGCGTTGGAAAGTGTCGGCTATACGGAAGACAGACTTGTCTATGCCCTTCACCGTATTTGGGACAACAAACAGAGTATGGGTGGTACAGCAAGTTCATTCAATGCTCTTGTGCAAGAGATCTTGGGCGGACAGCGTATTGAAGGAAATAATCATTTCCAAAGGCTCGTGGATGCCATTCTACACTATTTCAATGCGATTCCTTGCTGGGTATTCAAGGGGAGAAGCTCTGATGAAATGTTCAAGAAAGACAAGCGGGGCCCTGAGAAACTCGCAAATGCCCAAGCGGTCGTTCATCAGATGGCAAATATAAGCCGCCAGGCTTCATCCTTCCCAAAGGTTGGCCGCAACGACCCCTGCCCCTGTGGCAGTGGACTCAAATACAAGAACTGTCACGGAAAGAACTTGTCGTGACCTGAGCAGTGCACATTTATCGCACTTTACGTGGCCATATTTCGGAATTTAGTGCAGTTTGCAACATTGAAAATCTCAAAATACTGCACTTTAATCAAAAAGAAGTGCTAACTGTTATGCAGTCAATACAATTTGCCATGACGCAATGTAGCGTTTCATACTAAGCGGACTGACGACTTTCTTGCCGGTCTGCTTTTCAAATGCTTCCTTGGCTACTTTAGCAACAGAGCCTCCGCGTTCGGCTACACGAGCGTGCTCGGACATGGTCTCCGGATGCTCTTCCTTGGTGATGTTGCTGGTAGTAAGCTCGGCCAGCATGTTCATCACCAACTCCTCATTAGTCATATTGTCCCGCAGGTTCTCTTGCTTGAGTCCTTTCAGACGCTTATAGTCTTTAGCCGTGAGTCCTGCCCATGTGTAGTAAATGATGTCGGTAAGGGTGGCGTAGCCTGTGCCCTCTTCAACTCCGTGGGCTTTCCACTGGTCAGTCAGGTCTTTGCGAATCTCAATACTCTTGAGGCGTTGGTTGATCCAGTTGTCAGAGTATCCCAGTCGCTTGTAGTCCTGCAGGGACTGCTGGATGCCCAGTTCCGGGTCCTGCATCTGGTGAATCCTTTCGGCACCGACCTGCGCGAGCCAGCGCTTGAATGGCTCGGCTTTCTTGGAGGGGATGGACTGGATGATGCGGAACATTCCTTCCAGATTGGCGAAATTCTCTTTCTGAGGGCCTCCAGGGGTGCGTACAACAAGGGGGTGGACAATTTGTCCCCACCCTTTGGCAAGTTCCGGTTCGCGGCGTCGCATCTTGGAAAGGTAATCCTTGGGATCCTTTTGCATCGGCAAGTACCAAAACCACATCTTTGATAGAAAAATACCACTTCTCTTCGCCCTCAACCCATATTGTCCGGACTTTCTGGTCCTCAAACAACTGTATTTTCTCTATATCAGATGCATCCTCCGTAACGCATAAAAATTACATCGTTAAGGATGAACTATCTCGGATTATATCTCCGCAACTCACTGAGAAAAGGAGTTGCGGAGCAGCATAAATGGAAAAGTTCGAGTGTCTGTCGCAAAAATGCGTCCGTTCTTGAGAGAAATCGCCAGATGGCTCCTGTGATTTTACTTGCTGGGTACTTGCTGGAGTCGCTCTCGTAAAAACTCAAATCGGCCTCCTATGCCGCTGAAAGGCATATATCCCACTTGCTTTTTACTTGCTGGATACTTGCTAAAGCAATATTATAGTTGTATCTTTGCCATTGAAACATAGGTTTTATTGTATGGAGAATAACATTGAGCTACTTGTGCGAGAATTGGTAAAGTTTACGGACGAGACTCCATGGCTGGAATTCAAGCACAATAACTATAACCCGGAAATGATTGGCCAGGATATCAGTGCCCTGGCCAATAGCGCCACCGTGGAAGAACGCGACTACGCTTATATGGTCTGGGGCATTCAAAACGAAACTCATGAGTTTGTCGGAACAGAATATGACTTCCTATCACTGAAAAGGGGGCAGGAAGAAATTGGCAATTGGTTACGCCACCAACTTTCCCAAAACGCCGATTTCTGGTATGAATCCACCGATGTTGATGGGAAGAGAGTTGGAATAATTACCATCCGAAGAGCTTTAAAGACTCCCGTCTTATTTGAAAAAGAGGCTTACATAAGAAGTGGCAGCTATACAAAACGTCTCAGTGAATTCCCTATACTCCAGGAAAAACTGTGGAGAAACCTTAGTATCGGGTGTTTTGAAGATATAGCAGCATTGTCTGATCTTGCGCTGGATGAAGCTATGAGAATGTTGAAGTTTCAAGAGTATTTTGACAGTCTCGGCATACCTCAACCATCTACTTATGAGGCGGCTTCTCACTACCTTCTTGAGGATGGAATCATTCAAAAACAAGATAATGGCAAATACTTGATTACAAATCTTGGGGCGATGTTATTTGCCAAGCATCTTTCGGACTTCAAAGGCTTGGCGCGAAAGAGTTTACGTGTAGTTCAGTATGAAGGGACCAGCCGACTCACAATTTTGAAAGAGAATACATTTGATGAGGGCTATGCAATCTGCTTTGAAAATGTGATAGAATATATTAAAGCCTTATTGCCAAGCAAAGAAGATATAAGCACTGGAAAAAGACGCACTATAACAGATTATCCCATTCCGGCTATAAGAGAAGCTGTCTCCAACGCTCTAATACATCAGCAGGCCAATCTTCCGGGAACTTCAATTTTAGTTGAGATTTTCGACGGCCGTATTGAAATCACAAATCCAGGTCAGCCACTTGTGGACATTGCCAGAATAATTGACAATCCTCCCAAATCCCGAAACGAAAAACTATCATCTTTAATGCGGCGAATGGATATGTGTGAAGAACTTGGTTCTGGCTGGGACAGAATTGTTGAGTCTTGTGAAGCCATTCAGTGCAGAACGCCAAGAATTGATGTCTTTGAGGAACATACAAGAGTGGTGATATTCTCCAAGACAGTTTTCTCCAATATGAGTGTCGAAGATAAGCTTTGGTCATGTTATACTCATGCCTGTATCAGATTCGTGGAAGGAAAAACAATGACGAACAGTTCACTCAGAGACCGGTTCGGGATTCCGGTTTCAATGGCTTCCAGTATATCCAGATTATTAAAAGATGCCATTTCCAATAATCTGGTCAAACCTCTTGACCCGTCTGCTGCGCCTAAACTAATGCAATATGTCCCCGTATGGGCTTAATTTTACTTGCTGGGTACTTGCTGAAGTCGCTGTTGTAAAATGCCAATTCGGCCCTACAGGCCACTGAAAGCCGCATAGCCCACTTAATTTTTACTTGCTGAGTACTTGCTAGAGAACATGGCGACAAAAAAGCCCGTTTCCAAAAACGGGCTAAAATTAGATAACTATTTGATTATCAAATTAATACTCTTCCTCGTTCCACATGAAGTCTTCCTTGGTGGGGTAGTCAGGCCAGATATCTTCAATGGATTCGTAGATTTCTGCGTTGTCGTCGTCCAGTTCCTCCAGGTTCTCGATGACCTCGTCGGGGGCGCAGGTGCGGGTTGCGTAGTCGATAAGTTCGTCTTTGGTTGCCGGCCACGGAGCGTCGTCCAGTGCACTGGCTAGTTCAAGTGTCCAAAACATATTCTTCTGTATTTTCGCGCAAATATAGGTAAAAAAATGATATAATGAATTTTTTTCGCTAATTTTGCAGTCCTTTTTTCTAAATGAGGCAATCATGGCATACAGGAAGATAGAGCAGTACGACGAAAATACCACGCAGGAGATAGCCGGTCACATCAAGGCCATCCTGGGACTTCTGGGTGAAGACGTGAACCGCGAGGGCCTTGTCAAGACCCCCGAGCGCGTGGCCAAAGCCATGCAGTTCCTTACGCAGGGCTATTTCCAGAACGGTGAAGAGATTGTCAAGAGCGCCGTGTTCCAGGAGCCCTACAACCACATGGTCATTGTCAAGGACATCGAACTTTTCTCCCTGTGCGAGCACCACATGCTTCCCTTCATCGGCAAAGCCCATGTGGCCTATATTCCCAAGGGAGAAATCACCGGCCTTTCCAAGGTGGCACGCGTGGTGGAAACCTTCGCCCGCCGTCTGCAGGTGCAGGAACGCCTCACCGAGCAAATCCGCGACTGCATCCAGGAATCCCTGCATCCGCTGGGTGTAGCAGTGGTCATCGAAGCCATGCATACCTGCATGTCCATGCGCGGTGTCCAGAAGTCCAATGCCGTCACCACCACATCGGCCTTCTCCGGTATTTTCCTCCGCAGCGACAAAACCCGCAACGAGTTCCTCAAGCTCATCGAAAAATATTCCCTGCCAAATTGGCAGAAAACGGGCCATTGGCTTATAATTTGACTACTCAGAAGCGACCTCTCCAGGGAGGCCGCTTTTTGTGAAATTATAAGACCTATATATATATTATGGCAAACAAAGGACAGATTGGAGTAACCACCGAGAACATCTTCCCGGTTATCAAACAGTTTTTGTACAGCGACCACGAGATTTTCCTGAGGGAACTGGTCGCGAATGCCGTGGATGCCACGCAGAAGATGAAGGCCCTGGCCGCTTCCGGCGACTGCAAGGAGGAACTGGGAGACCTTCAGGTGCACATTGAACTGGACGAGAAAGAAAAGACCCTCAAGATTATCGATAACGGTATCGGCATGACCGAGGAGGAAGTGGACAAGTACATCAACCAGATTGCCTTCTCATCGGCCGGCGAGTTCCTGGAAAAATACAAGGACCAGATTGGAAACATCATCGGCCACTTTGGCCTGGGCTTCTACAGCGCCTTCATGGTGGCAAAGAAAGTGACCATCGAGACGCTCTCCTGGAAGGAAGGCGCCAAGGCCGTGAAATGGAGCTGCGACGGCTCTCCCGCCTATGAGATGGAAGAATGCGGGAAGGCCGACAGGGGTACCACCATCACCCTCTTCCTGGACGACGATTCCAAGGAGTACGCCGAGAAATCACGTATCGAGGGCCTTCTGAACAAATACTGCAAGTTCATGCCCGTTCCCATCGTCTTCGGCAAGGAACAGGAGTGGAAGGACGGCAAGTACGTCGATACCGACAAGGACAAGATTATCAACTCCGTGGAGCCGCTCTGGACCAAAGCCCCCAGCGAACTCAAGGACGAGGACTACAAGAACTTCTACCGCACCCTCTTCCCCATGAACGAGGAACCGCTGTTCTGGATCCACCTGAACGTGGACTATCCCTTCAACCTCACCGGTATCCTCTACTTCCCCAAGCTGAAGGACCGCGTGGCCGTGGAGCGTAACAAGATTTCCCTCTACTGCAACCAGATGTTCGTGACGGACCATGTGGACAATATCGTCCCGGACTTCATGACCCTCCTGCACGGTGTCATCGACTCCCCGGACATCCCGCTGAACGTTTCCCGCAGCTACCTCCAGAGCGACGCCTCCGTGAAGAAGATCTCCACCTACATCACCAAGAAGGTGGCCGACCGCCTGGAAAGCATCTTCAAGGAAGAACGCGCCCAGCTGGAAGAGAAGTGGGACAACCTCAAGCTCTTCATCGAGTACGGCATGCTCTCCGACGAAAAGTTCTGCGAGCGCGCCCTCAAGTTCGCACTCCTCAAGAACACGGACGGCAAGTACTTCAGCTTCGAAGAATACGAGAAAGCCGTAGCCGATGCCCAGACCGACAAGGACAAGAAGAAAGTATACCTCTACGCCACCAAGCCCCAGGACCAGTACGCCTTTATTCAGGCCGCCAAGAACAAGGGCTACGACGTCCTCCTCATGGACTGCGAACTGGACAGCCACTACGTGAACCTCCTGGAGCAGAAACTCACCGACACCCGCTTCGCCCGCGTGGACTCCGACGCCGTGGAGAACCTCATCCCCAAGGAAGACAAGATCAAGCCCGAGATGAAGGAAGACGAGCGCTACGACCTCGAGAACCTCTTCAAAGCCGTCCTCCCCGAAGGGAACGACTACTATGTGGTAGGAGAGAACCTCGGAGAGACATCGGCCCCTATCCTTATCACCCAGAACGAGTTCATGCGCCGGTACCGCGAAATGAGCGCCCTGGGCGGCGGCATGAACTTCTACGGCTCCATGCCCGAGAGCTACAACATCACCGTGAACATGGAGAACCCCCTCGTGCAGAAGATCTGGGGCGCCAAGCAGGCCGATGTAAAGCCGCAGGCCGAGCTCCCCGCCGAGGCACCCGAAAGCGCTTCGGAGGAGGAAAAGACCAAGGCCCGCGAAGCCCGCGAGGCCGTTCGCAAGGAACACCGGGCCGATGTCCAGGCCTTCGCAACCGGTAACGAGCTCCTGCACCAGATTGTAGACCTGGCGCTTCTTGGAAGCGGCATGCTAAAGGGTAAGCCCCTGGCCGACTTTATTGCCAGAAGCTACAGCCTCCTGAAATAATCAAAAAAGCACCCGGGCTTTTGAAGCCCGGGTGTTTTTTTTATTTGTACAGGAAGCGGCGGATAGACATCTTCGGGGTTTTCTCGAAGGGCTTGTCCATGAGCTCCACCTTGGCAATCTGGCTGTAGCCGGGCAGCTGGCGGTTGGCACCCAGGCGGATGTTCTCCGGGATTTCGGCCTTGGCCTCGCTGTCCAGAAGGGCAGTGGCAATGGCCTGTTCGTCGGGGAAGACCAGGGCGACCAGCTTGCCGCCGCGCTCTACCACAACGGATTCCATCACATAAGGCTGGTTGTTCACCACAGCCTCCAGTTCCTCGGGGTAGATGTTCTGGCCGGAAGGACCCAGGATCATGTTCTTGGAGCGGCCGCGGATGAAGATGTTGCCATCGGCATCCATGATACCGAGGTCTCCGGTGCGGAGCCAGCCGTCTTCCGTGAAGGCATTGGCCGTAGCTTCCTCGTTCTTGTAGTAGCCGATGGTGATGTTTTCACCGCGGGCCTGGATTTCACCTACCACGTGGTGCGGGTCTTCGGAGTCGATGCGGACCTCGGCAACGTCTACGGCCTTGCCGCAGGAACCGGCCACATACTTGGTCCAGTGCTCATAGGCCAGGAGCGGGCAGGCTTCCGTCATGCCGTAACCCACCAGGTAGGGGAACTTGATCTTCTTGAACAGGCGCTCCACCTCCGGGTTGAGGGCGGCGCCGCCCATGATGAACTCCTGCACGTTGCCGCCGAAAGCCTGTACCAGGCCGTCCTTCACCTTCTTATAAATAATGTTGTTGAGGCCGGGAATCTTGGTGAGCACCTTGATGAGCGGCTTGTCCAGGGTGGGCTTGACCTTGGACTTGTAGATTTTCTCCATGACCAGCGGAACGGTGATGAGGAGGTAGGGCTTTACCTCGGCGAAGGCCTTGATGAGGGATGCCGGGGTAGGGGCCTTGCCCAGCCAGTAAATGGACGTTCCGTTGCAGAGGGGATAGAGGAATTCGATCACGAGGCCGTACATGTGGGCCATGGGCAGCATGGATACCATCTTGTCTCCGGCGGGCACGTTGCGCTGGCTGAAGTCTACGTTGGCACTGAAGTTACGGTAGGTGAGCATGACGCCCTTAGGGTCTCCGGTAGAGCCGGAGGTGTAGTTGATGGTGGAGAGGTCGTCCCAGTTGTCGGTGGGGAAGACGACGTCCTCGGGGCCGAACCCCTTGGGGTACTTCTCGGCGAAGAGCTGGTCCAGGTTGTCTACGGTTTCCTGGATCTTGGCGTCGCGGCAGAAGAGTATCTTCCAGTTGTCTACGTCGAAGACCACCTTGAGGGCGGGCATTTTCTCCGGGTTCATCTTGGCCCAGCGGGCGGCGTTGGTGAACAGGGCGATGCTGTCGCTATGATTCACCAGGCCCATGACGCTCTCGGGGGTGAAATCGGCCAGGATGGGGACGATGACCGTCTCGAAGGTATTGACGGCCAGGTATGCGAAGCCCCACTTGGCGCCGTTGTTGGCGCAGAGGGCTATCTTGTCTCCTTTCTGGAAGCCGGCCTTTTCAAACACAATGTGGAAGCGGGCAATGTCCGTTGCCATTTGTGCGTAGGTGAAGGAGTCTCCTCCGATGGTGTTGAGGGCAGGTTTGTTCCAGAACTTTCGGGTTGCGTCCTGCAGACGCTGCAGATAATGCGGATAGTTGGTTGCCATAATCTGTTCTAAAGGTTTTAGTACATCCACAAAGATAGTAATTTTTTTGAAAAATCAGTATATTTGCAAAATATGAGACGCAAACCCATCATAGCGCTTATCTACGACTTCGACGGCACCCTTTCTCCGGGAAACATGCAGGAGTTCGGCTTCATCCAGGCCATCGGCCAAACCCCCGCCGAGTTCTGGGACAAGAGCAACCGCATTGCCGTGGGGCAGGATGCCTCCAACATCCTCGCCTACATGAAACTCATGTATGACGAGGCCAGGGCCAGCGGCATCAAGCTCACCCGGGAAGATTTCGCCCGCTATGGGAAGGACATCAAGCTGTACGAAGGCGTGAGGGACTGGTTCCAGAACGTAAACGACTATGGCAAGGCGCACGGAGTCATCATCGAGCACTACATCAACTCCTCCGGTCTCACGGAAATCATTGAGGGCTCTCCCATTGCCAGCGCCTTCAAGCACATTTTCGCCGGCAGTTTCATCTACGATGAGAAGGGGGAGGCCGAGTGGCCCGGCATTGCCGTCGACTACACCGCCAAAACCCAGTACCTGTTCAAGATCCAGAAAGGCATTTTCTCCTCCCGCGACGCCGAGAAAGTGAACGAGTCCCTGGCCGATGAAGCCAAACGCATCCCGTTCACCAACATGATCTACTTCGGAGACGGAGAAACCGACGTCCCTTCCATGAAGCTGGTCTCCATGTTCGGGGGCAATGCCATTGCCGTCTTCGACCCTTCCCGCCCTGCCAAGAAGGCCGTAGCGCAGAAGCTGCTCCGCCAGGGGCGCGTCAACTTCATTACGCCGGCATCCTACACGAAGGATTCCCGCACATTCCGTCTAGTCTGCGCCATCATAGACAAAGTCAAAGCAGACAGTGAATTACATCAATTCAGCCGATACAGGTAAATGAGAAAACTGAAAATAGGCATGGTGCAGCAACACTGCACCGCCGACATCCCCGCCAATATAGAGAGCCTGAAGAGCTATATCCGGGAAGCCGCCTCCAAGGGCGCCCAGCTCGTGGTCCTTCAGGAACTGCACAATTCCCTTTATTTCTGCCAGGAGGAAAACGCCCGGTTGTGTGACCTGGCCGAGCCCATCCCCGGCCCCTCCACCGAGACCTTCGGCGCACTGGCGAAGGAACTGGGCGTGGTGGTAGTGCTCTCGCTTTTTGAGCGCCGCACCCCGGGCATCTACCACAACACTGCCGTCGTCATCGAGGCCGATGGAACCATCGCCGGCAAGTACCGCAAGATGCACATCCCCGACGATCCTCTCTTCTACGAGAAATTCTACTTCACTCCCGGAGACATGGGCTTCGAGCCCATCAAGACCTCCGTGGGCACCCTGGGCGTCCTGGTGTGCTGGGACCAGTGGTATCCCGAGGCCGCCCGTGCCATGGCCCTGAACGGAGCCGAGCTCCTCATCTATCCCACAGCCATCGGCGGCGTTCCCACGGATCCCGACTGGGAGCAGGCGCAGCAACGCCAGGCCTGGCAGCTCGTACAGCGCGGTCACAGCGTAGCCAACGGCCTGCCCGTTATCACCGTCAACCGCACGGGTGTGGAACCGGACCCCACCGGTCACTCCACCGGCATCGATTTCTGGGGCCATTCGTTCGCGACCGGTGCCCAGGGAGAACTCCTCACGGAGTTTGAAAAGGCCGAGGAAGGCGTGCATGTAGTGGAAGTGGACCTGGAACAGTGCGAGTACGTCCGCCGCGGCTGGCCCTTCCTCAGGGACCGCCGCATCGACGCCTACGATGTGCTGCTCAAACGCTTTGGAAAATGAGAATTCCTGCCGAGTGGGAGCCCCAGGGCTTTGTACAGCTCACCTGGCCGCATCCCGATACCGCCTGGTATGACCTTCCGCACGTGCTGGACTGCTATGTGGAGGTGGCGAAGGCCATTACCCGTTACGAGCCGCTTCTCATTGTCTGCCGCGACAAGGCCGAGTGCCTTCAGGACATGCATTCCCGTGGCTATGAACCGTCGGCCCATGTACGCTTTGTAGAGTGCCCGCTCAATGATACCTGGGCGCGGGACCACGGCGCCATTTCCGTCGTGGGGGAGCAGGGAGAAAAAGCCATACTCGACTTTGTTTTCAACGGCTGGGGCCTCAAGTTCGGGAGCGACCTTGACAACCAGATTACCCGCACCATCTTCCGGCAGGGCGTATGGGCCCCGGATGTGCAGTACCGGGACATGCGTCCTTTCGTGCTGGAAGGCGGCAGCATCGATACCGACGGCTGCGGAACGCTCATAGCTACGTCCGAGTGCCTGCTGTCCCTTAACCGGAACGAGTATCTTTCCCGGGAAGAGATTGAGGCGCACCTCTCCCGTGCATTCGGTCTCAGGCGCATCCTGTGGCTTGATCACGGCGGAATCATAGGAGACGATACCGACAGCCATGTAGACATCCTGGCCCGCTTCTGCAGCCCGGACACCATTGCCTTCACGGCCTGTGACAATCCTTCAGATGATAACTATGCGGCCCTGAAGGCCATGGAAGAGCAGCTTCGCACCTTCCGCACCCTTGACGGAAAGCCTTACAATCTGGTTCCGCTTCCCCTGCCGGAGCCCCTGTACCTGGACGATTACCGTCTTCCGGCCTCCTATGCCAACTTCCTGGTGGTGAACGGTGCCGTCCTCATGCCGGGAGCCGGTTCTGCGCTGGATGAGGTGGCCGCATCCCAGTTACGTCGTGCCTTCCCCGGGCGCACGGTAGAAATAATAGACTGCCGTGCCCTGCTCTCAGGACACGGCGGTCTTCACTGCATTACCATGAATTACCCGGAAGGGTTCTAGAATGCTTATTATAATGTATAAGTCTTGACTTACTTGACCTCGATGGTGACCACGCGGTTCTTGGCGGCGCCGTTGAACAGCTGGACAGAAGCACCGTGGGCTGCGGTCTCGATGTTTTCCTCGGAGGCACCGGCCTTCTTGAGGAGGTTGACAACGGTCTTTACGCGCTGCTCGGAGAGCTGCTGGTTGCGCTTGGCAGAGCCGGTCTGTTTGTCGGCGTAGCCGTTGACGGAGAGCTTGGTGTCGGGAGTGAGGACGCTCTGGGTGAAGAACTCCAGGTGAGCCTTCTCGCGGGCCGAAAGCTGAGCGCTGCCGCAGTCGAAGTAGAGGGTGATGGGGGAACCGGGCTTCACGTCTACGGCGGTGAAGGTACCGTTCTCATACAGGTAGGTCTGGCCGTTTACGAGCTGGCGGTAAGGAGCGAGCTGCTTCTCCAGCTGGGCAGCCTTGTCACGCAGGGCGGCGTTCTCCTTTTCGAGGGCAGCGGCTTTCTCTGCGAGGGAGTTGTACTGCTCCACGGTGAAGGGAACGGGAACTACGACGGGAGTAATCTCGCTGTGGCGGTCGAAGTCGGTCTTGCCCAGGTTGAAGGCCAGGCCGATGGTAGCCGACGGGAACAGGGCCACGCGGTCAGAGTCCGTGGTGTAGGCGGAACCCTTTCCGGCGAGAACCATCAGATCCAGGGTAACATTAATGCGCTCGGTGACGCGGAGGATGTTGAGGAGACCCAGACCGGCAGCCCACTCATGGTTGCGGGTGGTCTTGGCAAAGGGAGTGCGGCTCTTGTTCACGTTCAGAAGACCCATGGTTGCATAGGGAGCGAAATCCCAGAAGCGGTCTGCCTTGTAGCCTGCGATGGAGTTGGAAATGTTCCAGAGGATATCTCCGTGGAAATAGTGGAAGCCGTAGGGCGTATTGGCGTCAATTCCGTTAGCGTCGAAAACCTGCTTGCTGTTATTCCACATACCGTGATATCCCAGACGGGCGCCCACAGCGGGAGTCCACCACTTGCCGAAGTTTACGTCCAAGGCCAGACCCATTTCTCCCCAGGTCTTGGGCTGGGAAGGATGCATGATGGTAGAATTGATACCGGCACCGATTCCGATGAAGGTGTTGTCAAAGGCCTTGTTGGTCTCGTAGGCACCGCGTTTGGTGTTTTCCTGGGCATTTGCGCTCACGGAAACAAGGAGACTTGCTGCTGCAAGGGCTCCGAGAATCATTTTGATACCTTTCATAATTATGTTTAATTTGTTTTAGTCTATCTTACAACCTACAAATTTAATCCTTTTTTACAGATTTGCAAAGCCTGCCGGACGAATGCAAAGAAAGCACCTCCGAGAAGGTGCTTTCTTGTGATGAATGGTATGGTAAGCGAAACTTACTTGACCTCGATGGTGACCACGCGGTTCTTGGCGGCGCCGTTGAACAGCTGGATGGTAGCACCGTGAGCGGCGGTCTCGATGTTCTCCTCGGAGGCACCGGCCTTCTTCAGGAGGTCGACAACGGTCTTTACGCGCTGCTCGGAGAGCTTCTGGTTGCGCTTGGCGGTACCGGTCTGCTTGTCGGCGTAGCCGTTGACGGACAGCTTGGTGTCGGCGTCCACGACGTTCTGGGTGAAGTACTCGAGGTGGGCCTTCTCACGGGCGGAGAGCTTGGCGCTGCCGCAGTCGAAGTAGAGGGTGAGAGGGGAACCGGCCTTTACGTCAACAGCGGTGAAGGTGCCATTCTCGTAGAGGTAGGTCTGGCCGTTCACGAGGTTCTTGAAAGGAGCGAGCTCGTTCTCGAGGGCAGCGATCTTGTCCTTGAGGGCGGCGTTCTCTTTCTCCAGGGCAGCCACTTTGTCGGCGAGGGCATTGTACTGCTCGGTGGTGAAGGGCACGGGGATCACAACGGGAGTGATGCTGCTGTGACGGTCAAAGTTGGTCTTGCCCAGGTTGAAGGCGAGGCCGACGGTGGCGGAGAGCGGGAACTCGAAGTGACCGATGCTCTTGATCACGTTCACATTGTAGGTGCTGGCCTTGGCAATCATGGCGCGCAGGTCCAGGGTGATGGCAACGCGGTTGGACACGCGGAAGGTGTTGTAGAAACCACCGCCCATGATCCACTCATTGTCCTTGTTCACGCGGGCGTAACCACCGGAGATGTAGGGGTTCACGTTCCACACGCGGGTCTCTTTGTAACCCCAGAAGGTGTTGATGAAGTTCCAGAGGAGGTCTCCGGTTACGAAGTGCTGGGAAGTCTTTCCGAAACCATCGCCCTTGACGTCGTTGGAGATACCGAGGTAGTTGATACGGCCGCCGATGAACGGAGTCCACCACTTACCGAAAGCTACGTCGATGGCCAGGCCGCCTTTGCCCTGAGCGAAAGGAATGCCATCCTTGTTCTGGAAGTTGAGACCGGCGTTGATACCTGCACCAATGCCGATGAAGGTGTTGTCAAAGGCCTTGTTGGTCTCGTAGGCACCGCGGACGATCTTACCGTTTTCGTCGCGGTTGGCATTCTCCTGAGCGTTGGCGCTGAAGGAGAAAAGGAGGCTTGCGGTTGCAAGGGCTCCGAGAATCATTTTGATACCTTTCATAATTTAGTTATTGCTTTAAAAAAAATCTTCTCTCACTTTCAGGGTACAATCTACCCTTTTATCTGTGCAAAGTTATGCAATATTTTCCGGCGAGCCAAATTTTCCGGGAAAAACTTTTTATTATTTTAGTCAAAAGAATGTATCTTTGCAGGGCATCAGTACCTGTATGGATTTCAATTTACAATCTTCATATGCTCCTTCCGGCGACCAGCCGGAGGCCATTGACCAGCTCTGCAAAGCCCTCGGGGAAGGCGTGAACAATGTCACGCTCCTCGGCGTCACGGGGTCGGGAAAGACCTTCACCATGGCCAACGTCATCCAGCGCCTGCAGCGCCCGGCCCTCATCCTGAGCCACAACAAGACGCTTGCGGCACAGCTCTACGGAGAGTTCAAGGCCTTTTTCCCGCACAATGCCGTAGAGTATTTCGTGTCCTACTATGATTACTATCAGCCAGAGGCTTACATCCCTACCACCGACACTTACATCGAGAAAGACCTCTCCATCAACGACAAGATCGATGAGCTGCGCGTAAGTGCGGCATCGGCCCTCATGAGCGGAAGAAGGGATGTCATTGTCATCTCCTCCGTGAGCTGCCTGTACGGCATCGGCAATCCCGACGACTTCCACGACCAGACGGTGACGGTGAGAAAAGGGGAAGAGATGTCCATGACGCGCCTCCTCTATAAAATAGTGGACGCCCTCTACTACCGTACTGAGACCGACTTCAAGCGCGGCTCCTTCCGCGTGCGCGGGGACACCGTGGATATCTTCCTCGGAGGGGCCGATTACGCCGCCCGCATCGAATTCTTCGGGGACGAGGTGGACCGCATCGCGCTCATCGACCCGGTGAGCGGCGCCGTTTTCGAAGAGCTGGAGAAGATAGACCTCTATCCGGCCAAGAACTTCGTTACGTCCAAGGAAAAGGGTGCCAAGGCCGTGAGCCAGATTCAGGAGGACCTGGTGAAGCAGGTAGAGTACTTCGAGTCCATCGGCAAGTTTCTGGAGGCCAAGCGCCTGAAGCAGCGCGTGGAGTACGACATCGAGATGATCAAGGAAATGGGCTACTGCCCCGGCGTGGAAAACTATTCCCGCTACTTTGACGGCCGAAAGCCCGGTCAGCGCCCTTTCACCCTCATTGACTATTTCCCCGACGACTTCCTGGTGTTCATTGACGAGAGCCACGTGACGCTTCCGCAGATCCGGGCCATGTACGGGGGTGACCATTCCCGCAAGGAAACGCTGGTGGAGTACGGCTTCCGCCTTCCCGCCGCCAGCGACAACCGGCCGCTTACCTTTGACGAGTTCGAGGCCGTCACGCATCAGACCGTGTATGTGAGCGCCACGCCGGCCGACTATGAGCTGGAGAAGTCCGAGGGCCTGGTGGTGGAGCAGATTGTGCGCCCGACGGGCCTTCTGGATCCGCCCATCGAAGTGCGTCCTACCAAGAACCAGGTGGACGACCTCATGGAGGAAATCCGGCAGCGGGCCCAGAAGGACGAGCGCGTGCTGGTGACCACCCTCACCAAGCGCATGGCCGAGGAACTGGACAGCTACTTTGGCCGTAACGGCGTACGCTGCCGCTACATCCACTCCGACGTAGACACGGCCGAGCGCGTGGAAATCATCGAGGACTTCAAGAACGGCCTGTTCGACGTACTCATCGGCGTAAACCTCCTCCGCGAAGGCCTGGACATCCCCACGGTGTCCCTCGTGGCCATCCTGGATGCCGACAAGGAGGGCTTCCTCCGGAGCGGCCGTGCGCTCACCCAGACGGCCGGCCGCGCCGCCCGAAACGTTCACGGCCTTGTAATCATGTATGCCGATTCCATCACCCAGAGCATGGATGAGACCATCCGGGAAACCGCCCGCCGCCGTGCCAAGCAGCAGGAATACAACAAGCTCCACGGAATTACGCCCACGCAGGTGCAGACCCGCGCCAACGTACTCATGAGCGAGCTCGTCAAATCCGGAGAGGACACCACCCACATCTCCGGCTTCCTGAACCCCGTTCTGCAGAACAGCGTCACGGGTCATGTGAGCGCCCCCGACAGCGTGTCCAGCCCCGTGTATGTACCATCGGCCTCTGAGCTGGGCAGGGGAGACGTCTCCGTGGGCCTCGGGCACGACGCCCGCCGCGAAGGAACATCGGCCTACGTGGACGGCTATGTGAAGGCCGACCTTGCCGCCGTCCTGCAGGACCCTGTCATCCGCTCCATGTCCCGCGAGCAGGTGGAGAAGGCCGCCGCCGAGGCCAAGCGCAAGATGCAGAAAGCCGCCGCCGACCTCGATTTCACGGCCGCCGCCCGCTATCGCGACGAAATGTGGGCGCTGGAGGAGTATCTTAAAGTCTGGAAACCTTAGCCACGTGCTTTAATGTGCGTAGCTGGGACAGCACTTTGTCCAGCTCCAGGTTGGAAGGCACGGAAATCTTCAGGGAGATCTCCCAGGTGCCGCTGCGGGGGTTCTCCGTGACGGTGAAGCTGCGGATGCTGGCCTTGAACTGGCCTACGGTCTCCAGGATGCGGCCGCTGGCGCTTTCTTCATCGGCTACAATCTTGAGTCCGACCTGGAAACTGCCGCTGGAGGGGGTATCGGCCCATCTCACTTTCTGGATCCGGTAGGGGTAAGCTTCGAGCAGGCGCGCGGCGTTGGGGCAGGTGATGCGGTGGATCTTGATGCCTTCCTCGCGGGTGACAAAGCCAAAGACGTCGTCACCGAACACGGGGTTGCAGCACTTGGCCATCTTGTAGTCTATTCCCTTGACATTCTTTGCGTTAAGTACCAGGATGTCATCTTTGCTCTCGTAGTGACGCTGGTTTTTGGCCGATGCCTGCACGGCCTCTGCGGCTTCCACGGAAGCGGTGTGGCGGGCTTCCTCGCCCAGGATGAAGTCCTTGATGACATTCACATCGAGGGCTCCTGAGCCGATGGCGGCGTAGAAGCCGGTGAGGCCCGGGTAGTTGTATTTCTTGCGGAACTCCGTGCGCATGTCGTCGGGGAATTCCAGCTTCCAGTTCTTGAGACGGCGCTCCAGGAGTTCCTTACCGTCCACGGCGCTGTTCTGCTCCTGGGCGGCGAGGGCCTGCTTGACCTTGGAGCGGGCTTTGGCCGATACCACCCAGTTCATCCAGTCCTGCGTAGGATGCTGGTTCTTGGAGGTGAGGATTTCCACCACGTCTCCGGTGGCCAGTTTCTCCTTGATTGAGACCGCCTTTCCGTTCACTTTGGCGCCCACGCAGTGTGAGCCGATGTTGGTATGGATGCCGAATGCGAAGTCCAGCACGGTGGAATCGGCGGCGAGGATGCGCAGCTCGCCGGTAGGGGTGAACACGAAGATTTCCTTTGAGGGCGGTTGCGGCAGGTCTTCCTTGTTTTCGTCGGGGTGCTCCAGGGCAAAGCGGACGCTCTTAAGCCAGGTGTCCAGCGTTTCCTGCCGCTTGATGCCCTTATAGGACCAGTGGGAGGCAAAGCCGTTCTCTGCAATGTCGTCCATTCGCTTGGTGCGGATCTGCACCTCGATATAGGCACCGGCTTTGTTCTTGACCGTGATGTGCAGGCTCTCGTAGCCGTTGGGCTTGGGGTTGCTCACCCAGTCCCGAAGGCGCTTGGTGTCCTGCTCATATTCTTCTGTCACAAAGCCGAATACCTTCCAGCAAAGCTCTTTTTCCAGGGCGTGGTCTTCTCCGTCGCAGTCTATGATAAAGCGCATGGCAAAGACGTCGAAGACGCCCTCGAAGGGCACTTTCTGCTTGATCATCTTTTGCCAGATGGAGTAGGCCGCCTTGGTGCGCACCTTCATCTTGTAGTGGATACCGGCGGCATCCAGCTTTCCCTTGAGTGGGCCGATGAATTCTTCCATCAGCCTTTCGCGGTCCTTTTCTCCGGCTTTGAGCTTGTTGGTGATGAGCCGGTACTGTTCGGGCTCGGCGTAGTTGAGATAGATGTCCTCCATCTCGCGTTTCATGTTGTACAGGCCCAGCTGGTGTGCCAGGGGAATGTACAGCATGAGGGTTTCCAGAATCTTTCCCTCCCGGCTGGCCTTGGGGAACATCTTGAGGCTTCTCATCACTTCCAGGCGGTCGGCCAGTTTGAGCACCGTGACGCGGGGATCTGTAGAGTACTGAATGATGAGTTTCTTGTAGTTCTCAGCCTCCAGGCGCGTGTCCTTGGGCTTGATGGTGGAAATCTTGTTAAGACCGTCCACCAGCGTGCAGATGGCGCTTCCCCATTCGGCCTCCTTCACCTCCATGCCGCCCATCCGGCTGGCCTCGTGCAGATAAACGGCAGCGATGCATTCCTCAGGCAGGCCGATTTCGTCGGCTACAATGGCAGCGACGGCATCGGGATGGCCGATGAACGGAGACCCGTCGTGGCGGGTTTTGTCCTTGAGGGCCCCGGCCGCGGCGGCGCGGGCTTTTTCGATGAGGGGTGTGGTAATCATGTTACTGGGCTTTTGCTCTTTGACGGGCCGTCAGGGCCTTCTGGAAAGCGCGGGCGTTGGCCAGGTGCTCGGTATAGGTAGCGGCAAACCGGTGGCTGCCGTTGAAGGAAGGGTCTGCGCAGAAGAAAATGTAGTTATGGCTTTCCGGGTGCAACACAGCTTCCAGGCAGCTCTTGGGCGGGCAGGAGATGGGGCCCGGAGGGAGCCCGTAGTACTTGTAGGTATTGTAGGGAGAGTCTACGGCGAGGTGTGACTTCAGGATGCGCCGGGGCTCGTAGTCAAAGCAGAACGCTACGGTAGGATCGGCCTGCAGTTTCATGCCGGTGCGAAGCCGGTTAAGGTACACGCCGGCGATGGTGGGCTGCTCGGGGACGTAGCGGGTTTCTCCGTCTACGATGGAGGCAAGGGTGACGGCTTCCTGCGGAGTCATACCCTGGGCATGGGCTGCGTCTATCCGCTCCGGGGTCCACCAGGCATCGCGTTCCTTGGCAAAGCGGTCAAAGATGTCCCGCACCGACGCCGTCCACATCATCTGGTAGGTGTCCGGAATCACCATGGTGAAGAGCTGCTTGCAGTCTACACCATAGTTTTTGAGGGAATCCTCGGAGAAGATGAAGGAGGCCACATCGGCGGAATCAGCCAGCATCTGGGCGCCAATCTTGCGCGCCAGCACGCCCGGAGTGCGGATAGCGCCGGAAAGCGTCAGGTTCACGGGCGTCTGCCAGCCCTTGTGGAGCATGCGCGTTACGTACACGCTGCTGCAGGTAGAGTCTATGCGGTAGTGGCCCACCTCCAGGGTTTCCACGTCCTTGAATACGCGGCGAAGGCTGGCGGGCTTACGGACTTGTCCGCTTGCGATGATGCTGTCGCAAACGGTCTCCGGCTCCATCCAGGGGTATACATATACGTCCAGGGCACCCTCAAAATTGGGAGATTTGTGGTCGTACCAGTACCGATAGGCTTTGACGCCGGCAAACAGGCCGATGACCAGAGCGGCGGCAATGCAGATCCAGATCCACTTTTTCATAGGCTAGCGAAGTTTAAGTTCATCGAGGTGGTGAAGGACTACCGGCTCCTTGAGGCCGTTGCGCTTGCGGACAGCCTTTTCCTTTACGGCAAAGCGCTGGCAAATGGCATGGAAGTCTTCTCCGTCCTCCTCTACGATGTATTTCTCCAGGCCTTCCTGGGCCTTGTTTTTCTTGGCTGCGAGGTACACGATGGTGCCGGGAAGAAGTTCGGGGTTGCCTTTGAGGTCGTTATAGCGCAGAATCTCTCGCTGGAACAGATGATATTCCTTTGCGATGGATGCGTAGGTCTCTCCCTCCATGGCATACACAAAAGGGACACCGTTCAATGAGTAGAGCTTGCGGTCCAGGCTGAAGGAGAATTCCTCCGAGACCGGAACGGACACGGCGGTCTGCGGTCGCACTACTATGGGTTCTTCAATCTTGTGAGGAGGTGCCGGCATGGCGGCAGCTTCCTGCGGCGTCATGGTGTCATAGCGGGAGAGGTCGTAGTCCTCAATGTATTTGATGAGCTTGGCGGGGTAATGGGGGTCTGTTGCATAGCCGGCCTTCTTAAGACCGTAGGCCCAGCCCTTGTAGTCTGTGGTCTCCAGGTCAAAGAGGAACTTGTAGCGGTCCCGGTAGCGAAGGAAGTCCGAGTGGTCCCGGAAGCTTTCCTCCGGGGAGTCGTACACGCGGAAACACTCTCCACGGGCGTCGTCGTCATGGTACATGGTCTTTCCCTTCCAGCCCACATGACACTTGATGCCAAAGTGGTTGTTGCCCTCCTTGGCCAGGCGCGAAAGGCCCGCTCCGGACTCTAACAGCCCTTGTGCCAACGTGATACTGGCAGGCACTCCGCTTCGGTGCATCTCCTCCACAGCGAGAGATGCATAGCGTTTGATATAACGTTCCTGGGGCGTATCGTCCCCCGCTGCCCATGCGAGCAGCCCAAACAAAAATATAGCGGCTACAAGAATTTTCTTCATAGCCGCTAAGTTACGAAAAATTCTTCAAAACTGGATTCTATCTACAATGCCACGTTGACACGTGGAATGCACAGAATGGCAATTTGACGTCAACGCGGCAAGGTTTTGGGGCAAAACGGGCGTTTTTGCTGCCGCGTTGACGCGAAATCAGCCCCTGGTGCATTCTGTGTGTCAACGCGGCAAGGCAATGCCCGCACCCGCGCAAAGCTAGATATCGTAGACCTCCCCGTCCGACGTGGCGTAGGTTTCCGGGAAAATGGCGCGGCATTCGGCCTCGTAGGGGCGGATGTCGGTGTTGCGGGAGGAATAGTGGCCGATGAGAAGCTTGGCGGCACCGGCAGCAAGGGCTACCTGTGCGGCTTGGGCGGTGGTGGAGTGATGGCGAAGCGCACCTTGGTCGGCCAGATCATGAAGGTACGTTGCCTCGTGATAGATAACGGTAGTGCCTCTGAGCCACTCGGCCTCTTCGGGGAAGGGGGCGGTGTCGGTGACGTAGGCGTAGCTGCGGGGGACGAACGGCTTGTAGGCGGCTTCGGAGGCCGGGATGGTGCTGCCATCGGCCCGGAGGACATCCTCCCCGCGCTTGAGGGTGCCGATCTCCGTGAGGGTGAGGCCGAACTTTTCGATGGCCTCCTTGTACACGTTGAAGGGCGGTTCTTTTTCTTCGAAGCGGAAACCGAAGGTCTCGATGCCGTGGTTCAGCGGGAACGCCTCAACGCGGAGGCTCTTGGTTTCCAGGATGGTCTCGGGCCCTTTCATCTTCAGGGGCGTGTAACGGATTTCGAAGCCGATACCGTCTCCGTAGTAGCTGAGGAAGAACTTGAGGATGGGACCGAAGTTCACGGGGGCGAAGATGTTGAGGGGCGTCTGGCGGCCTTTCATGCCCAGGGTGGAAAGCAGGCCGAAGATACCGAATACGTGGTCCCCGTGAATATGGGTGAGGAAAAGGGAATCCAGCTTCATCATGGGTACCTTGTGGGCTACCATGGCGTACTGGGTTCCTTCTCCACAGTCCAAAAGGAATAAGCGCCCGTGCACTTGGAGTGCCTGGGCGCTTTGATTCCGGCCCCTTACGGGCATGGCCGAAGCCGTGCCCAATAAGGTGACCTTAAATATATGGGGCGAATTACTCACCCTTCTCGAGCTGCTCCTTGAGGGCGGCCAGGGCGGAGATGTCACCGAGGGTGGTCTTCTCTACATTGCTCTGGACCTTCTTGATGGCCTTCTTGGTGCCTTCGGCCTCAGCGGTCTCCTTGGCCACCTTGGCTTCCTGGTAGGTGCGGACGTGGGACACGCGGACGGTGCGGGTGCTGCGGCGCAGATCCACAACCTTCACGGGCAGGGTTTCACCGACGATGGGGGCCTTGCCGTCTTCCTTGATGAGTTCGCGGTTGAAGGCGCTGACCTCGGTGCCGTCGGCCAGGGTGAGGGTGGTGTTCTTGTCACCGATCACGCTCACGGTAGCGTCAACAACGGTACCTACAGGATACTTGGCCTCGAGCTCGTCCCAAGGGTTGGGGGTGAGCTGCTTGTGACCCAGGGACAGCTTGTGGCTGTTCTCGTCGAAGTCCAGGATGACAACGTCAATCACGTCACCGCTCTGAACCATCTCGGCGGGATGCTTGATCTTGTTCCAGGAGAGGTCGGAGATGTGGATGAGACCCTCAACACCGTCTTCCAGTTCAGCGAACACACCGAAGTTGGTGATGTTGCGGACGGTAGCCTTGTGCTGGGAACCCACGGGATATTTGTCGCGGATGCTCTCCCAGGGGTTGGAAGTGAGCTGCTTGATACCGAGGGACATCTTGCGGGCCTCGCGGTCCAGGGTGAGGATGACGGCCTCTACCTCGTCTCCCATCTTCAGGAATTCCTGAGCGCTGTGCAGACGGGGGCTCCAGCTCATTTCGCTCACGTGTACGAGACCTTCCACGCCGGGCTCAACCTCTACGAAGGCGCCGTAGTCGGCCACGGCCACTACCTTACCCTTCACGGTGTCACCCACCTTGAGGTCAGGGGACAGGGCCTCCCACGGGTGAGGAGTGAGCTGCTTGAGACCGAGGGCGATGCGCTTCTGCTGCTCGTTGAAGTCGAGGACGACAACGTTGATCTTCTGATCCAGGGCAACCACTTCCTCGGGGTGGGAAATGCGGCCCCAGCTGAGGTCGGTGATGTGGATGAGACCGTCCACGCCACCCAGGTCTACGAACACGCCGTAGTTGGTGATGTTCTTGACCACACCTTCGAGGACCTGACCCTTCTCCAGCTTGGAGATGAGTTCGGTGCGCTTGAGCTCCTGCTCGGCCTCGAGGAGGGCCTTGTGGGAAACAACCACGTTCTTGAACTCCTGATTGATCTTGACAATCTTGAAGTCCATGGTGGTGTCCACGAATACGTCGTAGTCACGGATGGGCTTGATATCGATCTGGGAGCCGGGGAGGAAGGCCTCGATGCCGAACACGTCCACGATCATACCACCCTTGGTGCGGGTCTTGACATAACCCTTCACCACCTCGCCGCTCTCGTATGCGGCGTTGACCATATCCCAGGACTTGAGCTGACGGGCTTTCTTGTGGGAGATCACCAGCTGACCCTTGCGGTCTTCGGCGCTCTCAACCAGAACTTCCACCTTGTCACCCACCTTGAGGTCAGGGTTGTAGCGGAACTCGGGGGCAGAAATGACACCTTCGCTCTTGGCGCCGATGTTCACGACAACCTCACGCTTGGTGATGGCGGTTACAACACCCTCTACCACCTCGTTCTCGGTGACTTTGTTGAGGGTTTGCTCGTACAGTGCCATGGTTTCCTCTTTGGAACCAGCCTGGACACCGTCGTTCTCGAAGGCTTCCCAATCGAACTCCTCGGGAGCTACGGAAGCATTCAGAGCGGCTTTCTTAATTTCTTCAGACATAATAATTTAGATTTGAAAAAACTAGTAGTTAAACATTATTTCCTGAGCTTTTGCCATAGCACGCCTACGCGCGCGTCCGGGAAAAAAGCGGGCAAATTTAGTAAATAATATTTAATCTTCCAAATATCTGCGCCTTAGAACGGCCAGATCGTCGTCCCCGATGCCCATCGCCTCTTCCAGATAACCGGGGATTCCGCCCCAGTTGGCGTCGATGAGCTCCAGCGCATGGCGGAAATTCTTGACACTCACCCCCATGAAGGCGCGGATGACCTCCTTCTCCTCCTCTCCGCCGCCGGCCTCCTCCACCTGCGCGATGAAGTGGTCCACCAGGGGCCGATAGATGACGTTGGAACGGTCAAAGTCCTCGATGATGGTTTCGTTGTCGGCCCCGAGCGCCCCCAGGATGAGCGCAGCGCCAATGCCGGTGCGGTCTTTCCCCTGCGAGCAGTGCCACAGGACGGCGCCTTCTTCCGTCTCGATGATCAGGTTCATGAAAGTGGCGTACTGCAGCTGGGAGAATTCACTGAGAATGAGCGAAGGGTAGAGCTGCCGGCCCTTCTCCTGGAAGATTTTCATGAACGAGAGCTTTACGATGTGGGCCTGCAGGTTCAGGAAAACGTCCTCGGGGACGGCTTCTCCGCTCTTTTTCTCGGCCTCGATGTCCAGGGTGGGCAGGAGGATGTGCTCCGCGCCCGGAACGGGACGGTCGGGCTGGGCCGATGCTTCCTGAAAAGTGCGGAAGTCAAAGATTTTGCGAAGATGATACTCCTCCGACAGACGGCGGATGTCTTCGTCGGAAGCCTGGTTCAGATGGGCGGTACGCAGAAGGAGGCCCCGCCGGACGGTTTTTCCCCCGATCCGGATTCCTCCGAGGTCCCTCGCGTTGATAACCCCTTCCAGCATAGGCTATTTGTACAGGTGGCGCTTGATGCTTCCCTTGGCGGTGCGCTCGAAGGGAAGGTCTACCAGCTCCACATAGAAAATCTGGCTGAACTTGGGAAGCTGCCCGTTGGCACGGCTGCGGATTTCGGCGGCCATCTGGTTCTGCTGCTCTTCGTTGGTGCCCACCACGGCATCGGCGTGGGGATAGACCAGCGCGACAATCTTGCCGTCGCGGGAAAGCACCACCGACTCTTCTACGATGGGGTCGTTGGAGAGCACCTGCTCCACTTCTTCGGGGTAGATGTTCTGGCCGGAAGAGTTGAGGATGAGGGCCTTGATGCGGCCGCGGATGAAGATGTTGCCGGCTTCGTCCATCACGCCCAGGTCTCCGGTGCGGAACCAGCCGTCCTCGGTGTGGGCTGCTTCATCGGCCGCGGGATTCTTGTAGTATCCCAGGGTGATGTTGGGGCCGCGGGACTGGATTTCCCCGGGCACGCGCTCGGGGTCCGAGGACTCGATCCTTATCTCGTGGATGGGTTTGCCGCAGGACCCGGCCACGTACCCGGAGGGCATCTCGAATGCCAGGAGCGGGCAGGCTTCCGTCATGCCGTAGCCCACGGCGTAGGGGAGGCTGATCTTGCGGAAGGCCACTTCCACTTTCCAGTTGAGGGGCGCACCGCCGATGATGATGGTCCTCACGCGTCCGCCGAAGTTGGAAAGGACTTTCTCGCCGATGGACTTGTAAAAGGACATGCGTACGCCCGGAACCGAGCTCAGAAGTTTGCCGGAACGGGAGTTGAGCATGGGACGCACCCAGGTGGTATAGACTTTTTCCATCACCATGGGAACGGTGATGATAAGGGAAGGACGCACCTGCTGCATCGCCTTCATCAAAAGGGACGGAGACGGGGTTTTTCCGAGGAAACAAATCTGGTATCCGGTGCAGCAGGGGTAGATGAACTCCATGGCCAGGCCGTAGATGTGGGCGAGGGGCAGCATGGAGACAATGGCCTCGGGCTGGTTGGAGATGTGCTGCTGGCAGTACTCCACAATGTCTGACATGGCGCCGAAGCTGAGCATGACGCCCTTGGGGTCTCCGGAAGTGCCGGAAGTATAATTGATGATGGCAAGGCCGTCCATGTTGCTGTGGTATTCCACTTTCATGGGGTCCAGGCCGTCGGGGTATTCTTTGTTGAAGGCCGATGTGCGGTTCTCCCAAGCCACCTTGTATTCCGGCGTGCCCCAGAGGAGACGGTCTTCGCGGGCGTCCAGAACACCCTTCAGGAGCGGAAGGCGCTCACGGTCCAGACTCTTCCAGATGTCGGAGTCGGTGATAAGGAGCACGCTGTCCGAGTGATGGATGAGCTGCATGGCGCCGCCGGGGGTAAAGTTGGGCAGGATGGGAACGATGACGGCCTCGTAGGTGTTGGCTGCGAGGAAGAAGATGGCCCAGCGGGCCGAGTTGCGTGCAACGAGGGCAATCTTGTCCCCCTTCTTGATGCCGGCTTCCCTGAAAAATGCATGCAGGGTAGCCATCTTGATGGCCAGGTATGCATAGGTATAGCTTGCTCCTTCAAAGTCACTCAGGGCAGGAGAAAACGCCCTGTTGTGTACTTGATCCTCCAGTTTTTTCAGGTAATGCTTCATTCGTTCTCACTTTGGTTCATTCTGCAAATATACTATTTTTCCCGGAAAAAGCTTCGCGCGCGTGCGCCGCTCTTTTTTATTCGGTCCAAATTGACTATATTTGTCATGCCATGCTCAATCCCGACATACTCAGTGCCATTCCAGAAGCATTCCAGCCCCTCGCCGGGATGCTGAAGGAGATGAACATGGAGAATGATGTCTACGGAGGTAACTCCTTCGAAATCATTACATGTGGCAGGCGCAAGCGGGAACTTCTTCTGGAGGATATCCGGAAGGCAAAATCCTTCATCCACATCGAGTATTTCCGCTTTGGCAACGACAAAGCCGGGAGGGAAGTGCGCAGCCTCCTTATCCAGAAAGCAAGGGAAGGCGTGGAGGTGCGTTTCCTCAACAACAACTGGAGCGGGGTGGTGGCCATCCCCAACTCGTACTGGGAGCCCCTCATCAGGGCCGGCGCGGAAATCATTCCCTTTACCCACATCAAACATGGCATCGGCAAATGGCTCTACCGCATCTTCCACCAGCAGCACCGCAAGGTTGTGGTGATTGACGGGCAGGTGGCCTACACCGGCGGCATGAACCTCAATGACAATTACTTCTTCAAGTGGCGGGATACGCATCTGCGCATGACCGGCCCCATCGTCCCGGCGCTCAACGAGTCCTTCATGGACAGCTGGCGGGCGTCCGGCGGACGCTTCTCGTATCCGCCGGAGCACTATCTCCCGGAGCCCGTGGCCCAGGATGCTCTCTTCACCGGCAAGACGGTGCAGCTGGTGAGCGATTCCCCGGAAACGCAGACATCGGCCATGCTCGAAACCTATGAGTGGGTGCTGGACCATGCCCGCGACTATGTGTACATCCAGACGCCGTACTTTGTGCCGCCGCCGTCCTTCATTGAATCGCTCACAAAGGCCGCCCGGCGGGGCGTAGACGTCCGCGTCATGCTCCCCATGGAGGTGGACACCCCGTTTTTCGGCACCTGCAACCGTTCCTACTACACCGAATGCCTCAGTGCCGGCGTACGCATCCTGGAGCGCGGCGGCGAGTTCATCCACAGCAAGACGCTGGTCTCCGACGACGCCTTTTCCATCATCGGTGCATCCAACCTGGACTGGCGCAGCTTCCACGTGAACTATGAGATTAACACGCTCATCTACGACCGCGAGACAGCCCTGTACAACAAGACCGTTTTCGAGGAAGACCGCGAACTGGTAAAGGAGTGGCGCCTCAAGGAGTGGCTGCGCGGCCGCAAATGGTACCACGCAGCCATCTCCTGGTTCGTCCACCGGGTTTACCGTCTGCTGTAACTACGGCATCTCATAGTCTGTCGTACTCTTCAATCCCACGGTTCCGAAATATTTGTCCACCAGGTCACCCTTCACTTTGACGCGTTTGCCGATGAGCTCCGGATGATCCACCAGGTTCAGCGCCTGACGCACCTTCCCGGCAGGCAGTTCCACGGCCAGGCAAGAGGCTTTGTCGGTGATGGAAGAGCGGTCGGCAAGGGCCAGGTGGGTGTTTTTGGTTATCCCTTCGGTCTTGACCGTCTTCCCGGCGCTCGTGAGGTCTCCCCCTACAATATAGCCGGCAACCCACACGCCCTTCTCGCCGATGTGGGAAGCGGCTTCCCCGACGGAGAGGGTTCCGCCGCCCTGGCCGCCACCCTGGCCGATGGTGAAGTTCTCGCTCACCCAGCTGCGGGAGGTGTCGGTCTGCACCGTGATGCTGCTCTTTCCGTTTCCGCTGCCCTTCGGGGCACTGATACTCACCGTGAGGATTTCCCGCGCCTCGATGCTGCGCGTGAAGAGGGTCTCGAAGTCGCTGCTGCTGTCGCGGTAGAGGAGCACCGACACGTCGCCGGGCTTCACGTAGGCGATGCGCGTTTCCCGGTAGAGGTACTTGAGCTTGGCATCGGCCTGCTTTACATAGAGGATGCCGTCGGGGTAGGCCTCCAGGAAGTCCTGCCCGGTGCGGAGCCGGATGCCGGCGTTCTGCAGGGTACACTTGAGTTTCACGGTGACACTTTGCCCGGCGGGGACCCGGACCACTTGCTCGTCGCCGTACTGCGGCTTGGAGAAGGCCGGTGAAGAGAAGGCATCCGAGACAATACCTACGGTGTAGTAGCCCTCCGGGACGTCCAGCACCTGCGGTGAGTCTCCGTAGGGGCCCCGGTAGAGGGTGCCACCGCTGGCATCGCGCACGGTAAGGATGAAGTCGTTGGTGTCGGGCACCTCCTCGGTGGCCTTGGTGGCGAGAATGGTGTGGTCCAGGGCCCAGCGCAGCTGTCCGGACTGGGCCGATGGTGCTTCGCCGGCAAAGTCGTCACAGGCGGCGGGAAGAAGCATGAGGGGCATGAGCGCCCCCTTCCAGAGAATGGTTTTCATAAGCGTTTGTTTTTAGTTCCGGACACCGTTGTCCGGATGGCCTAAGGTAGGAAACCTCTTCGGAAGAGAGCGGCTGATTCATAAAAATCTGCATGTGTTTTTTAGCTGGACTGGCTAAAACAGAAAAAATCGTACATTTTTTTAGCCGATTTGCATTTTTCTCCCTTTGCTCGTAAATTTGTAGGCTTAAATATTGAGATATGTTCGAGAACCTGAGCGAAAGGCTGGAAAGGTCTTTCAAGATACTGAAGGGTGAAGGAAAAATCACCGAAATCAATGTAGCCGAAACCGTCAAGGACATCCGCAAGGCCCTCCTGGATGCCGACGTAAGTTATAAGGTGGCCAAGGACTTTACCACCCGCGTAAAGGACAAGGCCATCGGCGCCAACGTGCTCACGGCCGTGAAGCCCCAGCAGATGATGGTGAAGATCATGCACGACGAGCTTACGGAATTCATGGGCTCCACCGCGCAGGAAATTAACGTCAAGGGCAATCCCGGCGTAGTGCTGGTGGCCGGTCTTAACGGTTCCGGTAAAACCACCTTCTCCGGCAAGCTGGCGCTGCACCTGAAGTCCAAGCGGGGCATGAAGGTGCTCCTTGCCGCCTGCGATACCTTCCGTCCGGCCGCCATCGAGCAGCTCAAGGTGCTCGGAGAAAGCATCGAGGTTCCCGTCTATACGGAGGAAGGGGAGAAGGACCCCATCAAGATTGCGCGCAGCGCCGTCGCCAAGGCCAAGGCCGAGGGATACAGCGTGGTCATTGTGGATACCGCCGGCCGCCTGGCTGTGGACCAGGAGCTGATGGACGAGATATCGGCCCTGCACAAGGCCGTCCAGCCCACGGAAACCCTCTTCGTCGTAGACGCCATGACCGGCCAGGACGCCGTGGAGACCGCCAGGGCCTTCAACGACCGCCTGGACTTTGACGGAGTGGTCCTCACCAAAATGGACGGTGACACCCGTGGCGGTGCCGCCCTTTCCATCAAGGCCGTGGTGGGAAAACCCATCAAGTTCGTCTCCTCCGGCGAGAAACTGGAAGCGCTGGATGTGTTCCACCCCGAGCGTATCGCAGACCGCATCCTGGGCATGGGAGACGTGGTCTCCCTGGTAGAAAAGGCCCAGGAGCAGTTTGATGAGAAAGAGGCCCGCGAGCTCAAGAAAAAGCTGGCCAAGGACCAGTTCACCCTGTGGGATTTCTACAACCAGATCCAGCAGGTGAAGAAGATGGGCAACATCAAGGACCTCGCCGCCATGATCCCCGGCGTGGGCAAGGCCATTAAGGATGTGGACATTCCCGACGACGCCTTCAAGGGCACCGAGGCCATCATCCTGTCCATGACTCCCTACGAGCGCGAGCACCCCGAAGTCATCAACGGCAGCCGCCGCAAGAGAATTGCCGATGGCTCCGGCACCTCCCTCCCGGAAGTGAACCGCCTTCTCAAGCAGTTCGAAGGTACCCGTCGCATGATGAAAGGCGCCGTCACTGGCACCTTAATGCAAAAGATGAAAGGTTTAAGATAGCCTTTCATCTTTTGCCCATTCTCCCTACGTTACCCTCACCCCAAACCCCTCTCCTCGGGAGAGGGGCTGGCGGCAGAAGCCGCCTATAAATCAATCTATTAAAGAGAATAGGTATGAAAAGATTGTCTTTCTTTGTTCTGGTAAGTTTGTTTTTGCTGGGAAGCTGCGGACACAGGCTGAAGGATGGTGACTATACCCTCACCGTCCTGTCTACCAACGACGTACACAGCACCTGGTTCGATTCCACCTACACCGGAGGGGACATCAAGAAGTCCCTCTTCGCCATGAACTACTACATTGACAGCGTCCGCACGGCCGACGGCTTTGACAACGTGCTGCTCGTGGACGCCGGAGACTGCCTCCAGGGAGACAACGCCGCCTACTATTATAATTATGTAGATACGGTAACCCCGCACCTTTTCCCCCGGCTCATCGAGTACATGCGCTACGACGCCATCGCCATGGGTAACCACGACATCGAGACCGGCCATCCCGTGTACGACCGCGTACAGGAAGGGCTCATCCATGCCGGTTCTCCCTTCATGGCAGCCAACGCTATCCGGAACGATAACGGCAAGTCCTATTTCCCGGCCTACCGGATGGTAAAGAAAGCGGGCCTTCGCATTGCCGTCCTGGGCTACAACAACGCCAACATCAAGGCCTGGCTCTCGGAAGAGCTCTGGAGTGGCATGCACTTCGAGTCCATCGCTTCCCGTATCCAGGAGGACGTGGACTACGTGCGGCAGCGCGAGAATCCGGATGTAGTGGTGGCGGCCATGCACTCTGCCTGCGGTCAGGGAGACGGAACCATTCTGGAAGCCGAGGCCCTCGATGCCTTCAACCGCGTAAAGGGCGTTGACTGGCTCATCTGCGGCCACGACCACAGGCCCTATGTGGAGACCCGTGACACCACGGCGCTCCTCAACTCCGGCAGCCACAGCCGCTTTGTGGCCCACGGCAAGATGCATCTGACCGTCTCCGGAGGCAAGGTAGTAAAGAAATCCTTCGAAACCGACCTCATCCCCGTAGACGCCGCCAAGGCCGATCCCGTCATGCGCGAGCATTTCCGGAAGGACTTCGAGGCCGTGCGCGCCTTCACCCTGCAGGAAGTGGGAGAACTGAAGACAGACCTCCGTACCCGCGATGCCTACGCCGGCATGAGCGACTACGTGAACCTCATCCATACGCTGTGCCTGTCGCAGGCCCCTGCAGAGCTGTCCATCGCCGCGCCGCTCACCTACAACGGGACCGTAAAGGCCGGCACCCTGGTGTTCAACGACCTGTTCACCATCTATCCCTTCGAGAACCAGCTGTACGTCATTACCATGACCGGCGAGGAAATCGTCCGCTATCTGGAAGCCTCCTACGACCGCTGGATCAATACCATCTCCTCCCCTTCGGAGCACGTACTCAAGATTGAGCCCCGCGACAATCCCCGCAACCAGCAGAAGGGCTGGTCCTTCATTCACGCTTCCTACAACTTTGACTCGGCCGCCGGCCTCAACTATACCGTGGATGTAACCAAACCCCGCGGAGAGCGCGTCGCCGTGCAGTCCATGGCCGATGGCAGCGCCTTTGACCCGGCCCGCACCTACAACGTCGCCATCACCTCCTACCGCGCCAGCGGCGGCGGCAACCTCCTGGACGAGATTGGCATTGACACAGACCGCATTGACGAGCGCGTCGTGGCCCGCTATCCGGAAATCCGCAATATCCTGTACGGTTATCTGAAAGAGAACGGCTGCATCGACCCCGCCGTCGTGGGAGATCCGAAGATCATCGGCTCCTGGCGCTTTGTGCCTGAGAAAATCGCCGCTCCCGCCGTCCGCTCCGACTTAGCTCTCCTTTTCGGCAGCAGCAAATAGCGTCTCCAGATCCTGTGTCCGGCCCACCAGCCACAGGGTGTCTCCTTCTTCCAGCGGGTGCTGGGCGTCGGGGATGTGCAGGTTGCCATCGGCCTTCTCTATTCCCGCTACCAGGCAGTGGTAGTGGTTGCGGATGCCGCTGTCCTTGATGGCTTTTCCCAGCAGGGGAGAACCGGATTCCAGGGGCATGCGGCGAAGGACCATTTCCTGGGCTGTCAGGTCTTCGGGCAGGGAAGTGTCAGGCTGCGGGAAAGCCGCGCCGAAGCTCTCCAGCCCGGCGTCGGTGCCGATGACCTGGATGCGGTCGTTGGGGAAGAGGCGGTCGGTGGCCTTGGGAATGTTGATGCGTTTATTGCCGCGCAGGATGGATACCACGTGCACGCCGTATTGCTGCCCGAAGTTGAGCTCCCGGAGCTCCTTGCCGGCCCATTCTACCTCGGGGGAAACGTCGAAATCGGCCAGGTGCAGGTCTTTGTCCATCAGGGAAGAAGCGTATTGGGGCTTTTTCTCTCCCAGGTATTCGGCCCGCATGTCGCGGGAACGGAGATTGGTCTGGAAGGTCTTCTCCAGGGCTTTGTAGGAGCGCTTGGTCCATTTGTTGAAAACGAGCACGAAGCCCAGCACCGGAGCCAGCAGGATACTGAGGGCTGCGGGCAGGTGGAAAAGCCGGCCCAGAATGATGAAGGGGAATGCGAGGGCGAGGGCATAGCGGATGACCGTCGAGACCAGAAGAGGGGCGTGGCTGGAACTGTCGGCAGCCCACAGGGCGTCGAAGGACTGGGAGCCCCGGCTCTTCTTGACGGCGATGGCCCGCAGGAAGGGAGACAGGGCGATGAGCATGACAACGCCCGTGACTACGTTGGCCCAGATTCCGGGAATCCACTTGACGGCCAGCGGTTGCAGCACCCCAAGTCCCAGAATGCAGGTGGCTATGGCCATGATTCCGTTGATGAGAACCATCTGGCTCACTTCCCCGAAGTATTGTTTTCTCTCGCTGTCCTTGGCTGCGGTAGAGCCCGTGGCCCGGGCATAGTCTTCCAGGAAGGTAAGAACCCTCTGGGGCAGGACCTTGGTGGCCAGTCCGTATGCGGGTTCGGCCAGGCGGATGACATAAGGCGTGAGGAAGATGGTAACCACCGAAACGGCCACCACTATGGGGTAGAGGAAGTCTCCGGTAACCCCCAGAGATACTCCCAGGGTTGCGATGATGAAGGAGAATTCACCAATCTGCGACAGGGAGAAGCCGCTTTGGAAGGCCATTTTGAGCGGCTGGCCGCTCAGGAGGACGCCGATGATGGCAAACAGCGGCTGCCCCAGCACTACCGTTAAGGTGATGATGAGGATGGGAAGCCAGTACTGGGCAATCATCGCCGGGTCTACCATCATTCCCACAGATACGAAGAAGATGGCGCCAAAAAGGTCCTTGACCGGTTTGACCAGCCTTTCGATATGTTCGGCTTCCAGGGTTTCGGCCAGGATGGAGCCCATGATGAAGGCACCGAAAGCGGCCGAGAAACCGGTTTTGGCAGCCACGACCACCATCATGAAACACAGGCCCAGGGCTGCCACCAGCAGGGTCTCGTCGCTCATCAGCTTGCGGGTCTTTCTGAGGATGACGGGAATGAGGTAAAGGCCCACCACCAGCCACAGGATAAGGAAGAAGAACAGCTTGAGGAGGCTCATCACCAGTTCTCCGCCTTCAAAGTTGGCCGATACGGCCACCGTGGACAGAACCACCATGAGCACCACGGCCAGAATGTCTTCCAGGATGAGTACGCTCATCACCAGGCCGGCGAAATTCTTCTTGGAGAGGCCCAGGTCTTCAAAGGCCTTGTAGATGATGGTGGTGGAACTCATGCAGATCATCCCTCCCAGGAAGAGGGCGTCCATCTTTCCCCAGCCGAAGGCCGTACCTACCAGGTACCCCAGCATCATCATTCCGAAGATGATGGTGAGGGTGGTGATGATGGCAGGGCCGCCCGCCTTCATGATTTTCTTGAAGCTGAACTCCAGGCCCAGGGCGAAGAGCAGGAAGATGACGCCGATATCCGACCATACGTGGATGCTGGCCGTGTCAATCACCGACGGGGTGAGGGCAAAATGGGGACTGGCGATGAATCCGGCGACGATGTAGCCCAGCACAAGAGGCTGTTTGAGCTTCTTGAAGACGAGCGTCATGACACCGGCGCAGATGAGGATCAGCGCCAGGTCTGCAATGAGAGGGGGTAATTCGCCCATTTACTTGGCGTAGGCTACCGACCGGGTTTCGCGGATGACGGTAATCTTTACCTGTCCGGGATAGGTCATTTCGTCCTGGATCTTCTTGGCGATGTCTCCGGAGAGGACTTCGGCCTCCTGGTCGCTCACCTGTTCTGCGCCCACGATCACGCGCAGTTCGCGGCCGGCCTGGATGGCGTAGGCCTTGGTGACGCCCGGGTAGGAACCGGCGAGGTTCTCCATGCCGCGCAGGCGCTTGATGTAGCTCTCGATGACCTCGCGGCGGGCACCGGGACGGGCGCCGGAAATGGCATCACCCACCAGCACCAGGGGAGCGTAGAGGGAAGTCATTTCGGTTTCCTCATGGTGTGCGCCGATGGCGTTGCAGATCTCGGGCTTTTCCTTGTACTGCTCGGCCAGCTTCATACCCAGCAGGGCGTGCGGCAGGTCCGGATCTTCCTCGGAGACCTTGCCGATATCGTGCAGCAGGCCGGCGCGTTTGGCAATCTTGGGGTTGAGGCCCAGTTCACTGGCCAGGATGGCGCAGATGTTGGCTACCTCGCGGGAGTGCTGCAGCAGGTTCTGGCCATAGGAGGAACGGTATTTCATGCGGCCGATCAGGCGTACGAGTTCCATGGACAGGCCGTGGATGCCGAGGTCTATGCAGGTGCGCTTGCCGGTTTCCAGGATTTCTTCTTCCAGCTGCTTCTGCACCTTGGTAACCACTTCCTCGATGCGTGCCGGGTGGATACGGCCGTCTACCACCAGCTGATGCAGGGCCAGACGGGCTACCTCACGGCGAACCGGGTCGAAGGCGCTGAGAAGGATGGCGTCCGGGGTGTCGTCCACTACGATTTCAACGCCCGTTGCTGCCTCCAGGGCGCGGATGTTACGTCCTTCACGGCCGATGATGCGGCCCTTGATCTCATCGTTCTCGATGGGGAAGGTGGTGACTGCATTCTCGATGGCGGTTTCGGTAGCCGTACGCTGGATGGTGTTGATCACGATGCGCTTGGCTTCCTTGGCGGCGTTGAGGCGAGCTTCGTCCATGCAGTCGTTGATGTAGGCCTGGGCCTCGGTACGGGCCTCGGCCTTCATGGATTCCATGAGCTGGTTCTTGGCTTCCTGGGCGCTGAGTCCGGCGATGGTCTCAATCTGGCGGATAACCTGGCCGCGCAGCTGTTCGTATTCCTTCTCCTTCTCCTGCATGGCCTCCTCGCGGGCCTTTGCCGCATTCATCTGGACATCCAGTTCCTTGGCCTTGCGGTCTGCCTCGGAGAGTTTTTGGTTGAGGGTGTTCTCCTTCTGGCGCACGCGGTTTTCGGCGTCCCGGATCTGGGCGTTCTTCTCGTTTACGGTTTTCTCGTGCTCGGCCTTGAGGGAAAGGTACTTTTCCTTGGCCTGGAGGATGCGCTCGTTCTTGATTTTCTCTCCTTCAATCTCTGCTTTCTCCAGAATCTCGTCCCTCTTTCCCTTGAGCATGCTTTTGCGGAGGAGTATGTACACGGCCAGTGCGATGACGGCACCGGCGACGAATCCGATAATAATACTTACGATGTTCATATAATATTGTTAGGTTTTGTGTCCATAAAAAACATGTCTGCTTTCCATCACAGAAAACAGACATGTCTTGTAAAAAAGCCGTCAGCATCTAGTCAGAAAATCTTATAGGAATAAGATTTGGGTCCCGGCCGCTTGCTGGTATCCCCCGTCTTGCCCGAAGGGCAAAATCCCGTGAGGTAACCTGGGCCCGCCATCTGCGGCCTGAGTCAACCCGGCGCGTTGAAACGTGTTGATTTCAGCTTTCGATGGTTGACGACTATTATTTTTCGGTGTCCTTGAGATAGCGCTCCAGGTCTGACTGCAGCTGCTTTTCTTCGCTGGCGCAGCACTCCAGGTCTTTCTGCAGTTTGAGACGCACCACGGTTTCGTTCAGTGCGACCAGCGACAGAAGGTCATTGGCGGTGCGGCCGGGGTGGCTGCGGGTAAAGGCGGCGAAACGGGCATTGATGGCATCGGCGGCCTTGCGGTACAGTTCCTCCGCTTCCGGGCTCGATGCAGTCAGGTTGAAGATGCGGTCTGCAATCTTGATGCTGATTTTCTGGTCCATTACGCTTCCTCCAGGTAGGAGATGCACTTATCGATCTCCTTGATCAGTTTATCGACCTTGGCCTTGGCATCGGTGGGGGCGGCCACCGCGAAGGCCTCGGTGAGTTTGCGGGTCTCTATCTCGGACTCCAGTTCGGTTATCTGTTTTCTCAGGGCTTCTGCGGTTTCCTCGCACGTATGTAACTCCTGGCGAAGACGCTGGTTCTCCGCTTTCTCAGCCTCATAACGTGCAATCAGCTGTTTGATCTGTTCTCTGATCTCTTCCAGCATGGCCGGTTTAAATTAGCCCTTATCCTGCAAATATACAAAAATAATTATAGCTGAGCAATCATCCGTTTGAAAATCACCGTCATTTTATCGGCGGCGGAGTCAGCGGCTTTCACGATGGCTTCGCCGTCGGTCACGTAGTCATCGTCGTCGGTGGCGTGCGCGACGTCGGTGATGACGGACATGCCGAAGACCGGAATGCTGCTGTGGCGGGCCACGATGACTTCTGGCGTGGTGCTCATGCCCACGGCGTCGGCTCCGATGCCGCGGAAATAGCGGTATTCGGCCGGGGTTTCATATGAGGGACCAGTGACGGCGACGTACACGCCCCGCTGCAGGGAAATGCCTTCCTCGGCGGCAATCTTCACGGCCTGGCGGATGAGGGCGGGGTCGTAGGGACGCGTCATGTCGGGGAAGCGCGGGCCGAACTCGTCCAGGTTGGGGCCGATGAGCGGGTTGGGGAGCATGTTGATGTGATCCTTGATAATCATGAGGTCTCCCACCTTGAAGGCGAGGTTGGTGCCGCCCGCGGCGTTGGACACAAACAGGTATTTGATGCCGAGGCACACCATCACGCGCGTAGGGAGGACGCTCATGTTCATGCCGTACCCTTCGTAGAAGTGGATGCGGCCCTGCATGGCGATGACCGTCTTGCCCGAGAGCGTACCCACGATGAAGTTGCCTTTGTGGCCGATGGCCGTGCTCACCGGGAATCCGGGAATTTCCTTATAGGGGATGATGATGGGATCTTCAATGTGGTCGGCCAGTTTTCCGAGGCCGCTGCCCAGGATGATGCCGACGAGAGGCTGCCTGCCGCCAAGACGGGACTTGACAAGGTCTGCAGCCAGGTGTATCGTTTCCAAGTAACTCATAGTTCCATGTTTATAATCATATTGGTAATGAGCCGGCTCATGCGCTCTGCGGCGGCATTGGCGGCTTTCACGACGTCGTCTCCGTCGTTGACGAAGTCATCGGCATAGTCGTCGTGGGCCTCGTTGGTGATGACGGAAATGCCGAACACCGGCACGCCGGCATGACGGGCCACAATGACTTCCGGGATGGTGGACATGCCCACGGCGTCACCGCCGATGGTGCGGAAGTACTTGTACTCGGCCGGGGTCTCATAGGAAGGGCCGGTGCCGCCCACGTACACACCGCGGTGCAGTTTGATGCCCAGCTTGTCTCCCACCTGGACGGCCAGCCGGATGAGGGCGGGGTCGTAGGGACGCGTCATGTCGGGGAAGCGGGGGCCGTACTCGTCGAAATTGGGGCCGATGAGCGGGTTCGGGAGCAGGTTGATGTGATCCCGGATAATCATGAGGTCTCCTACGTGGTAGGCGAGGTTGGTGCCGCCGGCGGCGTTGGAGACGATGAGCGTCTTGATACCCACGCCGATCATGACGCGGATGGGAAGCACCACCTGGTCCATGCCGTATCCTTCATAATAGTGGATGCGGCCCTGCATGGCGATGACGGTTTTGCCGCCCAGCTGTCCTACGATGAAATTTCCTTTATGCCCCACGGCCGTGGAGACCGGGAATTCCGGCAGTTCGCGGTAGGGGATGACCACAGGGTCTTCGATGCTGTTCGCAAGGCTGCCGAGGCCGCTGCCGAGCACGATGCCCAGGACGGGCTGACGGTTTCCGATGCGGCTTTTTACGAGGCTGACAAGCCTGCCGATGGTTTCAATACGGGTATCCATAGTTAAAGTATGCGATTAGTAGAGTTTCGAGATGCAGTCCCGGGCGGCGGAGAGAATCTCCTCCTCGCCGGGGATATGGCGGCCGCGCATGGCCCATTTTCCGCCAATCATGACGTCTGTGATGACGTCCGAGTGGGCGGCGTACACGAGGTTGGCGGCCGTGGAACCGGGGGAGAGGAAGGCGGGACCGGTGATGTCCACGAGGGAGAGGTCGGCCAGCATGCCCTCCTTGATGCTGCCTCCTAGCAGGCCGAGGGCCCTTGCGCCGTGCTCCGTGGCACAGGCAAAGAGCTCATCCAGCGGCATGGCGGCGGGATCTTCGCGCCAGGCTTTCTGCATGAGCGCGGTATTTTTCATGTGTTCCAGGATGTCCAGGTTGTTGGACGAGGATGCACCGTCGGTGCCCAGGCATACGTTGGCACCGGCATCCCTGAGCTCGTTGTAACGGAAGCGGAAGCCGGAAGCGAGCTTGAGGTTGGAGTTGACATTGTGCACGCAGCTCACCTGCCGCTTGCCCAGGATTTCCACGTCGGCGTCGTCCAGATAAAGGCAGTGCGCGGCAATGACGTCCGGCCCCAGGATGCCCAGCCTGTCAAAGTAGGCGGTGGGGGAGAGGCCGTCATGCGCCTTGCGGCAGTCGCTGTTCTCCAGGGCGGTCTCCGACAGGTGCAGGTGTATCCTGAGCCCGTGCTCGCGGGCAAAACTGCCGGCCCAGCGGATATTCTCCTCCGATACGGTATAGACGGAATGGATGGAAAGGGCGAACGATTCCGGGCTCCATCCTTCGCTCACCGAGCGGCGGTACAGGCGCTCGCAGGCTTCGCGCTGGCGCTGCGCCATTTCCGGGTTGTGGGAATCCAGCAGTACGAACGACACCACCGGGCGCATGCCCATGTCCAGGGCGGCCTGCCGGGTGTGCGGGCAAAACCAGTACTGGTCATTGAAAGTGGTGGTGCCGCTCCGGAGCATCTCCATGCACGCAACCTGCGTGGCCCGGTAGATGAAGTCTGCATCCAGCCGGGCTTCCAGCTTCCAGATATTCTGGAGCCAGTCGTAAAGGGACAGGTCTTCGTGGATGCCGCGCAGCAGGATCATGGCCGCATGCGTGTGCATGTTGAAAAAGCCCGGGATGACAGCTTTTCCGCTGCAGTCCTCCACCTCCGTGCCGGGGGGTACGGGGATGGGCTCCCGGCCGATGCGCACGATTCGGCCGCCATCTATGAGAATATTGGCGGGATGTTCCTTAAGCCGGACGTTCCTAAGGAGAATCATCAGTTAGAATGCATCTTCCTGACTTTCCTCTTCTTCCCGGGAAGGGTAGGAGCGGATGGGGGCATCGTGCAGGAGGTCGTGCATGATGAACTTGACAGCTTCCTGCAGACCCTCCTGGAACTTTTCGAAGTCCTCCTTATAGAGGAAGATCTTATGCTTGTCGAAGGTGAAGCTGCCGTCTCTTTCCTGACGGCGCTTGCTTTCCGTAATGGTGAGGTAAAAGTCGTTGTTTCCCTTCGTGCTCTTCACGTCGAAGAAATACGTACGCTTTCCGGCCCTGACGGGTTTTGAATAAACATCTTCTTCACTGTACATACGTAATCCGTTTTTTGTGTTTTATAATTACAAATGTAGGGAAATAATTTAAAAAACACTAACTTTGCATAAATTTATTTGTTCTATGTTAAATCGACGCATCCTACGAGTGAAGGCTTTCAAGGTCCTGTACGCTTACGCTGAAAACCCGGACCTCTCGCTCAAAGAAGTGCTCTCCAGCCTGGACGCTTCGGCCGAAGCCACTCGGGACCTGTATCTGTATATGATGTCCATCGTCCCTGCCCTCACGGCAGAGGCCGCAAGAAGGACAGAAGCCGCCCGCGGCAAGTTCAATCCCACCGAAGAAGAACTTCATCCCAACCTCCGTTTCGTGGAGAACGGAATATCGGCCCTTTTGGAGAAAGATCCCGACTTCCAGCGCCTTATAGAGAAGAAAAAGTTCTCCTGGGAGCAGCAGGACTCCTTCCTCCACAGCCTCTATGAAACCCTTAAGACAAGGGAGTATTATGAGACGTACATGGCCGCCGAAGAATCTTCCCTGTCCCGTGACGCGGAACTGTGGAAGAACATCTTTGCCAGCGAATTCGAAGACAGCGATGTCCTTGCCGCCATCCTGGAAGACGCCTCCATCCACTGGACCGATGAACTGCCGTATGTCCTGAACATCTGCATCGGCTCCATGGACGAGATGGCCCGCAGCGGTCGCTGGAGCTTCCCTCCGCTGTATCAGAGCGACATCCTCTCGGCCCGGGGAAAGACCGGCGTGGAAAGCGACCGGGATTTCGTTCGCGCCCTTGTCACCGCCGCCTACGGCCGTTTCAGGGAGTATGACGCCCTCATCGCCGGTTCGGTTTCCAAATGGGACCGCGACCGCCTGTACACCACCGACATCGTCCTCATCGCCATGGGCCTTGCCGAGGCCGAAACCTTCCCCGGCATCCCCGTGAGAGTGACTATCAACGAGTACGTAGAAATTTCCAAATATTATTCAACGCCCAAGAGCCACGGGTTCGTGAACGGCCTTCTGGACCGTCTCATCAAGGAACGCATGGCTTCCGGCATAATCAAAAAGAACGTATGAATCTCCTCAGTGCAATCCTCCTGATGGGTCCTGCTGCCGCACCCGCCGGCGCAGACGGCCAGCAGCCCAGCGCCTGGCCCACCATTATCATGTTCGGCGCCATCATCCTGGTGATGTGGCTCTTTATGATCCGCCCCCAGCGCAAGCAGCAGAAAGAACTGCAGAACTTCCGCAGCGGCCTCAAGAAAGGTGACAAGGTGGTCACCGTGGGCGGCATCTACGGAGAAATCGTGGAAGTGAGCGAGAAAACCTGCCTCATCAAGGTGGACGGAGACGTGAAGCTTCGCGTTGACAAGCAGGGCCTCGTAAAGGATTATTCCGAGACTGCCCAGCAGTAAAATCATGTCCGGATTGGAGTACATCCATCCTCAGAAAGGTGGACTGGGCCGGGAATGGATATTCCTGGTCCTGTCTGTTATCCTTGCCTTTCTCATCTGGGTGCTCACCAATCTTTCAAAGGAGTATTCCGGTACCGTGAGCGTGCCGGTAGTGGCCGAGTGCAACATCGAAGGCCACGGAACCGAGTCTTCCAATACGGTTCTCGTGAGCGCCCGCTGCCGGGCCGACGGCTTCCGCCTGGTGCGGGAGGGCAGCCGCCAGGAACGCAAGGTGCTGAAGGTTCGCTTCGACCGGGCCGACATGCGCCGGCTGGGCCCCGACACCTACGGCATCATCGGCGGCGCCAAGAATTCATATACCAACCAGTTCTTCGGGGACAACGTTCACGTGGAGGCTTTCATCACCGATACCCTCAAGTTCGTGTTCCCCCCCGAGAACCACAAGCGGGTGCCCGTGGAGGTACCCCTCTCGCTGAGTTTCCGTTCGCAGTATATGCAGAGCGGCCCGGTTGTCGTCTCTCCTGACAGCGTTACCGTCTATGGAAACGCAGACCGTCTCGCGGGCGTGGAAAAAGTGGTTACGTCCCGTATCGTGATGTCGGACCTGTCCGAGTCCCGGCACGGTGTTCTCCGGCTCAATGCCCCTTCCGGTGTACGGTTCTCCACCGACCAGGTCAGCTACGAGATTCCCGTTTCCCGTTACGTGGAACTGCAGGCTACCTTACCGGTCCAGGTGCATAACATCCCTTCCGGCCGTCAGTTGCAGGTATATCCGGCAACCGCCCGGGTGGTGTTCCGCTGCGTTTTCCCGCTGACCCGGGATCCGCGGTCGTCCGTGAGTCTCTATGTGGACTGGCGGGACTTCAGCAATTCCCTTACGGGCCGATGTGCCCCGCGCATGTCCCGCCTCCCCGTGGGCGTACTGGAGTACCGCGTCGAGCCCGAAGTCTTTGACTGCGTAGAACTGTGATGAGCCGCAGAACCACCGTCATCGTGACGGGCCTTATCGGCAGCGGCAAATCGGCCGTATGCGCCCTGCTCCGTGAGCGGGGCATTCCTGTCTATGACTCCGACGCCCGCACCAAGCGGCTGTATGAGTGCAGCATCGGCCTGGTGGAGCGTCTGGAAGAGGCACTGGGGCAGCCTCTCCGCGGGGAAGACGGCCGGCTGGACAGAAAAGCCCTGGCCCGGGTTATCTTCTCCGGGGACAGCGCCCGGGAGACCGTGGAGGGAATCGTGTATCCGCTGGTGCTCAAGGATTTCCGCCGCTGGAGAGCCCGGCAGAAGGGAGCCCCCTTCGTGGTGCTGGAGAGCGCCGTCATCCTGGAAAAGCCCCTTTTTGACGGGCTGGCCGATGCAGCCGTGCTCGTGACCGCCCCGGATGCCGTACGGCTGGAACGGGTGATGCAGCGGGATGGGGCTGGCCGGGAGCAGGTCCTTGCCCGCATGGCCGCCCAGCACATTCCGCTGGAGAAAGTGAGCGTGACCCTTTCCAACGACGGAACCCCGGAGGAGCTGAAAGCGGCGGTGGAGCAGGTCTTTTTCGGTAAAAATTCCTATATTTGTAAGTTAATAGAGAAAACAATAAACGATGAAAACTGATTTAGCAAAAACCCTTTCCATCCGTGGTCAGCACGGACTGTTCACCTATATCGCCCAGTCCCGCGGCGGCGCTATCGTAGAGTCCCTCGAGGATAAGAAGCGCTCTAACTTTGCTGCCAGCGCCGGCATCACCACCCTGGAGGACATCTCCATCTATACCGAGGAAGGAGAGGTGAAGCTCTCCGAGGTCTTCGGCAAGATGCACGAGGTGCTGGGAGAGGCCGATGCCCCCACCGCCAAGGCCGCCGATGCAGACCTGAAGGCCCTTTTCGAGAAGGCTCTTCCAAATTACGACGGCTCCCGCTTCTATGTGTCCCACATGAAGAAGGTGGTGGAGTGGTACAACTGCCTGAAAAAGTACGCTTCGCTGGAGTTCATGACCGACGAGGACCGCGAGGCCGAGGCTCAAAAAGAGGCCTAGCATGACCACCCTTCAGGTCATTACCCTGGGGTGCTCCAAAAATACGGTAGACACTGAGCATCTCCTCTATCAGGTACGGAATTCCTATGAAATCGTGCCGGAGGGGGAGGTGCGTCCCGTGGATGTACTCCTTGTGAACACCTGCGGCTTTATCGGGGATGCCAAGGAGCAGAGCATCCAGTACATTCTGGAGGCCGCTGCCCGGAAGAAAGCCGGAGAAGTTGGGAAGCTCATGGTCTTCGGCTGCCTGTCCCAGCGTTATCCGGAAGAACTGCCGGGGCTCATCCCGGAGGTGGACGGCTGGTTCGGCGCCCGTGAACTGGACCCGCTCGTGAAGGCCCTTGGCTGCACACCGGATCCTCAATCGGCCCACCGCCGTATCCGCACCGACGGCCGCCATCCTTATGCTTACCTCAAGATTTCTGAGGGCTGCAACCGGCGCTGCTCGTACTGCGCCATTCCCTTCATCCGCGGCGCGCATAAGTCCGTTCCCATGGAGGTGCTGGTGAAAGAGGCCGAAGAGCTGGCTGCGCAGGGCGTGAAGGAACTCGTTATCATTGCCCAGGATACTACCTACTACGGCCTGGACTTGTACGGAAAGCGCTGCCTGGCGGAGCTTCTTCGGCGCCTGAGCGCCGTGGAGGGTATCGAGTGGATGCGCATCCACTACTCCTATCCCGCCGACTTCCCCGAGGACGTGCTGGAGGAAATGGCCGTCAATCCCAAGGTGTGCCGATACATGGACATTCCGCTGCAGCATGTCTCCGACGCTGTCCTTGACAAGATGCACCGGGGTGTGGACGGAGCGTGGACGCGGGAGCTGATCCGCCGCATGCGGGAGCGTGTGCCGGGGGTGGTCCTCAGGACTACGCTCATCGTGGGGCATCCGGGAGAATCGGCCAAAGATTTTGCCGAACTCGTGGATTTTGTGAAGGAGGCGCGTTTCCAGCGGATGGGCGCTTTCACCTACTCCGAGGAGGAAGGAACCTTCGATGCGGAGAACTTCCCGGACAAGACGCGCGCTTCCGTCAAGAAGCAGCGGCTGGACAAGCTGATGGAGGTACAGCGTGGCATATCCCTTGCATACAACCAGTCCCGGGTCGGAACCGAAGTACGCGTTTTGGTGGACGATTTCACGGACGGCGTCCTTGTGTGCCGCAGTGAATTCGAAAGCCCCGAGGTAGACGGTGAGATCCTGGTGAAATATTCGGCGCAGGCCTTTGACGGCATCGAGCCCAATTCGCTCGTCGGAGAGTTTCTCCAGGTGCGCATCACAGGCGCCGATGAATATGACCTTACGGCAGAAGTAATATGAAACGCTTTGCATCTTGTGTAGCGGCCGCCCTGGCGCTGGCCGCCTGCTCCCCGCAGGTATATCCGCTGTACCTGGAGGTGCGTCAGCCCTCTTCTTCCGGGCTGGACCTTTCCCGTAAAACCATGGGCATCGTCTACATGGACAGTGACAGCCCGGCCGATTCCACCTTCGACCGCAGTGCGGCATCGGCCCTGGCACGCGCGCTGGAGGAGGACTACTTCTCCGGAGCGGAGGAGGTGGGCCTGTACCACACGGCCGCTTCCGACTCTGTCTCGCTCGAGAAGATGCACACGCTGGTGATGGATACCGGAAAGGATGTCGTCTTCCTGCTCTCGTCCCATCTGGGAACGGCCCGCTCCGACGGCTCGCTTCCGGTCTCGACGCGCCTGAGCGTGTACGACAGCATGGGGGAGGACAAGGTGCACCGTTATTCGGGATCGGCCATCCTGCCGGCCCCGGGGGGTGCGGATGCCCCTTCGCAGCCCGAGGTCGTGGGCGAGCGCATATCGGCCCGCTTCCTTTCCAAATGGAAGACCGAGCGTTTCAGCTTCTATTATTTTGACCAGATTCTCTCGGACTGGGAGGCGCCCATCGAGCATGTGGAGGAGGGAAAACTGGCGAAGGCCATCGATGCGTGGGCTCCTCTTGTGAAAAAGGGAAACAGCCTCCAGAGAGCCTGCGCCGCCTACAACATGGCCATGGCGTTCTACCTCCTGGAAGACTATGAGATGAGTCTTCTCTGGCTGGACTATGCAGACAAGCTGGAAAATGTTCCGCTGAGCGGAGGACTGCGTTCGAGACTGGCTCCTCATTTGGAAAAGATACAAAAATAGAGTATCTTTGTGAACTATTTTAAAAATAAGTATTTTTAACACATACACACTTTATGGCAAACATCAATCTGAGCAAGTACGGCATCAAGGGCGTAAAGGAAATCCTTTACAATCCCACGTACGAAGTTCTTTACAACGAAGAGACCAAACCCGGTCTCGAGGGCTTTGACAAGGGCCAGGTTACCGAACTTGGCGCTATCAACGTGATGACTGGCGTTTACACCGGCCGTTCTCCTAAAGACAAGTACATTGTGTACGACAACACCACCAAGGAGGGTAAGCCCGGTGAAATCTGGTGGGATACCGAGGAGTACCACAATGACAACCACAAGATGTCCGTCTCCACCTGGAAGGCAGTGAAGAAGCTCGCCCTGAATCAGCTCAGCGGCAAGCGCCTGTTCGTCGTGGACGGCTTCTGCGGCACTCACAAGGACACCCGCATGAAGGTCCGCTTCATTATGGAGGTGGCATGGCAGGCTCACTTCGTGACCAACATGTTCATCCGCCCCAAGAATCAGAAGGAGTTTGACCAGGAGCCCGACTTCGTGGTATACTGCGCTGCCAAGGCAAAGGTTGAGAACTACGCCGAGCTCGGTCTCCGCAGCGAAACCTGCGTTGCTTTCAACGTGACTTCCCGCGAGCAGGTGATCCTCAACACCTGGTACGGTGGTGAGATGAAGAAGGGTATGTTCTCCATGATGAACTACTACCTTCCCCTGAAGGGCATCGCCGCCATGCACTGCTCTGCCAACACCGACATGAACGGTGAGAACACCGCCATCTTCTTCGGCCTGTCCGGTACCGGCAAGACCACCCTTTCCACCGACCCCAAGCGTCTCCTGATCGGTGACGACGAGCACGGCTGGGACAACAAGGGCGTGTTCAACTTCGAAGGCGGCTGCTACGCCAAGGTTATCAAGCTGGACAAGGAGTCCGAACCCGATATCTATAACGCTATCCGTCGCGACGCTCTCCTCGAGAACGTGACCGTGGACGCTAACGGCAAGATTGACTTCAACGACAAGTCCGTCACCGAGAACACCCGCGTGAGCTATCCTATCTACCACATCGAGAAGATTGTGCGTCCCGACAGCCACGGCCCCGCAGCCAAGCAGGTGATCTTCCTTTCTGCCGATGCATTCGGCGTGCTGCCTCCCGTGAGCATCCTCACCCCCGAGCAGACCAAGTACTACTTCCTCTCCGGCTTCACCGCCAAGCTGGCTGGTACCGAGCGCGGTATCACCGAGCCCACTCCTACTTTCTCCGCTTGCTTCGGCCAGGCCTTCCTGGAGCTGCACCCGACCAAGTACGCTGAGGAGCTGGTGAAGAAGATGAAGAAGAGCGGTGCCAAGGCATACCTCGTGAACACCGGCTGGAACGGTACCGGCAAGCGTATCTCCATCCGTGACACCCGCGGTATCATTGACGCCATCCTGAACGGTGCCATCGACAAGGCTCCCACCAAGGTCATCCCTTACTTCAACTTCACCGTTCCCACCAAGCTGGAAGGTGTTGACACCGGCATCCTCGATCCTCGCGACACCTACAAGAACGCCGCCGAGTGGGAAGAGAAGGCCAAGGACCTCGCCGCCCGCTTCATCAAGAACTTCCACAAGTACGAGTCCAACAAGGCCGGCAAGGCCCTCGTAAAGGCTGGTCCCGCACTCTAAGTCTTATACCTTATATAAAAAGGACCGACTCTTTTGAGCCGGTCTTTTTTTGTACGTTTTTGTTTTAAATTGTAATGGATATTTTGCTTTTTGGCTATGGATTGTTGTGAAAAAAGGCGCATATCTGGCTTATATGAATGTTTTATACGATTTAGCAGGGTATGATAAACTGTAAGTGTTTTCCTATTTTTCGTAAGTTTTACAATTTTTTGTACAATTAACTCTCCAGCTTCACCGCCTTCGGTTTCTTAGGCCTTCCTGGACGCTTCTCGGGAGCCTTGCGGGATCGGTAGAGCGGGGCGCATCCCTCAGGGATAT
>Ga0256407_10000963_pt1 | contig 64799 bp, 69 predicted proteins | sample RumenRJG_04DNA_FD_193489 | JGI IMG/M metagenome (GOLD analysis project Ga0256407, IMG submission 193489) | Bovine rumen microbial communities from Lethbridge, Alberta, Canada - RJG_04 | ecosystem: Host-associated > Mammals > Digestive system > Stomach > Rumen | place: Canada: Alberta... | reverse complement strand
CGTGGGGTAAGGGGATGGTGGCTACATATTGATGTTGTGCTGTTGCTTTTTACTGAAAGCTGCTACTAACGACTCATAAATCTACCCTTAATCGTGTATTGGATGATAGTTGCGGATTTTAGGATTTTCTCATATTACTACTTTAATTTATATTTTGGCTACTACCAATTAACGCAGGAAAATCGCGATTATTATGCTGCTACTTTTCAAACTTAACAAACATGTCTCGGAAGTTGATTATGGTTTTCCTGTGCTGCAGAACGGCGGCAATACCTATATTGCCATGACAATGCTCGTCAGCCAGCGTGCTTTCTTCGTCAACAACGGCTTTTTGCTTTCTTATTTTTTTTGATCTTGTACGAATGTACAAAAACAAGAAACAACAATTATTGGAAATGATAATGATGTGCCTGAAGGTTATACTCATAAAGCTTTTGTGAAATATATACCTGAAAATCAAATTGAAAAGAATTTTATTTCAGATTTAAAAGACTTTGAGGTTGCTACAAATAATCTTGATTATGACAAGATTGTTGAATTATATTATCCTGATTAATAAAATTAGGTTATATAAAGCAAAGCGGCACGCGCCGGGCGATGCTAGCGTGTGCCGTAAAAGGTTGGTCACAAGAAACCTGCCCTACAAAAATGAGGTGGGGGATAATAATACGCTGTTAATCACTAACTTATGATTGAATTGTAAGCCATTGAAAGATTGTGAGGTATGTCGAAAATAGCGCATCATTCGTTATCTTGCAAACTTTCTAAATCAAAATACAGTAGTCTTGTCGCTGCATCTTCATCTTCTTTGGTCAAGGGCATAAATCCCATCTTATAGTAAAACGACAAGGCGCCAGCATAGGCATCAACTGTTATAAAACGGCATCCAGCCTTGTTGTCGTTCTTGTACGAACCAACTATCATATTGACAATCATTGCGCCAATTCCTTCACCGTGGCAACTTACACTTGTTGCCAAACGGCAAATCTTCAATGCGGGATAGCTTTTGAACATTTTGCCTTGTGCAAAGAATTGTTTACGGAATCGATTGTAGGCCGAGTTGCTGGGGAAGTCAGTCAATGAAATACGATCATGGGCAAGACTGAAATAGCCGTAAACCTCACCGCTGACTTTATCCTCCAGCACATAACTGGTGGCAAGGCGCACTTTAAAGTACAAAGGAGCATCTGTGAGGATGAAGTCGTTGAGGTCTTCATCTCCACAATCAAAATGGGAAACAGTATCTGTTTCTCCAAGACGGCGCAACTGTATAGCGTCCTTGTCAATCATTTAGAATGAGCAATTGACGCAACGATTACGCATAAACTCATAGTCCTGACGGATACGAGTGCTTCTCTCTTTGCTCACCGGCTTGGGCTTCTGCATCCGCATTTCGAACTTCTTAGCCTCCTCACCAAAGAGAATAGGTGTTTCTTTAATCGGTCTTGCCATAATTTTATCCTCCGTTAGTATATATTATCTTACAAAGTTAATCTTTCTTTTTGAGATAGTTGCAATAATTGAGCCAAAAACGAAAGAAAAAAGCATTTTTTGCCGATTATTGACTGATGTGGTAGGAGTTTTGGGGCGCCGTGGTCTCTAAACTCTAACTGCTCAACTCTAAACTTTGAGAATCAGAAAAAAGTCTCCGGCTATTTTTTCTAATTCTCAAATATCGGTGGAGTGAACAATTTTGCCGTGTCGCTGGTGGCGAACTCGGGGAACTTTTCCTAGTGCTTTCGCATCAAGCCCACGACCCGAAAGCGTTGAGCAGGTCGGTTTTGCCACTCCGCGTAGGTCGATGCGGCAGCTCTGCAAAAGACGCAAAAAAGGCCCACGCGAAGGTGAGCCGTTATTAAGATTTTGTGAGTTGTTATTTTTTTCTCACCACATAGATAGCGCCAATGGTGAACAACAGCACCAAAGCTGCCGCAAGCGCGGCATTGAATCTGCTGCCATACTCAATCTTGAGCAGGAAAATGCCATAGTTCAACCCGAAAAGCAGTGCGGCCCCGACCAGACCGATGACCAATGCCTGACGCGTGCCACTTGGGTTTTCGTCCCAAGTGCGTTTTGAGAGCACTTGCTTGCCGATGGCACAGAGCGGTATAAAGCCGATAGCGAGGGCGACCCATAGGGCAATCTGTTGCTTGGCCGCTTTGTCTCGCGTGGCTTCCTCGCTCTTTTGAATCATTTGGTCAACTTGCTCCTGCATTTGGCGGTATTTACCATCTTTATCAAGCGAGCCATACATCTCCTCGGGAGTGGGCGAGGCAAACGCCTGCAAGGCCAACAAGGCTAAAACTGCTACTATAAACGTTTTCATTCCTCTTCTATTACAGCGATAAGACGTTTCACTTTGTCAAGTGTGTAGCCCTCGGTGACGGGAACCACTTCCACTACCTCATCGCCCACGTGGTAAGCGCCCATGCGATTGCCGTCGCCTGCAAGGACATACATGCCGCCCTTGAGCGTGAAATAGGTGTTGACGTATGAGTAGCCGGGCTGGATTAGCACATCGCCATTGTCGGCATCCATGACGCCCATGCGTCCATCAACCGTGATTTTTGCCAAAACACCGTGATTTGACGGGCTGCGGTCAATCAACTCAATGCGGTTGCACACGCAAGGGATGGTACGATTGTCACCACTGACAATAGCACCATTAATTATGCCATGACGCAACATTCCTTGTCCGTCACGCTGTGTTACATCATAAAATTCTCTTGGTCCACCATTATCGCGAGCTATAAGCACCTTAACACTTTCATATACTGGTTCAACTATTGCGTAGCCTCCAGCATTGTACACGCCCCACTTTCCCTCGAGATTTTTCACCAAGAAAACGTCCAATCCAGTCGGCACCGGCACAGATTCCACCTTTAAGAATTGCCCTGCCTCCTGTCCGTCCTGGTCGTAGAGCACCCATAGCTCTTGACCATTGGGGAAAGTCTTGCCATAGGCTGTAGCCCAATCGCTGCTATAACCGATTTTCTTGTCATAGCCATTCTTGATGTCAACGCTCGAGAGGTGCTGATAGCCAGAAGGGGCTGGAGAATTGTTCTGCTGTGCTTGCACTTTTGCCTTTCGCTCGGCGTGTTCCCGCTCCATCCTCGAGTTATATACATCAAGGTCTTCCTTAGTGAAATAGGGATTCAAGAATAATTTCAAATTATCAACCATGCGTTTGTAGTCCCACAAGGCTTGCTTGCGCTCTGCACCGGTGCTGGCTGATTCAGCTTTAGCCCAATATTCCTTGGCCCATTTTTGCATATTGATTATCTCACACCAGGGCTGATGTTTGAGGCTTTTGCAATGACTGCATGGTTTCACGCCATTGACACCTACTTCATAAATCAAAGCATGCTCGATGGAAGAAACTTCTGGCAACGGAGTGTAGTCGCGCAGATGCGTGGAACTGGAAGATGATGATTCTTCCTCCTTTGGCGCCTCAAAATAGGGGCAATTGCTCTTGTGCGCTTCGCCGGTTTTCAAGTTTACATTGCAATAGGCGCAATGCGGGTCGCCGGGTTGCGGTATCTGCGCATAGGTTGCTGTCGCGACCCCCAGCAAGGCAATAAGGATAATTCGTTTCATAGTCAGCAGGTTTTAATATTGGAAAAACATAGCTCCCGGTGCGTCGGGATTCTTGATCCGGCGGATGATGATTTCGCCGCTGTGCATAGGGTAGGCCAACTTGGGTGTGCAACCCACGGCCAAGATAATCACCTTCACGTTGTCGCTCTCGATGTGGACATACTTCAAGTTCCAGTTCTTGCTCAAGTCCACAGTGTCAAGCTTGCTCTCTCCTAACCACAGTTTCTCAAGGTTGGGGAACAAAGCGAGGTCTTCGTAGGTCGACACCTCAAACATGTCTGTGCGGTACTGCGTGAGGATGAGCGACTTAACAGAATCGGCCTCAACCCTTGAGATGTGGCCGTCGCCATCGGTGTCGCCTTTGAGCAGTGCGCGCCGCTCAATGTTGCGGTCGGCAAAAGTGAGACTTTGCGCACCGGCTTTGAAGGCGAAAAAGGCACATAGGGAAATAATGAAAATAATCACGACCACAATCCAACCTTTACGGCCCGGCTTTGTGTCCTCCATCATTTCCAGATTAACCCTGAGCTGTTCAAGCTCCTGAATCTGCTGAATGTGTTGATGATTGAGTTCTTCGTCCATAACATTAGTCATTGGATTCTATATGTTATACAGAAAACTCTTCATGAAGGAAGAATCCAGATTGGCCTAAACGAAGAGTAAATGACAATCGCAAAGGTATAACAATATTTTGATAATCAGAGTTTTTTCTAAAGATTTTTAATGTTTTTTGCAGCAAAACTACTCAAATTGTTATATTTCTAACTAAACAATCTTTAGCCTTTGCCACCTAAATAATTCACTATTGCAAGATAAGCTTTGCAATTTCCTCGCGGGCAGCGCTGCCTTCGGGGCATGGCCATAGCGGATAAACATGCCCAAGCTTTTGTGCAACATGAAGCGTTGCTTTCACACCTGCAGTTTTCATCATCTGGTAGGTTTTAACCACATCGGTATAGAATATACCCGTTGGCGGAATTAAGCGAGCGCATACTTGATTCTGCCAATGGTTCGGTTATTAATCTTGTTTAAGTATTGCGAAACAGTAAGTGCGTTCACCTTACTGATTATTCTTGTGAAGAATCCGCTGTAGTCTTTGGCGTAGTTGCGCATGATGTTGAACTGGTCATCAAACTGCGAGAAGACCGTCTCTATTCTTTTTCTTGCCTTGGCAAAAGGCTTGTGAAAGGGCTTCCAGTTCTTTTAGTTGCTGCGGTAAGGAACTTCAAGGTTGATGTGGGCTGTCTCAAACAGGTTCAGTTGTATCTCGGCAGATATATAACCCATGTCGCCAATCAAGGTGCAATTGAACAAGATTTGGCCAGCATCATTGAGATAGTTTATGTTGTGAATGCTTGCCTGCATCAAGTCATAAGAATGTATAACTCCCGATATTCCACAAATGGCATTGAGCTTATAACCATAGTAGTACATCGCTTGCGCTGCACAATATCCGAAGTTGGGTGCCTTCTCCAGACAAGTTTGTCCCATCTTGTTGCGGTTGCCCATTGCCAGCTGGCACACTTTAACAGGTTTCGTGTCGATGATGAAGTAATCCTCTCCCCCGTCAATGGCCTCAACAATGCGCTTGCGAATCTTCTCACAAAGCTGTGCAGTCAGCTTGCGGCGATCATTATACTGTCGACGAGATATAAGGTTAGGCATCTGTTTGCGATACTCATCAAGCTTGCCGAACAGATAACATTCGCTGTCAATGCCCATGGTCTCGGCTGTCAGACTGAGTGCTATGACTTCAAGGTCACTGAACTTAGGCACGACTCCTGGACGTGTGAGATTACCTTTATTGTTCACTAAGTCTTGGGCGAAATGCTTGCATACCTCAAGAATTTTGACGAAATTTGCATATAAGTTGTGCATAGCGGTGATTTTGGTTGTTTTTATTTTCACTGCTAAATTACTAAAAATCAACGATATGTGCAGCTTTTTCAGCATTAATTTATTAACAAATTAATTCCGCCAACGGGTAACACATCTAATTATGAAATCTTATCTTTTTGATCATATTATCAGAAAAGTAAAAAAATATAGTGAGAACCTAGAGGTTAAAAATATTCTTTGTGAAAAACCTTGGATTGTTTTTAATGATACTGGAGAAAAAGAAGTATTTATCTTCAGAAATGATGGTACTGTTCTTGTAACAAAGAATGGTGAAGGTGTCAAGACAACATGGGAATGGATTCCAACCAATAAATCACTTTTAATTAATAAAGTTGAAAACGAAAATTCTATAGTTATACTTAAACCTGAGTTTGTAAACAATACTGTTCTTGCATTACAGCTGGATGGGACAGAAAAATATACTTTTCTAATTGATGAAAACAATAAGGAAAAGTTTTTACCGAAAACACTCACTGAATTAAAACAATATTTTATTGCATTAGAATCACTTGCCATAGAAGCTGAAAAACAAAAACTTATTGATGAAGCAAATAAAGAAGCTGAAGAAAAATTAGCAGACGAAAGAAGGAAAGCACAAGAAATAGAAGATGATAAAATAGACAAAGAAAACAGAAGATTAAAAAAAATATATGAGAAAAAAGCATATGAAATTGTAAAATATCAATCATTGAAGAAACAATACCTTCTTACTCTTACAATATTAGGTATAATATCAATTATAACTATAATTATTCTATTCAAATTTGAATCTTCAAATGTATTAACTTTTATAATTTTAATTATTTGCCCTTTTTTCATTAGCGATAAAATCTTTAAATATAGGGCAAAGAAAGCTGCGATAAAATACATTAATAATCACCCTAATGACCCTGTCAATAACCATTTAAAACAATTTCTTGGTTAAAATTAATTTCCTTCCTTCGCTTAAAACTCAAAGATAACCTTCGCTTAAAACTCGATATTGCAACATCAAAACTGTAACAGTTATTCCGTTTTGCTGTAACAGTTTACTCCGTTTTTCGACACAAAATACCCCGCAACGCGCTCTAACTTTGCGTTACGGGGCAATATGAAAATGACAAAAAAATATTTGGGACAATATTGGATGTTGTGTAATGACTGCAAATCACATAACAAGAAGTGCCCAAAATGGTCAGTTGCAAAAAAGTAAATGTTGATTAGGCAGTTTTTTGAATAAAAGTTGTATCTTTGCAGCTCAAAATCTTATTATAGTGAGAATTATAAACGGAAAACACTAATCAATTAAACTACTACACAATGAAAAAGTTTTTTATTCTTTCGGTACTTGTTGTAACAGCAACTCTTAACCTCTGTGCTCAGCAGGAGTGGAAACACGAGATAGGCATTTCCTATGGCTTTGGAGCGTTGACTGATGTTAGTTCGTCTTATCTTAAAGGCATTTTTTCAGGAAAGCAAACCAACTATATCGGTGCTTTTGGGGCAGAATATTTCTATCGTCCCAAGTCGGCGCTCGGAGTGGGAGTTGTGGGCACGTTCAGCACGTGTAAATGGAACGACAGCGACAAGGCTCGCACCAAGTATATCAGCATCATGCCCGCAGTGAAGTATAACTGGCTTAATCGCCAGCACTTCAGCATGTACTTAAAATTGGCCTTGGGTGTAATAATCGGTTTGGAGTCTGGTGACAACCACGATAAGACGAAGGCTGCCTTTGGCTGGCAAGCGTCGGCCGTGGGAGCCGAATTTGGCAGTGCATTCAGGGGGTTCCTTGAGGTGGGATTTGGCGAGCAGGGCACCATCTTGGCAGGATTGCGTTATAAGTTCTAAAAAGAGGTTGTGTCAAGAAAACAGGATTTGAGCAACTGAATTGTCTTAACATTCGGAATCTACTTTAAAAATAAAAGCACACTAATTAAACGAATTCTATTTTATTTTTGTTGATTTTGCTTGATTTTTCAATAATTAGTGCAAACCGAGAGCAGAACAAAATATTAAACTAAGTTTTTATATTTTTTATGCCGAGGTGCAGCCTAATTTATCAAAAAAGCGATATTTTAAAATGGGTTCAGTAAATTACAGTTGCACCTTTGCACCGATATGACACGAGAAGAATTGATATTGGACTGCCGTTACTATAATGGTGAAGAGGATGTGCCCGAAGGTGTGGATAGCCTTATGTGGGGATATGAAGAGGCATGGGTGAGAATGGTCTTGGAGAATAGCCCCACTCCCCAAAAATGTTTAGACTATTATTCGAGGACTTATGACCTGCCATCCATTCTGCCTTATGAAGATGATGGCACACCCATTAGCTTAAAAGCGATTCTCTGGAACAGACTCGACCATTGGAGTTATCTTCCTGCCAATGCTCAAGATTTCAAAAAATGGTATCAGGAAAAATATGTTGCACGCACCAAGACTCATAGGCAATTACTGAATAAAAACGGTGACTTTTGTGATGAGGCTGTGCCATGATAAGGCAGCAAAACTCGGTTAATCAAAACAAGGTGACACCCGCAGTTGTGGTGTCACCTTGTGTTGCTAAGAAGGCAATTATTGCGCCTCCCCGAGATTCTTAAGGCTTGAGCGTGAACGCCTTGCGGTGGCTGCGCTCGTGCCAGTTTTTAAGTGGGTCAGAAGATTTTATAGGCTAAGCGTATTTGTATCATGGGGTAGGCGCTGAACCATGATATGAAATGCGTGATGCCCGACTCCTTGGAGGTGGACTTGATTTTCTTGCCGCTGTTGAACTGAAATTGCGGAGAGCCCCAGAACAGGAGCCCTGCATCAACGGCGACGCTCAGGCGGTGGTGGCGTGCCATGCTTTGCCCGAAGCCTATGCCCAGATAGGGCTTCACTGCCCATGTCTTCATCTTGACGTCGATGTTGTAGTTCTCATCGGCGGTGAACACATAGTCTCCAAACTTGAGTCCCACTGGCGGATAGTTGGTGTGGAACAGGCTGTTGTAGTCTTCCACCTTTTGATTAGCATCATAGAGCGATTGCAGCGCGCCGTCGTTGGTGTTGCGGAAGTGCAGGAAGGTGCGGTTGCCGGCAAAGACTCCAGCCGCGAAATAGAATGGGGTGGGGAAGGGATGCACCTCGGCCATGATGAATGCGTTCCAGAAGCGCGGTTTGAGGGCCAGTTCCACCTTGTCAACCATCTTGGCCTGCTTGATGGCGTCGTCCTCTACGAGTTGCATCTGCGTGATGTTGGTTGCGGTGTTGATGGCCTTGAACTTGATGTCGCCCACGGCATTGCCCACGAAGCCGGCACGCACGGTGACGATGCGGTGCAATGGCATGGCCACATCAATGCCGGTGCCTCCCAGGCCCGTCTGCAGCCCCACTGCTAGGTGGTTCAACATGCCGTTCTCACTGTGAAGTTTCAGGTTCTTGTTCTCTTGCGCCCCTGTGGTAGGAGTCAAGAGTGCTATTGCCGCAGCCACTGCCAGCACGCGGCAAAACTGTGATATAGAAAGTCTAAACTGTTTCATGACGCATGTTGATTATTTGAAAAATTTCTTGTTTGACATCACAAGCAGGTTGGTAAGCGACTGACTGCGTGGATAGAAGCCGTAGAGGTAGTCGCTAGTGTAAGGAGTGCCGCCGTTGATGATGCAGCGCACATAGTCGTGGCACGACATGTCCATGGGCATAATGCCCACTGTGCCCTCGTTGGCAAGCAGCTCTTCAATCACCTTGGGGTGAAGGTTAGAGGCGTTGGTGATGTATCCTCGTGCCGACACTTCGGTATAGGCCGAGCAGTGGTTCACGATCCAGATGTTCTCGTCGCTGGCGGTGGCTTCGCGCGCGCTCTTCATCATGGCGAGCACGGTGGCTATCTTGGTTGCCATGCGCTTCTCGCTAGTGGTCTTGTAGTAGTCTTGCTTATAGAGGGTGGCTCGGATGCTGGGGTCTTCCATGTTGTAGATGGCGCAGTTGCGCTGTTGCTCGGGGTGTACCTCCTCATCTACGTCAGGATCCTCGTCGGGCCAGTCGCAATAGGCAACGGGATAGTGGAATGCGGGGTTCACAGGGCGCAGGTCGTAGCGGCTGAGCCACAATATCTTGCCACGCATCTCGCCCACGGTGATGTCGGGACGCCAGTTCTCTACAAACAGCCCTTGGTACTTGGGCATCGAGAGCACCTTGTTGAGCAACACAGTCCAGTTTTGCTGGCTTTCCATGCCATTGTCGGCTTGTATCTTCACGATGAAGAACTCCGAGGGGTGCGACTTGAGGAATTGTTGCATCCAGTCGATAGACTGCTCGAGCGACACATTCACCTCGGTAAAGCCGTGCGCCAAGCGCAGAATCTGGCGGTCTTCGGGCTTCTGGGCAAGGGTGTCGATAGCCACCACAGGACGGAAGTCGAAGAAGCGGATGCCACTCGACATCTGCTCGTCAAAGGTCGAGACCTGGCTGATTGCCATGATGTTAGAGAAATACTTGACAACCGGGGTGTAGAAGCCCATGCCGGTCATGCTGTCGTGGGTGCCGGGGATGCTGAGCTTGCACACCTTCACGTCGTCGCGCACTAGCGAGAGCCAGTCGGTCAGTGGCGTGGAGAGTTGATAGGGGTACTGGATTTCGTCTTGGTAACCTTCGGTGAAGAGGTAGGGTGCGTCGAGCGACTTGTCGTCGTAGTAGGGCAGTCCGTTGTCTTCGTCACAGCTGGTCAACAGTGTGGCTCCGAGCGTTGCCAGTGTCAAGATAATGGAGAAACTCCATCTTGTGTGTTTGAAATTGATTTTCATACGCTTTAGAAAATTGGGTTTATATTCGTTGCATGGTGTAAAAAACGTTATTGACAATGCTGAAATCGCATTTATTGAGTTTTCATAAGAGTAATTTTTGCAAAGTTACAAAAAATTCGCAATATAGGCTGTCTCGCGCTATATCTTTTTAAGTAGTAGTTTACATTTCTTGCCAAGCATCGTCGTCACTCGCGGTAGCGGCGAGTGCGACGCCTCAAGTCTGGAGTTGGGAGATTGTGGGCACTTCGCGCCCCCCAAAAAAACAACTAATTCTCATGATTTTCACTATAAAACAGTGCGTGGTGGTCGCTTCGCTTAGAATTTAGCGAAAATCAATTATAGAAAAAACTTCGTCACCAGCAAAGACCTGTGTTTAATGTTGATGAGCCCATGAGCGTCGAAGACGCTTAATGCTTCGGAGAAGCTATTTGTCGTTAAGACCAAGCAAGAGGGTCGAAGACCCTCGCAGCTTGGTCCTTGTGCTATCTAATGAAAAAGTGCCTCGTTAGAGGAACTTCATCGCCACAGTTGTTGCTCATATAAATGATTTTCACTACTTTTGCCAAGACAAAACAATATTGACATGAGTGCCGTAAATTCCATCTATCACATAGTCATCAACACCTACCGCCGTGAGATGACAATCCCCGACGAGACCAGCGAGCACATGTACCGTTACATCTGGTCAATCATCAACAGCCGCAACTGCAAGCTCTACCGCATTGGCGGCATAGGCAACCACATACACATGCTTGTTGAGCTGTCGCCGGCGATGGCACTCAGCGACTTGGTGCGAGACATCAAGCAGGGCAGCAGCAAGTGGGCGAAGCAGCAGGTTTACTTCCCCATGTTCAGCGGATGGGGCAAGGAATATGGCGCATTCTCGTGCAGCGTGCGCGACAAGGAGAGAATCGTTAACTATATCAACCGCAAGCGTGAGCATCACAAAGAACAGACTTTTGAGCAGGAGTATAAAGAGATGATAAATCGCTCAGGGCTGGAGAGGAACGATTATAGGCTCACATGAAAAGCCTGTGGTGGAAGTTCCTCTTCGAGGCACTTTTCGTAAGATTCAGCAGGGACCAAGCTGCGAACCCCTTTGGGGTTCAATGTTGGGTCGAGTTCAAATGCCCTTCGGGCACCGCCCACCGCACTTCGTGCGACTATGGCTTTTGAATCTCCCCGAGCACTTCGTGGTTGCATGGTCTTGCGATTGAAGTCGGGTCTCCGACCCGCCCGGCATCTTCGATGCCCAATGTCTCAACCTAACACAGGTTTTTGCAGGTGTCCCTAAATTAGGCTGCGTTTCGGAAAAACTCAAATAAATTTGGTTTTTCTCTCAACTTGCACTAATTTTGAGCGCTATTTGTAAAAAAACACGATACTATGGGACTAGTAATAGGAATTGATGTGGGCGGAAGCACCACCAAGATTGTGGGATTGAATGACGGGCAGATTCTCTCGCCCATGTTTATCACTGCTGCCGACCCCATCACGTCGCTCTTTGGGGCCTTTGGCAAGTATATCTACGATAACGGCATCACCCTTGCCGATATTGAGCATGTGATGCTCACTGGAGTGGGGAGCTCGGGAGTTACCACTCCCATCTATGGCTTGCCCACCAGCAAGGCCGATGAGTTTCAGGCCGATGGCCTGGGGGCACGTTTCGACAGTGGCCTCGACAAGCTCACAGTGGTGTCGATGGGCACTGGCACCACGCTAGTGAGTGTGGATGGTGACGACATCAAGCACCTGGGTGGCATAGGCATAGGCGGTGGCACCCTGATGGGGCTGGCGCATCTGCTGCTCAAGACCGACCACATCAGCGACGTGATAGACCTCGCTAGCACAGGTAATATCACTCACATCAACCTTCAAATCAAGGACATCTGCAAGACCGACCTTGAGGGTCTGCCACTGCACGCCACGGCGTCGCTCTTTGGCAAGGTGCGTCACGTCACTCCCAGCGACCACGACGTGGCACTAGGCATCATCTGCATGGTGCTTGAGTCGATAGGTTCGGCTGCCGTGCTGTCGAAGCTTAACACTGGCGTGAGGGACTTTGTGCTCATTGGCAACCTCACCCGCTTGCCTCAGTGTGCTGTGGTGTTCCCCCGCATCGAGGAAATCTATGGCGTGAAGTTCCACATTCCCACCCATGCTGAATATTGCACAGCACTAGGAGCAGCTCTGGCATTTTCTACAGCAAAAATTCCACTTAAAAATAACTGAATCTACTTTAAAAAATAAAGAACGGCTAATTATGCGAATTAAACTAATTCCTAATTGCTGATTATTAAGATAGACGAAGGTGTTTTGCCCAGCTTGATGTTGTGCATTAGGTTAATGTTATTTCTTTGCTTTGCAGATGGTTAGCCAGTTGCAGTGCATCATGTTGCCGTCATCGTCACGCAGGTGGAATGGCCCACCGGCACACCAGTCCCACACCTTGCACTTGGTGCACTCATCGTGTTTCATCCAGCGCCGGTTGCGCATCGGTTCAAAGCGGTTGTTCCACACGTCGCTGAAGCGGTCGTGATAGATGTTGCCTTGGTTGTAATGTGAGCGAATGCTCAGGCAGCCACTGATGTCGCCGTTGGCGAGTATCGATGCCGTCATTGTGCCAGCATCGCATCGGTAGATGTGGCCTCTCACTTCTCCCTCATAGTCACCGAGGAAGCCTTCGCAGCTGTAGGACAGGTTAATCTGCCCCTCCCTGCGTGTGGCGGCTATGAAGTCCATCAGCTCCACATACTGCTCTGGGCTTAGATAGAGCTCGCTGTTGAGCTTTGCTCTGCCTTGCGGGAAGATGGTGAAGATGCGCCACTTGGTCACACCGGCATCGATAAGGTGCTGCTTGAGTAGTTGCAAGGTAGAGAAATTGCGCTGATTGACGCAGGTGATCACGTCCCACAGCAGGTTGCGCGTGCGGGTTAGGAGCTTAATGGCATCCATTGCTCCGCTGAACGAGCCTCCCCTGAGCCAGTTGTGTTCTGGCTCAAGTCCGTCGAGGCTCACCGCTATGGTGCGAAGGCCAGCGTCGAGCGCCTCGCGCAGCATGGGCTCGGTGAGCAGCACTCCATTGGTCACGAAGCCCCACAGGAAACCTCGGTTAGTGATTGCTTTGCCACATTCCACTATGTCGGGACGCACTAGTGGCTCGCCACCCACGGTGTTGACGAGCACATTTTTAGGGTTGGTCATCGTTGCCACGTCGTCGAGCACCGCGAGGAAATGCTCTAGCGGCATGTCGGGAGTGGCTGACACCTTGCGACAGTCGCTGCCACAATGCCTGCACGAGAGGTTGCATCGCAGTGTACATTCCCAGAACAGCTGCCTGAGAGGATGATTCTTCTCAAGCCATCGACGCTCGCGGCGTGTATTCTCAAAGTCTATGAGCTGGCGTGTTCTCATTATTTCACTTTTTGTGGTCCTGTGGGCTGTTCATCAACAATGGTGGGGGCAGCTTCTTGGTCATCAAAATAAGAAGGAGGACCATAGACCACCTCTACCTCTGACACCTCTTCGATGGGAGGACCATAGACGTCCTCCACAGGGCTCACGTCGCTTGGCTCACTCGTTGCCGAGCTTGAGAGGCTCTCGCTGGCATCGCTATTGATGGGCTTTTTAGAATGATGACACGCCGTCACACCTATCAAAGCACCTGCTACTACCAGTCCTCTCGCCAGCCATTTCTTAATTATGAATGTCGATTTTTTCATTTTTCAGGGTCTTTATTCTGTTTCAACTCAGGCTCGTTGGTAGCTCTAATGCTGTCGATGTTCTCGACAGGAGGTCCATACACATCTTCAATCGTTTTTGCACGTTGAGGCACGTAACCTGGTGGCGGACCATAGACGCCCTCGGCAGGATTAGGCCCAAGCTTATGTGTGCATGACGAGATGCCAAGCAATGCGCCAATGGCGACCAAAGTGCGCACGCACCACTTGTGAACATTAAAATTAAACTTTTTCATTGAGGTTTTGTGGTTTTGGAGTTTTGAGGTTTTGAGGTTTTGTGGTTTTGGAGTTTTGAGGTTTTGAGGTTTTGTGGTTTTGGAGTTGATCATTCTTCCTCGTTGAGGGGAGTCGGCACTTTGGGAGACAAAATGTCGTTGTTAGAAATTGTGTCATAGACTACATTGCCCTCCTTATCGATGCGTTTTTTGACCAATGTCGCTTCTTGTGACACCTTCACATTAACGAGTGGACCATACTTGAGATTGTGAATTGGAGGTGTGGGAGTACCGTCATAATCTATCATTCTCTTGCTATGCGAACACGCCGAGATGCCTAGCAGCGCGCCAATAGCAACTATTGCCCTTGCCGACCATTTATGGAACCTAAACCCCACCTTTTTCATAGCTTTAAATTTAGTGAAACATCATCAACACGCAAATATAAATAATATTTCTCACTCTAACAAATTTCAACAGCAAAAATGGCAAAAATATCTTGTGAATAACTATTTGTCATGAGCTGGCAAGTAACGAGCTGACGAGGCGATGGGGCAGTCTCACCACTTAACACTAAGCTCTAACTAAAAAAAGAATGAGCTAAGCACTCGTCGGGTAGCCGATTTTACGTTGTGCAGGGTCACCTCGGTGTTCATGGCTTCTTTTAATGGCATGTGGGGTGGGGTGGTGGGGACTACTTGCTTGAAACCCATCTTGGTCACGTTGGTGCCAGGTGCTATGCTTCCGCACAGCGCGATAGTTGGTATCCCTTTTCGCTGAGCTGCCTTGAGCACTCCTGCCGGGGCTTTGCCGTGGAGGGTCTGGTCGTCGATGCGCCCCTCTCCAGTGATGACAAGGTGGGCATTGGCAATGAGGTCGTCGAAATGTGCCATTTCAAGCAACACCTCAATTCCTGGTTTGATGGTAACGCTAGGCATCGCCATCATGCCAGCCGCCACACCGCCGGCGGCACCCGCCCCTGGCACGAGGGCGATGTGAGGTGGCAGTAGAGTGGCGAAATGTCTGAGCCCCTTGTCGAGAAGCTCTACCTGCAGCGGTGTGGCCCCTTTTTGCGGTGCAAAGATGTGGGCGGCACCATTGTAGCCATAAAGCGGGTTATCGACGTCGCACAGCAGCGTGAACCTAGTGTTAAGCACATTGCCAGGAACCTTATCACTGACGATGCGCTCTATAGCAGCAAGACTCTCGCCACAAGGCGATAACACTTTGCCGTCGGAGTCAATGAACATGAATCCTAGAGCAGCGAGGATGCCAGTGCCACCATCGCATGAGGCACTGCCGCCAAGGCCCAGCACTATGTGCCTCGCGCCACCAGCTATGGCATGAGCAATCATCTCTCCGGTGCCCAGGGTGCTTGCCTCCATCACGTTGCGGCTGTGCTGTGGCACCAATGCCAGTCCGCTTGCTGTGGCAAGATCGATGAACGCTGTGTTGCCATCGATGATATATTGTGCCATAACTCGTGGCAGCTGCTGCAACGGTGCAGCCACGCTCACATGGCATGTGCTGGCCTTGTCGCCTAAGATGTTCTTGACACAGTCAATGGTGCCGTCGCCGCCGTCGGCGATGGGCACTGTCACCACTTGCGCGGTGGGCAATAGGTCCAAGACCTCCTCGGCTATTGCCTGCGATAGCTGCTGGCTAGTGGCGCTTCCCTTAAACTTGTCGATGGCGATTACTATCTTCATGAGAGGTTGTAGCAAAGCATTGTGGCTATTCAGTCAGCACCACTAGGTAGTTGCTTAGTTCCCAGAATGTTGCTGGGTTAAGTATTTTGATTATTGTCTTGTCGCCGTTTTCTTCGGTAGAGAATGACTGCAGGTCGTGGTTGGTGAGAATGGTGAATTTCTTGCTTGGGATAGTAATCTCGCTGAGAGTGCGCTTGTCGGCCCTGGTGAAATAAGATATTAAGAGGTTGCCACTTTGCATCACCTTGGTCTTTTTCAGGAATTCCGAGTCTATTATCTTGTGGCCTTTTAGCTCCTCTCTAGTGCCTATGGCATAGTAGCACTCGTTGAGCTCTTTGTTGAGCATCTCGCGTTGCTCCTTTTGTTGATCGCCATTGCTGGGTGCTGTTTGTGTTGGCTCGGTGGGCTGGCTGTTGACCGTGGTGGTGTCGTGTGGCTCGTTGTGCGGTTCGGCTTTTGGGATAGGGTGCTGCAGCTTTGCGCTGAGTTGGTTTATTCTCGTCTGCTGCAAGGCTAGCTGCTGCCGCAGGTTGTTGATGGTTTGTGCTATCTCGGTTCTGCTCTTGTCATCGAGCTCGTCTATGTCGTCATCGAGCTCTGCGAGTGCTCGTAGTCGGTCCTGAATAGTGTTCTTCATCAGCAAGATGTTGTTGCGCAGCTTTGCCCTTTTGCTTTGTGAGAGTTGAGAGACGCTGGTCTCGTCGATGGCTTGTTCAAGGCTTGTTATCTCGTCAAACCCGTCATTAACATCGCTGGTGAGGGTGTTGAGTGTACTTTTGAGCTGCTGTGGTGCGGTGAGCACGTCTTGCGCCGAGGGTTTTAGCTCGTCGTTGCTTCTAATCACTTGTGGCTGCTCCTCATCGTTGCTCTTGTCCTTGTCGCGGCAGGCGGTGAGTGAAGTGACAGCCATAAAGGCTATTAACGAAAAGATGAAAAAGTTAAGCGTTCTCATCGCGCTGGCTGTATTTGTTCTTGAACTTGGCATACTTATCCACTTTGACGTGGGTTTTGCTGTCTTTGCCTGCGACTATTATCACAATCTCGCCGCGTGGTGCTTCGTGTGAGAAGTGTTCATGAAGCTCGCCTAATGTGCCGTGATGAGTGGTGTCGTGGAGTTTTGAGATCTCGCGGCACACCGACGCTTCTCGGTCGGCGCCAAAGGTTTCGGCCAGTTGCTGCAGAGTCTTTACTAGTCGGTTGGGCGACTCATAGAAAATCATGGTGCGCGGCTCTTGAGCCAGAGCTTCGAGGCGTGACGCCCTGCCTTTCTTCACTGGCAGGAACCCCTCGAAGGCAAATCTCTCGCACGGCAACCCCGAGTTGACAAGTGCAGGCACAAAGGCTGTGGCGCCAGGTAGTGTCTCTACAGTAATTCCATTGCGGCGACATTCACGCGAGAGCATGAAGCCGGGGTCGCTGATGCCTGGCGTGCCGGCATCGGTGATGAGTGCTATGTCTTCACCCGCCTTTAGCCTCTCGATGATGGCGCTGGTGGTGTTGTGCTCGTTAAACTTGTGATGGCTGCGCATGGGAGTGTTGATGCCAAAATGCTTCATTAGCACGGCACTGGTGCGTGTGTCCTCGGCCAGAATGAGGGCTACATCGTTGAGCACTTTCACTGCGCGCAAGGTCATGTCTTCAAGATTGCCTACCGGTGTAGGCACCATATATAATTTTCCTGACATAAATTATTGAGAGCTAGAATGGTGGAATGGCGATAGTGTTGACTAGGCGACGAGAGCGATGCCAGATGTCTGATGTGCGACAAGCAATCGTCAATCTCCGAGTCCTAATTCGATGAGCCTCACAAACTCTTTCACCACCTCGTTGCTGCGGTCTAAGCCAAGGTCATTGGTGATAAAGTCCTTAATCTTGTCGATGCTTGCCAGGCGTTGCATCACGGCAATAGCGTCGGTATATTTCTGCTTGTCGCCGTCGAAGAGCTCACGCTGGAACATGAAGCGGTCGTTGATGGAGAATGCCTGTGTGATGTCGCGCAAGGGAGTGCCATTGAGTTGTGAATGGGGCTCTGTTGCCGCAATGGTTTTAGCCTCGTCAAGAGGCTTAGGGGCAGGCTTTGGGGGTGTCGCGGGCTTTATAATGGGCTCTTGCTCAGGTTGAGCCGCGGCAGGTGCAGGAGAATCGTCAGTGTGCTCAGTGGGTGGCACAAAAGCGGGTGGCACAGGCTCTGCCTCAGGAGTGTGGGCATTTTGTGCGATAGTGTCGATAATGCTAGCCTGTGCTGCTATATGCTGTGCTTTTTCTTTGAACTTGTCGATTACCAGTTGTGGCACTTCATCGTTGTGGCGTTGCATCACCAGCAGCAGTCCTTCTAGTTCATAGACATTGGTGAGCAGTTGGTCGATAGTAGTGTTCATGTTTTATGTTAACTATGTGTGTTATATGGTTTATGGTGCAAAAATTCCTAGCAGGAGGCGGTCAATCATCTCCTTGAGGTTTGGGCGGCTACCATGCCAGTTGTTGACAAGCACTGCCCAGGTGTATTGTGGATTGTCGGCGGGGAAATAGCCCACATAGCACTGCACGTCGCGCATGGAGCCCGATTTTGAGGCTATCATGCCGCTAATCGACGAGGCGGGAATCTGTGTGCCTATCTTAGCGTTAATGCCGACTCTTGTCATTAGGTCGATAAGTCGCAGCTGATGAGAGCCAAAACGGCGACTGCTCATGTAGGTGAGCATGTCGGCGAAGAACTTGACTGGAGCCTTGTTGTTGCGAGCCAGGCCGCTGCCGTCATACTGGAATTTGCCCGAGGCATCAATGCCACGCGCTGTGAAGAGGCTGTCGATGACCTCCACACCTTGCGCTGCTGTGGGCTCGCGATGACTGCCCACCGCGATGGCCTTGAGCAAGCCCTCGGTGAACATGTTGTCGCTGCGTTCAAGGAGCGAGGCTATAATGTCGGAGAGTGCTGGCGACTTGTGTGTCAACAGCAACCAGCGGCGGCTGGTGGGCTCAAAAGGCCGGTTGTTGAGTCTTATACCCGCAGTGGCGAGAGTGCGACTCAGGCTGTCGGTGAGCAAAGCGCCGGGAGTGGGGTTTGCCACATCAAAATAGTAGGTAGTGTCGGCAGCGGTGCCAGTGAGGATGATAGCCGGGTTGGCATACTCCAGCAGCACTCCCACATTGTCGTCGTTGCCAGGCCGCAAGCGGTTGATGATTTGCACGCCTGGCACGTTTGGCTCAAAGTGGGCATTGGCCGCTGTGCCGTCGCCCTTGCCAGTGAACACGAGTTTCATGCGGTTGTCGCAGTAGTTGAGGGCGTGCAGGCCCATGCCATAGTCCCATGCCAGGTCATCGGCACACCAGTCGCCGTTGTAGGCAGGGTAGTAGTACATGCTGTTATCTACAATCACTTTTCCCTCGATTGTGCTGATGCCCTGCTTGTTGAGAGCTCCCACCACCTCATGCACTATGTCGAGGTTGTCCTTGAAATATACCGAGCCAAGCGTGGGGTCGCCCTGTCCCACTACCACGAGGTTGCCCCGCAGGGTGTTGCCATGAATTTCTCCGTCGAGATAGACGGGGGTGTTGAAGGTGAAGTCGGCTCCCAGCAGCTCGAGTGCTGCCGACGATGTAACGGTCTTCATGGTCGATGCCGTGATGCATGCCAGGTTGATGTTGCGACCGCCCAGCATCTTGCCGCTCTTGATGTCGGTAACTATCACTCCCACCGAGGCATGGCGCATGAGCGAGTCGTCAACGAAGCGGTCTATAGCCTTTTGGGTGCGCTGCGCAGTGATGTCTCGGGCTTGCAGAGTGTTGACAATCACCACAAGCATCAGTAATGTGATTATAAATCTTAGTTTCATTGAGTTGTAAATTATAAGTCGTTCAGTATGGATTCGTGCATTATGCATTAGCATTGTCCATTAAGCATTGTCCATTATGCATTGTCCATTATGCATTGTCCATTATGAATTATGCATTGTGAATTATGCATTATGCATTATGCATTGTGAATTGTGCATTGTGAATTATGCATTTTGAATTATGCATTGATTACATCTCCCATTCTAGGAGGTTAGCTGCAATGCCGTCGGCGAGGTTTACCAGTGAGCACAGAGGGTGCTCATCGCGGGCAGTGTTGAGGCATTTAGTCAATTCCACGCTTTGCATGGGGAGGTCCCATGCAGCCATGTGCCAGCGTATGGCAAGCAGCTCGTCATCATAGATTTCAAGGCCGCTCATGAGTGCGAGCATCGCCGATTTCTCGCCGTGCCCCATAGGGAAGTTGCGGTAACTCACCTCGTAGCTGTTCACCTCACGCCAGATGCCGTCAGAGCCCCGTTGCTTCTTGATGGCAGGAGAGTAGATGTCGGCCTTGCAGATGTCGTGAAGCAAGGTTGCGATAATCACGCTGTCGCGGTTGAGACGGTCTTCAAGCTCAGGTTTCATGGCGATGACCATCTCACGCAGCTTGAGGCCCGCCTTGCAGGTGTTGAGCGAGTGAACCAGCAGCCCGCCGTCGCTGTTGAGGTGGTGGTTCACGCTTGCTGGTGCAGTGAAGAAATGAAGCTTTCCCTCATCAAGCATCTCAATGAGGTCGTCGATGCCTTCTCGGCCTGTAGATTTAAGCAGGTCGATGAACTCGGCCTTATAGTTCTCGATGTCATGTTTATCCATTGTGCTAATATTTTTTGTTCAATTTTCTACGAAATCTCTTTCTTGGCTTAGGCCTCTTTGCGCCATTTTTCATGCGCAGGTATTTTGTCCACGAGTAGTGCTTGCGCTGCTCCAGGTAGTCGTAGTTGCTCTCGTTCTTGTAGGCCTCGCGCTCAAAGCTTATGTTAAAATAGGCATTGCCCTTGAGAAAAAGCCTGATGAGCCACTCCACCAGGTAAATGATATAGAATGGCAGGTATAGTAGCTCGCGCATCTGAGCCGTGTGAATGCTCTCATGGTTAATAAGGCGCTTGTTGACCTGCACGTCGGGATGCACAAAAAACACGCCAAAGAGGTTGATGGCCGAGTAGTTGCGCGAAGGCGGCAGATATTTAGTGCGAATTATTAACATTTTCTATGCTAGAGAATAGATGCTATCACACTGCAAAGTTAATGAAAAGTTTTTAGTTATTGGTTTTTAGTCATTAGTTTTTGGTGCTGATTAATGATATTTCGCCCAAAAGAGCCTAAAACACAAGGCAAAGAATAAAAACTGATTTCTGATTTCCTGAAATCTGAAAACTTTTCACTACCTTTGCGCCCGATTTTAAGACAAATGTTATTATTAACAAGTAAAAACAATTCATAATGTTAACTCTCGACAACAAGAAAAAGCTTAAACGTGAGATACTTGCCTATTTTCTGCTCACGGTGGGTAGTGCTCTGTTTGCCATTGGCGACGTGATGTTTGTCAACCCTTATCTGATGGCGCCTGGCGGCACTTATGGCTTGAGCAACGTGTTCAACACCCTGTGGCCGTGGAAGATTTCGCTCTACGCCCTGTGCATGGATGTGCCACTGCTCATCATTGGCACTTGGATTTTGGGACCCAAGTTTGGTGTCAAGACCATTGTCTCAACGGCGTTGATATTTTTGTTCACATTCATTCTGGAAAGCTGGTGGGGTTACAACCCAGTGATACACGACGGTGAGATTGTTAAGCAGGCTGGAGCGTCGATGGTTGAGATTCCTCACAATGGCGGTTGGTTCAGCCCCGACTATTTCCTTAACACCGTTGTTGCCGGCATCATCTACGGCCTTGCCATTGGTCTCATCTTCCGCTCAGGAGCCACCAGTGGTGGCAGCGACATCATCTCGATGATATTGCACAAATACACCAAGATTTCTTTGGGTACACTAGTGATGATAGTGGATGGCATTATCACCTTGAGCACTCTCATTGCCTTTGGCGACATACGCCTGCCTATCTACTCGGTGATTATCATCTTCATTGAGGGCAAGGTGATTGACCTTGTGGTTGACGGCATGAAGAGCTATAAGACAATGTTCATCATTACCGATAACCCCGAACCAGTGCGCAACTTTATCATCAACAACCTCAAGCGTGGTGGCACCTGCATCACTGGCAGTGGCCTCTACAAGGGTAACGAGCGCAAGATGGTGTATGTCACACTCGACCGAGCCGACATGATTAAGCTGCGCTCTGTGCTCTATCGCATCGACCCAAAAGCCTTTGTCAACATCATGGAGAGCTCCGAGATTTTGGGACAAGGCTTCCGCCGCTTGCCGCAAGAGTAGCGACCTAGAGTCTTAAAAAACGATGACAAGCCAGTGTACTGGCTTGTCATCGTTTTTTTTAGTTGCCACAGTTATGAAATGCTGTGCATGCAAGGCGGCAAGTCATGCCTTTTTGGAGTCTCTCTCGATCAGCTCTTGGGCAAGCATCAGGTGGCTGAGGGCACCGCGGCTCTGTGGGTCATAGAGAATGGCTGGCAGGCCGTGGCTGGGTGCCTCGCTAAGGCGTGTGTTGCGCGGTATCACGGTGGTGAACACCATGTCGCCAAAGTGCGATTTCAGCTCCTCATAGATTTGGTTGGCAAGCCTGAGGCGTGCGTCATACATAGTGAGCAGGAACCCCTCGATGTGAAGCCCGGTGTTGAGTTTCGACTTGATGATGCGCACCGTGTTGAGCAACTTGCTGATGCCCTCGAGGGCGAAGTATTCGGCCTGGACAGGAATGATCACACTGTTTGCTGCCGTGAGTGCGTTGACGGTGATAAGTCCCAGCGATGGGCTGCAGTCGATGAGGATGTAGTCGTAACTCTCGCTCACGCTCTTTAGTATGCGAGCCATCACCTTCTCGCGGTTAGGCTTCTTGATGAGCTCTAACTCGGCTCCCACAAGGTCGATAATCGAGCCAAGCACGTCGAGCCACTCTACACATGAGGGCACCACAGCGCTCTTGATGGGGTATTCATCTACCAGGCACTCATAGATTGATGCTTGCAACTGTTTTGGGTCAATGCCTAGTCCTGAGGTGGCATTGGCCTGCGGGTCGGCATCGATGAGCAGAACCCGCTTGCCACATCGTGCCAGCGATGCTGCGAGGTTTATGGCTGTGGTGGTTTTCCCCACACCGCCTTTTTGATTGGCTAAAGCAATTATTTTTGTCATGTTGTGTTTTTTAGCTATCAAGCCGTCATGCTACTGAGCCCTGGCAAGGCAATTATAGATGTGGCTTGTGTTTTCTTCAATTAATGTTTTCTAAATCTTTAATTGAGCGAGCAACTCATGAGGCTTGAATCCACAAGTCCTTGATTTTGCGCTTGATGGCAAGCACGTTGCCCAGCGTGATGAGCGACATTATGACCACCGCCACTATCAGTGCCAGGATGATAGACCCACCTCTCACGTCCATGGCGTTGAGCATGGGCAAGTAATAGGCTCGCATTAGCAGCATGAGAATTACCGAGACAACCATCACAGCGCAGTTGATGTAGATTACCATGTTGATATAGGTGCGCGACACTTGGCTAGGAGAATATCCCAGCACCAGCAGGTCTTGCAGTTTCTTGGTGTTTTTCTGCAAGAGTAGGTATATGCTCAGCATCAAGATGAAGAATGCCAGTACGCTGATGATGATGCCCACTATGATGACGATGCTCACGATGATGTTGAGAAAGCCTTGCGCCTTGCTCTGGTTCATCTTGTCGCCGGCAACCTGATATCCGTGTTCCGAGAAATACCTGCCTATGCGCTCGTCGCCAGGGCTGTTGACCTCGACAATGAGCCTTGATGGGTTGTGAATGACGTTAGAGCCAAACTTCTCATTGCTCCACTTCATGAAGTCCTCGGGCACGACAATGGTGTTAAGGCGCGACGAGAAGCCCACCAGGATGCCCTCAAAGGTCTGCTCCTGGCCGTTGCCGCGGAGTGTGAACCGCAGGTTCACCGCTTTAGACACTGCCAGCTCGCTGGCTTGCGGCAGCCCTTGACTTGGTGCGAACCCAAAGTTGTAGAGTGTGAGATAGTCTCTTGAGATGATTACAGGAATCATGGGGTTGTTGGGGTCAAATTTCCAATGCCGGTCGGTGACATCAAGGAACTCGTTGGGCAACGATTCAAAGAACATCATCGTGCGCATGCCTTGTCCGCTCACGCTGATGCTGGCGTCAACGCTGTAATCGTTGCTCGAGAACTTGCCCACCTGGCGGCACCAGGGCTGCGCCTCAATGTCTTCAATGTCGCTGGCGGTGAACTCGTTGCTGCCTTGCAGCACAGTAGATGCCGTTGACACCTCTCGGGTGATAATCATGAAGTCTTTGCGCAAGAAACTGTCCTCGTCTTTAAACAGAGGCTTCACATCCTGATGAAACTGCACAGCAAGTATCACTATGGTGAGTCCCACCAAGCTGGCTAGCGAGAAGCCTATGAGCTGCGACGGACTGATGTGCTTGCGCAGTAGCTTCCACATCAGAGCGCGGCTGCTATAGTCGTGTTGGGTTTTATTGTCGTTCTTGCTCATAGCTTGAATTCTTTGTCAACATTGATTTTCACATTGTTGCCCACCGAGGTGGAGATGATGCCGGCACCTTGACGCTCGGCCTCGGCAGTGACCATCTTGGCAACAATTTGGTTGTTGGTCTCATCGAGGTGGCTCACTGGCTCGTCGAGCATGATGAAGTCGCATGGCTGGCACAGGGTGCGCACTATGGCCACACGCTGCTGCTGGCCTATCGAGAGCTTCGCCACCAGGCTGTCAACTTTCTCGCCAATGCCCAGGCGTTCCATCATCGCCACTATTTCGGCACGTGTCTTGAAATTGGTGATGCTGTTCTTGAGCATGATGTTTTCCATTGCCGTGAGCTCGGGGAAGAGACGCATCTCCTGGGCGAGGTAGGCGATGTGATGGGTGCGCACCTGGCACCACTGGTTCACGCTCAGCTGCCTGATGTCCTGGCCGTCGAAGGCAATGGTGCCGCTATAGTCGATGCGGTAGCCATAGATATAGCTGCACAGCGACGACTTGCCAGTGCCGCTCTCGGCGCTGATGAGATATTTCTTGCCTCGCTCAAAGGTCACGTTGCGGAGCCATATCTCGCTGCCAGTGTCTTCACGTCCAGCAAAGACTGCCGGAAGTGAATTGTTAAGTGTAATACAGTTCATTTTATTGATACTTAGATGGTTACTAAGTCGTTGCCACAGTCATTTCAATCATGGCAATGCCTGCGGTGAGATTAACTTGCAAAAGTAACGAATTCCTCTCAATCGACATTCATTATTTAAGTATTTTTATAAGAGTTTTACTGGCTTGCAAATGGTAAGGCGCACTAGATGCGTTTATTGAACGATTACTAGCTTATTCCACCTTCATAAAAGCGAAATACACTGCCATAATCAAGAAAGTGAATGCCACAAAGTGGTTCCAGTGGAGATGCTCGTTCTTGAAGAAAACAGTGACAAACACGGTAAAGACTGTCAGGGTGATAACCTCTTGTATTACTTTGAGCTGCATCAGCGAGAATGGGCCACCATTGTCTATGAAGCCTATTCGGTTGGCTGGCACCATAAACGCATATTCAAATAGTGCTATGCCCCATGAGAAGAGAATTACAACGATTAGGGGCCAGTGGGTACTCACTCCCATCTGCTGAAGCTTCAGGTGCCCATACCAGGCGAATGTCATCACTATGTTGCTCACACAGAGCAGCCCTATTGTGGCAAGTGCTGTCCAGTTCATTTTGATAGTTTTTTTTTCAAGAAGGCGGCAATCGTGCCGCGCGGCGGTGGTGGTTACTTTTATGAATTTCAAAAAAACGGCTGCAAAGTTAATGCTTTTTACGGGATTTCAAAATGAGCCATATCACCATTCTGCTTTTTATTGAAAAAATCGGACAAAAAGAACCGTCCCCAATTAGTTCAAAATTGGAAAAAATCGGACAAAGAGAACCGTCCCCAATTAGTTCAAAATTGGAAAAAACGGACAAAAAGAACCGACCCCTTTTTCCGTTTTTTTCCGAGAGGGTCGGTTTTTTGTGTGTTCTAGTTCTGTTTAGTAGGCCTTGGTGTTATGGCTCAATGCTTATGCTCTCGTTGAGGTAGGGCACAAGTCTTCCCCTCAGGGTAATGCGTCCGTTGCCCAGCGTGGGGAATACGTCGGCTATAGCCTGGTCGCTGCCATTGAAGACGGTGATTGTGACGCTGGCATTCATGCGTCGTCCTATCATGGTGTAGGTTAAGATGGCATTACCTTTTTTGTCATACTTTATATTCTTGTTGCTGATGCGTCCGTGCAGGGTGATGCCGCCCAGTCCGTTGGCCCCGGCAATCATGTTGTTGAATGCTACCTGGAAGATGCCCTTGTCGCCTTGCATGAGCATGAAATTAGTGTTGTCGTTGAGTCCCATCTCATAGTGTCCGTAGGAGTTACGCACTTCTTTTGCCTGAAGAACGAAATATCCGTCTTCAATGGCGTTTAGGGCCTTGAGGTGGAATATTGAGTCAACAATCTCGTGGCCTTTCTTGATGCGCTCATTGCGTTCTTTCTTTGTCTCGTTGCTGGGTATAGGCGCTGTCTCGTCAATGACGTAGATGTCGTCGTGCACTTGTGCCATTGTTGTTGCTGGCACGCTAAGTAATGTGACAAAAATCAGAGATAATATTAAATTAAAAGTTTTCATAACTACAGTGTGTTTTATAGTGTTGTTGCAAAATTACACAATTTAAACACACAAGGCATCAAAATACTGCATCGAATATTGTGTTTTTTTGTATTTTTGCAAAAAAAATCGTGAAAATGTCTAGTAAAAGCAGTTTTTCATGGCCAATGAAAATCCTATTCCTTTTTTGTGGGATGCTGGTGGCCTTGTTTGTGGTGGTATTGGTCATTGTGTTGATGTTTGGTGCCGACACCAGTAATGCCAGTTATGTGATAGCTATGTCGGTAGCACAAAACCTGATGGTGTTCATCTTGCCTGTTGTGATGCTGGCTATGATGAGCAGGAGGGTAGAGTTGCTGCCAATGTCTCGCACATTATGGATGGCCAAGGGCCCCACGTTGAAATCGGTCGCGCTCGTGGTGCTGGTGTGGGTGGTGGCTTTGCCTGCCATGAACTATGTGGTAGAGTGGAACCAGAGCATTGAGTTCCCGTCGTGGCTGCAAGGTTTGGAGGAAGAGCTCCGTGCCATGGAGAGCGATGCGGCAGCTACCTCCAGCCATTTGCTCAACGCTCAGTCGCTTGGCATGATGATATTTATGGTGCTAGTGGTGGGCGTGCTGACTGGTATGGGCGAGGAGATTTTTTTCCGTGCTGGCCTGCTTGGCACGATGCTTCATGGCAATGTCAACAAGCACGTGGCGGTGTGGGTGGTGGCTATTGTGTTCAGTGCCATCCACTTGCAGTTCTTTGGCTTTGTCCCGAGAATGTTGCTAGGCGCCTGGCTGGGCTACTTGCTGGTGTGGACTGGCGAGGTGTGGACGCCCATCATCGCTCATGCCCTCAACAATGGCTCGATAGTTGTGGCGGCTTATCTCACAAATAAAAACATAATATCATGTAATTACCTTGAGTCGGTAGGCTCCAGCAACCACTGGTTGGCGCTGGGTAGTGCTGTGGCAACGGCGTTGCTGATAGTGCTGTTTATGAGGAAGCCTGCTAGAACTTATAACAAATTGACAAAATGAGACCATTGTTGATACTGCTGTTGCTGGCGGCTAGTGTGGCTGCCAGTGCGCAAGAAGTGATTTGTCATCGTGGATATTGGGACACCGATGGCTCGGCCCAGAATTCCCTGCGCTCGTTAGTGAAGGCCGACTCGATAGGCGCTTGGGGCTCGGAGTTTGACGTGTGGATGACTGCCGATGGCATGCTAGTAGTAAATCACGATGCCAGTTATGGTGGGGTGACTATTGAGACTGCCAAGTGGAAGCAGCTCAAAGATATGCGCCTCAAGAATGGTGAGTTGCTGCCCACTCTGGAGCAGATGCTCAAGTGTGGCAAAATGCTCAAGACGCGCCTCATCGTGGAGATGAAGCCTCACAGCAGCCGTGAGCATGAGCTTGAGGCGGCACGCAAAATCGTGAAGCTGGTGAGGCATTTGGGCCTGGAAGCCCGTGTCGAGTACATCACGTTCTCTTATCAGGGCATGAAGAACCTCAAGGAGCTGGCTCCAGCTGGCACTCCAGTTTATTACCTCAATGGTGAGCTGTCGCCTTCTCAGCTCAATGAGCTTGGTGTTGCCGGCATTGACTATAGCATTAGGGTGATGCGTGAGCACCCTCAGTGGATTGACGAGGCCCATGCGCTAGGCATGAAGGTGAACGTGTGGACCGTCAACAGCGAGCGCGACATGCAATGGTGCATCAACTATGGTGTCGATTTTATCACTACTAATGCCCCGGAGCGCTTGCAGCAACTGCTTAATGAATAATGAGTCCACTTTAAACTATAAAAAACGGCGAATTATGCAAATTAAACTAATTTTTCACTGCTGAAAATCAATGCTTTGATTTTCGGCTTTGCTTGTTTTTGGGGACTATATACTGAAAATATGTACTTTCAGTTGACTCAATAATTATTTTTCGCACATAAAATTAAGTAGAGAAATAAAAAAAAGATTACCTTTGCAGGAATATAACCGCTAAATTCTTATATAAATTATGAAAAAGATATTATTGTTACTGGCAGTAGTGTTACCTTTCCTTCTCACGTCATGCGGCGATGACAAAGATGAGTTGTCGGCTCTTGAAAAGGAACTTGTGGGTGAGTGGGCCATTATTAATGAGCCTGGCTCTGATGCCGACGACTATCATTATGTCTTCAAGAAAGAGCGCACGGGGTCGAGAAGGCACATCGAGAATGGAAATGTGAAAACCGATGTGTCTTTCTACTGGGCCTTGAAAGGAAATAAGTTGACGCTGGATTATGGGTCTGGTCAACAGCTGGTTATGGAGATAACTTTAACTATCAATAATCTGCATGTGGTCTATGAGAGCACTGGAGTGGCTCAAGATTACAAAAGAGTGGTTAGCGCAGAAGAATAGGTGCATCAGCAGCTCTCTTTAGGAGTATTAGACATCTCTATAAAGATGAAAAAGATAATTTCTAATGACGCGGTGACATTGCGTTCGCTCGAGGCCACCGACCTTGATGTGCTCTACCGCTGGGAGAACGATGCGCGGCTATGGACAGTAAGTAACATTATGTCGCCGTCGCCCAAGAGCTACCTGTGGCAGTATCTTCAGAACTACGACAGCGACCTCTACAATACCCGCCAGTTGCGTCTCATGATCACGTTGACCATGACTGGTGAGCCAGTGGGTACCGTTGACTTGACCAACTTCGACCCCTTTAACAACCGCGCCGAGTTTGGCATCATGATTGACCGCTCACATGAGGGCAAAGGCCTGGGCGATGCCGCGTTGAGCCTCACCATTGATTATGTGCGTGACTATTTGGGGCTGAGTCAGATATATGCATTAGTGCCGGTGAGCAACACTGTGTGCATCGCCATGCTCAAGAAGCATGGTTTCGCCACAGCAGGCATCCTCAAGCAGTGGATAAACCACGGGGCCGAGGTTCACGATGTGGAGATGATGCAGCTGTTGCTTCGTTGATGTGTTAACGAATTGACAAGTAAAACAAGCCATGAAAAGATGATTGTTTTCACAGTTTTAATATCACTCTTAATATGTCATTTCCTGGCCGATTACTGCCTCACGACACCCCAGATGATTGAGGCTAAAGCCAGTGGCAAGCACTTGCAGCACGTAGGCTTGCACGCGGCAGTGCATGCCACGTTGATGGCGGTTGTGTTATTATCGTTTTGCGTGAGTTTTGTGGTTGTGTCGGCACTGTTCGCTCTTGAGTTCGTCAGCCACTTTGCAATAGACTACGGTAAAGGCTTCTTAGGTCGCAAGTTCCCTGCTTTAGGCGATAACACCAAGAAAGCATTTTGGATGCTTTATGGCTTAGACCAGCTGCTGCACTTGCTGGTGATAGTGGCGATAGTGTATTGTGCTGTCACTTAATCCCGATTTGGGTTAATTCAAGCTCACGTCATCGGGCCAGTTTTTCCATAGCTGATATTGGTCGCCAAAGCGTGCGACGGCGTTTTGCCACAAGGCATCGTTGTTGCTGCTCATCACAAGCTCGGTTACATTACCTTTGAGCACAGCCCAGTCGTGGCGCTTCAGCTCGCTTGAGAGCTGGCCTACGCCCCATCCGCTGTATCCCACCATGAATTTCACCTTCTCATTCACGTTCTCGCCATCGGCAAGGAACATCTTCATGACATCGAAGTCGCCACCAAAGAACAATCCTGGTGCCAGTTGCTCGCTGCCAGGGATGGCGTCTTTGCCCAGGGTGTGAATGAAAAACATCATGTTGGTGCCCACTGGCCCGCCCAGGTAGAGCGGCACTTGCTCCGTACACTCCACGTCGGGCACGAGCTCGTTGAGAGTGAAGCGCGTGGGCTTGTTCACTATCACACCCATCGACCCTTCTTCATTGTCGTGATCAACGAGGATGGTGATGCTGCGCTTGAAGCAAAAGTCTTCTACCGTGGGTTTTGCCACTAGCAGCGCGCCTCGTGCGGGCTCTGGCTGGTTGTCGAGCAAATTGAATATGTCGAGGTTTAAATCTTCCATTTCGAGGGCAAAAATAGGCAATTCTTGCAATTTTTACAAGATTTTTGGGCGCATATCAAGAAAAAACACTAACTTTACACCCAATTTAGATAAACACTCATGAAAGTACTGAAATTTGGAGGAACATCGGTAGGGACTGTAGAGTCTCTGCGCAATGTGAAATACATTGTTGAGAATCAGGACGAGCCAGTCGTTGTGGTGGTCTCGGCTCTGGGTGGTCTCACCGACATGCTCATCAAAGCAGCCAACTTGGCAGCGAACAACGACATAGGCGCCTACCGCATAGTTCAGGACATCACTGCTCGCCACAACGAGATTATGAACACGCTCATCTCAAGCGAGCAGATTGATGACGCTCTCAATCGCGTGCGAGCACTGTTCTTTGAGCTAAGTAATGCTTATACCGACATCTCTCGCAACGAGGAGCTCACCGAGGCCGACCTTGAGGAGGTGGTGAGCTATGGCGAGCGGTTGTCGTCGCTCATCATCAGTCTTATCATTGATGACGCGACCTATTTTAACTCGCTCGAGATAGTGCGCAGCTCCAACCATGAGTGTGACCTGGAAGCCACTAATGCTAATATTGCTAACACACTAGGCAAGTTCAAGGGCAAGGTGGCAGTGATGGGTGGCTTCATCTCTCGCGACAGCAAGAGTCGCCGCATAAGCAACTTGGGCCGTGGCGGCAGCGACTACACGGCAGCCATCGTCGCCAGTGCTCTCAATGCCGACTCACTAGAAATCTGGACCGACGTTGACGGCTTCATGACTGCCGACCCAAAGGTTGACCCCACAGCCACCGTCATTCGCCAGATGACCTATGAGCAGGCGCAGCACATGTGTGACCAGGGCGCCAAGGTGATTTATGCGCCCACTATCAAGCCTGTGGCCGAGAAGCACATCCCCATCTGGGTGAAAAACACCTTCAACCGCGGCGCTACAGGCACGCTCATTGCCGATTAAGTCTAGTGTGTTGCGTTGACAACGCAACATACGTGACACATTAACTGTGTACTCTTAACTGAGAACACTTAACACTTAACACTTAACTAAAAAGTGGCATACCAAAAATTCATCATTACCCAAGAAGGCTTTCTCAGGCTTGGGATGGTGACGTTGCATCGTCATCTCATGGAGCATGGCGACGTGTGCCTTGGCGGTGGCTACTGGCGCGTGAATCATGCAGCGCGGCAGGTGGAGCTCAGTGGCGCCTCTAGCGACTATGGCAAGCCGCAGTGGCATAATGTGGAAAAGGTGCTGCTGCCGCGCGACTATGAGGGCTACACCTTCACCTGGCTCATAAACGGCAAGCAGCATCCCTTGACCGAGATGCTGCCTGTAGAGTATGTGTGAAAAACACGTTGATTTATATCACTTCACGAGAATCTTGCGACCTTTCACTACATAGATGCCTGGTGTGAGGTTGCTCACTTCGCCAGCTCTGATGTTGCTTGCCACGCGCATTCCGAGCACGTTGTAAACGTCGATGATGTCGCCAGCGGCAGCAATCTCGTTGATGCTAGTAACCTCGCCAGCTCCCAGGTGGTTGGCAGTGAGTGTGAACTGCTGTCCTCCAGGAATGCTGATGTAGCAACGAGTGGCATAGAAGAAAGCCTTGTCGTTGTCGATAGAGGTGAAGTTGGCGTCGCTGTTGTTGATGGCGAGGATGCCATAAAGGCCCTTGCCGTCGGTCTTTACAGGAGCACCGTTCATAGTAACCTCCACGCCACAGCTAGTGGTCATGGTCACTTTTGAATCCTTGTTGGTAACCACAGTGTTAACTTGGAATTTCTTGTTGCCGGCCTCTCCGGGATAATAGAGGATATAGGGCACGTTGGCTTGAATGCCCTCGGCTTTGCAGTCTTGGAAGTTGAGCACGATTTCGTTGCCCTGTTGTGTCACGCCCACGAGTTTCTCCAGCTTCACGCCAGCTCCCATCACGTCGTCAAGTTCCTGCTCGGTAATGGCAAAAGGCAGCGACAGAGTGTTCCATCCGGTAAAGAGATAGCGTTCGGCAGTCACGTTGCACTGCTTACCGTCGTAGCGTTCAAGAGATGTGCCGTTGTAGGTGCTCAGCCTCAACGGAGTCTGTGCTCCAGCAGTCATAGCTATAGCAGCCAGAGCAATCATGCAGAATAATTTTTTCATAATAGTACGTTTTATATTGGTTAAACTTGCTTTTGAGAGTTTCAAAGATTGTCGCAAATATAAGTGAAATATTCTAAATCACCAAAAAAACTTTAAACATCGCCCATTCTTCTCTAGAGGTCACACTTAACATTTAACTCTTATCACTTAATCAATCGTCTCCTTGAATTGCTTGCGGCGGAAGACGAAGTTGCGGCCCAAGTATTTCTCGCGCACCACGGGGTTCACGGCGAGCTCCTCGCTGGTGCCCTGGAAGAGGATCTTGCCTTCAAAGAGCAGGTAGGCGCGGTCGGTGATGCTCAGTGTCTCGGGGGCGTTATGGTCGGTGATGAGGATGCCTATGTTCTTGTGCTTGAGGCTATAGACGATGCTCTGGATGTCTTCCACGGCAATGGGGTCAACGCCAGCGAACGGCTCGTCGAGCATGATGAACCAGGGGTTGATAGCCAGGCATCGTGCAATCTCGGTGCGGCGTCGCTCGCCACCACTGAGGCGATCGCCCAGGTTCTTGCGCACCTTCTCGAGGTGGAACTCGGCGATGAGCTCCTCGAGCTTGTCGCGCTGATACTCGGCGCTGGTGCCGGTCATCTCGAGCACGGTGCGAATGTTGTTCTCCACGGTGAGCTTGCGAAACACCGAAGCCTCCTGCGGCAGGTAGCCTATGCCCAGCTGGGCGCGGCGATACACTGGTAGCTTGGTGATTTCCACATTATTAATATACACGCGACCCTCATTGGGCGTTACCAGGCCCGTTGTCATGTAGAACGTGGTAGTCTTACCAGCACCATTAGGTCCCAGCAGTCCCACAATCTCGCCTTGTCGCACGTTGATCGACACATGGTTGGCAACGGTGCGCTGGCGGTACTTCTTCACGAGGTTGTCGGTTTGCAGCACCAGCTTTCCCTCGTTGCCGCATTGCTTGAGCATGGCAGTGACCTTGTCGCTCACCTCTGTGATTTTATCAGCATTGATGAAGTCATCGCCTGTGGCCACCTGCACTTGCACAGTGGGTTCTGTTTTCTTGTCGCGGTTGTTAAAAAGTTTCATAATGTGGTCTCTGTGGGTGGGCAAGAAATGTCACTTCTTGATGTTGAGGCGCGACTTGATGTAGTCAGTTAGCAGGTTGATGGCAACTTCGTTGTGACCACCCTCGGGCACGATGATATCTACAAATCGCTTGCAAGGCTCAATGTGCATCAGGTGCATGGGTTTGAGCACTTTCTGGTAGCGGTCTATCACCTCTTGTGCTGTGCGTCCTCGCTCAATGCAGTCGCGCGAGATGACGCGTATGAGGCGGTCGTCGCCGTCGGCATCGACAAAGACCTTGATGTCCATCATCTTGCGCAGCCGTGGGTCGCTCATTACCAGGATGCCCTCAATGAGCACCACGTCGTGTGGGTCCATGTGTACGGTCTCCTCCTGACGTGTGCAGGTGAGATAGCTGTAAGTGGGCATTTCTATCGACTCGCCTTTCTTGAGCATTTTCAGGTGCTCGAGCAGCAGGTTCCAGTCAAAGGCTGCTGGCTCGTCGAAGTTGATTTTTTGCCGGTCCTCGATGGGAATGTGGCTAGAGTCCTTGTAGTAGGAGTCTTGTGATATTATGCCAACTTCACCTTTAGGAAGGCGTTCCATGATTTTGCGTACTACAGTGGTCTTACCCGATCCTGTTCCGCCTGCGATACCAATGATAAACATAATTTTTTGAACTTATTTAGTTTAGTGATAATCAGTATTTTTTATTCTTTTGCAAATCGCTGCAAGCGAGACCTCATGGATGGCATCTGCTTGCATCAATGTCTAAAATCTCACAAAGATACACTATTTTGCCAAAATAGTCAATACTTGAATGAAAAATATTCTTATTTTTCTTTCAGAGTTTTTTTACTAGGTTTTAGCCTGGAGTCTATTGCGAGGCTACTACCCGTAAAAACTCTGGCATCACCTATCTCTCAAATGGTTCTTCCTTGTGCTCTTTGGCCTGTTGTGCCAGCTTCTTGCGGTAGGCTTCTAGGTAGAGGTGCTGCCGGTGGCGTCGAGCGGCCTCTTTTTTAGCCTTGCGCTTGAGGTAATCGTTATGGTGGTTCTCTAAGTAGTTGTCGGCCATAGTTAAATCAATTCATAATTCATAATGCACAATGCATAATTAATAATTACGATCCCCGATCATCGATCCCCGGTCCCCGATTTCCGTGTCATTCTTTGGAGAAGGTGTCGCTGAAGAGGGTGCGGTTTAGGATTGAGCGCCCCAGGGTGAGCTCGTCGGTATATTCTATCTCGTTACCCACGCTCACGCCGCGTGCCAGGATGGTGACTTTCACGTTGGGGTAGGGGGCTAGACGGCGGTATATGTAGAAATTGGTGGTGTCGCCTTCCATGGTAGCACTCAGGGCGAGTATCACTTCTTTCACCTCACCACTTTTTACTCGCTCGGCAAGGCTCTCGATCTCGATGTCTTGTGGCCCTATGCCGTCCATGGGCGAGATGAGTCCTCCCAGCACATGATAGAGGCCGTGGTGCTGGGCGGTGTTCTCGATACTCATGACGTCTTTCACATTCTCGACCACGCACACGGTGCTGCGGTCGCGGGAGGGGTTGGCGCAGATGGGGCAGGTCTCGGTCTCGCTAATGTTGTGGCACACATGGCAGTAGCGAATCTCCTTGCGCAGCTTGATGATGCTCTCGCCAAAGCGTGTGGCAACATCCTCGTTCTGCTTGAGCAGGTAAAGTACGAGCCGTAGTGCCGTCTTGCGCCCTATGCCTGGCAGTTGTGCAAACTCTGTCACAGCATTTTCCAGAAGTCTAGAAGCAAATTCTTGTTCCATGACTGCAAAGTTATACAAAAAACATTAAATAGCAAAGTGGTGATTTGTTTAGATGGAAAAAAAGAAGTACCTTTGAAGATTGTTAAATAAAGAATATTATTATGGAGACCGATAAGATAGCAATGCCAGCCGAGTTTATTGATATCTGCCCTATTCAGGACAGAGATTTCCACAATGAGATGTCGATGCTCGTTAATGAGCCCATGTTCAGGCACATCGTCAAGATGATAGCCCCCGACTTAGGCTTCACTAAGGTGAAGATGCTGCTCTTGAGCCTGAACTCCAAGCAGGAGTTTCAAGAGAAAGTGATGAAACCTGTGGTAGATGGCATGCTTAAGAAGACCTCGCTGGGGCTCACCTCAAGCGGCCTTGATAACCTGGTAAAAGACGTGCCTAACACGTTTATCACCAACCATCGCGACATAGTGCTCGACTCGGCGCAGCTGAGCTTCCTCATGCTAGAAAACGACATGGACTCGTGTGAGATAGCAATAGGCAACAATCTGCTCATATATAACTGGATAACACGGCTTGTGAGATTAAACAAGTGCTTTGTGGTCAAGCGCAACCTGGGCCGCTTGCAGACGATGACCGCCGCCATTCAGCTCTCGCGATACATCCACTTTGTGCTTACCCAGAAGAAGGGGTCGGTGTGGATAGCCCAGCGCGAGGGCCGCTGCAAGGACGGCAACGACCGCACCCAGGAGAGCCTGCTCAAGATGCTCACCTATGGCAATCGCGATGTGCCCTTCGTCGAGAGCCTTAAGGAGCTGAACATCGCGCCCATTGCCATCAGCTATGAATATGACCCTAACGACCGCCTCAAGGCACGTGAGTATCTGCTCAAGAGCAAGAACCCCAACTACAAGAAGACCCAGGAAGATGATCTTGAGAGCATGAAGATAGGAATCATGGAGAACAAGGGGCACATCCATTATGCCTTCACGCCATGCATCAACGAGCGCTTGGATAAGATTCCTGCCGACCTCGACCGGTTGCTACTGGTGCAGCGCATCTGTGGCATCATCGATCATGCCATTCATGCTAATTACAAGATTTTCAAGACAAACTATATAGCTCACGACTTGCTCTTTGACAACAAGGACTTTGCCGAGCACTACACTGCCCAGGAAGAAAAAGAGTTTCGCGACTATCTTAACGCTCAGCTCGACCGCATCGACGACATTCCTGTCAACGCCAGCGACCGCAACTACATGCTTAAATACATGCTGCAGATGTATAGCAACCCACTCACCAATCACATCGAGGCAATAGGGTAAGTGTTAAGAGTGAAGTGTTAAGTGCTAAGTAGGGACAAGGAGTGCCTTGTCCGCCCATAATCTCACTACTGCCTCCCATAAACGAAAACCGTTCCCCGACCCTCAATCCCCGATCCCCGATCCTCAATCCCCGATCCTCAATCCCCGACCCTCAATCCCCGTTCCCCGATCCCCGATCTACGTTCCCCGTTCCACTTTCCACCTTCCACCTGCAAACGATAATAATTCCTTTTTCTCCTTTAACACCTTTAAATAAATGACTATACAATGGTTACCGCTCATAGTGCTGCTCATCGTTAACATTGGTCTTGACTGGTGGCTGTTTCGCAAGTTCAAGCGCGACAAGAAGTGGCCTCGGCTCAAGAGTGTGTCGCACGCAGTGCTCTCACTATTGCTCATGGTGATGCTGATAGTGGCTATCGCTATACCGCACCGCACGTGTGGCAATGGCACTTTTGTGGCCATCATGTGGATGTTGTATATCTACTATACTTTTTATGTGCCACGTTACTTAGCCGCCTTAGTGTGGATGCCCACGCACTTGAAGAAGAGTGGCAAGCTCACCCGCAAGGTGGGAGGCATTGCTGCTACCGCGCTGGGTGTGCTGGTGTTCATATACATGTGGATAGGCCTCTTGTTCGTCCCTTATCAAGTGCATGTGGAGCGTCTAGAGCTAGAGTTTGAGAATCTGCCCGCAGAGTTTGACGGCTATCGCATCGTTCAGTTCAGCGACTTGCACCTGGGCACTTACAATGGCGACACCCAGTTTGTTCAGGAAGTTGTTGACAGCATCAATGCGTTGAAGCCCGACCTGATATGCTTCACTGGCGACCTCGTGAGCCGCCGCACCGACGAGGCGTTGCCCTATAAAAATATCCTCTCCACGCTTCATGCTCGCGACGGTGTGGTGTCAATCCAAGGCAATCATGATGAGGCTCTCTATTATGACTGGCCTAGTGATGAGGCGCGTCGTGCCGACAGCGTGGCCCTGATCGACTTGCAAAAGGAGATGGGATGGAAAATGCTTATGAATGACCACATGATCGTCAAGCGCGACACTAGTGAGATAGCAGTGCTGGGAACCATCTATTTCCGTGGCTGGCCATTCCCAATATATGGCAATCTTGATAAGGCTTATCCCGATTATAATACTTGCAAGCATTTTATAGTGCTGCTGCAGCACATCCCCTCGGTGTGGAAGCTTGACAGGTTCTACCAAAGGCGCGTGGTAATGGCCCGCTTGTGCGACAAGGTGGATCTCATGCTCACCGGGCACACTCATGCCATGCAGTGCATGATAACCCTGTTTGGGCACAAGTTCTCGCCGGCATGGTTTGTTAATGAGTATTGGGGCGGCCTTTATACCGAGGGCGACCACAAGCTCTATGTGAACATAGGCATCGGCATGGTGGGCATGCCCGCCCGCTTGGGAAGCGCCACCCCCGAGATAACTGTCATAACGCTCAAGAAACGAGGAGGCTGCATCGTGGATGATAAAGGCAACAGAATAAGTGACTAAATTAAATAAGCTGACGAGCTGACGAGGCAATAGCAGCTGTCGCACTTCACGGACAAGGCACGCCTTGTCCCTACAAGTTCTTAAAACTTCTTACTTCCTACTTCTTACTTCATTTAACTTCTTTAATCACATAAAAAATAATGGCCGATAAGATTTCAACTTTAATATCGCAAGAGCTTAATATCCCGCTAAATCAGGTCTCTAGCACGGTGAGCCTGCTGCGAGATGATAATTCCATCCCTTTCATCAGTCGCTACCGCAAGGAGGCGACGGGAAATCTCGACGAGACACAGGTTCAGTCGATTGACGCTCGCATGGCTTATTATGACGAGCTGCAAAAGCGCAAGAACACAATCCTGAAAACCATCGAGGCGCAGGAGTTGCTTACCGAGGAATTGTCAAACCGCATCCTCAACTGCTGGGATGCTACCGAGCTCGAGGACATATATTTGCCTTATAAGCCCAAACGCCGCACTCGCGCGCAGGTGGCTCGTGAGAAAGGCCTAGAGCCGCTTGCCAAGATGATAATGGCGCAAAAGGGTGGTGATGTGAGCCAGATGGCCTCGAAATTTGTTGATGGCGAGAAGGTGCCTAACGCCGATGAGGCGATTGACGGTGCTCTCGACATCATCGCCGAGTGGGTGAACGAGAACCAGGCGGTGCGCAACAGTGTGCGTCGCTCGTTCCGCTATGATGCCGTGCTCAACTGCAGCGTGGTCAAGGGAAAGGAGATTGAAGGCAGAAACTATGAGTTCTATTATGAGTTTTCCAAGCCATTGAAGTACATCTCGTCGCATCAGCTGCTTGCCATAAGACGTGGCGAGAAGGAGGGCTTCCTCAAAGTGAGCATCGACATCAATAACGACCGTGCCGTCGATAACGTGTGCCGCATTGTTGTGCGAGGCAAGGGCGAGACGTCGCAGCTAGTGGAGGAGGCTGCCGAGGACAGCTACGGCCGTCTCATTAAGCCATCGATAGAGAACGAGTTTGCCGCCCTAAGCAAGGAGCGTGCCGATGCCGAGGCCATCGAGATGTTTGCGCAAAACGTGCGGCAGCTGCTCTTTGCCCCGCCACTGGGCCACAAGCGCATCCTTGCCGTTGACCCAGGCTTCCGCACTGGCTGCAAGGTGGTGTGCCTCGACGAGAATGGAAACCTGCTTCACAACGACGTGATTTATCCCACTGCTCCCAATTATGACATAGAGGGAGCCACCAAGAAGATTCACAACCTGGTGGAGACCTATAAGGTTGACGCCATAGCACTAGGTAACGGCACCGCCAGTCGCGAGACCGAGAAATTCCTCAAGAGAATACGTTATCGTCGCGACATCAACGTGTTTGTCGTGAGCGAGAATGGAGCCTCCATCTATAGCGCCAGCAAGATTGCCCGCGACGAGTTCCCCGACAAGGATGTGACCGTAAGGGGCGCCGTGTCGATAGGACGGCGACTGCTCGACCCCCTTGCCGAGCTGGTGAAAATCGATCCCAAGTCGATAGGAGTGGGGCAGTACCAGCACGATGTGGACCAGACTAAGCTCAAGGAAGCGCTCAACTACACCGTGGAGAGCTGTGTCAACAGCGTGGGTGTGAACCTCAACACCGCCAGCAAGGAGCTGCTGACCTACGTCTCGGGGCTGGGCCCAACGCTGGCGCAGAACATAGTCGATTACCGTGCCCAGAACGGCGATTTCCATTCGCGCCAGGAGTTGCTCAAGGTGCCCAAGCTCGGCCCCAAGACCTTCACTCAGGCAGCAGGCTTCCTGCGTGTGCCCGAGAGCGACAACCCTCTCGACAACAGTGCCGTGCATCCCGAGCGCTATGCTCTTGTAACCAAGATGGCGCGCGACTGCAACTGCACTGTGGCCGAGCTTATTAAAGATAAAGAGAAACGCAACCTCATCGACATCAAGCGCTACGTCTCTCACGATGTGGGCGAGTTGACCCTGATTGACATCATGCGCGAGCTCGAGAAGCCCGGTCGTGACCCGCGCAGCGAGGTCAAGGCGATGGAGTTTGACGAGAGTGTGCATGAAATCACCGACCTCAAGCCAGGCATGGAATTGCCTGGCATAGTGACTAACATCACCCAGTTTGGTGCCTTTGTGGATGTGGGTGTCCACAAAGAGGGCCTTGTGCATGTGTCGCAGCTCAGCGACAAGCGTGTGGAGAACCCCGCTAAGGCAGTGAAACTCAATCAGCACGTGAGGGTGCGGGTAGTGAGTGTGGACCTTGAGCGCAAGCGCATCGCCCTGTCGATGAAAGGTGTGCAGCAGCCCCGCTCGTGAACTAAAAAAAGAACCGTCCCCAATTAGTTCACGTGAACTAAAAAAGAACCGTCCCCAATTAGTTCAAAAATAAAAAAACATGGAATCTTCACTTGCTTCGGGTGGGGATTCCATGTTGTTTTACTGGCAGTTCCAGTAGCTAGACTTGCTCTTTGGGCTTCTGCTGTTCAAGGATTTCGAGTGCCATGTCGAGTATAGTGGGGTCGTCGAGGACAACGATGCCGCCATCGGGCCCTGGCTCGATGTGCACTCCCATGTGAATGCCGAAGTCATAGTTTGACCCGCCAAAGTAGTTTCTCACTGTTTGAACACTGAGGTTCAATTTCTCGGCAATCACGTGTGTAGAGCCTTCAGGCAGACTGGCCTTGATGCGTCTGAGCTCATTGAAAGTAATGGTCTTTGGCATGATAGTGTTGATTTTTATGATTTAGAAAAACTAGTGTAATTTAAAAATTTGCTATAAAGGTAGTGATTTTCTTTTAATGGAGAAAGAAAAAAGCGTTATTTTAGAAAAATATTTTCATGTTAGGTGGGTTCTATAAATTAATTGAGATGGATTTTGAATTTATGTCGAGCAGGTTTTTATTCAAAGTTGAAGAATAGTAGCGGGCTACATTTCAAGACTTTAAATAAAAAGATGCCGACAGAAAACAAAATACAACCAAAACATTATTTACTTTTTTCTTAATTTATAGAACCCACCTTTATGGCATCTTTTGCCATCCTATCAACGCTGGCAAATGCCCAGCATGTTTAAAATGGTGGCGTTACTGTCGAGGAATAACGTCATTATTGCAGCCAGTGCCGCCAGGAGTGCTACGTTGATGACAAGCGCATAAATCATCTGCCTTGACTCGCCATGAGTGAATGAAATGTCAAACCAGAGAGGGAATTTCCGTTTCAGGCGTTTTGTGATGTAATAGACTATGGCTGCTGCGGCAAGGCCGAGGACTGCTCCACACACAATGTCGCCAGGGTAGTGCACGCCCAGATAGATGCGGCTGTAGCACATGAGCGACGCCCATGCTATCATGCACCAGGTGAAGGCGCGGTTCTTGAACAAGAACGCGAGCAGCAGAGCAATGCCAAAACAGTTGGCGGCATGGCTAGAGACGAAGCCAAATTTTCCTCCTCGGTATCCGTTCACGATATGAATGGTGGCTTGCAGGTCGGGGTTGCGCGATGGTCGCAGCCTTCCCACAAGAGGCTTGATGATGCTTGCCGACACCTGGTCGGCGATAAGTATCACCACCGCCACGGCTAGCAGCAGCCCCAGCATCTTTTGCCACCCTTTCTTCTTGTAAATCATCAAGAGCAGCATCAGTATCATGGGCAGCCAAGTGGCGATTACTGTCACCAGCGGCATGAGGTTATCTAGAAATAGAGCGTTCCAACCGTTGATGGTTGTAAAGATGCTCGCGTCAAATTGTTGTAAAGATTCCATTTTTCATTAGGAGTTTATAGGGGGAATGTGGAACGAATGAAGTAAGAAGTAAAGAAGTAAAAAGTAAGAAGTAAAGAAGTAAAAAGTAAGAAGTAAAAAGTAAGAAGTATGAAGTTTTAAGAACTTGTAGGGACAAGGCGTGCCTTGTCCGTAGAGTGCGACATCTACTATTGCCTCGTCAGCTTGTCGGCTAAAAACTATTGCCTCGTCAGCTTGTCCCTTGCCGGCTAAGCTAAATTTTTTCTAAGTCGGCTTTTTTCATCCAGCCAGTTTTGTTGCTTGTGGTCTCTATCATGTACCACATAGCAGCGTTGGCGCTTTTGTCATTGCTGATTGAGTCTATAATCTCGACTTTGGTACCACTAGGGAGTTTAAACTCCTCTTTCTCGCCATCGCGTGGCGACTTGTTGGCTGGTGCCTTATCGGTCATCACAATGGCATAGTGGGCTTTTGTGGTGTGGCGATACATGTAGATGGCGCTAGCCATTGCCAGCAACGCAATAATTCCCAGCACTATAGCTCCGAAAAACCCCGTTTTTTGCAGTGCTACGCCAGTAGCGATGCGGTAGCAAGCTATAGCAGCGAGCATGAGCACAAACATTGCCAGCGAAATCATTGCCCAAGTGTTGCTCGACAGGTGTCCCACCCATCCCGATATCAAGGTGGTAAAGTAGTTGGTGCCGCTAGTCTCGTTGATTTTGGACTTCTCGTTCACAAACTTGAGGTTAAATCGAGCGTCGTCATTGCCTGGATCGAGCTTGAGAGCTCGCTCGTAGTTGAGCACAGCGTGTGCTCGGTCGCCCAGGCGGTAGTAGGCGTTGCCCAGGTTGTAGCGCAGCAGTGAAGACTCGCCGTCGCGCAATGCTCGCTCATACATCTGGGTGGCTTTCTTGAACTGTTTCTGCTGGAAAGCTGTGTTGCCTTGTGCTATGTAGTCGATGCCGCTGGCTTGTGATGTCACGGCAGCAATCAATATTGTGAATAATATTATGAGTCGATGTTTCATTTGGTCGAGGTTTTAGGGCGTTTCACTTTTTCTAGCTGGTCGATGAGCATGGCACACTTGTCATAAACGGTGGGCATGTCGCCGTCGTCGAGAGCGGGAGCATATTGAGCAAACTCGCAGGTCTCGAGCATGTGGAGGGTGTCGCCGATGTGCTGCTGCGAGAAGCCAAACTGCTCCATCTCTGTGGCGATGTTGTCTTTGCTAAGCTCTGAGACGGGAATAGTGAGCTTGTCGCTGAGGTAGCCCCATAGTGCAGTAAGCGTCTCGGTGTAGAAGCCGTTGGTGTCGTGGCTGTTGAGGCACTCTTGGGCCTTCTTGAGCCTGCGTTGTGCCACCTTGCTGGCGCGGCGGGTGCGCATGAGGTTAGTGTCGGCATGGGTCTTCTCAAGCTTGCGGTAAGCGGCAAGGCTTGCAATAGTAGCCAGTGTGAGGGCTGCAAAGATGAGCCAGTACCACCATTGTGAAATAAAGAAGTTCTGTCCCTTGCTTAGTGTTATCTGCTCGGTGCTGATGGGCCTAATGTCCATGTTGCGCAGCTTGTAGTGCTCTGAAGGTTTGCCCTCGCCTTTTTCCACCTTGAGCTTGCAACCGTTCACTTTGATGCTGTCGTATTGCTGAGTGCTGGTGTTGAAAAACACGAAATAGGTGCTTGGAATTTCAAAGTCTCCCACTTGCTGTGGAATGAAAGGGTACTCAAAAGTGACATCCCCGCTCATGTTGTCGCCATCGGGACTGAGGTTCACTTTGCTCTGGGGATCATAAACATCAAACTCGCGGGGCATCGCCACTGCTGGATTTTGGATGTACTTGAGGTTGCCGGTGCCACTGATGGTGATGCTGAAGGTGGCTGGCGCATAGGTCTTGAAGCTGTGAGGGTCAACCACCGACCTGGCGGTGAACTCTCCCACAGCCCCGCTAAAGTTGGCGGGCTTGGGTTCTGGCAGAGGCTTGATGTTGACGCTTGCCGAGTTGCTCTTAACCTGGATGTCGATGGGCGAGGGTTGAGATATTTGCCCCAAAGGAGTGCTATACACGTCATATTGCACTAGCTGCACGTCGTAGTTGCCCGAGGTGATGGTGAGTTTTCCTGACTGCTGTGGGTAGAGGATGCACTTCTTGAGCACTGCGGTGTAGTATTTCTTGCCATTGACAGTCTCGAGTTGTGGCGAATTGTTGTTCACTGGTAGTTCCTCAATTAGGAAACCGTTGAAGGTGGGTTGTTGTGTGCAGTGAAATCTCGACACGTTGTAGCGAGTGAAGAGCTTGATGAGGCACACCACAGCCTCTTGCTCATAGACCACTTCTTTAGACATGCTCACTTTCACGAAGAAGTCGTTGGCATCCACGTCGTTGCCAGCAGTTTGATTCATGGGGTTAGTGAAGTCAGGGTCGTAGCTGGGCTGGACTGGACTACTGGGTTGTGAAGGATATTGGGGTGAGGGGTTGTGTGCTCCACTTGAGGGCACAATCTCGATGCTTGTGCCTCGTGTGGTGAGCCGCTTGCCATCGACTGTGATGGTTGCTGGAGCCAGTGTGTGCTTGCCAGGCGTCTCGGCCTCATAGAGCATGGTGAACACTTGTGAGTAGTTAGTAGAGGTCTTGCCATTAATTGATGTCATGCTCATGCTGGTTGATACCGATGGCCCGTAAAGTAGCCTGGCACCGTTGAGCTGTGGCAATGAGGGGTTAGTCCCCTCGGCGCCCTCAAGCACATATTCTACTCTGAATTTTCCCCCAACTTCTACTCTGGTAGGTGCTTGCACCCTGAAAGTGGCAGCGTGCGCCGCCATTGTAGCCAGTAGTATCGATAGCAATATGATGTGTTTTATCTTAGTCATTGTTGTCGTTCTATGTGAGATTTGTTTCAAGCATTACCACTTGTTGCGGCTCGACTGCCGCTCGCGTCGTTCTTGTCCACTGCCGGCATTATATATTTTTCTTTGCACGGCATCTTCCTTGTCTTGTGCAGCTTTGAGCACTTGCTGCATGTTTCTCTCATTCATTTTGATGCTGGCATCTTGCTGGTTGCCATTCTGCTGTTTTGGCTCAGCCGGTTTTTCTTGCCCTTTCTGTTGCTGCGGGTTTTGCTTGTCTTGATTTTGTTTCTCTTGGTCTTTATTGTCTTGATTCTGTTGGTCCTGATTCTGCTGGTCCTGATTCTGTTGGTCTTGATTCTGTTGGTCTTGATTCTGTTGGTCTTGATTCTGCTGGTCTTGATTCTGCTGGTCTTGATTTTGGTTGTTTTTGTCTTTGTCTTGCTGCTGTTGTTGCTCTTTAAGCTTTAGTTGTGCCATTCTCAGATTGTAGCGAGTGTCGTTGTCGCTAGGGTTGTGGCGTAGCGATTGCTTGTAGGCCTCAATGGCCTCGCTGTAGGCCTCGTTCTCATAATATAGGTTCCCCCTGTTGTGATGGGCCATGGCTATAAGAGTAGAATCTTTTGTCAATGAGGGTACTGTCTCAAAGAGTTTTAATGCACGAGCCGTCAAGTTGTTTTTGGTAGAATCGTTGTCGGCCGACTTCAGTTGCTTTGTGAGCGACAGCGCGAGGTTATAGGTGGCGGCAGGCGAGTTAGGGTTCACCTGTGTGGCTTTGTTATACATTATCTCGGCCTCACGGTAATTGCCTTCATCATAGAGCTTGTTGCCGTCCTTGATGAGTTGTCGCTCTTCCTTGTTGTTGATAGTGGGGACGTATTTATCGTCCTTGCTGCATCCTTGAAGCAGCCCCATCGCCGAGCTTGCAATGGCAATGATTATCAATGATGTGATTATGTTATTCTTCATTGTGGTCTTTTACCTTTCGTGTGAAAAAGTTTTTCTTGGCCAGCCATGGGTTCTTGCGGCTCAGCAGCAGCAGGCTGGCTATGAGAAGCGCAAGCGCTATCCATGCAAAGACAGGAAATTGCTCGTCCTCACGGCTGTAGGTATATTGCGACATATTGGTTGTTGCCAGTTTTTTAAGTTGCTCATCAAGTACATTCACGGCGTCGGTGGCGTCGCCCTTGACAAAGATGCCCCCGCCAGCGTCGGCTATTTCTTTGGCTTGCTCCTCGTTGAAGCTTGTCATGGCAATGTTGCCGTTGTCGTCACGCATCCACCCATCTCCCTCGTTGGTGGGAATGGGCACTTCGTCGTCGCCAATTCCAATCACATTGACCTGGATGCCCTTCTTGCGTGCTTGCTTGGCAGCGTCCTGTGCATCGCCCTCAAAGTTCTCGGCATCGGTGATGAGGATTATTGTTCGTGACACTTTCTCGTCTTGCGAGAAGGTGTGCATTGCCAGGTCGATGGCGTCGCCAATGTTGGTTCCCTGCAGCGGTATCATGTCGGTGCTGATGTTGTTGAGGAACATCTTTGCGCTAGTGCCGTCGATGGTCATGGGCATCTGCATCATGGCTTTGCCAGCAAACACTACGAGCCCCACCTTGTCGTTGCGCAAATGGTCGATGAGTTTCTCCATCACCATTTTAGAGCGTTGCAGGCGTGAGATGCCATTTTGGGTGGATGTGCTGCTGGCGTTCATTGAGTTAGACACGTCCATAGCTATGACCACCTCGATACCCCTTACTTCTCCCTTGACCTTCTCCATGGAGCCTGCTCGTGGCCTAGCGAGCATCACAATCACCACCGTGAGCAGTAGTAACACGATGATGAGTCTAGCCAGTGGTTTGCGGCTCGACACGTCGGGCATGAGCTCTTGCAGCAACTTCTCCTTGCCAAAGCGTGCCAAGTTGCGCTTGCGTGCCATCCTTGAGAGTAGGTATAGTCCCACAATCGCTGGCAGCAGAAACAGCAAGTAGAGAAACTCGGGATTTGCAAAACTGAACATGATATAATAGTGGTAATTTTTTTTTGTTCGTGACTAAAATTTATGGAATGGTTCGTAGCACGGTGTATCTTATCACTGCACACAAGGTGAGAATGATGAGCAGTGCCAGAGCCCAGGGCTGATAGGCGTCGTCAAGATTGTTGTGCTGCTGCACGGCGATGCGCGACTTTTCGAGCTTGTCGATTTCGGCAAAGACGCTCTTGAGCACATTTTTGTTGGTTGCTCTGAAGTATTTCCCGCCAGTGATTTTTGCTATCTCCTTGAGCGAGTTCTCGTCAATTTCAACCTTCATGTTCTCATAGCTCACTATGTGCCCTGTGAAGTCAAAGACGGGGAATGGAGCTGTGCCCATGGTGCCGATGCCTATGGTGTAGATTTTGATACCCTCTTTGCGAGCTATCTGTGCGGCAGTCTCGGGATATACCACGCCAGTGTTATTGCTGCCATCAGTGAGCAGGATGATACTCTTTGACTTGGCTTTGCCCTTGGTAAGGCGGTTGATGGCTGTGGCAATGCCGTCGCCCACGGCGGTGCCATCCTCGAGCGTGAAGTTCATGTCAATCTCCAGGCTGTTGATGCTGTTGACAAGGGTGGCAATGTCGGTGGTCATGGGAACCATAGTGAACGCTTCTCCAGCAAAGGCTACAAGACCAATGTTATCGCTTGTGCGTCCACTCACGAAGTCGCTGGCCACCTCCTTGGCGGCAGCCAGTCGGTCGGGCTTGAAATCGCGAGCGAGCATGCTGCTGCTCACGTCGATAGAGAGCACGATGTCGGTGCCGTCAACATTCTTTTGCGACCACGAGTCGCTTGATAGTGGGCGGCACAAAATCACCACCAGGCATGCCAGTGCCAGCATCTTCAGAGCAAAGAGCACATGACGCATCCACACCTTCCAGCTGGTGCCCACGCCATTGAAGGCGCTGGTGGTGGGCAGTTTCATGGTGGGGTCGCTCTTGCGATCCTTGAGCACATGCCACACTGTGAGGGGAATAATCAGCAGCAAGAGCCACAGCAGGTGTGGGTGCATAAATTGCATGTTGCCTATCATCGCTCTATCTCCTCCTTTCTTGCAGCAGTGGCGCTGTCTTTGCTATCTTCTTTGCCTTCCTCAGCAACAGGAACGGGCTTAGTGTGCTCCACAAAGTTGAGAGTGCGCTGGAAGGCTATCTCATTGTCGTCGGCAAGGGTCTGCATCTTAGCAAATTTCACGAAGTCGGCAATCTCGAGCACTTCGCTCAGTTGCTCTTTCACTTGCAGGGCTTCTTCGTTGTGCTTGATTTGCTCCATGATCTCGCTCGATGTCATCTCCACGGCGTTGATGCCAAAACGCCTGTCGATATACACACGCAGTATATCGGTCAGCTGAGAGTAGTATTCCTTGTGCTGCCCATTTTGCCACAGTTGCCGGCTCTTGAGGTTGTTGAGTGCGAGAATCGCTTCCTCGTAGGGTGGCAACCGTTTCTTCTCGGGTTTGAATGGGTTGATGCCCTTCTTTACCCACTTGAAATAGGCAAATATGGCAAAGGCAATCATGGCTAGCGCAATGAGCCATGCCCACCAGTAGCGGGCTATGATATTGGGGATGTAGTCAATCAATTTGAACGGCACGCCCACGATGGGTTTGTAATCTTTTATCTCACCTTTTGCATCAACTTTTATGGAGTCAACGACTAGATGTTCCTTGTTGCTAACTATGGTGTCGCCACTCACTAAGCACTTGACAGGTGGCAGGTCGTGTTCTCCTGGCTCAAAAGGTTGCAGGGTGATGACCTGTGTCATCTCCTGGCGATTGTTGTCGAGCGGGCGGGTCTGTGTCTTGCTGCGTTTCACGATGTCGATATCGCCCAGCGTTGCGGAGTCGGTGCCTAGGATGATGCCTGTGCTGCCGGCATCACTAACGATGTTGATGTGCAGTTTCACTGTCTTGCCCATCATCACCCTTGCCGAGTCGAGCTTGACGCTGACGATGGTGTTGCCAGCACGAGAAGTCATGGTTGGCACACAGAGCAAAGCCAGTAGCAAGATGCAATATGTTAGTTTTCGTGTCATTGAAAAAATGCGGTAGATAGTGTGTGTCATAAAGAAAAATCATCCGCGGCGCTTGAAGAGTGCCATCAGTGCCTTGGCATAGTCTTCGTCGGTGGCCACTTGAGCGATGTCAACGTTGCTGTGCTGCATGATGCTGGCCATGGCCTGTTGGCGCTCATACCACCAGCGGTCGTAGGCCTGTCGCACACGGCGGCTGCTGGTATCTACCCATCGCTCGGCACCAGTCTCGGCATCGGTCACTTTCATTAGTCCCACGTTGGGCAGTTGTGTCTCACGCTTGTCATAGACCTGCACGGCAATCACGTCGTGCTTGTGGTTGGCAATCGAGAGGCTCTTATTGTAGTCCTTCTCATCGAGGAAATCGCTGATTAAGAATGCTGTGCAGCGTTTTTTCAAGGCACTGGTCATGTATTCAAGTGCCAGATTGATGTCGGTGCCTTTGCTCATGGCTTGATAGTTGAGCAGTTTGCTTATGATCAGCAAAATGTGCTTCTTTCCCTTCTTGGGAGGGATGAAATATTCTATCTTGTCGCTGAAGAGCAGCAATCCCACCTTGTCGTTGTTCTCGATAGCCGAGAAAGCGATTGTTGCCGCTATCTCGGTCATCATGTCGCGCTTCATCTCACCCAGCGCGCCAAAGTCCTTGCTGCCGCTCACATCTACAACGAGCATCACGGTGAGCTCGCGTTCTTCCTCATAAACCTTGACGTAAGGGCGGTTCTGTCGCGCAGTGACGTTCCAGTCGATGTCGCGCACGTCGTCGCCATACTGATACTCGCGCACCTCGCTGAAGGTCATGCCTCGGCCCTTAAAAGCCGAGTGATACTCTCCGGCAAAGATGTTTTGAGACAGCCCTTTGGCCTTAATCTCAATCTTGCGGACTTTTTTTAGCAATTCATTCCGTTCCATCTAACGAATCTAGCCTCACACATGAAAATAGTTTGTTACAAAAATGCCTTGCATTAGGTCGCAGCCTATTGTGCATTAATTAAGGCACTGCAATCTTGTCGAGGATGTTGCTTATAATCTCGTCGGCGGTGATGTTGTTAGCCTCGGCCTCGTAGGTGAGTCCCAGGCGGTGGCGCATCACGTCGTGGCACACGGCGCGCACGTCCTCGGGGATGACATAGCCACGTCCACGCAGGAAGGCGTAGGCCCTTGCTGACAGAGCCATGCTGATAGAAGCACGCGGCGAAGCGCCAAATGAAATGATGCTCTTGAGGTCGTTCAAAGCATAGTCTTCGGGGAAGCGTGTGGCAAAGACGATGTCAACGATGTAGCGCTCAATCTTCTCGTCGATATAGATTTGCCGCACCACGTCGCGCACGTCAACGATGTCGGCAGGTGTCACCATGGGTCTTACCTCATGGCGGGTGTTGTCGATGTTCATCCTGATGATGTCTTTCTCCTCTTGACGGTTAGGATAGCCTATCACCACCTTCATCAAGAAACGGTCAACCTGGGCCTCGGGTAGGGGATAGGTGCCTTCTTGCTCAATGGGGTTTTGAGTGGCCATCACCAGGAAGGGGTCGTCGAGGGCAAAGGTGTTGTCGCCTATGGTCACTTGACGCTCCTGCATGGCTTCGAGCAGCGCGCTCTGCACTTTGGCAGGAGCACGATTTATCTCGTCGGCAAGGATGAAGTTGGCAAACACTGGTCCGCGTTTCACCTCAAATTTCTCCTTCTGTATGCTATAGACCATGGTGCCTATCACGTCGGCTGGCAGCAGGTCGGGGGTAAACTGGATGCGGCTGTATTTTGCATCTATCAGTTGCGACAGAGTCTTGATGGCCAGTGTCTTGGCAAGTCCTGGCACGCCCTCGAGCAGCACGTGACCGTTGGCAAGCAGTGCTATCAGCAACGAATCTACCAGGTGCTTCTGTCCCACGATAGTTTGGTTCATACCTTGCGTGATTGCGCTCACGAAATTACTCTTTGTAGCGATAATCTCATTCAGTTCGCGAATGTTGACTGATTCACTCATAGTGTGTGTTGTTTATGTTGGTTTGATTTTTTGTTGCAAAATTATCATTTTGATGTTTACCATAACTCATCTTGCACGTTAATTAATTATATATTTGAGTTAGAAATGTTAAATTAAGCACTTTTTTAACTTAAGAAACTTTTTTTGAAACTATCCCTCTTCAGATTTTAGTGGCATCCACCATGGGCTGCCCATTAGCTACTGGAGTGTGGGTGCCGGGACTAGCACATAGGTCTGCCTCCAGTTGGCGCTATGCCTAAGTGGGGGGTAAATAGTTGCGTTCAATAAAGATACCTCCTCTAAATGTCACTATTTTTTAGACATTTAAAGGAGGTGCCAGTAAATAAAGTGCCTATAAAAAATAAGGGGGAAACTAAGGCTTTTATCTTAATTAAATCTTTAATTGGCAGTTGACGTTTTTATTTCAAATCGTCGGGGGTGATGTCGAAGCTCATGAACTCCTCACCGGTGGCCTTGTTGACATATTTCACGGTGATGGTAGCGCCCTTGCTTTTGATAGTGGCGTCGCTCGATTTCGTGCTTTTTTTGAACTCGCCAACGAATTTTTGGAATTCGGTGGCCACGTCAAAGTCCTCCTCTTTTTGTCCAGCTTTGAGCTCTACCTCCTTGACCATCGTTACGGTGTTAGTAGCAGCGTCATAAGTGTAGTCGGCATCGGGGTTGGCGTGCTCCTCGGTGACGGCCTTGTTGAGCTCGTTGACGGTTTCTTGTGAGGGTGGGGCGGTGGCATCGTCGCCAGTAGTGCTTGTGGCAGCGGTGGTGTGGTTGCTGGCACTTGAGCTTGTGCTCTGGGGTGTGCTCTTGCAGCTGGTGAAGGCAATCGCCAGCATGATGCCAAGAAGTAGTGTTATCTTTTTCATGAGAGTGTTTTTGTTGCTGTTATAAATCGGTTGTTGCCATTAAAATCGTTGTGAATGTGTATGTTGCTTAAACCAGCCTGTCTCAAAATGTCGCTCACTTGCTGAGCCATGGCGCGGTTTATCTCCAGATAGAGGCGGCCGCCATTCTTCAAGGAGCGGCTGGCGTAGGCGGCGATGGGGCGATAAAAGAGCATGGGGTCGTCGTTGGGGACGAAGAGTGCGCTGTGTGGCTCATAGTCGAGCACGTTGCGCTCCATCGTTGCCTTCTCTTGCTCGGTGATGTAAGGTGGGTTGCTCACAATGATGTCCCACGCCTGGCTGGGAGCACTGCATGTGAGGATGTCTTGCTCTAGAAATCTCACGCGCGTTTTGAGTGCTGTGGCGTTGTGCTGAGCCACGGCAAGGGCGTCGGGGCTGACGTCGGTGGCGGTGACCTGTGCAAACTTGAGGGCTCTGGCCAGCGAGATGGCGATGCATCCGCTGCCAGTGCCAATGTCGAGCACTGCGAGGTCGCTGCCGGGGTTCTCGTCAACAATCATGTCAACGAGTTGCTCGGTCTCGGGGCGGGGAATGAGTGTGGCGGGCGTCACGGCAAAGCTGTGACCGTGAAAACGGGCTTTGCCCAGGATGTACTGTAAAGGCTCATGCTGCTTGAGGCGAGCGATGATGCTGGCGAGGCGGCTGTCGAAAAACTCGGGCAACTGCTCGCCATCGCGCATCACTATATCAACAGGTTGCCACAGCAGCACGTCCTCAAAGATTATGCGGGTCATGCCCTCTATCTCGCGGCTGTCGTAGCAACCGCTAAGCTCGCTGCGTAGTTGCAAAATTGCTTCTCGTGTTGTCATTTTTCTTGCGTTTTAGCCCACGAAAGTAGAAAAAATATTCAAAATGTGAATAAAAAAATGCGAGAAAAATTGTTTTTTGGAGAATTGTGTTTAACTTTGCAAAAAAATCACAAGAAACACAAAACACCATAAGATATAATGCTACACTTACCACTTGATAAACTCAGTGACCAGCCCACTCCGTTCTATTTTTACGACCTGCAACTGCTGCATGACACACTCGCCGCCGTGAAAAATCAAATAGATGGCTACCCCTTTAGAGTTCACTATGCTTTAAAAGCTAATGGTAACGCGGTGATACTTAATGAGATTTCTAGCAGTGGCTTTGGCGCCGACTTAGTGAGTGGTGGTGAGCTTAGTGCTGCTCTAGCAGCGGGATTTAAGGCTCAGGATATTACGTTCTCGGGTGTAGGTAAGACCGATGAAGAAATTATCGCGGGTATTTCTAGCCACATTTGTTGCTTCAACGTGGAGAGCGTGCCCGAGCTCGAAGTAATTAATGCTATAGCTGGCAACATGCGCATGAAGGCTGCTGTTGCGCTGCGAGTAAACCCCGACATCGACGCTCACACTCACCGCTACATCACCACGGGCACCGTTCATGACAAATTTGGCATTGAGCTTGAGGCTCTGCCGCAAGTGACAAAGATGGTGTGCGAGATGCCTAATGTCAACTTGCGCGGGTTGCATTTCCACATAGGCTCGCAAATCACCGATATGCCCCCCTATGAGATGCTGTGTGAGAGGGTGAATCTTCTTCAGGAAGCCATCGAGCAGCAGGGTATTACACTAGAGATTATAAATGTGGGGGGCGGACTTGGAGTAAATTATAACAACCCCAGCGAGAATTTAATCCCCGATTTTGAGCGATATTTCAATGTGTTCAAGCGTGGGCTCAAGCTGCGCAAAGGGCAGCAAGTGCATTTCGAGCTAGGGCGATCCTTAGTGGCACAGTGCGGCACTTTGATAAGTAAAGTGCTATATGTCAAAGAGAATAGAGACAAGAAATTTGTCATCCTCGACGCAGGCATGACCGACCTCATTCGCCCGGCACTCTATCAGGCTTATCACAAAATTGAGAACCTCACTTCGCAGGCACTGGCAACTGAGACCTACGACGTGGTGGGACCAGTGTGTGAGTCGAGCGATGTGTTTGCTCGCGACCAAGAGCTGCCCATCACACACAGGGGCGACATCATAGCATTGCGCACCGCAGGCGCCTACGGCGAGTCGATGGCGAGCCGCTACAACATGCGACGGCTGCCCGCCGCACTCTTCAGCGAGAAAAAATGAGAAAATGGGGTCATAACCATTTTCTCATTTTTTCCTAATCACTCGATTGTTTCTACTAGGAAAGTCACAGGCCTGAAGCCGTCGTTGCAGGAAATCATGGCGCTGTGGGGATTCTTCATCCATCCGTCGAAGAAGTTGCCACCGCCTTGTGCAAGGTCTCTCACCCAGGGTAGCAGAGTGTCCCATGCACTGTCGCACATGCCGCTTGGCTGCTGGCAGTTCTCCACGATGAATGTCTTGCCCAGGGTCATGTCGCACGCGTGCTCGATGGGGTTCTCATATCGCTCCATCAGGTCGCTATAGCACGCCATGCGCATCACTGTTATCTTAATCTTCTTCATGTCATTGAGGTCATGTTGCGCAAAGTTAATATTTTTTGCTAAGAAAATAGAGTAGATTGTGAAAAAAGTGATACCTTTGCGCATCATGAGGCATTTTTTTGTAATATTAATTCTATTATTGGGAGGGTCATGCTATGCCCAAGAGGTGGATACATTGGCTTTGTTTGACCCCAATGATGTGTTTGTGGTTGAGGAAGACGTTGCTCAGCAGCAGCTCTTGGCGGCATGCCAGGTGGTGGCGGGGGAGTGGCAATACAGCAAGCCCTACGTTCATGCCGATGGCGCATCGGTGATGGGTAAGCTGGGCAAACCTATCGCTAAAAGCAAAATCAAGAAAGGTCTCGACAAGGCCTATAAGAAACTGAAAATCAACAAGCGCTGGAACTCGATGACGCTCACTGGCGACGGCCAGTGGACGATGCGGGTGCTGGGGCTCTCCTTTGGCGGCAGTTATGCCTACGACCCCGAGCAAGAGCAGCTCACCCTGCGATGGCATGGCATTCCGCTCAAGTCGCACACCCACCGCGACGGCAAGAAGCTATACATCGCCTTCGACATGGACCGCCTGCTGGTGGTGCTCAGCTTCATCAGTGGCATGAGCAGCAGTGAGACCCTCAAGTCGCTCTCGTTCTTGAGCCAGAACTTCCGCAACGTGATGGTGGGCTTTGAGATGAAAGAGCTAAAGTGATGCGGAAATCTCACCTCTTAGTAACGCCCATTGACTCCTGTGTGGCTAATAGTAGCAAGCAGAATAAGTGTCAAAAAGGGATGGCATTTTCCACACATATATAAAAAAAGAAATCCCTGACTCAACGTCGGGGATTGCTTAACTAATTAACTTTCTAATACCATTAACATAAACCTTAAAACAATGAAAAGTATCGTCTCACGACGACATAGATTTCATAACCTTAAAAAACTAATACCATGAAAACTGATGCAAAGATATAGCATTTTGTGTTATAAAACATAATTTTCAAGCAGAAATCTTCAAAATTTAACATCTTTTAATAAAAAGTGCGCAAATCTACCTACTTCTTGGTTTAAAATCCTCCCCACTCTGGCACTACAATGTGGATCACACTCCCAAAACCATAGACTAAAAAACTCACAACAGATAACTGCCAACTGAAAACTTTTATCTAACTTTGCACTTTGTTTACAAGTGACCATTTATGGCAAGGAGCTACAAACAATTATCTATAACACTGCTGGCGCTGATAGCGGCGCTAGTGATTGGGGCGTGCTCATCTACTAAACACGTGCCCGACGGCAAGCTCCTGCTCGACAAGACAAAAATCAACATCCTCGACAAGGACAACATTAATGGCGTGACACCACAGGAACTTGTCAACTACTTGCGGCAGACCGAGAACCACAAGGTGCTGGGAGGCTTCAAGCTGCAGCTTGCCATCTACAATCTCTCGGGGAAAGATTCCACCAAGTGGTTCAACCGATGGATACGCCGTGTGGGCTCTCCACCAGTCATCTACGACTCCACACTCACCATGGCTAGTGTCAACCAGCTGCAACGAGCTCTTATCAACAAGGGCTTCCTCAAGAACGAAGTTACAAGCGACGTGAAACTACTGCCCGAGAAGAAAAAGGCACAAGTGACCTACAACGTCACCCTTAACGAGCCTTACACCATTCGCTCAATCAAATATGATATTCCGAGCGATAGCCTGCGTAGCATCATCCTGGGCGACACCACCAACTTCCCCATCAAGACACAATCGCTTCTTGACCACAACAAGCTCGATGCCGAGCGCGAGCTGATAGTGCAGCGCATGCGCAACAACGGTTACTATGCCTTCAACAAGAGCTACATCACATTTCTTGCCGACACCGCTGCCGGCTCGCGTGAGGTGGACCTCACCTTGACACTGAGCGACGCGATACAAGAGCTGCCACACATCCCCAAAACCGACACTCATCGCCAGTTCTATGTGCGAAATGTGGTGTTCGTCACCAACTACGACGCGGTGACCATGCAAAACGGCTTCTATGGCGACACCGTCACTTACAACGGCATCACCATGCTCTATGGCGAAGATAAGTACATCGACAAGCAAGTCCTGTACGAGAGCTGCTTCATCAGGCCCAACCAGCTCTATAATGCCAGCGACGTGGACCGCACCTACAAAGCCCTTGGCAGGCTGGGTATTATTAAGTTTATTAACATCGACATGAGACCCTTTATGGACGTGGCCGGCGACTTGTGGGTGGATGCCTACATCCTTCTCAACCGCGACAAGTCGCAAACCATCTCCTTCTCGCTCGAAGGCACCAACAGCGAGGGAGACCTGGGATTTGGCATCGGTGCCGACTACCAGCACCGCAACATCTTTAAAGGCTCCGAAGTGCTAAATGTGAAGTTTAAAGCCTCCTACGAGAGCCTTTCGGGTGACTTGAGCGGACTCATCAACGACAACTACAGCGAGTACTCTGGCGACGTGGGTATCACATTTCCAAAATTCAAGATGCCCTTCCTGCGCGAGAGCTTCAAGCGACGCATCCAAGCCTCTACCGAGTTCATGACAAGCTTCAACTACCAAGAACGCCCCGAATACACACGCATCATTGCCGGAGCAGGATGGAAATATATATGGAGCGAGCGCAACAACCAGATGCGCCACACGTTCAACCTCATCGACATCAGCTACATTTTCCTGCCCAAGAGCAAAATCAACTTCCTCGACAGCATCACTAACCCGCTGCTAAGATACTCCTACGAGAACCACCTCATCATGCGCATGGGCTACACTTTCTACAAAACCAACAAGCAACTTGCTAACCCATTAACCACGGTGTTCCAGGACAACATCTACACCATCCGCGCATCGGCCGAGACCGCAGGAAATGTGCTCTACGGCATCTCGCACCTGATAGGACAGAAACGCGAAGCCGACGATAGCTACAAGGTCTTCGGCACTAGATATTCGCAGTATATAAAGTTAGATGGCGATTTTGCCCTCACACACTATATCAACCAGCGTAGCTCAATAGCCTTGCACGCAGGCTTTGGCATAGCTGTCCCCTATGGCAACAGCACTGTACTTCCCTTCGAGAAACGATTCTACTCTGGCGGTGCTAACAGTGTGCGAGGGTGGGGAGTGCGCACATTAGGCCCTGGCAGCTTCGACGGCAAGAAGTCGCAAAATAGCTTCATCTACCAGTGCGGTGACATCAGGCTCGACCTCAACATCGAGTACCGGTGCAAGCTGTTCTGGGTGCTCGAGCTGGGAGCTTTCATCGACTGTGGCAACGTGTGGACCATTAGAGAATATGAGAACCAACCTGGGGGAGTATTCAAATTCAACAAATTCTACGAGCAGCTCGCACTATCCTACGGGCTGGGACTCCGCATGGACTTCACCTACTTCTTAATGCGCTTCGACATGGGCATGAAGGCTCACAACCCAGCCTCTGGACAAGAACACTGGCCACTGTTCTCACCAAATTTCAAGCGCGACGCCGAGTTTCACTTCTCAATAGGATACCCATTCTAAATTAAGTGATGAAAAATATACAGCTTGGAGATCAGAAACAAACTAAATAAACAAGAAAACATAATGAAAAAACTAGCAATATTTGACCTCGACGGCACACTGCTCAACACGATTAAAGACTTGGGCGAAGCCGCCAACTATGCCCTCGACCGGCATGGATTCCACACTCATAGCATCGCATCTTACCCCTTCTTCGTGGGCAACGGAGTGAGGAGGCTCATAGAGAGAGTGTTGCCCGAGGACGCACGCAAGCAAGACTCGGTAGTAGAAGCCATGCTCAAAGATTTTAAGGAATACTACGACCAAAATAACACCAAGCTCACAAAACCCTACGACGGCATCCCCGAACTCCTGCTCGAGCTGCAAGCACGCGGCGTGAAACTCGCCGTGGCAAGCAACAAATACCAAAGCGCCACAACCACAATCATCAACCACTTCTTCCCAACAATCGAGTGGCTCGCAGTAGAAGGCCAGCAAGAGGGAATACCAGTGAAACCCGACCCCTCCATCATCTTTATGATTCTAGCTAAAGCTGGCATCGCCAAGAAAGACACCATCTACATTGGCGACTCTGGACTCGACATGGAAGCGGCACGACGAGCCTGCATCGACTCAATAGGAGTAACATGGGGATTTCGACCCGAAAAAGAGCTCAAAGAGAATCATGCCAACGTCATCATCAACAAGCCACAAGACATCCTTCCTATTATCGAAGACGGAATACCACTCTAAGAGTTAGGATTTCATAGATCAGATACTCTTTAAAAAGTATAATAGACGGCGAATTACGCGAATTAAACTAAATTTTAGCTGCTGAAAAAATTGATATGAACCCCGAAAGTTAGACAAAAAACTTTTGGGGGGCACTTCAAATCCGTGCTTTTTTTATTTTGCTTATTATTGGGACGTTATACTGAGATATGGACTTTATAAACTGGACTCTAGATTAGAGTTTAGAAATGAGGGTTTGCATTTTTGATTTTTCGGCTCAAAGATTTGATATTTAGATATGACCTAATTACACTTTCTCTTTTTAATCACTTAGCGCAGCACACGATTAGCCCGCGAAAGTTGAAGTGTTATAATTTTTTCTTTGAAAAAAGTCGCAAAACTCTTGCACATCTCAAAAAATGGCAGTACCTTTGCATCGCTTTTCCAAAAAAGCACGGGTGCTTAGCTCAGCTGGTTCAGAGCATCTGCCTTACAAGCAGAGGGTCGGCGGTTCGAATCCGTCAGCACCCACCCAAGATTAAATCGCTGATAGTAATTTGATTAATTCAAGACTATCAGCGGTTTTCTCTTATTATTGACCCTTGCGAGCCGTTAAATAATGGCTCATGTCTATAGTGGTGACATGCTTGGCGGTCATCACGCCCGCCTTCTCGTTGGTGGCTGCGACAGTCAGTGGTAACTTCTGCAAAACTATTGTTTCACAAAATTACAACAAAAGGCGTTTCTTGGCTCGCCCGATGTCGCCAGGGTTGCCACGAGGCATTTCGCGCCCTGTGTTGAGCTTTTTACACATATCTCCATTGGTCGTCACTACCTTTGCAGTTCACTAAATCTTGTGAGAAATGCTTGCATAGCTCAAAAAAATTGACGAAATTTGCATATAAGTTGTGCGTAGTTGTGATTTTTGCTTTTTTATTCTTGCTATTAAGGTGTTAAAAATCAATGATATGTGCAGCTTTTTCAGTATCAATTTATTAACAAATTAATTCCACTAACGGGTATGAGGAATAATAAGATATGGCTTTGCTTGGCTCACATGAGTGAGGCGGGGGAGGAGATGAGGTTTATTAAGGAGGCGTTTGACACTAATTGGGTGGTGCCTCTGGGACCGAATGTTAATGGCTTTGAGAAAGACCTTGAGGAGTATATCAATCATCCTGATGATGGTCGTGACCTGGGCAAGAAGGTGGTGGCTTTAAGTGCTGGCACTGCGGCTATTCATCTGGCGCTTGTGAACTTAGGCGTGAAGGCGGGTGATGAGGTTATCTGCCAGTCGTTTACCTTTGCGGCCAGTGCCAACCCTGTCACTTATCAGGGTGCTACTCCTGTTTTTGTTGATAGCGAGCCTGGCACTTGGAACATGGACCCCAATTTGCTTGAAGATGCCATCAAGGACCGCATTGCCAAGGGCAAGAAGCCCAAAGCCATCATCCCCGTCTATCTCTATGGCATGCCAGCCTATATCAATGAGATTATGGAAGTGGCACGCCGCTACGAGATTCCAGTCCTTGAGGACGCTGCCGAGGGCTTCGGCTCCCGCTATCGTGGTCAGGTAGTCGGCACCTTCGGCGACTATGGCGTGATGTCGTTCAACGGCAACAAGATGATCACCACCAGTGGCGGTGGAGCTCTAATCTGCCCCGATGAGGAAACCGCCAAGCGCATCCTCTTCTTCGCCACTCAGGCCCGCGAGCCTTTCCCTTACTATCAGCATGAGCACATCGGCTACAACTACCGCATGAGCAACATCTGCGCCGGCATAGGCCGTGGCCAGATGACCATTGTCAACGACCATCTTGCCCACCACATTCACACTAAAGATGTTTATCAAGAGGCATTTGCTGACATTGACGGCATCGAGGTACATGTAGCACCCGAGGACTACATGGAGCCAAACTATTGGTTGAACACCGTCACTGTTGACCCCAACAAGTTTGGCATGGACTATGAGCAGTTGCGCCAGGTTCTTGACAAAGCCAACATCGAGTCGCGCCCTCTGTGGAAACCTATGCACATGCAGCCGGTTTTCAAAGATGCTCCAGCCTACGTCAACGGTGTGAGCGAAGCCCTGTTCAAGGTGGGTCTGTGCCTGCCAAGTGGCCCCATGGTAACCGACGAAGATTTAGCTTATATCGTTGAAACTATCAAGCAAGCCAAAAAATAAAGATACTATTCGTTTCATTTATTTTACTCGCAGTCTTGTCTATAACAGTTGCGAGTTTTTATTAAAATTTCATTCCATATCGTTCAATTTAAAAACTTTTAAATTGCCACAGTAAAAACGGATTATCTTCTCATTCTTAAGACACAGTTACTTTTATATGTGGCAATTTCCTCAATCGATAATTGCTGCTAAAGAGAGATTTATCCGTGATTTATGTGAGTGCTATAAGGGTAGGGGAGAAGGAGAACATGAGACGGCCCTAAAACTCTCAACTCTTAACTCTCAACTCTAAACTTTCAATTCTCAACTTTTAACTCTAAACTCAAAAGACTATGCGCTGGAAAACTCTCAAGAGCCAGTACATCATCCGGCGTCCGTGGCTCACTGCTAGGCGCGACGTGGTGCAGTTGCCTAACGGCGAAATCAACGACGAGTTCTATGTGCTCGAGTATCCCGACTGGGTGAACGTCATAGCCATTACTGCTGACGGTCACTTCGTCTTTGTGCGCCAATACCGCTATGCCCTCGATCTCGACTCTGTTGAGCTATGTGCTGGTGTCATTGAGCCTAACGAGAGCCCCGAGGACGGCGCGCGCCGCGAGTTGCTGGAGGAGACGGGTTACGGTGGCGGTCAATGGCAAGAGTTCATGACTATAGGTCAAAACCCTAGCACCTGCAACAATCTTACTCACTGCTTCATAGCCACAGGAGTGACTCTGCTGCAAGAGCAGCACCTCGACCGCACCGAGGACATTGAAGTGGTTTTGCTCACACGTGAGCAGGTTCTCGAAATGCTCAAGAGCGACACGCTCAAGCAAGCTCTGATGCTTGCCCCGTTGTGGCGCTACTTTGCCACCCGCTAAGCTCGTGACTTAAGTTATTGTTAAGATGTGTGATATTGTCGTTATTTTTTTTGACAGGAATGCAAAAAACAATAACTTTGCAGTGAGAAAACACATAATGCTATGATGAAATTTTTTAATATCATTCTGGTGACGACTGTTGTGGCGATGTTGGCGTCGTGCCACACCACTGAGAAGAACTATCGCGACAGTTATGAGAAAACTATCGAGCTTAATCGCAGTGGCGAGCGCGGTGAGCTGTATGAGCAGGACTTGGCAAAGCGCACACAATATAACTATGTGGTTGATGGTGATAGCATTCGCTTGCGGAACCTTTATTTCAACATCACCGACGACAAGCCCGAAGTGGCAAAAAAATATGGCGTAGTAGTTGCCGAGTTTCAGCAGAAGTTTAACGCAATGAGCTGCCGTGACCGCCTGCGACAGCAGGAGCACCTGCCAGCCTATGTGGTATATGTCGCATCAGAGAAGACCTACTGTGTCGTGGCACAAGGCTTTGACGACATCTCGGCAGCAGCAACTTTTGCCAACAATCCTGGCAAATACATGAAAATGAAGGTGCTAGTGCCCCTGGCATGGGTGCTTACCAGTATATCGTCAAAACAGCAGGTTAAGAAATGAAACAAATCAAGATATGGCTCGAGGCAATGCGCCTGCGCACCCTGCCAGTGTCGATGAGCGGTGTGCTCATGGCCATTGGCATTGCGGCTTGGCAAGGCCGCTTTAAGTGGGCTCCGGCGCTGCTGTGCCTTGTGTTTGCCCTGCTTGCTCAGGTGGCGTCGAATTTTGCCAACGAATATTACGACTACAAGAAAGGCACCGACAAGAAAGGGCGCGTGGGCCCACGGCGTGGCGTTACCGAGGGAGACATCAAGCCCACCACGCTACGCAATGTCACCTACCTCACACTGGCTGTGGCTTGCGCAGTGGGATGTTGCCTTATCCCTTACGGGGGCTGGAAAATCATTCCTGTGGGAGTGCTCATAGCAGCTTGTGTGCTTGCCTACAGCACCGGGCCTTACCCCTTGTCTTATCATGGGCTAGGCGAGTTCACCGTTTTCCTCTTCTATGGCGTGGTACCTGTCATTGCCAGCTATTATGTCATTGCCGACCAAAGCTTCGATGCCCTGGCCACTCTCGCGTCGATGACCATAGGTTTTATGGGAGTGAATGTGCTGCTGGTGAATAACTACCGCGACATGGACGATGACAAAGAGGCTGGCAAGAACACGGCTGTGGTGATCTTTGGGCGCCAACTGGCTTCGGTGGCCTATATGTTCAACGGATTCATGGCGATTGCCATGCTCTCGCCATTGTGGGTAATAGTGTATATAGGCGACAAGACTACGCTCCCCAAGTGGACTTTTGTGGCGCCAGTAATATATCTCATTTTCCATGTGGCAATATGGTCCATGCTCAACCATCGCCAGGGTGCCAGGCTCAACCCCCTGCTAGGCCTCACCGCCATCAACATGCTCATTTTCACAGTCATCATGTTGCTGGCATTTGTGGTCTAAGCCCGCAAAACAAATAGTCTGTTATTCCTTCAAAAAATACCGGTCACCCGCAAAAACCTGTGTTTAATGTTGATGAGTCCATGAGCGTCGAAGACGCTAAGTGCCTCGATAGAGGCTATTTATTACTAAGACATTATGTTTGCAATCGGGAAACGCTCATTGGGGGCTTCGCGCCCCCAGCCGCTAGGCTAACCCCGCGGTGTTTTTCATAATATAAAAAGGCGTGTATATCAAATGAATCACTACTTTTGTAAAAGCAAAAATAATTTAGTTATTCATTTAAATATACACGACAATGCAAAGAAACAAAAAAACGTGCCATATATAAGATAAAGCATTTTATATGCTAAAGTTTTAACTTTAAATTTTTTGATTTATGAAGAAATTTATGTTTATTATGATTGCTGTTGTAGCTATGGCTTGCACTTCTTGCTATACTGAAGGTACTACCAGCAATAACCCATCCACTGAGTATCTTTCATTATGGAAACCATCTACAAAAGGAATTTCAGAGAAGGCAAAAATAGCTGTAGAACGTTCAGAAAATACTACATGTCCTAATAATGATTTTAGGTATGTAATACATTTTCCTGAAGAATGGAAAATAGATTATACAGGCACAAAAGGAAAATCTCCTAAGACTTGTATGAATACTGTATCTGCTTTTTATAGTCCAAAAGCTAATTGGGCATCTTGCAGTTATTTTATAAGCCATTTAAAACAGCTTGGCTTTAAAGAAACACAGAAACCTAAACCAGGGGATATTGTAATCTTCTTTAAGAAGAATAATGCTCCTGGACATGCTGGTCTTTATGTTGGAAATTCTCTTTTAGGCCCATTAATGAATCACGCCGATGGTGGAAATCAACCGTATAATTATGAGAAACACTTACTTATAGAATATTATATGTTGAAACATAAATATTATATTAAGTATAAATATTATACTCCTATTTAAATGGTCAGGGCTTGTAATTAAAAGGTCATAATGCACGACTCATAATCCTGTTTTCCTGGTTCGAGTCCAGGCGAGCCCACTAATTTAAATTGCTTCGGTAGCTCAGTTGAATAGAGCAACGGTCTTTGAAATAAATGGAGTGCATAGGCGAGAAATCCCTATGTAGAATCACCTAAATTCGGTGGAAATCCTTGAATCATCGTAAAGAATGATAAGAGCATAACACTTTGCACACTAACCAATAAGGTGTAGGATAATACCGAGCGAAAATAGATAATTTAATCTTGAGGATAGAGGTTATTTAAAAGAGAAATTAAGACATGCTCCGATTAATTTCTAATAATTATTTATAATCGTGTAGAGACTGAACGGGTGATACCTAAGTTGAAATTTGTGTTGGTTAGTGGTGCAACCCGGCATGGCCGGTACATCTTATAGAAGGATGTCTAATAGGGCTGTCTAATCCACACCAATTCGGGGTGGACAGGTGGTGTGTTGTCTGTGCTCTGAGTATTGAAACAAGTAACATATTGAGCTACAATAATGTTAAATAAAAGTTAAAGTGATTCATTCATTTGGATTGCAACATAGAAGACCATGCAAGAGGGTCGAAGACCCTCGCAGCTTGGTCCTTGTGCTATCTAATGAAAAAGTGCCTCGTTAGAGGAACTTCATCGCCACAGTTGCCCAGCCCTTGTAAATGATTTTCACTACTTTTGCCAAGACAAAACAATATTGACATGAGTGCCGTAAATTCCATCTATCACATAGTCATCAACACCTACCGCCGTGAGATGACAATCCCCGACGAGACCAGCGAGCAC